>Ga0316192_10000320_pt1 | contig 34255 bp, 33 predicted proteins | sample MerIslwburrow_MG_FD_204931 | JGI IMG/M metagenome (GOLD analysis project Ga0316192, IMG submission 204931) | Coastal sediment microbial communities from Maine, United States - Merrow Island worm burrow | ecosystem: Environmental > Aquatic > Marine > Coastal > Sediment | place: USA: Maine...
AGCTGAGCGACGGGAAACAGTGGCCGAGTCCGCCACCGGCGATCGCGGCCTTCCATCGACGGATGCCCGCGTACTCGCCGACCCTCCTGCTCGACGCACCGGACCTGGCCGAACGACTCGGCGTCGGGCGGATCCTGATCAAGGCGGAGACTCGCCGCATGGGCCTGCCTTCATTCAAGATCCTGGGCGCTTCGTGGGCCACCTACCAGGCCATCTGTTCCCACCTCGGCCGTGAGCCCGAGCCCTGGGGCAACATCAACGAACTGGCCCGCAACCTCGCCCATCTTCGACCGTTCACCCTGGCCACGGCGACCGACGGCAACCACGGCCGAGCGGTCTCGTTCATGGCTCGCCTGCTTGGCTTCGAGGCCCGGATCTTCGTTCCCGCCGGGATGGCGGCGGCCCGAATCGAGGCGATGAAGGCCGAAGGGGCCACGGTCACGATCGTCAACGGCGACTATGACGATGCCGTCGCCAGGGCGGCAGAAGAAGCCGGTGACCAGTGCCTGGTCATCTCCGACACGTCCTGGCCCGGCTATGAGATCATCCCGGATCAGGTGATCGAGGGCTACACCACGATCTTCGCCGAGGTCGACGATGCCATCGACGCCAGCGGCCTACCTCATCCCGACGCGGTGTTTGTCCCGATGGGGGTTGGCGCCTTCATGGCCGCCGCCGTCACCCACTACCGCTCGGGGGAGCGCACACCAACAATCGTCGGTGTCGAACCGCTTGATGCCAACTGCGTCCAGGCCTCGGCGATTGCCGGCGACATCACGCACGTCGCCGGACCCCACCGGTCGATCATGGTTGGCCTCAATTGTGGTCGCCCATCGCCGATCGCCTGGCCCCGCCTGGCGAGCGGTGTCGACTGGTTCATCTCGGTCGACGACGACGCCGCTCGTCAGGCCATGCGAGATCTCGCCGACGCCGCCGTGGCCGCCGGCGAGACGGGTGCCGCATCACTGGCTGGACTGAAGGCGGCGTTGACCGACCCCGAGGGTCGACACATCCTTCCCGATCCGGCAGAGCGGACGGTGTTGCTCATCGTGACCGAGGGGGCCACCGACCCCGCCAACTACGAGGCCATCGTCGGCCGACCACACGAGAGCGTTGGCCGGGTGCTCACCGCCATTCGGCCATAAGTACGTTCGAATCACGCGGCGCGCCCGACGTGGCGAAATAGGATTCAGGGAAACCGATTGGAGAACGATGAAACCCCATCCACGCCTCTCCGCTTTCAACCTTGAGAAGTGGCTCGACGAAAACGCCGACCTAATGAAACCACCCGTCAGCAACAAACTGCTGCATCACGAGTCGGGCATGATCGTGATGGTCGTCGGCGGCCCAAACACCCGGGTGGACTTCCACGACGACCCGGTCGAGGAATGGTTCTACCAACTCCGGGGCGACATGGTGCTGAAGATCGCCGACAACGGCGAGATCTACGACATACCGATTCGCCAGGGTGAGGTGTTCATGCTCCCCTCCCACACCATCCACGCCCCGCAGCGACCCCAGGAGGGATCGATCGGCATCGTCGTCGAGGCTCCACGCATGCTGGGCATGCGGGACGGCTTCGAGTGGTACTGCTTCGACTGCTCGTCGAAGGTCCACCGGGCCGAGATCTCCCTGACCGACCCGAACATGATCGTCGAGGAGCTACCCAAGGTGTTCGACGCCTTCAACGACGACGAGCAGGCCCGAACCTGCCCCCAGTGCGCCACCCTGCATCCAGGCAAGGGGGCACCGCCCGAAGGTTGGGTCCCAACCGTCGGCTGATGCCGTTTCGGTGACCATGATCGGGGTCGGGGGACCTTCGGCCCTGGGTTGAGTCGCGGCCCGCTCCTATCGTCGATCGTGAAAGCCGACGTTGAGCGGGAGGTCCTGACATGACCGGGGCCACGATCGACACCGCCCCGGAGCAGCAGCACGAAACTGTACTGCCGCTGCGGGCGACGAGTCGTCACGACGTAGACCGGGCCGGGGGTAAGGGGGCGAACCTCGGGGAGATGATCGCCGCCGACCTGCCCGTACCCGACGGGTTTGTGGTCACGGCCCAGGCCTACCTCGATGCCATCGATCAGGCCGCTATCCGCTACGCCCTGACCGCCATCGAAGCCGACGCCGCCAACGCCGATCCCGACGAGGTCAACCGACTGGCGGCCAAGGCCCATGCCCTCATCCTGGCCGAGGACACGGCCGAGACCTCGTTCGCAGGCATGAACGAGACGTTCACCAATGTGCGAAACGGCCCCGAGGTCGTCGACGCCGTGCGCCGCTCCGGTCGGGTCGAAACTCGACAACGGCGAAATCCTCGTGGCGGAGATGACCTCGCCCGACTGGGTCCCAATCCTGCGGCGAGCCGGAGGGCTGATCACCAACGCCGGGGGCAGTACCTGCCACGCCGCCATCGTCAGTCGTGAACTCGGCGTTTCCGCTGTCGCCGGCACCCGTCAAGCCACCGAGGTGCTACGCGACGGTGACGTGGTGACGGTCGAACCCACCTCGGGTCAGGTCTTCCGGGGGCTGAAGGGCGGCGACCGCTACAAGCCCCGTGAGGAGAACCCGATGATCGGCTACCGGGGCGCCAACCGCTACGTGAACGACCCCGAAACGTTCGCCCTCGAACTTGAGGCCCTGGGGCGCGTGCGCGAGCAGTTCCCCAACCTGCAACTCATGATCCCGTTCGTGCGCACCGCGTGGGAGCTGGAGGCCTGCCTGGAGACGATCGATCGCAGCCGCCTGGGGTGTCGGTCGGACCGACGACGCCGTGCTGTGGGCCATCGAACAGATCATCGGGGCCAGTCGAGCGGCGGGGCTGACGTCGTCGTTCTGTGGTGTCGCCCCGTCAGCCGATCCCCGCTTCGCCGAGCACCTGGTTCGGTTCGGCATCAACTCGATCTCGGTTGACCCCGACGCCGTGCCCGCGGCCCGGGCCGCCATCGGTGCGGCCGAGCAACGCATCCTGCTCGACGCCGCCCGAGCCACCCTGCGCTCCTGACAAGGTCAGAGGACTTGAGACTCCGGGTCGATGTCCATAGTGAGCCCACCATGAACACCATGAACTGGTCAGACAAGGAACGCCAGTAGTTCCTCAACATCCATGCCGTGCACTCCGCGGGGCCGCTGGTTTGGAACCCGTGCAAACCACATTGGGCCTCAACGAACAGCCTCACGCGAGTTCAGCAGCAGGCCGAGCAGTTCCCGCACCAGCTTGGCTCCCGCCATGGCGGTCATGTCATTGATGTCGCGGTCCGGGTTGATCTCGACGATGTCGGCGCCGACCACCGTTGCGCCACCCGCTTCGATCTGGCGGATAGTGTCAAAAAGCTGCCTGGTTGACATCCCGCCCGGTTCGTAGTGCGAGATCCCCGGGGCATAGGCCGGATCGAGCACGTCTACGTCGACTGAGAGATAGACCGGGCCGCTCAGGGCAGGCACGACGCCGTCCCAGTCGCGCAGTTCGTGGACCTCAACCCCAAAACGTTCGGCCTGGGTCCGCTGGTGGGGGGTCATGGTACGGATACCGAGCTGGATCAGGCCGTCGGCCAAACCCGCTTCCATGATACGGGCGAAGGGGCAGGCGTGGGAGAACCGGTCGCCGTCGAGTTCGTCGTAAAGATCGGGGTGGGCGTCGAGATGCACAATGGTGAGTCCCTCGAACCGGTTGGCCATGGCCTGCACGATGGGCCAGGTCACGAGATGGTCGCCACCCAACGACAGCAGGGTCGAGCCGTCGTCAATGGCGGCGGCCGCCCCGGACCGAATGGCGGCAACGGCGGCCTCGACTTCCTCGGGCAGGTCGAGGTCACCCAGATCAAGCCAGCCATCGGTGGTGGCAGGATTCAGATCGCGTCCGGATTCGGTGCACCAGTTGGCCGATCCACAGGTCAATGCGGCACGTATGGCCGCCGGGGCCTGGGCCGGACCACGCAGGAATGATGAGTGGGCGTCGTAGGGAATACCGAGGAGCTTGACCGTCACCGGCGGAGTCTAGCGCCGTGGCCTCCGACGCTACTTTTGGCCTGGGCTACGCTGAAGCACGTGACACTTCTGGCTTCTTCCGACATCGATCGGCCCCAGATCGCAGGGGCGCTGGTCGTCCTGGCGGTTGGAGTAAGGTCGCCGACCAATACGGCCGCCGATCTTGACGCCAAACGGGCCTGGGCCCAGGCCGCCGGTGTCGACTTCTGGCTCGTGGAACCCGGAACCAGCCCACTCGACCTGCTGGGGGCTATCCAGACGTTCCCCTATGGGGGCGGGAAGATCCAGCCTCCGACGACCATCTGACCGCTCATTCCGCCCTCGCCGGTGGGCTGTTCAGACGGGGCGGTCGCCGACGATGCTGATGCGGTGGAGGTGGCGGGTCTGCTCGCCGTAGTCGTGAACGGCGTAGTGCATGGTGCAGCGGTTGTCCCACATGACCACGTCGCCCTCGCTCCAGCAGTGCCGGTAGACCCGATCGGGTCGGGTCGAGTGGGCGTAGAGATACTCGATGAGGGGCAGGCTCTCGGCCGCCATCATGTCCTCGAAACGGGGGACGGTGTCACCAGGGTGGCCGATGAACAGGGCCCGCCGACCGGTCTCGGGATGGGTTCGCACCACCGGATGCAGGCTGGTGGGCACCTCATCGGCCCCAACCCGGGCGGCCAGGCGGGTGCCTGCGAACTCGGCCCGTAGACCATCGAGCAGCTGCTTCATTCCAGCCGAGAGGGTGTCGTAGGCGTGGTACTGGTTCGACCACATCGTGTCACCCCCAAGCGGAATATCCCGAGCCGACAGAATGGTCATGGACGGTGGCGACGGCAGGAAACTGGAGTCGTAGTGCCAGTTCTCGGTCACGGCGTTGGCCTTGCCCAGGTTGTTCAGTGGCAGCACTCCCGGGTGTTCGTCGAGGTAGCTGACGAAGGGGCTGACGCTGAACTCACCCCAGCGTTTGGCGAAGGCCACGTGCTCCTCGATGCTCAGGAACTGGTCGGGGAACACCAACATGGTGTGTTCGAGGAACTGGGCTCGAACGAGATCGAAGGTGGCATCATCGACCTCGCTGAGGCGGATGCCGTTGATCCGGGCCCCGATGGTCCCGGTCAGAGCGGTGGCGTTGATTGTGGTCACGGCTCCACGATGATCTTGCCGATCTGGCTGTTGGTGCTCAGGTAGCGGTGGGCTTCGGGCAGGTCGTCGAGACCGAAGGCCCGGTCGAGCACGGGCCGAAGCCCACCGTCGTCGAAGCGGTCAAGTAGGCCATCAACAAATCGACGGCTGCAGGCAAGTGCTCCGGTCGGGGTACGGGTCCGGAAGGTGACACCGATGATCCGGAGGCGCTGGCGGGCCACCAGGTCGAGATCGATGGTCGACGTCGCCCCGTCGGTCCGGCCGACGCTTACGTAGCGGCCCCCGATGGACATCGTGGCCAGCAGACCGGGGAACAGCAAACCCCCGACCTGATCGATAACGACGTCGACCTGACCGTGCTCCCCGACCAGCCGTTTACTCCAGTCGAGATCGGCGGTGTTCATCACGGCCGTGGCCCCGAGGGCTTCAAGGGCGGGCTGTTTGGCCTGCGATCGGGTGGTGGCGATCACCGACGTGGCGCCCAGGCGAGCAGCGATCTGTATGGCCGCCGTCCCCACCCCGGACGAACCGGCGGAGATCAGTACCGTCTCGCCGGGAGCCAGCCGCGCGGCGGTGACGAGGGCGTCGTGGGCGGTAACAAAGACGTTGGGGATGGCCGCCGCCTCGGCATCACTCAGTTGTTTCGGGCTGGCCATCAGCGCTGCCACCTCGGAGACCACAAAATCGGCGTGGCAGGCCCGACCGCGGCCCATGACCCGATCCCCCACCGACCATCCGGCCGCCTCCTCGACCCTCGGGCCGACCTCGGTCACCACACCGGCGAACTCGATGCCGGAGGGCGCGGGCCGGGCCGCCGGATTGTCGTGGCGCATCGCCCGGCGGGCGATCAGCTCACCCCGGTTGACGCCAGCGCCGCTCACCCGAACCGCAACCTCGCCCGGGCCGGGCGACGGAATCGGCACCTGGCGCAGTTGCAGCTCGCCCCCGGCATCGCCGGGGACCATCCACCACTGCCTCATCGTCACGGCTGAGAACTCAGGCCCGCGGGGCGGGCCGCACCAACTGGCCGGGCCGGTCGGCGACGGCGTCGGCGAGCAATTTGCCGTCGGTCTGGATCGCTTGGCCGTTGACCAGCACGTGGCGGATGCCGGTTGGGGCATCGGCGGTGAGGCGTTCGGCGTTGGCCGGGAAGTCCCGCACCCGTCGCACCGGGCCGGGGCCAACGGTGTCAGGGTCGAACACGGTGATGTCGGCCCAGTTACCGGGCCGCAGGTAGCCTCGGTCCTCAAAGCCGAACAGGTCGGCTTGGAGGCCGCTGAGTTTGCGGATGGCGGTCTCCATGGGCAGCACACCCCGATCCCGGACCCAGTTGCCCAACAGGTCGGTGGGCAGCGGTGCGTCGCACAACTGGCCGACGTGGGCGCCGGCGTCGGACAGCCCGAGCGTGGTGTGCTCGTCCTGCAACAGGGTGGCCACCCCCTCGACGTCGTCGTTGGCCAGTATCACCTTGATCCGCAGCAGCAGATCGGGCTCGTCGACGGTGAGGTCGAGCAGAGCGTCGAAGGCGTCGATCCCCCGCTCCTCGGCGATGTCGACGAGACGTCGCCCGATCAGGTCGGGGTTGGCCGCCGATTCCATGATCTCTATGGTCGTCCAGCGGGGCGCAAAGTTCCGCTTGGCCAAGTTCCACGCTTCACGGACCCGCTCCCGCCAGGCCGGATCGGCATAGGCGACCCGGCGACCGTCGAGGGTGCCTGCCGACAGTTCGGCGAACACCGGGTTGGTGTTCAGGGTGAACGGCTCAACCATGGTCATGGAGAACGTGAGGGGTCGGCAACTGACCTGGGGCCAGACTTCGGCCCCGTCGGCCCAGCCCTGGCGGTTGATCTCCATGGCCTTGAGGTGACCACCGTTGGGTTGGGTGAGTACCGCGGTGTAGGTGAAGGGGATGCCGATCTGCTTCTGCAGGGTGTAGTTGTCGCGCAGCGACAGGTTCTCGCCGCCGTTGACCCCGATGATGCCCCGGCCCGTGTCGGCCACGGCCTGGAACAGGGACTCCAGCTCGGCTCGATCAGCCCAGCGGCTGGGGATGGGGCTGCCGTCGGCCCCGAGGTGGGTGGGGGCAAAGCTGGTGGCGAACCCGACGGCGCCGGCGTCCATGGCGTCGCGGATGATGACCCCCATGCGCTCCAACTCCTCGGGCCGAGCGGGGCGGCCGACGGCCTCGTCGCCCATGGCGTAGAGCCGAACCGCGGTATGGCCGATGTAGGCCCCGAAGTTGAGCACCGTGCCATGGCGGCCCACAGAGTCGAGGTATTCGGAAAAAGTCTCGAAATCCCACGGCACCCCTTCGAGCAGGGTGGCGGGGTTCATGTCCTCCACCTTCTCCATGGTGTTGGCCATCAGCTCCCGGTCGGCGGGCCGCACCGGGGCGATCGAGAAGCCGCAGTTACCGGCCACCACCGTGGTCACCCCGTGGTAGCTGGAGGGGGTGAGGGCCGGGTCCCAGAACACCTGGGCGTCGTAGTGGGTGTGGATGTCGATGAAACCGGGGGCCACGATGCAGCCCTCGGCGTCGAGCACCTCATCGCCGGTCAGGTTGTCGCCGATCTCGACGATGCGGCCGCCGCTCACGGCAACGTCGGCCACTCGCCCCGGGGTCCCGCTGCCATCAACGACAGTGCCGCCGCGGATGACCAGTCTGGTGTTGTCGTCGGTACTCATGATGGGGGCTCCTCGGGCTCAGACTGCAGCGGCTGCTGCGGCCTGGAGCTTAGTGATGTCGTCGGCGGTTGGTTCTTCGATCCGGTAGAGCTTCTGGGCGTTGGCCCAGAGGATCTTGTGGCGGGTCTCGGCGTCGCTGTCGCCCAAACCCTTGGTGATCCGGTCGTGCACCTCGTCGCCGTACAGGCTCGTGGGGTGGGGGAAGTCGGTCTCGAACAGGATGCGGTCGGCCCCGATCTTGTCGATCAGGCGACGGGGGGCGATCTGCTCGAACCAGTAACAGGCGAACACGTTGGAGGCGAAGTACTCCGACGGTAGTCGATCGAGGTCGGGGCGCTCGGCGGGCACGTCGTTGCCGAGGAACTGGTAGTCGAGGGCTTCGAGGGCGAAGGGAATCCAGCCGATACCCGACTCCACCGACACGAACTGGATGTCGGGGTGGCGGGGGAGGACCCCGCTGATCAGCAGGTCCATCATCTGGAAGCCGTTACCCATGAACAGGTTGACCGACCCGGCGGCGAAGGTGGCCATGCGTCCATAGGTCTGGACGTGTTTACGCCCCAACCCCGCTTCCATGTTCCCCGATCCAATGTGAAAGCTCACCGGTGAGCCGACGTCGACCGCGGTGCTCCACAGCGGGTCCCAGTGGGCGTCGCCCAGCAGGGGCAGGTCGAAGGCCTGGGGTTCGCCCGTGAACAGGATGCCCTTGTGCCCCATCTCGGCGCAGCGCTCCACCTCGGCCACCGCAGCGTCGACGTCCCAGAACGGGGTGGAGGTGACGGGCAGCAGCCGCCGAGGATCGACCGAGGCCCACTCGGTCTGCCAGTCGTTGTAGGCCTCGACGGCGGCCAGCATCAGGTCGGGGTCGCCCAACTTGAGGAAGGCCTGGCTGCCGAAACCACCGACGTTGGGATACATGACCATGGACCAGATGCCCATCTCGTCCATGTAGTCGAGCCGGGCCTGGGCATCGTGCGCCGCTGGGTGCATGTCCTCGTAGGTGGCAGGCGAGTGGGTCATGTCGCCCCGACCGGCGGTGGCCGTCAGCCCGGCCAGGGCCATCTTGCGATCACCCAGATACCAGGCGTCACGGTCGCGCGAATCCCGCTTCACGTACGGCACCCGGTCGCGCATGGCGGCCGGGACCCGGCTGGTCCACAGGTCCGGCGCCTCGCTCACGTGCGTGTCGACGTCGTTGATGGTGTAGTTCGTTGCGTGTTCCCCCATGGGGAAACCATAGGCTCAGAAGCTGGGCCGGGTCACATGCGGGGTGAGTTGCAGTTCGTGGGTCCACACCGAGCGGTCCTGGGTGTGGAGGTAATAGAAGGCCTCGGCGATGCGCTCGGGGTTCATGATCATCTCCGGCCGCTGCTGGGCCATGGGCAGCGCTCGGGTGCCCGGTGAGTCGATCAAACCATCGATCACAACGTTGGCCACGTGCACCCCGTATTCGGAGTATTCCTCGGTCAGCACCTGGGCCAGAGTCCGCATCATGACCCTCGGGTAGTACAACGACTGGCCGGTGTAGCGCTTGCGGCCCCGCAACGATGACGAGTTGTTGGTGACAAGAAATGAACCTCGCCCCGCCTGACGCATGGCAGGCAGCACCTCCTTGGCCACCAGGAACGGGCCGCGGGAGGCAATGTGCTGAGCGGTGTCGAACATCTCGACGGGGATGTGTTCGAGCAGTTCCATTTCCGGGGGCAGGTCCCGACCTTCGAGGTAGCCGGCGTTGTAGACCAGCACGTTCGGATCGCCGGCCTCGTCACGGATCCGGACGAAGGCGGCGGCAATGGACTCCTCCGAGACCAGGTCGAGTTCCACCGTCATACATTCACCGCCCTGTTCCCTGATGGCGTTTTCCAGCCCCGCCGCATTGGCGGCGGAACGGGTGGTCAACACCACGAACAGGCCCTCGGCCGCGAACTTCTGGGCGATGGCCCCACCAACGCCCCAGCGGGCACCCACCGGCAGGTCGCTGTCATCCAGGTCGGAGCCGTGGGCCAGGCGGGTGTTCCTCCCGTCGGCCTGCCACTTGGAGGTGGCCCCAATCACCACGGCTACATCTTTCCCGCTCTCGTTCATTGGCTATAGGTCCTCAACCTTGGGGAAGTTCGATGGGGGCATGATGTCGACGGTGGCCGAGCGCTGCTGGGCCAACATGCCGCCGTCGACCTTGATGACGTCGCCGGTGATGTAGGCGGCATCGTCCGACGCCAGGAACAGTGCGGCTCCGGTCATGTCGAACGGCTCCCCGATACGGCCCAGGGGCACATTCTCGCCTCGCAGGGTTCGCTCGCCAACGTCGAGGTCGCTGGTGTCGATCGAGCCTGGCATGAGGGCGTTGACCCGGATGCCGTAGGGGCCGAGGTCGAGAGCCAAGGCCCTGGTCAGAGCTTCGATCCCACCCTTGGTGGCATCGTAGGCGGTGAAGGCGCGATGGGCCCTGGTGGCACCACCCGAACTCATGTTGATGATACAGCCGCCGCCCTGTTTGGCCATGATCCGGGCCGCCGGGTGCGACACCAGGAAATGGCCGGTGAGGTTGACATCAATAATGCGGCGCCACCAGGCCTCGTCAGCCTCAAAGAAGTGCAGCATCGGCTCGACCAGGCCAGCGTTGTTGACCACCACGTCGATCCTGCCGTGCTCCCCCATCACGGTGTCAATCATGGCGGCCACCGAGGTCGAATCTGACACGTCAGCAACGGCGGCCACCGCCGTGCCTTCGCTTGCCTCGATCGCCTTTACCGTCGCGCCCGCGGCCTCGGCGTCAACGTCGTTCACCGCCACCTTCGACCCCACCGAGGCGAACCGCTTGGCGATGGCCCGCCCGATGCCCGATCCAGCACCGGTCACCAGCACCACCTTGTCCCGTAACGATGGGTGGGTTGCTTCTTCAGTCATTCGTTCTCCTCGGACCATGCGCACTCTAGGCGACTGGCTCGACGCCCATTGCTCGAAGCTGCTCGGCGAGGGCCGCGGCACGGCGCTCCCCAGTGTCAGCTCGCGCCGTCTGCGTGTCAGCCCGCTGCGCCTCAGCCTCGGCCCGTTTGGCTTCGATCTCGGCCCGCAGCGCCTCAGCTTCAGCCTGTTGCTGGAGTTGATGGAACCACTCGTGATCGCTGCGGAAGGTCTGACCGTCGGGCCTGATGGCAACCAGCTGAGGGCCACTCGTGTCGAGTGCCAACTCCCCCAACTCAGGGATCGGCTCGTTGCCCCACAGCACCAGTTGACCATCGGGTGAGTACTTCATGACCGAGATGGAACCACCCTCGGATCGCACGACGTAGGCCACAACCCCCAATCGGGCGTAACGTTCGAGCTTGCCGAGGAGCGAACTGAACGTGTCGGTGTCGGACGGTATCTCCACCACCACCGAAGGGTCAGGGCCCGCGGCCGACTCTTGTTTGTAGGATTTCGCTCCCTTGGGAAGCACCTCCGCCGGGAGGATCATGACATCAGGGGCGACCGCGTTTCCCCCATCGAGTGGGTACCAATTCATGTCGCGGTAGACGCGGGATGACGGCCCCAACAACTCTGCCGCCATGACCGCCACCAGATCGGTGGCTCCTCGGTGCTCTGGAGATTCCGGCACCTGCAACTCGTCCGGATCGAAGAGCGGATCGTCGTCGGAATACTCGTCGACTGCTGGCATGGACACAAGATTACTCCCCCAACGGATTGCTCGTCTCTACCCCGGATCGGCCCTATCCCTTTTTACGTCAATTAACGTTAACCACCGTAGGTGAAGATATTTAATTGTTTGGGGGCGTCGCTGGTGCTGGCCGATCGACCCCAGGCCGTCGAGCCGCTGCGTCGAACGGCTAAGTTGGTCGAACGGGAGGGAGCAGCAAAGAGTCCCGCTCTCTCGCTGCTCGATGGTGGTCGGCCTTGTGGCGTTTCTGGTGCGACCTCGACGGCGGGGCTCAGCCATTGTGGTGGTTGACACGGTCCATGGCGCCACAAGCTAGCCCCGAACACACCACACCGCGGGACAGGCCCACCGCAAAGGCCTTCGTCGAAACCGCTTGGCTTTCAGCGGGAACTGCCGACCATGAGGTCCATGCGCTTTTTCCGTTGTGACAAAAGGGCGGCAGCCCGGACCCTGATCGCTATCGGCATGCTGTCGGTGGCCCTCACACCGGTGGCACCATCACCGGCCGAGGCTGCGGTCGGCGATGTGAGCCTCGTGACCACGGTCGTTGGCAACGGTGTGATGTGGTTCAACGGCGACGGACGTCCCGGGCCTCGAACCAGAATCCACTTACCTTCTTCGGTCGCTGTCGACGATGATGACAACATCTTTCTTGCCGACGCCTACGCCCATCGGGTTCGTCGTCTCGACGCCGACAGTGGGATCGTTTCCACTGTCGCAGGCAATGGAAACACCGCCTTCAGTGGCGATGGTGGGCCGGCGCTCGCCGCGGGTATTTCTCCCAACCACGTTGCCTTCGACAGTAGCGGCAACCTGCTCATTGCCGAGAGCACCCGGATCCGTCGGGTTGATGCCTCAACCGGAATAGTCGACACCCTTGCCGGCACCGGCACCAATGTGACCTCCGGCGATGGCGGACCGGCGACTGCCGCAGGATTCACGGTACTGAAAGGTCTGGCCGTCGACGATGACGACAATGTCTACGTGATCGACGATGTTCGCATTCGGCGGATAGATGCCGTCACTGGTGTTATCACCACGGTGGCCGGTGGGGGCACACAATCACCTACGGACAATGAGCTCGCCGCCGCAATAAGCCTGCCTGATGCCAGCGGCATTGCGACGACTCCCGACGGCGACCTGTACATTGCCGGCGGCTCCACCGGTTCTGTCTACCTGGTGGATGTCGACTCGGGGAGGATCTCCACCGTTGCCGGTACCGCCAACCGTGGGTTCAGCGGAGATGGGGCGGCAGCCACCGCGGCCCAACTCGATGTGCCGCGCAACGTCGCCCTGGATGCCGACGGCAACCTCTACATCTCTGATCACGGCGTCAACCGTATTCGTCGTGTTGATGCCGATAGTGGGGTGATTACCACTATCGCAGGGAGCCAGAGTGCCCAAGGTTTCGCAGGCGACGGCGGACCGGCAACCGAGGCAAACCTCAGTGCCCCACGTTCGATGACGTTCGCCACCAATGGTGATCTGATCATCGCCGACAGCGGCAACCACCGGGTCCGCCGAATCGACGCCGCCACTGGCTTCATCAACACCATCTTGGGTTATGGCCAGTTGAACGTCGATGGCCTTCCGGCCACTGCAGCCGACGCCGGGTCGTCCCAATATCCCGCCTACGACGCCGATGGCAACCTGTTTGTCGCCAACCGCGTCCAGGTACTCAGGATTGATGCCGTGACCGGCGTGGGGTCACTGGTCGCAGGCGATGGCAGCACCAGCACCGGCACCGATGGTGGCCTGGCTCTCGAATCGGGCTTCGATATACGCGCCTTTACTGCCAGCCCGACAGGGGACCTGTACGTGGGCGGGAACGGCAGGATACACAAAATCGATCATACGACCGGTCGCCTGAGTACGGTGGCAGGAGGCGGCACCGCCGATCCCGACAATGGGGGGCAAGCCACCGCGGCCGCGCTATCTCGTCCCAGCGGCCTGGCGCTGGACACCGCAGGCAACATCTTTGTCAGCGACAGCCAACGCGACCAGGTTTACCGGGTTGACGCCGTAACGGGGCTTATTGCTACCGTGGCCGGAACCGCTGAGGGGTTGAGTGGCGATGGAGGTCAGGCCACCGCAGCCAAGCTCCATCAGCCCAATGGCCTCGCCTTTGACTCCGCCGGTCGGCTCTACATCGCCGACGCCGGCAACAGTCGCGTGCGACGAGTTGACCTCTCGACAGGTGTCATCACCACCGTGGCCGGGACCAGCAATGGCTTCAGCGGCGACGGAGGAGCGGCAACATCAGCCCAGATGAGCTTCCCCTCCAACGTCGCCATCGATTCCAGCGACAATCTCTACATCAACGACGCCTCCAACAACCGGTTGCGACGAGTGGATGCCCAGACCGGCACGATCACTACCACCGTCGGCACAGGGGTTGGTCCGCCGGACCCGCAGGGTGCGTTGCCGGTCTCGGTCAACGGCCAGTTGGGGGCGGCAACGGAGGTCCGACCATGGTCGGTAGCGATCGATCCATCGAACAATCCGGTGTTCGCTTCGAACCGACGTGTGCTGCGGGCGCTGATCGTCACCGACGGCCCTCCGGTGGCAACCGCTTCGTTCAACCCCACGGGGCCGGTAACACCCCAGACTCCAACGACCATCGAGTTCGGTTGCGCCGACACCGTCGGGATGGCCTCGTGTGTGGCTGAGTTGGACGGCGATCCCGTGACCTCCGGCCAGGTCCTCGACCTCACCGGCAAGACCGGCGCCCTCACCCTCACGGTGACCGGCATCGACAGCGACGGCAACGTGGTCACCGAACAGGCCAGCCTTGCCATTGACGCTGCGAGGCCGACAGCCTCGCCCTCGTTCACCCCTTCCGGCCCGGTCACCCCCGGCACTCCGGTGACGGTCAACTTCATCTGCACCGACGACGGAACCGTCACCCAATGCAACGGCCACCTGAACGGCGACGCCGTCACCAACGGGCAGAGCGTTACCTTCTCCGCCGAGGGCCAGCAGTCACTGAGCGTGACCGCCGCCGACGACGCCGGGTTCGCCACCACCTCAACCGCAACCTTGAACGTGGTAGACGTCGATCTTGCCCCCACCATCACCACCAACCTCAGCGATGGCCCCGTGTTACCCGGCACCGAGGTCACGATCACCTTCTCCTGTGAGGATGATCTGCAGCTCACCAGCTGCACCGCTGAGTTCGCAGGCGCAACCATCACCTCCCCCGCCACAGTCAGCCTCGACCAACTCGGCCGTTTCGACCTGGTGATCACCGCCGTCGACTCGAGCGGTGGCCGCGAGACCCGGACCGTTGAAGTGGTCGTCGCCCCCTTTATCAATGGCGAGTGGCAACCCGAATGCAACCGCCTACTCGCTCCCCCCTACCGGGGCACGTCCGACCTCGACGGGGCGATCGCCCGCTTCTACATGGCCTTCTTCGGCCGCAACCCCGAACCCGAGGGCTACGACTACTGGCGGCAGCTACACCAGGACCAAGGCGTGTCGCTGAACCGCATCGCAGGCCAGTTCCTGGCCAGCGCCGAGTTCGGCCGCACCCTTACGACTGACGAACTGCTCGACCACCTCTACCACTTCACCCTCTGCCGCAACCCCGACGAAGGTGGCCTGCAACATTGGCAGACCCAGTTGGCCAACGGCTCGACCCCGTCGGAGCTGTTCCTCCACTTCGCCTCCAGCGCGGAGTTCAAGACCGCAACCGACTCGCGGTAGCTCGGTTGCCCGTCAGACCGAGCGGGCCGGAGGTCGCTCAGCGCTGATCTCGATCAGGGCAGCGACGGCGCGGCGAAGCGTCTCGTCGTCGCTGCCGGCAACACTGAGGCGGATGGCCGATGGTGATCGTCGACGGAAGCGGGCGCCGGCCCGCACGGCAAAGCCATACCGCTCCATGGCCGCCACAACTTGGGTTTCATCATCAACGGGGACCCAGACGTTCAACCCCGAGCGGGCCGCGGTCACATCGATCCCAGCCGCCGTCAAACCCTCGACGACGACGGCCCGGCGCCGAGTGTAGACCTCGGCCGCCTCGGCCAGCTGGGCGGTTACCTGTTCCGAAGCCAACTGGGCGGCCACGACGCGCTGCAACAGGTGCGACACCCACCCCGGGCCGAGCACCTGCCGCCCCCGAACCCGCCCGATGGTGGTGGCGTCGCCAACCAGGGCCGCCACCCGCAAGTCAGGTCCCAGCGACTTCGCCATCGACCGGACCGTGGCCCAGCGGGCCCGCTCCGGACCGCACAGGTGTTGGTAGGGCCAACCGGCGACGGCGCCGGCGTGGTCGTCCTCGATCACCAGCAACTCGGCGGCGTCGGCGCGGTGCAGCACCGCCGCCAGTTCGGTCGCCCGGGCTTCGCCGACGGCGGCCCCGGTGGGGTTCTGGGCCCGGGGGGTGATGACGATGGCGTCGATCCCGACGGCGATAGCCCGCTCCAGCGAATCCGGTCGAGGGCCGCAGGCGTCGATGGCCACCGGCACCGCCCGCAGACCCATGGCCGCCACCAGTTCAGCCACGGCCGGGTAACCCGGATCTTCCAGGGCCACGCTGTCGCCGTGACGCAGGTGCGCCTCCAAGATCCGTTCCAAGCCGTCGAGGGCGCCCCCAACTACGGCCAGGTTGGTGGCATCGATCCCGTCGGCGGCCAGGTTCGCCACGAGCAGCGACGCCAGGCCAGGGTCGACGCTGGGGGCGCCGTACAGCTCATGGCCGGTGTCGATGGTGGCCAGAGCCGGGGCCAACGCCGGCAACAGGTCCGGGTCGGGATTGCCCGACGCCAGATCGATCAGGCCCTCGGGCACGGCGTTGTCGGCTGGTGTGGCCACCGACGGCCGGGGGGCGACGAAGGTACCGCGGCGGCCCCGTCCAATGAGCAGGCCCCGATCGCCCAGCGTGCGATAGGCGGCGGCCACGGTGTTGGGGGCCAGACCAAACTCGGTGGCGACGCTCCGTACCGGATCAAGACGATCGCCGGGAGCGAGCTCGCCGCGTACGATCCGTTCCTCAATCAACGACACCAGATCCGCAGCCCGGCCGATAGAGCGCCCATCAATGACCTTGCCCGGTTCCGACACGTCCGCTACGTTAGCCGAACGAACCAGTACATAGCCATTTATGTGTTAATACAATTGAGGAGCCGGCATGTCGTCGACAACCCCAACCACCGCCATAACGGCAACCCCGCCGGCAGATCCCGTCGAGGCGGCGGCTCATTTCGCCTCGTTGTTGAACCTCGAAACCGACTGCGCCGACGTCAACCAGGCCTTCGACCAAGCCGAGAGCAGCGGCGCTCCCCGGGGCGCCGGCCTCGACTTCACGCTGCTTGACGTTCGCAGCCCCCAGGCCTTCGACGCCGCCCACATCGCCGGAGCGATCAACCTGCCGCAGCGAGACATTGACGAGGCCGCCCTCTCTCCCTTCGCCGCCGACACCACCTTCGTCGTCTACTGTGCGGGCCCCCATTGCAACGGAGCCGACAAGGCGGCGCTGCGCCTGGCCCAACTGGGTCGGCCGGTGAAGAAGATGATCGGCGGCGTCACCGGTTGGCTCGACGAGGGCCTGACCCTGTACTCCCCCCAACAAGGAAGCCACGAATGACCCTGCAATCAGAGCGGACCACCGTCAAGCGGATGGACGAACGGGCCGAGTACGACCGCGAGGCGATCAATGCGATCATCGATGCGTCGTTCCTGTGCCACGTCGGCATCGTCGTCAACGACAGCCCGATCGTGATCCCCACCCTGCACGCCCGCATGGGCGATCACCTGTTACTACACGGTTCACCGGCCAGCCGGATGCTACGGGCGGCCAAAACCCAGGAAGTGGCGGTGTCCATCACCCTCGTCGACGGGTTCGTGTTGGCCCGATCGGCCCTGCACCATTCCATGAACTACCGCTCGGTGACCATCGTCGGACAGCCCGAGGTGGTGCCGACCGAGGAGAAGGCGGCGGCCCTCGACATCCTGGTCGAACACCTGACCCCCGGTCGCATCCCGTTCCTGCGCCCCATGCTCGACAGCGAGGTGCGGGCCACCACCGTGCTCCGCCTCCCCATCGAGGAAGCGTCAGCCAAGATCCGCACCGGCGCCCCCGGTGACGAGGAGGAAGACTACGACCTCCCCATCTGGGCCGGGGTGGTACCGGTGTCGACCAGTTATGGTCCGCCCGAGACCGATCCCGCCATGCGCAGTGAGCAACCGATCCCCGACCACGTCACCAACTTCGGGCAAGCCTCGACCGTCGGCCGCAACCTGTAGGCGTAGGCGGGTCGGGATCAAACCGCAGGCTCAACCCCGAGGGCCCGAAGCTGCTCGACGAGAGCGGCGGCCCGCGCTGCCTCGGTGTCGGCTCTTGCCGCCTCTGTCTGGGCTAGACCCCGCAGGCGAGCCAGGAACTCGTGGTCGCTGCGATAGGCATGCCCGTCGGGTCCGAGGGCCACGACATCTGACCCAATGGTGTCAAGCACCAGTCCCCCAAGTTCCGGGATCGGCGTGTTGCCCCATAGCATCAGCTGCCCGTCGAGACCGTGCTTCAGGATCGACATCGACGCCGCCCGGGATCTGACCACGTAGGCCACCACACCCAAGTCGCTGTACCGGGAGAGCTTGTCGAGTAGCCCGTCAAAGGTGTCGCTGGTCGATGGGATCTCAACCACAACGAGAGGATCCGGGCCCGACAGCTTCTTCTGTTGATAGGACTTGACCTCCTCAGGCAAAGCCTCAAATCGCTGCGGCGCTCGCCCACCGGTGCCCCGAGGCAGTTCTCTCGTTCGCGACGAACCTACGAAAGAGTTCCACTAGTGGGCCCTTCTTCGTGTTCGAAGGCGATCGAGAGTTCCACATCAATGCGGTGGACCCAGGTGCAAGCGCCTCTTAGAGGAATCTGACACCCCACTACTACGACCACCGGTTCCGGTTGGCCTACGATCACGAAATGGAGCTCGCAGGAAAGACAACCATCGTGACCGGGGCCGCATCCGGCATCGGCGAAGCCATCGCCGAAGCCTTCGTGGCCGAGGGAGCAACGTCGGTCGTGGTCGCCGACCGGGACGAGCGGGGGGCGGCCAAGGTGGCCGAACGCCTCGGCCCGAAAGCGACCGGGGTGGGCATCGACGTGGCCGACGAAGCCGCCATCCAGCAGATGGTGGCCGACGCCGAAGCAAGAAGCGGACCGATCGACGTGTTCGTCTCCAACGCCGGCTACGGCCTGCCCGGTGGCATCGATCTACCGAACGACGAGTGGACCCGGATGATGGACGTCCACACCTGGTCCCACCTCTACGCCGCCCGTGCCGTCATCCCGTCGATGATCGAGCGGGGCGAGGGCTACCTGCTCAATACCGCCTCCGCCGCCGGCCTGCTGACACAGATGGATTCCGGCCCCTACGCGGTGTCCAAGCACGCCGCCATCGCCCTGGCCGAGTGGTTGGCCATCAACTACGGCGACAAGGGCCTCAAAGTTTCGGTGCTGGCCCCCCAGGCGGTGCGAACCAACATCGGCGGGCCCCGGTTCAAAGCGGGCGACAACTCCGAGGTGCGCCAAGCAGGCCAGGACGGGGTGCTGGAGGCGAGCGAGGCGGCCCAGGCCTGCATCGATGCCATGCGCGATGAGCGTTTCCTGGTGCTCCCCCACCCCGAGGTGGAGACCTACTTCCAACGCAAGGCCAACGACTACGACCGCTGGCTCAACGGCATGCGCCGCTTCCGTCGCCGTCTCATCGGCGACTGAGCGCCACCGGCCGACTCAGGTCTGACGCCGCCGATCGAGTAGCTCAAGACCAAGGCCGGGAACCCGCCGGGAGCTCGACCCCTGCTTGGCCAGGATGGCATCGATCCGGGCCAGCAGTTCCGTTGCCGACAACCCGGCGGCCTGCTCGCGGTCCTTTGGGGCCAACCGTTCGTTCTCCAACTGCCTCACCGCCGAGGCCGTGTCGGGCAGGGCAGCCACGGCTTCGCGCATGTGGGCGTAGGTCGACGCCGCCAGCCGGGCCGAGAGCTGCCCGTAGATGCTGGCGTCGAAGTACAACGCCCCGACCAGCAGGATGGCCTTGGCCCCGTCGGATTTGTCGCGGTCGCGCATGTCCAGGGCGGCAAAGAGCCAGCCACGGGCCTGCTCGGCGGTGATGGGTAGCACCGCCAGCCAGGGATACAACGTCGTACGCCGCCGCAACGCACTCTGAAACAGTAGTTCGGTGGTGCGATCGTCGAGTACCAGGGTGTCGCGGTGCAACCACAGGTAGACCAGGTCCTGGGCGCTCAACAACCGGTCGGGCTGGACCTGGAACAGATCAGCGGCCCTCGACAAGAAGAAGCTGGCCCGGTCACGAACCTCGTCGTTGGTCAACACTCTGATCTGGGCCTCGGGCGGGGCCTCAATCACCAGGGCCAGTCGTTCGTGCAGATGACGACGCACCTCGGCCACGGCGTCGGCTCGCCACGCCAGGTAATCCTCCCGCTGGGCCCCGACGGTGCGGCCGTTGCGACGGGTGAGCACCGTGCCTGCCCCAAAAACGGTGTGCTCATGATCGAAGGTGTCGGCGTAGACGCCAGCCTTGGACAACACCAGGGGAGGCATCGCCGTACCCCCTATCCGCAGCTCGATCACCACCCGACCCGAGGCGACCGTCGTGGCATCAACACCTACCTCCACCCGGTCGGGACGCACAAAGTCATCGATCAGGTCGCCAAGGGTGTCGCCCTCGAACAGCGCTGCCGTCTGGACCGGTTCAAGCCCGGCCGCGTCGTCATCGTCGAGGGCACCGGAGGAACCCAACACGACCCGACCCCCACCAGAATTCGCCATGGCGACCACGTGACGCACGATCTGGAGCCGATCGGCGTCCCGGCCGGGACTGAAGTTCGCGATCCGCTGGACATCGACATAGCCCAGATCATGGTCATTCACCTTCGGTACCGACCTTTCGGTGGAACATCAGTGAAACATCAGGTATTCGTCGAGTTCCCATTGTGTTACCTCGCTACCGGGAACATCGGCACCAACCGCAGCCAGGTAACGCTCCCACTCGGCTTCCTTGTTGGCGATGAAGTTGTCGGCCACGTTGTTTCCGACCGCGGCGCGCAGCGCCTTGTCCTTTTTCAAGTGGCCAAGGGCCTCGGCCAGGTTGGCTCCCACACTGATGTCGGTATTGACCTCCTCCAGACCGTCGCTGGTCAACGGTTCGGGGCAGGCCAGCCCATCAACCACACCGAGGCGGGCGGCCTGCAACACCGTTGCCGTGGCCAGGTGCAGATTGGCCGCCCCGTCCGACAGGCGGTTCTCGATCCGGGTCGAGGAGCCTCGTGCGGCCGGGATGCGGTTGGCTGCGCTGCGGTGCTCCAGGCCCCAGTTGGCCCAGTAGCCGTTGATCTCCCCCGGTTGCAGGCGACGGTACGCATTCACCGTCGGGGCGCACAAGGCGGCCATGGCCTGATGGTGCTCGACCAACCCGGCCACGCTCTGGCGAGCCAGGGCGGAGATTCCATCGGGGTCGGCAGGGTCGGCAAAAACGTTGTCGCCTGCGCCGTCGAGCATGGAGAAGTTGACGTGCACCCCGTTGCCACTGACACCGCTGAACGGCTTACCCAGGAAGGTCAGGTCAAGACCACGGGACAGTGCCACCTCGCGGGCCAGCACCCGAAACAGGAACGAATCATCGACCGCCCGCAAGGCGTCGTCGTATTCGAGGGTCAGCTCGAACTGGGATTCGTCGAACTCGGCGTTAATCGATTCGACCCGGAACTCGCTGGCTTCGGCCGTGCGCATGATGTCGTCGATCAGGCCCGTGGGGTCGGCGGCCCGGCCGGTGCCGTACACAAACGACCGTGGGGTGCGCCAACGCTGCCAGCCACCCTCGCCATCGGGTTCGAGCACGTAGGCTTCAAGCTCGACACCGACCTTGGCCCGGTAACCGAGCTCCTGCCATTGGGCGATCGCCTGTTCCAGGGCGTAGCGGGGCGAGAACGTATAGGGCTCACCGTCCATGGTGAGCCCGGCGACGGCCACTCCGGTGCGGTCGTCCTCCCAGCCGGGATGCACAACCCCGGGATCGAAGGTGGCGTGCACATCGGGCATCCCCTCCAGCAGGAAGGCGCCCGGGGCATCGATCATGCTGCGGTCATAACCCAGAGAAAACACCGACACACAATGGCCCGTTCCCCGCTCCGCCAGGTGGGCGGGCAGATACTTACCCCGCGCCAGGCCGAGGTGATCGGGCCACAGCACTCTGATTCGGTCGTACACGATGGGAGCTCTCCGGTTCTTGTGTCCATGGCTTCGCGGGACGGGCCCGCCCTGCCGCCCGCCTATCCTCGCGCACGCCTGATGTCGGTGTCACTGCTCATGCATCGACATCGGTGGCCGGTTGCCGTTCTGCGTCCCGGGACCCATTTGGACCCGTACGTCCGTGATCCACGGCGGGCGTGGCCCGCACGGGCGGCCTCGGCGGGTCGGCGAACCAGAACCAGAAACCCCCGAGTCCGGCGGCCACGCCCAGGATCACGAACGCGGGACGGAAACTCCCGGTGGCGTCAGCGATGGCTCCGGCCGTGATCGGGCCGATCATCATCCCCAACATCACCACCAGTGACGAGAAGCCCATGATCTTGCCGAAGTCGGTCGCCCCGAAGTAGTCGGCCCTGATGGCCTGCTGGAGGGGGCCCCGCACCCCCCAGGCCAATCCGTGGACCAGAACAAAGAGCCAGACCAGGAGCGGACTGTGGGCCAATGCAAGAATCAGTATCCCGGCACCGTGGCCGACCATGGCCACCGTGATCAGCAGGCGCTTGTCGTAGATATCGCCGAGATAGCCGCCGAGGATCTGACCAACCCCCATCATGGCGGGCAGTGTCCCGACAACGACCGAACCGTGCAGCGCCCCCAGCGTCGTCTCAAGGTCGAGGAAGACGGCGAGGTGGGCCATGGTGGCGCCAACCACGAGCAGGGCCGACGAGTGACCGAGCGACAGAAACCAGAACGCCCTCGTCCGCATCGCCTCGCCCGCGGTGAAGTGCAGCGCTGGCCTCGGTGCCACCCCAGCCTCGGGGGCGAGGTCGTCAGGAGCGGCATCCTCCACGGTGTCCCCGTCGGGCAGGAGTCCGACATCGCTTGGCTTGCGGTCGAAGTGGCGGGACAACCACAGGATCACAACGAGGCTGACGATGCCACCGAGTTGAGCCGTGCGACGCCACCCGATCGTGTTGATGACAACCCCGACACCGAAGGCCAACGTCCCCCCAACGGCGAACCCCATCGAGGTGAAGGCGAGGGCCCTGGCCCGCTTCTTTTCGAACCAGTGGACGATGGCCACCGTGATGGTCAGAAACCCACCGAGACTGGAGCCCATGGCGATCATCAGGTACGACAGGTAGAACCCGGTCACGGTGGTCACCGCGCTGAAGGCCAGGAAACCGACCCCCATGATGACCGCGCCGAGGCGGAGCACCCAGCGGGGCCCGAACTTGTCGATCATCCACCCCTGCAGCGGCCCCAGCAACCCGCTTTCGGCCCGATTCAGGGCAAAGGCCCCGCCGAACACGCTGTTCGACCAGCCGAACTCCCCCTGCAACTGGGCGGAGAAAAGCGAGAAGGCGTTGAAGACCAGTCCGCTGTGCAACACCTGGATCATCAGGCCGGCCCGGGCGATGCGCCAGCCGTGGAACCGGAGAGCCTTTCGACGTTTTGTCGATTCGGTGATCGGCGGCGGGCGACGGGGCAACAACATGGCTCTGCCATGTTGGTCTTGGTTTGAACTTCAAAGCGAACTGGCGAGCGCATAACATCGCCACTAACGAGGATCGAAGGGACCAGGAAAATGATGAATCGCGGTTGGTTGGCGAAACGCACCGAGGAGGCCATCGAACCGGAGTTGGAGATCGTGGATGCCCATCACCACCTGTGGGACTACGAGACCCGCTACGGCCTCTACGAACTCGACGATCTGCGGGCCGACACCAACAGCGGCCACCACATCGTGGAGACCGTGTTCATTGACTGCGGCGCCAACTACCTGACTGACGGACTCAAAGCCATGGCGCCGGTTGGCGAGACCATCTACGTGGCCGGACGGGCAGCCGAGAGTGACCGCACCGACGGCGCCCCGATCAGCGCCATCGTCAGCCATGTTGACCTGACGTTGGGCGCAGCCGTCGGCGAGGTGCTCGACCGCCATATCGAGGAGGCCGGGGGCCGGTTCCGCGGTATCCGCCACGCTGGGGCGAGGGCGGACGATCCTTCGGTCCCACCGTCGAGAACCGAACCCCCGGCCAATCTCTACCGCCAGGCGTCGTTCCAAACCGGGGCCCGTGCCCTGGCCGAGCGGGGCCTCAGCTTCGATGCCTGGCAGTACCACCACCAACTCGACGCCGTGGCCGACCTGGCCCGGGCCGTGCCCGAACTGACGATCATCGTCAACCATCTCGGCGGCCCACTGGGCACGGGGCGCTATGCCGGCCACCAGGCCGAGGTTTACGCCCAGCTGCGTTTCGGGCTGGCGGCAGTGGCCAAGTTCGACAATGTCGTGCTCAAGGTTGGCGGGATCGGCATGACCCGATTTGGGGTCAACTGGGATCAGAACGAGTTGCCACCAACATCCGATGATGTCGTTGCCCGGTGGCAGGACACCGTTGGCTTTGCCATCGAGACGTTCGGACCTTCCCGCTGCTTGTTCGAGTCGAACTTCCCCGTCGACGGAGAAACAGTGGGCTACGCCACGCTGTGGAACGCCTTCAAGAAGATGTCGGTTTCATATTCGGCCAGCGAGCGGGCCGACCTGTTCGCCGGGACGGCCCGCCGGGTGTACCAGCTAGATGAAGGAGCATTGAGCGCCAAGTCCGGGTAATCTCTCCTGCGTGACTCGGGCAAACCTTCCTGCCCTTCCCGGAAACGTACCCCCCTGGCGGCGGGGCTGGTTTCTGGCCCGGTTCAGTGTCGCGATCATCGTGGCGACACTGTCCCTCACGCTGATCCCCTCGCAGCGCCTCGACACCACCGTCGCCGCAGGCAGCCCAACCCCGTCGGCCCCGCTTGCCCCCACCACTTTTGTCGCCCCACCGGCAACGGCTCCCCTGGGCGCAGGCTTCGCCGCATTCAACATCGAACCGGCCACCCTGACCGCAGCCCTCGAGGTGCGTACAGCCCCGTCGACAACGGAACCCGCCGGTTGGGTGGAGCCAACCGTTGGGCCCGAGAGCGAGTGGACCGACGCTGGCCACGGAGTTGCCCTGCCCGACGTACTGCTGCGGATCCGTTTCTGCGAGTCGACGAACAACTACGCAACGACCCATACCTATTCATCGGCCAGCGGCGCCTATCAGTTCCTGACCGGAAGTTGGGACTGGTACGGCCACGCCGACCGTTACGGGGTCAATAGGGCCCATCTTGCGACCCCCGCCCAGCAGGACGAGGCCGCCCTGATGACGTTCCAGAAGGACGGAGTCAAGCCGTGGGCCGCCAGCCAGGGTTGCTGGGGTTCCGCCAACATCGATTCCCGCTATCTGACGGCGGGACCGCCGGCAACCACAACCACCACGGCCGCACCCACTACCACCACCCCGGCGTCGTCCACCACCGCGGCCCCAGCAACCACAACCCCCGCCACAACGGCGGCCCCCGCCACAACGGCCGCCCCCGCCACAACGGCGGCCCCCGCCACAACGACCACGGGGGCGCCGGCCCCAACGACCAGCACCCCCGCAACTACTGCGCCGACAACCAGTCAGCCATAGAGGTAGAGCCTTAGCGGCGAGGCTTGCGGCCGGGTTGACCGAGGAAGGCCGGCGCCGAGGAGCCACAGGTGGCGCCGGGCACGTTCTCCGGGGTGGCGATGAGCACACCCTCATAAACATCGTCGGCCACCGCCGCCTCACACACGAACGACTCGCCGATCCGGACCCCCGTCTTGCCGAACAGTTCCTGGTGGCAGGGGAAGGCAAAGCCGGTGGTGACGGCGGGGTCGAGCACTTCAAGGCCCCAGGTGTCACCGGCGATCATGGCCACCTTGCGGTCCTGTAGGTAACGGGCCTCGGCCAGGTAGATACCGGGCTCCTGGGCCAGGTAGCGGTCGGGGTCGAGGCGGGCCAGGTGGGTCCAGCCGGTGCGGAAGATGGGAACATCACCGGGGCCGATGCGGCGGTTGACGCGCTGACGATGCATGGCGTTTTCGATGTCGTCGATCGTGATCCGGTAGTTGTCCCGCAGGATGGGATGGCCCTCGGAATCGAAGAAGAAGTCGTCGGTGGAGTCGGTCGACATCTTCAGACCGACGATGTCGAGGATGATGCCTCGGGTCACGACGGGACCCATCGTCTCGTTGCCGAGGTGCTTCAAACCGGTGGGGCTGATCAGGTCGGAGGCGTAGTTGTCGTTGTAGAACCAGCCACCGCGGTCGTCGCCGGTGGCGATCCCGACGTGGCCCAACCCGTCGATCTGGGAGGCGATCTGGAAGGTGAAGTTTTCGGCGAACCGCTCTTCGTGACCGACAACGCCGTTGGGCCCGAACGGTGTGGTGCCTGACTGGATGCCCCCGCCAGCGGCGAACTCGTCGGATGCCTGGTAGCCGAACACGTAGAGGAACATGTCGTGCAGGCGCGGCGGGTCGCTGGGGAAGGCGGGGAAGCCGTTGAACATCTCCTCCCCCATCTGGTAGGTCTTGACCGGCTTGTTGCCCTTGAGGATGTCGAGGGCCTTGGCCGTGCGCCGAGGGGTGACCTCGTTGAACGTGCCCCGGCCATCGGCGGGCCCGTACGGGCTCACCCAGTAGCCACCGGCGATGACCTTCTCCCAGTCGAACATCTCATCGTTGAACTTCTTCCGGTTCTTGCGGTCCCGGGCCTGAGCTTCCCGATCCTTGCGGTCCTCCCCGTCGTTTTTGGCCGCCGCAGCCGGACTGGTGCTCAGCACGGTGCCGGCAACGGCTGCAGCCGCTCCGGCCGCACCCAGCTTGAGTGCATCGCGTCGGTTCAGGTGGTGATTGTGGTGGTGGTGCGCGAAGTCGTAGCGCATAAGTCCCCCTGTTTGGTTGTGCCTCGCAGGGAACCTAGTGCACGTTGATGATTGACCACCAAAGGTGTTGTTAGATGTGGTTTGGCGGAATCGGAGTTTCGCGTCACGATTTCAGGCCGTAGACGACCTTGATAGGTGTGACGTTCGAATCCTTCGCCCAGACGAGAGGGCCAACGCTGCGAGCGGGCCTGATGGCCGCCTTTGGGCCCGAGGTCGGTGCTGATGCCGCGGCGGAGGCGTTGGCCTACGGCTGGGAACATTGGGATCGGATCTCGTCGATGGACAACCCGACCGGGCACCTGTTCCGGGTGGGCCAGAACGTCGGCAAGCGGGCTCGACGCCCCCAGGGCTATCTGCCCCGACCGGAGCCCACGGAGCTGCCGGCGTTCGAACCGGGGCTGGCTCCCGCTCTCGAATCGCTGACCGAACCCCAACGCATTGCCGCGACGATGGTGCACGCCTTTGGCTGGTCCCAGACCGAAACGGCCGAATTGCTGGCCGTGAGCCATTCGACGGTGAGAACCCATCTGGCCCGAGCAATGAAGAAGTTGCAGGCCGCCCTGGAGGTAGAGCCCCATGCCTGATTCCCTGTCCGACGAGGTCCCCGAGCAACTGGTGATCGATCAACTGCAGGCCTACGGCCGCTTCTTTGCCGCCACGGTCGACGAACCGTTGCTGGCCGAACCCGGGCCTTCGGGCTCGCACGTTGGTTCGTTCAACGCTCCCGCTTCGGGCCGCCCGGTCCGGCGTCGACCGCGTCGGCACCGACGGATTGCGGTCGCCTCCGGTGCGGCCGCTCTCGTTGTTGTCGCTGCGCTCGCCCTCGGACTGGTGACCCAGGGAGGCTCCCCCAACGGGTTCATCGACGCCTCAACCCAGGTCATCGACTCACCCCCCGACCCCCCGGGCGCCCTCTTTGTCCTCCCCGACCCTGAATCGGGCTTCGATGTGGCCAACGGCTCCATCAGCGATCTACCGCTGGACGACGAAGGCCCAACCCAGGTCGTGAGCGGGCGTTCGACGATGACGCGGGTCGAGGTGGCGGCGGTCATGGCCGCCGTCACGGCTCACAAGGCATCGAAGAGCGACATCGCCATCTTCGGGGCCCGGAGCGCGCCGGTCCGGGTCCGCCGGGGCACATCGGTGCTGGGCACGGTCAACGACCTGGTTGGCCGGATCGGTACCGTCGGCCACGCCACATTCGGTCACCGCGCCATTCGTGACCAGTTCAAGCGTCGTCGCCACGACCGGGCGGTGATGTTCACCGATGATCAGCAGCACGATGCCGGCCAGGTCGACATCAGCAACGTGCCGCTGCTCTACACGGTGGACCTCGCCGGGTACCGGCCACGCTCCACCCTGGCCGGGTTCAGCGACGCCACGTTCACGCTGATGAGCGCACTTGAAGCAGGATGTGACGCCGGCTGGCCGTTCGAGTGCTGACTTACGCCGTGCTGTGGGCGGCGATGGCCCTCAGTACGGCGTCGGCCACGACCCGATCCTCCTCGACCCGGCTGCGCTCACCCTTTTTCAGTCCGACGCGGACGTGGTGCAGGCCATCAGCGGTGGCCACGGCAAGGTGGGCCCGGTGGTCACCCTTCTTGGTGCGATCGGTGACCAGCGCCGCCGTGACCCCCACCCCGATCAGGTCGTGATGGCCAGGGGCGAGGCGTTCGGCCCGGACCCGACAGGCCGACGCCATGGCTTCGGCCATGGTCTGCGACACCGCGCCGGCCGTGGACTCCACCACCACCACGGCCCCCTTCAGCAGTTCGGCCAGCGCCGTCTCGGCGTAGGGCACCCTGGCTTCGAGCACGGTCCGGGAGGCGCCGGGCACGGCCAGCAGGTCGGTGATCACGGCGTTCCCGCCTCCGGCCACGGCCAACACCAGCATCGTCGCTGAGGCGTGGATGGCTTCGACGGTGGCTTGGCGTTCTGCTTGTTCCATGGGCTCCATGGCCGACAACCCTACGGCCGGCAACTACCACCGCCCGGGGGTGCCGTGTCATGCTGAAAGGTATGGAACCCGTGCGCTATGTCGATCGGCTGAACGCCCGCTATGCCCGCCAGGGCTTTCCCCCCTACCGCTGGACGGTGAACGACGATGCGCCCCTGACGGCGCTGTCGAAGCCGGTCGAGGAATCTCGGGTGACCCTGCTGACCTCTGGTGGGGTGTCGAGGACGTGCGACGCCGCCTGGAACCCCGATGCCCGTAACGATTTCCGTCTCGATGAGATCCCGGCCGATTCGCCTGCGGCGGCCTTCCAGGTTCACGACAGCTACTACGAGGTGGACTCGGCCCGCGACGACATCAACTGCGTGTTCCCCGTCGAACGGCTGCACGCGCTGGCCGCCGACCACACGATCGGCGCGGTGGCCCCCCGGTTGTGGAGCGGCTTCATGGGTCGTATCTACAAACGATCCCAGCTCCAGGCCGAGGTGGCCCCGGCATGGGCCGAGGAATTGCGACTCGACGACGTCGACCTCGCCATTCTCGTTCCCGCTTGACCTCTCGATCACCAGACCGTGGGTCTGGTTGCGAGGGTTATCGAGGAAGCAGGCATCCCCACCGTGCTGGTGTCGACGGGACGTGATCTGACCGAACTGGTCCGCCCGCCCCGCTCGTTGTTTGTGAACTTCCCCATGGGCAACCCCTTCGGACGCCCGGGTGACGTTGCCGCCCAGGATCGAATCCTGCGTGACGCCTTTGCCCTGTTCGACTCGGTCACCGAACCCGGCAAGATCGTCGATGCCCCCTATCAATGGGGCGAGGACTTCACCGCCATCGTCGATCGCACCCTGGGAGCGATGAGTCCTGGCTAGGTTTTTCCACCGCTAGCGTCATAAGATGACTCCCGACGAGATGGTACCCGCCGACGTCAGCCGAATCTTCGAGCTGGAGAGTCACGGGCCCGACGTCTGGGTCGGCGAGAGCCCCCAGTACCCGTGGGGTCGGATCTACGGCGGGCTGGTCATCGCCCAGGCGTTGTGGGCGGCGACCACCACCGTGGTCAAGGAGCACGCGGTGCATTCCCTGCACGGCTACTTCATCCTTGGGGGTGACCCGGCGGAACCGGTGCGTTACGAGGTGGACCGCATCCGCAACGGCCGTTCGTTCACCACCCGCCGGGTCGTGGCCCGCCAGTCGGGTGGGGCCATCTTCAACCTGTCGTGCTCGTTCCAACGCCACGAGGACGGGGTGGAAACCCAGACCGCCCAGTTCCCCGATGACGCCCCCGACCCCAACTCCCTGATCGGCTACCGGGAGGGGTCGGGTGTGGATCGCATCGATGTGAAACTGGCCGATGGCGAGCCCCGCTCCCTGGTGTGGTCACGCTTCCCCCAGGACGTTGGCAATCCCTCGGGCCCCGGTGGCCTGCCCGACGACCCCCGCCTCCAGGCCTGCGCCCTGGCCTACATCAGCGACACCAACGCCATGGACGCCGTCGCCACCTCCCACCCCATCGGTCGCCCGGCCGATGGTCAATGGCACGACACCTATATGACGGCCAGTCTCGATCACGCCATGTGGTTCCACCGCCCGGCGCGGGCCGACGACTGGGTGCTGCTCGACATGGACGGCCACGGCATCATCCGCACCCGGGGGCTGAGCACCGGCCACGTCTTCACCCCCGACGGTCAGCACATTGCCACCATCGCCCAGGAGGGCCTGATCCGCGATCTGACCTGACCGCGTAGGTCATCAACGTTGGGGAGCCGCGAAGTCCTCAGGATCGATCCTGAGATCGATGATTTGTCGTGGGGAACCCGCTGGATCGATCGACTACTACCGGAACTCGGCAATCTGTCAGTTGGTTTCGTCGATGGTCGCCCGGTGATCACCACACCTGACGGCACATCAGCATCAACGGCCGAAACGTTCCTTGCCCGGGCTCGGGCTGACGTTGCCGCCATGGCCGAGCAGCTCCGGGCTGCCGGAATCGACCCCAACGTCTAAAGCGGTGGCGGTGGCGGTGGCGGTGGCGGTGGCGGTGGCGTGAAGCATTGGCTCGAAGCCGTTGGCGAGGGCCACGATCGACGTCGGAGGGGTGAGGATCTCAACCACCACGCCGACCGGCCGAGGTGATGGCGACCCCCAACCGCCGAAGCCGAACGGTTGCACGTGATCCCGGGTGAGGAGTTGGGGCTCACCGCGATCGGGATCGACGATTACGGCACCAACGGGGAGCTCATCCAGTTGACCGATCGAAAGAATACGATCAGCGGCACGATCGGGGCCTCGGCCCCGTCGTAAGCGTTCCTGGGCCAGGCGTCGGTTGAGTTCGGCCGCCAGCACCGGTCGGTCGGCGGTGCCGCCTCTGCCTGAACCACTTGAGCCTTCTGCCAAGAGATCGGTTCGGCCCTGACCCACGGTTACCGCAGCCCGATAGGCCAGATAGTCGGCTCGGCGGCAGAGGCCGCAGGGGCGGTGGCCTGCGGCCAGGGCCACCGCATCGTCGAGAAAGAACAATGGGGTCCAGGTTCGAGGGGCGGCAAGTGGATGCTGCCAATCGCGGTACTCGGTCAGACACGTGATCCACAACGATCCCCGGTGATGGCGCACGACGTCTCCATTGTCATCAACCAGGCACCCCCGATTGCCGGTGAACATCCCTCGGGCTTCGGTGGCGTGGTGATCACCCCAGGGGTCGACGCGGTTCCGACGTGGCATGGGGCCATCCGCCTTCCGATTTGTCTACTGGCCTTCGTCGCCGACCGTACACCGATCCCCGGGCGCTACGGATCAAAGGTTCCCAGGAATGCGGCGGTGGCCGAGTGCAGTCTTGACGCTCGAAGGTGGTATCGACGTTCCCGTCCGACTTTCTCAACCTCGACCAGGCCCGCTGCTTCCAGCCGTTGCAGGTGTCGGGTCGTCGTCGACCATGAGTGGCTGAATCCTTCGGCCAGATCACCGGCGGTCATCACCCCTCCTCGCGCCTGCAGGGTGATGAGAATATGGCGTCGATGTTCATTCGCCAGCGCAGCGAATACAGCGTCGATGTCATCAACCTGACGGAGACCCAACGGTCGGCCGGTCAGAGCGTCTCCTTGACCTCGAAGTGGGAGAAGGCCATACCCGGCCCCATCGATCGATCCCCGACCAGCGTCGCCATCTTCTCCCCCACGACACCGATCCTTGGGTGGAGATGGGCACGGCCCGATGCCTCGTCGTTGACCCACGGGAAGATCGACATCACCAGCGGGCCGCTTCCGTCCTGATCCTCGCCGACGTAGATCTCCTCGGACCGTGGGCGGTATTGACAGATGACGGTGTTCGGGACTGTTTCTCTCATAGGTCTATATTTGCATATTTAGCCAATAAAGCAAATATATGGAGACGGGACGTGCCATCGTTTCGGGGCTAGTTTCGGGCGCTATGGATCTGGGAATTAGTGGCAGGAAAGCAGCAGTGGCGGCCAGCTCGGCTGGACTCGGACTGGGGGTGGCCAAGGCCCTGGCCGAGGACGGGGTGCAGGTGGCAATCTCGGGCCGCGACCCCGAACGACTGGCCGCCGCGGCGGCCGCGATCGGGGGCGACGTGATCGCTATCGAGGCCGATGTCTCGAACCCCGATGGCAGCCGGGCCTTCGTGGAGGCTGCCACCGAACAGTTGGGCGTGATCGACATCCTCGTCACCAACGCCGGTGGCCCACCACCGGGCACCTTCACCACTACCGACATGGCTGGCTACCAGACCGCCATTGACATGAACCTCCTGGCCATGGTCGAGATGTGCCGCATCGCCATCCCCGCCATGCAGGAACGCCACTGGGGTCGGGTCTGCGCCATCACCAGTGTCGGGGTGAAGCAGCCGATCGATTTCCTGATGGCCTCCTCGGTGGCCCGGGCCGGGCTCACCAGCTTCTTGAAGATCACGGCTCGGGAGGTGGCCGCCGACGGAGTCACCGTCAACTCGGCCCAGCCTGGAAGCCATTGGACCGACCGGATAGCCAAGATCATGCCCAGCCAGGAGGCGGCGGCCGCCTCCGTTCCGGCCAAGATCACCGGTGACCCCTATCATTTTGGGCAGGCCGTGGCCTTCCTGTGCTCGGAGCAGGCCCGCTTCATCACCGGTACCGGGCTACTGATCGACGGCGGTCAGGCCAGCGGCCTCCTGGCCTGAGCCCCGCAGGGCCGATCCACGATCGAAGCAAGCCAATGACACGACAGTACGAGGAGAACCCATGACCATCATGACCGGAGGCGAAGCGGTAGCGCGAACGCTGGAAGCGATGGGGGTGACGAAGGTGTTCGGCATCGTCAGCGTGCACAACCTTCCCATCTACCGGGCCGTTGCCGCCTCGGAGTCGGTTGAGATGGTGGCTTGTCGCCATGAGCAGTTCGCGGTCCACGCCGCCGACGGTTACGCCCGGGCCACCGGCAACCTCGGGGTGGCCATGACCTCCACCGGTCCGGGGACCACCAATGCCGTGAGCGGGTTGTACGAGGCCGGATTCGGATCGTCGCCGGTTTTGTTGATCACGGGCCAGACCGAATCGGCCTACTACGGCAAGGGCAAGGGTTTCCTGCACGAGAACGAGCGGCAGATGGAACTGCTGCGTTCGGTAACCCGACGGGCCGAGACCGTGTGGCGCACCGAGGACATCAGCCGGGTCGTGGCCTCGGTGGCCGACGACATCCGCCGGGGCCGGCCCCAACCGGGAGCGGTCGAGATCCCCATCGACCAGCAGTACCGCGACGCTGAGGTGGAGCTGTTCGGCTCGGCCGAGGTGACTCCGGTCAGTGTCGACACCGAGGCGCTGGCTCAGGCCGCCGAACTGCTGAATTGCTCGGAACGTCCGATTATCTGGGCCGGGGGTGGCGTGATCTCGGCCGACGCCGGCGCCGAATTGCAGGCCGTGGCCACCAAACTCGGAGCGCCGGTGGTGACCACCATGGAGGGGCGGGGCGCCATCCCCGAGGACCACGCCCTGGCCCTGGGGCCCCGAACCGAGCGGCCGGACGTGGCCCAGATCATCGCCGAGGCCGACGTGGTTTTGGCGGTGGGCACCCGATTCCAGAACTACTCGACCCGGGTCTGGAAGCTGCCGATTCCCGGCAAGATCATCCACCTCGATGCCGATCCCACCATGATCGGACTCAACTACCCGGCCGAGGTGGCCGTGGTCGGCGACGCCAAGGTGGGCCTCGGGCTGCTGGTCGAAGCCATCGACGAACGGGTGGCCGACGACGGGTTTCTGGAACGATCGGCCAAATCGGTCGAGGCCGACCTGGAGCGGTCCTACGGTGAGATCGGTCCCGACCATCGGGCTCTGGCCGAGATCGTGCGCCGCCTGCTGCCCCGCGACGGACTCGTGGTCCGCGACTCGACCGTGCCCGTCTACCTGTGGGGCAACCGAGTGCTGCCCATCCTGGAGCCCCGTACCTCGATCCGCCCGTCGTCGATGTCGATCGGGCCAGGTATCGGCCTGTCCATCGGTGCCGCCATCGGTACCGACCGCCGGACCATGCTGATGGTGGGCGACGGTGGCTTCCAGCTTGGGCTGGGCGAACTGGCGACCGTGGCCCAGTACGACCTGCCGCTGATCGTCTGCGTGTTCAACGACAAGGGCTACGGCGTCTTGCGGGTCATCCAGGACAACGTGATGGGCGAACGTTTCGGGGTCGACATCCACACGCCGGATTTTGTGAAGCTGGCCGACGCCATGGGCATCCCCGCCGAAGCTGTCGACAGCGTCGACAGTTTCGAAGCTGCCTTCGCCGCCGCCGTGGATCGTCCCGGCCCCACCCTGCTCGACATCGACCTCAACGCCCTCGCTCCGCTGAAGTTCGGCCTGCCTCCACACCAA
>Ga0316192_10000321_pt1 | contig 34254 bp, 29 predicted proteins | sample MerIslwburrow_MG_FD_204931 | JGI IMG/M metagenome (GOLD analysis project Ga0316192, IMG submission 204931) | Coastal sediment microbial communities from Maine, United States - Merrow Island worm burrow | ecosystem: Environmental > Aquatic > Marine > Coastal > Sediment | place: USA: Maine...
AACTATCCTCATTCATCTCCACGATATGAATACGATGGGTCAAACGATCCAGCAAAGCACCTGCCAAACGCTCATCCCCACTAAAGACCTGAGGCCATTCAGAGAATCAAATGCTTGGTTTTGATATGAGCCTCTAGACGTTTGACCTCACGCTCAGCACGAGCTTCTACATAATCATTGACCAAACCAGCTGCCGTAAAATACTTCACTTTAAATCCACGACGACATGCCTCACGACCAATCGCAATAGACAGATGCGTTTTACCCACACCAGGTGGACCGACAAAAACAATATTTTCTTGTTTGCGAATAAAGTCACCTTTATACAAGTCAAGAATACGTTTTTTATTAACAGATGGACTTTGAGAAAAATTAAAATCTGACAATTCCTTAGAAATAGGAAACCCTGCCTGTTGCACACGCCTTGAATTGGCTCTCGCAAATCTTTCTGTCACCTCCAAAGATGACAGCTCTTCCAAAAACTTATTATAGTCCTTGTTTTCTTTGACACACTGCCTTGCTATTTTTTCATGCTCACGAAACATTGAAGGTAATGCTAAGATCGTCGCTGACAGATTTCATGTTATCAGATTGATCAATCAACAATTCTTAGAAACCTGGAAATCTTTTGACCCTATTGGTCGAACTAATCGAGGTCTTATCTCTTTAATGCGACGACATGAAAACAAACTAAAACCTGAGCAACGGATTAAACTCTACAAATACTTTGATGACTATCCTGGCTTAGAAACCGTTTACCGTTTCAAACAGAAACTCTGTAAGATTCTACTCCTCAAAAGTAGAAATCATGACCAGGTCAAAATACTGGCTCCAAAGTTTTTTAAATACATCGAACAATTAAAATCTTCAGGCCTCCCTGCTTTGGTAAAACTCGGCAAAACCTTACATAGCTGGAAATATGAAATCGCCAGAATGTGGCGATTCACTAAAAACAATGGAATCACTGAAGGCTTCCATACTAAAATGGAAATGATTACTAGAAGAGCTTTTGGCTTTAGAAATTTTGAAAACTATAGACTTAGAGTGAAAATGCTTTGTGCGTAATCGGATGCTTGCCCCTGTTTAGGGTGATGAGCCTGAGTTAGCTAAAAAGGGAATGGGGTCGCTAGTCGGACGGGTATAGAACCATCTCTCATTGAATATAACGCAGCATTCCCTAAAACCCCATCTTTTGAATTGTTACAGTTTATCAAGCTAGCTGAATCAGCTGCATAGGCTCTCAAGACCCATGTGACGGCCATGCTGAAACGTGCTAACAAAATCAATCTAACAAATCGATTGAAAACAAATATGGCCTATAGCCGTGACAACCACGAATACGTTAGCAATGCCAAAATGTCACTAACGTGGTTTCCAATATTTACAATCGGTCATTCAGACCGCAAACGAAAGCAGGATACCAAGAAGCTTAAGACTTCGAGGCATCCCTTGATCTAACTCAACGCCAAGGTGTCAAGTTGAACCATTGGATCATTCTACCTTGTGACACCAGAATCGAGAACAAACGTGAAGGATAATCATGATACGGGTGAGGTATGCCCTGACAACAGTAAGCCCGATAAGTACGGTTTTTTTATAACGGAAATAGACGAGATCATTTTTAGGCTTTATCCAGTAAGTCTATCTTTAGAAGCATTACGTGTGAGGCTCACTCTTGAGTATGAAGAAGATGAGGAAGACGGTTCAGTTACAACCAGAAGATTCTCAGACAAATTTGATATTTACCTTGCGGCAGACAGAAGAAAATTCATGCAGCGTTGTATGGAAGGATTCCTGACATCAACTGAAGCTTGCGTTGTTGAGTCGTATTTAGAGAAAATTGAGCTAATTCTTGAAGATTATCGAAATCAAAAGTATCGCTCTCAACGGAGTCAGATTTCAGGTGTGAATATTGATTTTGTCCATCCCAAAGAAATGACATAGATAATCTATCTATTATTTCCCAGAAAGACAGTGAAAATTCAATCTGTCTTTATTACTGTAAATCTACTAAACTAGTTTTTGACCGCCAAGTCTTTTACATAGGGACATTCTATTTTGGATTTCCCAATATTTTCACAGAGATGGAAACCTCCATGTGCTCTCACATGGTAGGTCACTTGTCTCTGTGGATGGCTTGGCGGTCGGAAGCACCTCGTGACCTGCCGCCTTCAAAAGTTGTGCAGGTCCATAGAAAGGAACCTGCCAAGTGTCAACAGAAATTGAAAACAACAAAAATATCAAATCTAAAAAACGCATGGCCTTCTGGGTCGTGTTCATATCAAGCATAGCTTTCTTCTTTTTAACGTTTCACATTGTTGTCAGTGAAAATGAGTGTTTCATAATTGCAAAAGACAATTTAACCTTTTCCAAAAGCATCGTTTCTGTCAATGAGATAATAAAAGAATATAACAATGCTCCATTCTTTGAAAAACAAAAACTTAGATCAACAAATCTCTGCAAGGAATTGATTAAGAGAGGAGCGATTGAAACTCAACAATCACAGTCGAATTCTACGGCTATCTCTACGGAATCATTTGACAACCTAATTGAAATTCTTTCCAGTGATATTGTTCCTGATCCACGATTGAAAAACGAAAAAGCTATCAGATTTAAGATTAAGAATAGTTCGGAACATTCCCTTCAATATGTGGTAGCAAATTTCTCCTTATATACCAAAGATAACGAATTGCTGTTTGAAAATTTCAAAACTGTTCTTGGGAGTTCGGAAAGGTTTCTCCCAAAAGACATGAATGATGGCTTTCTATACATCAGTCTCACTAGCGGAAGTCAAATAAGGTCAAAGATTAATCGTTACAAGCTTTATTTTAATTATCAGTTATCTAATGGTTTTACTGAATACAAGACCAAAACCGTTTCAGGGTATTGGCCTGAAAATTGAAAAAGGAGTCAATATGACAAATGACAAAGCCCCTATAAAAAGCTACCTCTTGAATGTGGTGGTTTTGGTGGAAGAAAAAGAACGATCTGATGGTAATGCAAATCCACAATTTGCTTTTGACATATCAACGAATGGGTTAGCAGATTACAAGCGCACAGGATTCATTCACCGAGCCACCAGTGGGAACATGCAGGAGTTGGGTGAAGATCTTTTTGAAGTGGCGAAATCAGTTTGGCAAAACGAATTAGATGACAACGAATAAGTATAAAGGAAAGGCGAAGATAATGAATAATTAAGAAACTTATAATTCTACTGTTCGCTATCTACTAGATAGTTTGTACTTAAAAGAGCGTGAATTCGGCCCCTTTTGATGGTCGGGTAAGAATTTGAAATATCCTGATGAGCTGATGAACGCAGAAAAGGTAGCTATACAAGGCAAAAGAGGCATTAGGACAGGGTAAAATACTTCTTTGTTTCCTTGTTAATCAGTTATATGACCCGAAAACAACGTATTTCGCCTGTACACCACCGTGTATATAGATGAAAATGGCGATTGTTGACTTAAACGGCATTTTTGGAGAAATACATTGACTAATTTGGCAGATCTTGAAAACAGCCTTTGGGACATCGCAGGTGTACATAGTTTTGTAAAGCAGAGTTAGTTTTAGAATATGCCAGAAGAACATACGAACCAAAATCCAGAACAGGTTGCCAGAGATAAAATCGATGCGATGTTGGCCGATGCAGGTTGGGTTGTTCAGTCAAAAAAAGAGATTAATTTATCGGCAAGTCTTGGCGTTGCTGTAAGGGAGTATCAAACAGATGTTGGTCCTGCTGACTATGTGTTGTTTGTAGGCAAGAAACCCGTAGGAATTATCGAGGCGAAAAAAGAGGCCGAAGGTTATCGTTTGACGGTGGCAGAAGACCAGTCTCAGGGCTATGCAAATGCACAGTTAAAATATTTAAAAAATGACCCACTTCCATTTGTTTATGAAAGCACCGGAACGCTCACAAGATTTAGAGATCATAGAAATAAAAAAGCTAGGGGGCGCAATGTCTTTAGCTTTCATAAGCCTGAAACTTTTAATGAATGGCTCAGAAAAGATAAAAGCTTAAGGCAAAGGCTACAAACAATGCCTGATTTGGACCCGACAGGTTTAAGGAAGGCTCAGACCAGAGCTATCAATAACCTTGAAGTTTCGTTTAAGAAGAACAGGCCAAAAGCCTTGATACAAATGGCAACAGGAGCTGGTAAAACATTTACCGCAGCCACATTTGTTTATCGCCTATTAAAATTTGCAGATGCGAAGCGGGTTTTGTTTCTTGTTGATACGAAAAATCTTGGTGAGCAGGCTGAGCAAGAGTTCATGACTTTTCAACCCACAGATGATAATAGGAAGTTCACTGAGCTTTACAACGTACAAAGATTGACTTCTAGTCATATCCCTTCTGATAGTCAGGTGTGTATTTCTACAATACAAAGAGTTTATTCGATTCTCAGAGGTGAAGAGTTAGAAGAAAGTGCTGAAGAAGAAAGCCCGAATGAAAATACGTGGTTAGAAAAGCAAGGCAAGAAAAAAGCGATTCCAGTTGAATACACGCCAACAGTACCTATTGAGAAATTTGATTTTATCGTTATTGATGAGTGCCATCGCTCAATTTATAACCTGTGGAAGCAGGTGTTGGATTATTTCGATGCCTTTCTAATTGGCTTAACAGCAACGCCTGATAAGAGGACTTTTGGTTTCTTCAATGAAAATGTGGTGAGTGAATACACCTATGAAGAGTCTGTGACTGATGGTGTTAATGTTCCCTATGATGTATACACCATAGAAACGGAGATCACTCAGCAAGGTGAAACCATCAAAGCAGGCTGGTACGTTGACAGGCGGGATAAGTTGACACGTAAGAAGCGTTGGCAGCAAGAAGATGAAGATACGCAGTATTTCAGAAACGACCTCGATAAGAAAGTGGTCAATGTAAGTCAAATAAGAAACATTATTAGGGAATATAAAAGTGCTTTGAAGAAAACGATTTTCCCAAATCGTGTTGATGAAAATGGCGATTACGAAGTTCCCAAGACATTGGTGTTTGCAAAAACTGATAGTCACGCTGATGACATTATTAAAATTATTCGTGAAGAGTTTGATGAAGGTGACGACTTCTGTAAGAAAGTTACCTACAAAGCTGATGAAGACCCGAAATCTGTGTTGAACCGTTTTAGAAACTCGTATTACCCCAGAATAGCTGTGACAGTTGACATGATCGCCACGGGTACTGATGTAAAGCCTTTGGAGGTATTGCTCTTTATGCGTGATGTTAAGAGTGTAAATTACTACGAACAGATGATTGGCCGTGGAACACGTACTATTCAAACAGACTCACTTAAGATGGTGACAAAAACAGCGAATAGCAAAACACACTTCGTTATTGTGGATGCCATAGGTGCTACCAAATCTAAAAAAACAGATAGCCGACCATTGGAAAGAAAGCCCACAGTGGCCCTGAAGGATCTGTTGGGTGCTGTCACGATGGGTGTTGAGGAGGAAGATCTATTTCTTTCTTTGGCAAGCCGTCTCATTCGGTTAGAGAAGCAACTCACTGAAAAAGAAAAAGAAGTTCTTCTTGAGAAATCGGGTGGCAAAGATTTGAAGCAGATGACAAAAGATCTTTTGACGGCATTTGACCCAGATGTTATTGAAAAGAAGGTTTCCGAAAAGCTTGCTGATGTGCCTCAACAAGAGCGCACCCCAAAACAGGAGGAAGACATTAAGGCAGTCGTTCAAAAAGAATTGGTGAGAGCGGCAACAGATACCTTTAATGGCCCGTTGAATGATTACTTGGATAATGTTCGTAGAGAACATGAACAGATTATTGATAGCGTTAATATCGATACAGTTACAGCTTCTGGCTGGGATGAAAGTAATGTTGAAAATGCTAAGCAAATTGTTAAAGACTTTTCAGAATATTTAGAGAAAAACAAAGATGAGATCAAGGCCTTGAGCATTTACTATGATCAACCTTATAAACGCCGTAGTGTTACTTTTAAGATGATTAAAGAAGTGTTTGAGAAACTCAAGCTGGAAAGGCCTACTTTGGCTCCTGCTTATGTTTGGTCGGCTTATTCAGTGATTGATGAGGTGAAGGGTGAGGCTCCTAAAGATGAGCTGACGGCATTGGTTTCTTTGATTCGACGTGTTTGTGGTGTTGATGAAAAACTAAAGGCTTTTGATAAGACTATTGATCAAAATTTCCAGAAATGGATCTTCAAGCAGAATGAGGGGCAGCATAAACGGTTTACTGCTGAACAAATGGATTGGCTCAGGTTGATTAAAGGGCATGTGGTGAGTAGTTATCACATTGAGGTAGATGATTTGGATTACACGCCTTTTGACTCGCAGGGTGGCCGTGGCAAGATGTATGAGCTTTTTGGTGATGGTATGAATGAGATCATTGATGAGTTGAATGAGGTGTTGGCGGCGTGAGGAGTGATTGGGAATCGGTCTCGTTGTCTGAAATACTGACTTTGTCCAAAGAAAAGTTTAAGCCTGAAGGTCCATCAAATCAATTCTATATCGGTTTGGAGCATGTTGTAAAAGACGAGGGTTGTTTAACTGAAAGTGCTGGGGTTGAGTTAGTAAATACTGTTAAAAATAAATTTGAGAGAGGTCAGGTTTTATACGGAAAATTACGGCCATACTTGAACAAGGTGTATTTGGCTAAAGAATCAGGCGTTTGTTCTACTGACATTTTAGTCTTCACGGCAAATGAAAACATTGTTACTAAATTTTATTTTCAACTTATGTTAGGTCGAAAATTTGTGAATGACATGTCGGCGAACACAAATGGTGTAAACTTACCCAGAGTTAGAACTGATTATGTAAAGCAGTATTCTGTGCCATTGCCGCCACTCCCAGAACAACGAGCCATAGTCTCCAAAATCGAAGCCCTCTTCAGTGATTTAGACAATGGGATTGCCGACCTTAAAAAAGCTCAAGCTCAATTAAAAATTTATAGACAGGCGGTTCTTAAAAAGGCTTTCGAGGGTGAGTTGACCAAAGAGTGGCGTGAGAAACAAACTGATTTGCCTAGTGCGGATGAGTTGTTGGAGCAGATTAAGGTGGAGCGTGAGGCTCATTTTCAAAAGCAGTTGGGTGATTGGGAGAAGGCTGTTGAGAAGTGGGAGAAGGGTGGTAAGGAGGGGAAGAAGCCTAGTAAGCCTAAAGAGATGAAAGTAGTTTGCGATTTTTATACTGATGAAATAAAAGAATTGCCTAAAATTAGTAAGGAATGGATGTGGACTAAAAGTGGCCAACATTTTTATTATGTTACCAGCGGTTCAAGGGGCTGGGCAAAATATTATTCTGATAAAGGTGGAATATTTGTAAGGATTACAAATTTAAATTTCGACACATTATCAATCGATTTATCGCCAAAGAAAATTCAGTATGTGTCGCCACCGTCGACTGCGGAAGGGCTCAGAACTAGGATTCAAAAAGGTGATTTCTTATTTTCAATCACTGGCGAATTGGGAATGTTTGCGATAGCACCTGAAATGGAAGAGGCTTACGTAAATCAGCACGTTTCTTTAGCCCGTCCTTCAAAGAAGCAAAATTTAAAGTACTTAGGTTATTGGATTATAGCTAGGACAGGTGGACATTTTTATTTAAATCAGAAGACCAAAGGTGCAGTTAAGGCTGGTTTGGGCTTGGATGACATGGTTGAGTTTCCGATCCCATTGTGTGGGCGTGAGGAACAGGACGTGGTTGTGATGGAGGTTGAAAGACGGTTGTCGGTATGTGAAAAATTGGAGGAAGGTATTCAGGAAGGTTTGGAGAAATCTAAGGCACTTCGCCAAAGTATTTTGAAAAAGGCTTTTGAGGGCAAGTTGCTGACTGACGAAGAAATAGAGAAATGTAAACAGGCTGAGGATTACGAACCTGCTAGTGAACTTCTCAAAAAGATACGAGCTGAAAAGGAAATGGCGAAATGAACGAATCTACTATTGTTTCTAAAATATGGAACTTGGCTCATGTGTTGCGTGATGATGGTGTGGGGTATGGTGACTATCTTGAACAGATCACTTATTTGTTGTTTTTGAAGTTGGCTGATGAGTTGAATAAACCGCCGTATAACAAGGGTTTGAAATTCCCTAAGATTAAAAATGTTGAAGGTAAAGAGATTAAAGGTGGTGAGGTTTGTAATTGGGAGACTTTGTCTGGTAAGCGTGGGGCGGAGCTTGAATCGTTTTATGCTCAGTTGTTGCGTAGCTTAGCCTCTGAAAAAAGGATGCTTGGTCAAATCTTCACGAAGAGTCAAAATAAAATTCAAGATCCTGCCAAACTTCTAAAAGTAGTTGATTTGATAGATAAAGAAAAATGGTCGCTCATGGGAGCTGACATCAAAGGGAAGATCTATGAAGGTTTGTTGGAAAAAAATGCTGAGGACACCAAAAGTGGTGCGGGGCAATACTTCACGCCTAGGGCCTTAATCAGAACAATGGTCAAATGCGTTCAACCTGAACCCATGAAAACCATCGGAGACCCAGCTTGTGGCACAGGTGGTTTTTTTCTTGCAGCCTATGATTACATAGCTGACAACCATGATTTAGATAAAGATGAAAAAGAGTTCCTGAAAAATAAAACCTTTCACGGCAATGAAATCGTTGCTAATACAAGAAGAATGTGTTTGATGAATATGTATCTTCATAATATTGGTGAGATTGATGGTACAGGTATGCTTTCAGGTAATGATGCCCTCGTGGCTGACAACGGTAATCGTTATGACTATGTTCTAGCTAACCCACCATTTGGTAAAAAAAGCAGTATGACAAGTACCAATGAAGAAGGTGAGTTGCAGAAAGAAGAGCTCAGTTATAACCGCCAAGATTTCTGGGAGTCAACATCCAACAAACAGCTTAACTTCTTACAGCACATCAAAACACAGCTAAAGGCTACGGGTGAAGCGGCTGTGGTTCTTCCTGATAACGTATTGTTTGAAGGTGGGGCAGGTGAAGAGATTCGTAAACAGCTTATGAAAACGGCTGAATTGCATACTATTTTAAGATTGCCCACAGGTATTTTTTATGCCAATGGTGTGAAGGCGAATGTTTTGTTTTTTGATAATAAGCCTGCAAGTAAAAAGGCTTGGACAAAGAACGTTTGGATTTATGACTACAGAACGAATGTTCATCATACATTGAAGCGTCAGCCAATGACCGAAGATCATCTCAGGGATTTTGTGGAGTTGTATAAGCCTGCTAATCGGAATAAGCGTAAGCAGACATGGAGTGAGAAAAATCCAGAAGGTCGCTGGCGTAAGTACGCTTACGAAGAGATATTGGCTAGAGACAAAACCAATCTGGACATCTTTTGGCTCAAAGATAAGAGTTTGACTGATTTAGATAACCTTCCAGATCCTGATATTTTGGCGGCTGAGATCATTGAGAATATTGAGTCGGGATTGAATAGTTTTAAAGAGATTATGGTGACCATGAGTGGGGAAGAGGAAGTATGAGTATCGGCTTTTAAATGACAGGTGAGCAAACATCAGCACAGAGAGCTGCCTCATTTTTTCAATACCTAAAAGAACTTGAAATACTAAAGACGAAGGTTACTCTAAAAGTTGATAGTTATGAAAGTACGCTTTGGTTTTATGGACTTGTTAGATTGACCAAGTAAGCTACTAATTTATTTGATCAGGCTTACGAGTATGAATTCGAAATAAAAAATACAGAAAATTAAGAGGGTGTGTCATGAACATTTATAAATTGTCTGGGGAGAAGCTAAAATCTGTCAACGAGAAAGCTTTCAAGCTGGAAAAGGAAATTCAGAAAGTGACGGAAGACAATCTGGGACCAGTATTTGGTTTGGAGATGGTCAAATCAGAGTTCACGGTTGGTAATTTCCGATTCGATACGGTTGCTTATGATGCTGAATTAAAGTCTTTTGTCATCATCGAGTACAAAAGAGGTACGAGCTACAGTGTATTTGATCAGGGGATGAATTATTTATCGTTAATGTTGGACAATAAGGCAGATTTTGTACTTGAATACAATGAAAGATCACATAACACTCTGAAGCGAGATGATGTGGATTGGACTCAGACTAAAGTAATCTTTGTTTCACCTTCATTCAATGATTATCAAAAGGGGGCGATAAATTTCAAAAATCTTCCTATAGAGCTTTGGGAAATCACAAGGTATGAGGGGGATTTGGTTTCCTACGACCCTATCACACCAGTTGGGGCCACTGAGTCTGTGGCAAATCTTACGAAGGAAGGTGGCGCAGTAGCGAAGGTTACGAAAGAGATTGTGGTTTACACAGAGGAACAGCATTTGTCGATTTGTAAGCCTGAAATTCTTGAGCTTTATGATGAATTGAAGACGAGAATTGAGGGATTTGACAAAGTTACGATGAAGCCTATCAAGAGGTACGTTGCATTTAAGGCTGGTACTAATTTTGTTGATATCCACCCCCAGAAGAACGCTCTTAAAATTTGGTTGAATATGACCAAGGGCAGTCTCGATGATTCTAAGGGTATTATGCGTGACGTGAGTGAGATTGGTCATTGGGGGAACGGTGATTATGAATTGCAGGTCAAGGACAATTCAGACATTGATTATTTGATGTCGCTTATCAAGCAGTCTTATCTAAAAAATAAGAAATAGATGAAGTTCTTATTCTTAGCGATAAATGTCTGAATATCGGGATCATCATTATGTTCCTATTTGGTATCAAAAAAGATTCTTGTCAGAGAAAAATAGAGGCAATAGATATTTCTACTTAGACCTTCATCCAGAAGTCGTCTCGAACCATGGTCATGTCTATACGAGAAGATCTTTATTGAAATGGGGGCCTAGCAACTGTTTTTCTCAAAATGATTTGTACACAACAAAATTTCATGGATGGGAGTCTACAGAAATTGAAAGTCGATTTTTTGGAAAAATTGATGACTTTGCTCCATCAGCAATAAATTTCATTGAACAGTTTCAGTACAAAGGTTTTAGCGATAAAGATTTTTATAATCTTTTTCTCTATCTCACCACGCAAAAAATAAGAACGCCAAAAGGTCTAAGTCAGTTTCAGAAGCTGGTTGATTTAAAAGATAGGAATGACGTTCTGATTGAAATGCAAAGGTTACAGAACTTGTTTTCTGCAATTTGGTCTGAATGTGTTTGGTGCATTGCAGATGCTAGTAATTCTGATACAAAATTCATTGTTTCTGACCATCCAGTCACTGTTTATAATAAAGGTTGTCCACCTAATATGCGTTTTTGCAAGGGTGACAAGGATCCGCATATTTGGTTAAACGGTACTCATACGATACTTCCACTGTCTCTAAATAAGATTTTGATATTTACAAATCTCTCATGGCTTAGAAACCCATATTCCAATCCATTAGAAAGAAGACCACACCCAGTTTTACTTAGAGATGCGGCTCCATTTAATTGGACAAATATTCAAACGCAAAGAATGTTAAGTGAGGAAGAAGTCATAGAAATAAATTATGTCATTAAAAGTCGAGCTAAGAGATACATAGCCGCAGCAAACAAGGAATGGTTATATCCTGAAGATACATTGGGGGAAAAGAGATGGGAAAATTTAGGAAACGGCTACCTGTTTATGCCGGAACCAAGAATAGTTCAATACAGCACCGAGACAGGGATAGGTTACAGCAAAGGTTATTCTGAAGCATTTGACCCTTATGGTCGTAAGAAGGGGCATCGAGAATATGGTAAAGAAAAAGAGGACGATATTGAGTGGGCTTCATTTCAGCTTCATCAATGTGAATTTGCACGTGTTTTCGGCCCAAATCACAGAGCTAAAAATATGACTATGCTTGAGCTTAGTAAAGATGATGGCCCTGAGTACCATCAACATCTTTTAGATAGTGAAGAAAGATACCGTGAGCAGTTAGGTTATAGATAGGAAACTCTGTATGATTGCTAGGCGGAAATTAGTTTAAGAAAATTAGTGGCCTCTTCAGTGGTTCGTGCAAAAGAAAAAATAGAGAAATGAGTTTGAAAAAATGAAATTATTTGACCTTATTAACTTGAAAGACAAAAATCTCATTCCGAATGAGTGCAAAATTCATTTAGCTACATCCAATGGAAAAGAAGATCCATTAGATGTGTTCTTTTCTGGTGAGTTTGAAGATTGGCAATCGTTTCAGGCCAAGAAGAACTACGAGAGAAAATATATTGTTTCTTTGATTAAAATGGGTGGTGAAAACCGTTGGTTATTTGCTGGCATTTATCAATCTTTCGGATGTGATAGCTATAATGAAAAAGGCAAATACTACAAATATAAAACTGAATATGTGGCATGTTTTGATGAATTTGTTGGTCGTCTGATTCTTATTTTTGATAGGGCTGGAAAGCAATCCTATAGAGACGCAGAGAACAAGGCGGATGATATTCTTGTATCTGAGCTGTTGCCAGAACCATTGACCATTGAAATGTTCCCCGGATTTTCTAATGTGATTATATCTAAAGCGAAATTGGATTTGATTATCTCGAAAAATATCGAGTCTTGGAAGGGAGCGTTGTCTAGCGTTGCTGGTGTGTATTTGATTACAGATACGCTCACGGGAAAACTCTATGTTGGGAGTGCTGTTGGCGAACAGGGGATTTGGCAACGTTGGTCAGCATATTCGGCTAATGGTCACGGCGACAACACGGAACTAAGGAAATTGATACGAGCAGAGGGAGAGGGTTGCAGTAATAATTTCCAATACTCGATATTGGAAATTGCAGATACTCATGCTAGTGAGAAAGATGTGTTAGTTAGAGAAGGTCATTGGAAAAATGTACTGTGCAGTAGAACTCATGGAAATAATCGGAATTAAATTATGGAAGATGCAATTATAGAAATCATTGACGGTGTCAAAAGAGATCACATATTTGACGCTCATTATGTTATCGAAAAACTGATCAGAGAGCACTCAGATAGTTACTTTGAATTTATCAGAAGCAATCAGGGTAATATGGAGTTTGTTCACAGTCGAATCTCAAGATTGATCGGAACTTTTGCTGAGGATGGCAACAACCAGTTAATCAGGTCATTAAATCAAAGAAGCTACAGTCATAACATCCGCCAAAATGCATCATCATGTAAGGCGTGGATCAAGATTTAATGAGTGGGCTTTTATTCTTAACAAATAAATAGTTTTTTTCACGATGTCCGTTATGGACACTCGTAACCGTTTGACGGTCTCGTTAAAGCGTATTTCTTAGGTGAACATCTTTGTTGTCCATTCAGTTAAAATTCCAAATATGATGGGATAAATCAATCCATAGGAAGCTCACTTCGGGAAGATTGTCTACGTCAGCGGCATTTGTATAATAGTATCAATCATAATATGCCAAAAGATCTGATTTGGTTCTAAGGTCACGCAGGTGCATTCGCAAATGAAATCGAACACGATGAAGGGATTCCTATGGTTAGGATGCGAAAAACGTGCAAGCGCAAAGACTGTGAGCGTCCTCATAAGGCGAAGGGGTGGTGTCAAAAGCACTATCAAAACGCCAAAGCGAATGGCGGCAGAGTGATTGTCAATGATCGCAATAAGTCAGCCAAATGGAAGCTTCTAAATCATGTCAAGGAAATCAAATCTTCATTCGGGGAATGTCATGAATATTTAGGCGATCCTAACAATAAATACCCAAGGATTTACTATCAGAAAAAGCAGTTCATGGCGAAAAATGTGGCATGGTGGTTATTCTGTAAACCAAAGATTAAAGCCGTTAGAGCAGCTACTCAAAAATATTGGGATGGCCTACGCCCACTTGAGAGGAGGTGCAATCCTCATCTTGAGCCAAAGCGAGTAGGAGAGCTTTCACACATCGAACAAATTTGTGGCAATAATAGATGTGTGAACCCAGATCATCTCTCGGCGAGATATCGAGATGAGGCTGATCTAGGAGACTCTCAGCGAGCATTGAATCGACGAAGGGGGGCAAGGCAGGGAAAGCTTGAAAAACACTTAGAAGAGATCGTAGGGCGACTCAAGGCGGGGGAGAAACTAAGATGGATAGCCTTGTCATTTGGAGTGGCTGAGATTTCAATACAGAGAATCAGGGATCGTGAGACGTGGAAAGAATTCACTAAAGATCTTGGTCCACTGACACCAACACAGGCCAAGGCGGAAGATGTGAAACGAAGAGTCAATATAGGTTATGACCAGCTAAACAGCATCTTTGATAAGAGCGAGATTTCATCAGAATTTGTCTGATAGCATTTGGTGTTGCACCGCTTTTCAATGTACACAATGATGCACAGCCCTTTATTTTTAGCACAAAAATGATGCACAAGTGTGTGCTTTTAACTGTGTATTTGTTGTACGTCAGATGCGCAGTGGTGTATGTTTGAAAACTCAATAAAGCCAATCAAAATCATCTTAAGACGAGTCGTGTTAAGTGGTTGCGGTTGAATGGGGTAGATTTGTAGTGTACTCATGTAGTGCGCAATCGTAGGGCTCATCTGTGCAGTGTGCATCAATGAGGAACGAGAGAATTCATTTTGAATGTTTGTGTTAGGTGTTGGTTAATTGCCATGGGCATTGACTGTGCATCAAATATGGGTCAAACGACGGTAGTTTTGATCATTCTCATTTCTGATGAATGTAAGTTTTTGGAAAGCTCAGAATATAATATGCCAAGGGATCGATCATCTGTTTGCTGAGTTCGGCCAATAATGATTGTGCGATAACGCCTAAGTTCATCGGCACCGATTATGGTGACCCTAACGTGAACATTGTAACGTAAAATGAGTAGTTTGGCGAACAGTTAAGTATAGCTTGAGGGGTCCGTTGCAGCGCTTGGATGTTGAAACTGTTGAAAAAGTAAAATGTACAAATTCTAAGGGGTGCAAATGATGTCTTGTTGTGATTTTACCTACTTTAAATTAGGAGAAAGTACCTCCAAAAATCATGGTTTTAGTTTTTCAACAGATTCGTTAGGGGAACTGAACCTTGATTGTGAGTTCTCGATTGTTTAGCAAGCAACACCCCAACTATCGGTCTGATCTGATAAAAAGCCCATTTTTTCCACGGAAAATCACATAAACCCCATTTAAATGCCGTAAACACACTAAATATCTAAAATAATACCGTACAAATAGCCACATATTGTGTTAAGATAAATAAGTCAAATGGGGCGAGGCTTGCCCTGAAATATCTCTGATTAATTTAAAAACTACGTTCCCAAAAGTTAAAAACACCCAAAACTGATTGTGGTTACGTGTGTTTGAAATTCCCTTTTGTTTATTGACTTGATAGCTCTCTCATCCATGTGATGCTGAGGGCTTTTGGTGATTGTAGTTAAGAAGAAACGGAGAAATTATGAAACTACTTACAAAAGAAATCTTAAATCGCCTTCCCGAGATTGGAAGGACCGATGGAAACAATGAAGCTAAAGCCGTTGTTAAATTCTTTGACCCCTGCGGTTCATCGACATGGTGGGCATTCGAGTACGACCCAATAGATAAAAGGTTTTTTGGTGTTGCGCTGATCCATGAAAAAGAAGTCGGGTACTTCATGCTTGATGATCTTGAAAATTATCAAGGGCCACTGGGTTTGGGAATTGAAAGAGATCTGCATTATGACTCTGAAACAATTCATGAAATCATGGGATGGAGCGTTGAAAATGCGTGACAAAGATCAAACCTTAAAAGAGGCCAAAGGAGTGTTGAATCAATCGATACACGACATTCACAATTCAGCAACGGCTTTGCAATATCACCAAGAAATAGTAGTTGCCCAAATGATGCTTGATGGTGCGGGAAAGTTGAACCTTGCTTTGAACAAGATCAAAGAAACTCAGTGACGCTCGTGTTGATGTGTAAATACGGATTATGTTTGACCCCCTTCGAGGTGGCCGAATACATAGCTTTGTATTCGGTTCCGACCAGACGAAAAGCTGATCAAAACATTGGACACCTTATGAGGCATATTCTTGTATGTTGCATGATTTATAAAATGCAACCAATTCCTGAATTTGTTTGGGATCTTTCAAGGCTCCCATAAACATAAAAACAAATCCCAGAAAGTGTTTGGGTGAGAACTCAATGAACAATTTAATCAACCTTTAGAAAGGCTCAATAATGAGTAATGAATTTGTACGCACAAACAGAAATGTGGAAAAACCACGGAAGTCACAATGGACAGTTAGTGCAAAGAAATGTCTGCAAGAAGATGAAGAAAATAGATTGATGAAGAATTTAAAAGAAGCAGCTAAAAGCAACAAGAGGCGTGACGTGTATCGGCAGATAATCTTTCATCTGGTTTTAAGATCAGGATTAAGATGTTCAGAAGTCAAGGATTTGAATTGGGAGGATTGTGCTTTAGGTAACGGACAAAGTTCAATTGAAGTAGTGAGAGGTAAAGGTGGTAAAAGAGCGGTTGTCCTAATCGGACCAAAGCTCAAGGCGAATCTCAGAGCATTCTTACGTTGGAGAAAAACCTATGAGAACACAGAGGACATTTGGGGTCCTGTACTACTCAGCACACATAAGAAGCGTTACACACGATACGGAATCTATGAATTGGTGAAAAAGGTTTATGCCGATTATGGATTGCCCCAACGTTACCACGTTCATAGTTTGCGCCACTCCTTTGTCAGCGATCTATATCGAACAACCAAAGATTTGAGACTATGCCAGATACAGGCCCGTCATTCATCGTCAAGCGTTACCGAACAGTACGCTCATTTAAACAGTATTGAGATAAAGAATGCTATGGCACTATTGGATTAAATCAAACACCCCACAGAATTAAACGTCTGTTGGCAATCTGCGAACATGCCCAACAACTATGATTAAAATCGGCTAGTTTTGTGGGGTATTTTTTGGATGTTTTCAAACGCTCTCACAGGCCCACGATGGCACGTTCAATGCTAGATGACACCATAATGTTGTCTGCGTGAAATGTGGTTGTTGTATGTGGGGCTGTCTCTCTCTGTGCTTTTATGAGATTGTACCCCGTTCAGGAATGTGGGCCGTGACATCGATAGCCTATATATATGTTGACCGTTTGATGTCTATATAATGTAAAGATTGAATTGCCAATAGCTTAAACGACAAAGGAGAACCAATGAGTGTCGAACAAAATAATAAAGAGTATGTTGTGATTGGCTCACGTCAAGTAGATGATGGCGAGAGTAGATTGATCCTTTATTACTCAAGAACTGAAACGAAAGAAGAAGCTGACAACCAAGTTAGAGTGTTGACAAAGAAGTATAGAGATAAAGGTCACACTTATGAATGTTATGAAGTTAGGGCAGATGCAGATAATGTATTCAGTGGCATCTTTGATGAGGTGATGAAGCAATTAAGAGGATCAGACTAAAGATAATCACTCAACCAGTTGTCAAAATAAGCGATACTGCAACGGGGTGACCACTGGATCGAATGATTTGGTTGTCCCAAAGATCTCTTTAATTTGAGGATCGTTTTTAGATTTTAGTCCATCAATTCATCCTTGTGATTTGATGTGTCTTAAAAACACGACATGTCGTGAAAACTCATCCATAGTTATATGTTGGGGGTGGGGTGTCCCCGTACCCTAAAATCCAAAAAGCAAATGACCATTTATAAAAAATATAAAAATTTCAAAAAGAGGCATTTGGTTATTTTTGAAATCTTGTATATAATGGCCCAACCAAATGGATACATTTCTCTTGGTAAGCGGAATGTGTTTTAGAGATTAGGTCTTTTGAAACACCTCTGTCCATTGGGTCTTACTTCGCCGAACGGCGAAGAGTGAATGAGGCTTACTCTGAGGTAACTAAGACCTTTTGAGAGACTCCTAAAGTCCAACCATCCGACAAAAAATAGATTTTTAAAAATGTGGTTAAGTACGTACTCACATCAGTGACTCACTTCGAAACCTCTGTTTTTAGCTCTTAATTGTCGTTGTTAAAGGATTAAAAAAGAAAACCCTCGGCTTAGCGTCGAAGGTTTCACGGTGATTGAGTTATTTGTTTTAGCACCTCAATTATATCTCAATCGCCAAAGTAAAACAATGAAATCAACGTTCTTTACGGGACGTTATGTGAAAGGCGGTTGATGATGAAAAGCAATAACTTTGATGTTACAAAGACCCATACACATGTTGTGTTACATGTTCCTATTAGTAATACACGCACACCAATATATATCTATTACTTTCTTACTAACAATGACCCATGTTTCTTAGAGGAAGAAGAGGAAACGAATGACAATAGTTCAAACCATACTTCTCACTACGTACAGTGTGCTTGTAGCTCCTTATTTCTTCCTCGAATTTTCCCCGAAATCTTTAGGATTGTTCAGGGTAAGTTATCACTCTTCAATTCGGGCCAAAACTTTCATTGGTTGAAGTGCCAAGACATTCTAAAAAACAAACTTTATTCACATCTGTGTGCGGTTTGGAGATTGTATGTTTAGTACTCCAAGATCTCCTGACAATAAGGTTCCATGGCCAAAGAATATGCAAAACAAAATAATCCCTAAGGGCTCTCACGCCGTTAGGCACTTCCAAATCTCTGATGACGATATTCTTCCACCACGAGGGATCAAGACGGCGTTTGATTCTTTCAACATCACGATAAGAAATAATGTCACTCAAAAAAAGAAGAATAGTCGAAACTGGCCCCTGTATAGTTATAAGGAGATTCCACATAATGTTAAAGCCCCGTTTCATTTCTGCGAAACACTTGAAGTTCGTTATCCGGGTGAACGTTTGATCACTAGCGATAACGGATACGCTACATTCAAGATTGGTTTGGGTGGTGTGAATGGTTCTAACAAGCTAATTCTTCCCGGTTCTCCATTCGTCTCATTATCAAGGATGAATCGCTTTATAAAAGATCACATTAGTCATTTCGAACCTAACAAGGCAATTATTCAGGATTTGGATATGCGACTTGAGATTTTAGATGATCATAAAAAGTGGAGGAGAAATGTTCTGATAGATGACTTCCATGAATTATGGGTGTACCCGAATACATCGGAGTATTCAAAATCAAATCTTAGGCCATCTAAAAAGAAGAATAGGCACAATAACAAGAAGGCCAAATTAAAGATCTATTCGAATTATTCACGAGGTTTTTCGGTTGCCGGAAATGATTATATTAATTGTATGGCAATTGAAGTAAGAAGACAGAAGGGTTGGTTGAAGGGACACGATGTATCTACATTTCAAGATTTACTTGACAACTACAAGGATCTGCGCCCTTTTGATATGGTTCACTGTTACCCCAATATCGATATTCCTGCCTTGGCCAAAGCATTAGAGGTAAATGAGACAACTGTAAGAAAATGGCATAAAGCATATGGCAACGCTTATCTTTTGAATAAGGTGTCTCACAAAATTAACAATAAAAAAGTACTGAGCAAGAAGAGCAAACAATTTAATGAATTGTTTGGTGATGAGCAGCCTCACACTCTCAGTGAACAATGGCAAGAGTTCGCAGAAAGGTTTGTGAATACATGAATGATAAGCGAACACGTAAACATTGCGCAGATATTGATATTAACAAACAGATGTGCGATAGCCATGTTTGCTTTGAATCGTTTTATTTTCAAAAACGAAAATCCCAAAGAAGCCAGCGACGAGTGTTTTTAATTTTGCAAGTCCACGTCGTGACTTTGGGCAACTCTCAATGATAACGAAGAAATTAAACCAACAAGAAAGGTGATCGTGAAGACGTACGCAAAAAAACCTCGTCGAGTAAAGAGGGCAAGAATTATAATTCTCGAAGGCTCTACCGCCATAGGAAAAGCTCTATTGGAAAGAATGAGAGCTGGTGAAGAGGTACCACGGTGTACCTATGAAGGAGAAGGATCTCTTGAAGATGAATGCCGAGACGACAAACGAATGTCGGCAATGGCTAAGTCACTTTGGCTAGATCGTATTAAGAGAGAAAAGTGGACGATTGAAGACGGTGTTCATATCTATGATGACAACTTCATCAGATGTACAAAAGAAGTTTGGGAACGGGTCTGTGGAAAACCCATTTCCGATGAAGAAGCAAAACGGATAATTTTTAATGGAACTCAGTTTTTAAACTGTTTAAATGAAATGGAGTTTTTTAATGGATAAAAGAGTTGTATCGGTAGCTAGAGTAAGCGACCCAAAACAAAAAGATGAAGGCTATAGTTTAGAGGCTCAAAACAAGTTTCTTGATTCTAAAATTTTGAATGAAGGTTGGGATAATGTTAAACGTTATACCTTTCAGGAAACTGCTTTTGAGAAAGGGGATCGCAAAGAGTTTGAAAAGATTCTCAAATTCATTGGAGACAAGAAAAATAAGATAGATATTCTCTTATTCGATAGGCTCGATAGGGCATTGAGAAATGATTTTGACAGAACAATCTTATTGAATCTAAGAAAGACCCATAATGTAAGCGTCTGTTTTGCTCGTGAAAATTATTCTGATGATAGTACAGGAAGATTGCAGTTCCGTCTTATGAGTGATTTTGCAATTTATACTTCGGACAATATTTCTCAGGAAACTAAAAAAGGTATGAGCGAGAAAGTGTCGCAGGGCGGTTATCCGGGTCGTGCGCCTTATGGCTACAAGAACGTCACAGAGAACGGTAAACAAACGATAGTTGTTGACCCTAAACAATCACATGCTGTTAAGAGAATCTTTGAATTGTACGCCATAGAACGCCTATCTATGAACGCCATCACTGAGCGTATTTATAAAGAGGGATATCGTTATCGGAGTAAGTCTGGAAGATTTCCCAGAACCACAATTGAAGGAATTTTGAAGAATCGCTTTTACATCGGGCAATTCAAGTGGGGGTCTGATGTTTGGCACACTGGAAACCACACGCCAATTATTGATCGTCAGATGTTTGATAAGGTGCAGAGTCTATTGAGGGGAAAGATGCCCCAAAAGTATCAAGCACCGTATGCAAGCATGGCTTCATGTTCCCATTGTGGCAATATGATTACAGGCGAAAGAAAAGCTAAGAAGCTAGCAAATGGTATGATCAAAACTTATGATTATTATTGGTGTACTGGTAATCAGCGAATTACCGGACATCCTCAAAACAGGATGAACGCAGAACACTTTGATAATGAGATGACGAAAATCATCCGAGAAATTTCTATTGGTAATTCTAAAGTTGCAAAGTGGTTTGAATCTCTTTTAAAACAACACACTGGTAAACAAAAAGAAGAGGGCAAACAACGCAGAAGACAACTTCAAAAAGAACACGACAAATTAAGTTTGCGTATGGATTCGTTAATGGACATGCGTTTAGATGACAAATTATCTGAAGACAATTTCGAAAAACAAAGCAATAGAATCGCTGATCAGCTTACGGGGATCACCGTTCAGCTTGATGACATAACAGAATCAACATCAGACAATTATTCCATAGCAAGCAAGTTGCTAGAACTATCGCAAACTCTTACAGGTAAATACATTAGGGCTGAACCAAGGGTAAAGAGGAAGTTTGTGGAATTGGTCTGCTCGAACTTAGTTTCAGATGGCGTAAGTCTATACCCAACATACCGTTACGAATTTGAAATGTTGCGAAAAGTAGCGGAAAACGGAAATGGGGTGAGTAACCGGATTCGAACCGGCGGCCTCCTGGACCACAACCAGGCGCTCTAACCAACTGAGCTACACCCACCATATGTTGATTGTGTTGAAATTTTAAGTAAAAGATGTGGAAAATAATAGGGGTTGTGTTCGAAATTATGGGTTTTTTGGTTGGGTTTTGGCTTTGGCTATTCGCATTTCGGCTACTTTTTGTGAGGCGACGTTAGCGGGGATGTTTTGGGATTCTGAAATGGTGAGGATTTTGTCTATGGTGTTGTAGATGTTTTTGGCATCTTTTTGTGAGGCTTCTTCGTTGTAGTGGCCACTTAAACCATGGTAGACATTGATGACCCCGCCAGCATTGATGACATAATCGGGAGCGTAAACGATGCCTTTGGCTTTGATTTCTTTGCCGTGTTTGTCAGGATCTTTGAGGACATTATTAGCGGCTCCTGCAATGACCTTGGCTTTGAGCAGGGGAATAGTGCTGTCGTTGATGATGGCGCCGCGGGCGCAGGGAGAAAAGATATCGATCGCGAGGCCGTAGACTTCATCCAGATCCACAATAGTTGCGTTGAAGCGTTCTTCGGCCTCTTTTAAAGCTTGGAGATTGGTGTCGCAGACAAAGAGTTCTACACCTTCATTGTGAAGATGTTGGGCCAAATGCATGCCCACATGGCCAACACCTTGTATGGCGATACGCTTACCTGACAAATTGTCATCTTGAAAAGCGTGTTTGGCGGCTGCTTTTAATCCCCAATAAGTCCCTAGAGCGGTGATGGGGGAAGGGTCTCCACTTCCGCCCTTGTCTTTGCTTTTGCCTGTCACCCATTGAGAGACTTCGGCTATGGTATCCATATCTTCTACCGTGGTGCCCATATCTTCAGCGGTGATGTATTCTCCATTTAAGCGGTTAAGAAAATCAGCAAAACGCCTCATCAAATCGGGAGTTTTGTCTTTGACAGGGTCGCCCATAATCACCGATTTGCCACCTCCTAAATTTATTCCTGCTACTGAACTTTTGAAGGTCATACCTCTACTGAGACGTAATACGTCAATGAGGGCCTCTTTTTCACTTCCATAGGGCAACATGCGGCATCCACCTAGGGCAGGTCCTAAAGTCGTGTCGTGGATGCCTATAATGGCTTTGAGGCCTGTATCAGCATCATTGCAATAAATAATATTTTCATGACCCATATCCGACATAAAAGCGAGTGTTTCCACTGTAAATCTCCTTTTTGCTCTGCAATTTGTCTTATTATAGTACCTCGAATACGTAGAGTGTTGGGCATCTCTGGTGTAAAATTTGAAAAATGAAAGGTCTTTATGGATTTTGAACTGTCTGAAGAGCATCAATTGTTACAAAACACACTGAGAGATTTTGCGCAAAGTGAATTAAGACCTAAGGCTGCAGAAATTGATGCAACAGGAAACTTCCCCACCGAGCAAGTGAAGCAAATGAGTGACATGGGTCTAATGGGGATTGCCATTCCTGAAAAGTATGGTGGTGCTGGTATGGATGTCGTGGCTTATGCGATTGCCGTTGAGGAATTGGCTTGGGGCGATGCGTCTTGCTCTGTGGTTATGTCAGTTAATAATTCTCTTGTGTGCGATGCCCTTTATAAGATGGGTAGTGATTACCTTAAAGAAACGATATTGCCACAGTTGGCGAGTGGTAAGAAATTAGGTTGTTTTTGTTTGACAGAGCCAGATGCAGGTTCTGATGCGGCTAATCTAAAATCCAAAGCGGTGAAAGAAGGTGATCATTACGTTATTAATGGCAGTAAAATTTTTATCACCAGTGGAGGGCATGCGGATTGGGCTCTTGTGATGGCCTTGACTGACCCTGAAAAAGGCAAAAAGGGGATTTCAAGCTTTATTGTTGATTGCACAACCGAAGGTTTTACATTCGGCCTTCCCGAAAAGAAACTGGGATTACATGGTAGCCATACCACAGAAGTTTATATGAAGGATGTTAGAGTGCCCGCTGAAAACTTAGTGGGCAATGAAGGTGACGGTTTTAAAATCGCCCTCATTACCCTCGACAGCGGTCGTATTGGCATAGCCGCTCAAGCACTTGGTATTGCCAGAGCCGCCTATGAAGAAGCCATCAAGTACTCAAAAGAACGCCAACAATTTGGTAAGCCTATTTCAGATTTTCAGGCCATCAAATTTAAGTTGGCTGACATGGCCACTGAATTAGATGCTTCACGGTTATTGGTGTGGCGTGCGGCGTGGTTGAAGTCTACAGGTAAACGTTTTAGTAAGGAAGTTGCTATGGCTAAAGTTAAAGCCAGTGAAGTGTGCAATATGATATGTAATGAAGCTATTCAGATTCATGGGGGGTATGGGTATATCAAAGAGTTTCCTGTTGAACGATTTTTTCGTGATGGTCGTATCACTGAAATATACGAAGGCACTTCAGAAATTCAACGTATCGTGATATCGAGGGATATTTTAAAAGAAACATGAGAATCGTTTTATTGGCCGTTGAGCCTTCGGCCGATCTGCATGCAGCCGCTTTAGTCAAATCACTCAAAAATCAACGTGACGATATCCACTTTGAAGGTATGGGTGGGTCTAAGATGAAAGCTGAGGGAGTGAGTGTTTGGGAGGATGTGACTTCTTCAAGTGAGATGGGAGTTACCAGTTTTTCTTCTTTAAGACGCTGGGCCAAACGCATTAAAGACACCCGGCAGCGATTGTTAGATAACCCACCTGATGCAGTGATTTCAGTAGATAGCCCTGATTTTAATTTGAGAGTGGTCAAAGGTTTGAGGGGCTTGATGAAAACAATTGAATATGTGGCACCTCAGGCTTGGGCTTGGAGAGAGAAACGCAAAGAAATTGTGGGTCAACTCTATGATCACCTTATGGTGATTTGGCCGTTTGAAAAAGATTTTTTTGCGGGTTTTGGTGCTGAGGTCACGTGGGTGGGCGTTCCTTCATTGGATCATTTACAGGAAGATCTCAGCAAACAAACTGTGGCCGAATTGCCCCTAGGGGCCCGTGTGGTGGCCATGTTGCCAGGGTCACGGCCAAGAGAAATTCAATTGAACATGGATTTGTTTGTGGATACGGCTAAAGAGTTGTTGAAAGAATTTTCAAATTTGTATTTTTTAATTCCCCGTGTGCCCAGTTTAGACAAGGCTTTATTCAAACGTGCTGAAGAATTGGGGGATCATGTGGTGATTCAAGAAGGGGGGGCGCTGGCGTGTATGAACCGCAGTGAAATGGCTATGGCGGTCAACGGAACAGTAACCATTGAGGCGATGTTCTTGTGTGTTCCCCATGTGATGACCTATGGAGCCACGAGGTTACAGCAAATGATTTACAAACCTTTGATGAAGACCAAATACTTTAATATGGCGAATATATTAAAGCAAAAAGAAATCGTACCAGAATTGTTGTTAAAACGTAGAACGGTAAATAATATGGTCAAAGAATGTAAAGCTTTATTAGAAGGCCCTGCTGCGGAGAAACAAAAACAAGCCTTTAAAGAGATTCGTCACGAATTAGGAGGCCCCGGTGTTTCAGACAGAGCGGCTAAAGTGGTTTTGGAGGTGCTAGATGGCTAAAGCATCCAATCCACGTGAAACTCCAATGATGCAGCAATACTTTAAAATAAAAGCGCAACAACCCAATGCTTTTTTGTTTTACCGTATGGGCGATTTTTATGAATTGTTCGATACGGATGCAATTGAAGCCAGCCGTTTGTTAGGTATCACACTGACTTCACGTAATAAAGGCGAAGATGCCGTGCCCATGGCAGGTATTCCTGTTCATGCGCTCACTGATTATCTTAAAAAATTAACCAGTACAGGCAAAAGAGTGGCTATATGTGAACAATTGGAAGAGCCTAGTAAGGGTAAAAAATTAGTGGATCGTGGTGTGGTACGTGTGATCACACCAGGGACCATGACAGAAAATCTAGATGCGGACCAATCCTCTAAATTACTTTCTATCGTTCCTGGAGCAGAGGCTATTTACTTGTCTTGGTGTGATATCAGCACAGGTCAAGTAGCAATCAGAGAATGTTTGCCTCATGAACTCACTGAAGTGTTGGTGGGCCTCACGATAGCTGAATGTGTGTACCCCGAAGGTAGAGAACTTCCTGAAGGACCTTTCAACAATGCATTGGTTAGGCCGGGCTGGCATTTTCATGCCAAAGAAGGTAAGCAGCTGTTTTCAGAAATATATGGTTCAGGTCAACTGCATTTTGTTGATGAGTTGTCTCATGGGTTGTGGGCCTCACTGGGGGGGCTTTACACTTATCTCAAGGAAACACAACTGGAGCAACTTGGGCATTTAAGATTACCCGATATACAAGGCTCTGAATCCACATTAAAAATGGATGCCAATACTCTTAGTTCTTTGGATTTGTTAATCAATCATCGAACACAGGAAAAAGGCTTCACACTTTTTTGGGTACTCAACAAATGCCATACCGCTGGAGGTAGGCGTGAGTTACAGCAATGGATTGCTCATCCTCTTTTCAACCATGCAGATATTGAAGGGCGTCAAGAGGTTTTTGACTTGTTGATGCGTGAACCTAATGTTGTTGATGAAATGCATGAGACCTTGCAGGGGGTTTATGATATTGAACGGCTGTTGAGCCGCCTTAGTTTGGGGAGAGGGACCCCCCGTGATGTGGCTTCTTTGGGGAAAAGCCTCTCTATTTTGAGTGACATTCAGGACAAATGGTGTGCGAGTTGGTCTTCACCTATTCTCAATGCCCTCAAATCAACACTAGAACCCTTACCTGAACTCTGCCAGAAAATTGAGACGTATTTATCTGAAGATTTGCCAATCAATTTATCTGAAGGTGGTGTTATTGCCACAGGAGTGGATGAAGTGTTGGATGATTTTCGTCATGCGAGATCTAAAGCTCATCAATGGCTGGCTGAATATCAAGCAAAAGAAGTGTCTGAAACAGGATTAGGCAAATTACGCGTGATACATAACAAGGTTTTTGGTTACAGTATAGAATTACCTCGAAGCGCGGCCGATAAAGTGCCTGAGCATTTCAAACGCCAGCAAACTCTTAAAAATGTTGAGCGTTATGTGACAGTTGAGCTCAAACAATTTGAATCCAAGGTGTTAAGTGCCCGAGAAAAAAGCATTGGCCGTGAAAAAGAGATCTATGAAGAACTATTAGCCGACTTACTAACACATTTGCAAGAGATACAAAACAAATCACAGGCCCTTTCGATTTTTGATGTATACCTTTCATTATCTAGGGTATCTTTGTCGTCTAATTATGTTTTACCTGAATTAGTTGAAGGTAAAGCCTTACACGTTAAAGAGGGTCGACATCCCGTAGTTGAAAAATCCATTGACAGTCAAAGTTTTATTGCCAATGATTTAGATTTACACAATACCCAAACCTTACTGTTGATTACCGGACCAAATATGTCAGGAAAATCAACTTATATACGTCAGATAGCCCTTATTGTCGTTATGGCACAAATGGGAATGCCCGTTCCTGCCAAAAAAATGCAGTGGAGCCCTGTTGACCGCTTGTACACGCGCATTGGCGCAGCAGACGAACTGGCAAAAGGCCAGTCAACTTTTATGGTTGAGATGTCTGAATGTGCTCATATACTGCGTGCATCAACAGATAAAAGCTTATTAATAATGGACGAAATAGGTAGAGGGACATCAACTTTGGATGGACTTGCTATTGCCCAAGCTATTGTGGAGCATTTAGGAAGAGTTCTTCCTGCCAGAACTTTATTTGCAACTCACTATCATGAACTTACTAACTTGTCATCCGATTTCCCACATATATCAAATGCTAATGTGTTGGTGAAAGAATGGGGGGATGAGATTGTTTTTCTTCATCAAGTAGTGGCGGGGGCAACGGATAGAAGTTATGGGATTCATGTGGCTCGTTTGGCTGGTGTGCCGGATAGTATTTTGAACCGTGCAGACAATCTTCTGGACACTTTAAAGCCAGAAAAACCGTTAAGAGAATTACAGGTAGGCGCAGAAATTCAAATGGATCTTTTTGGTCAAGCTAATTCTAAAGTGCTTGAGCATTTGGCAACGCTAAATCTCAATGAGGTGACACCCTTTCAAGCCCTACAATTATTAAGCGATCTTCAAGAGGATTTGAAGAAATAAAGTATTTAACAGCTTGATTTTTTTCAATTGTCAAAAATGTTTAGTTGTGTGACTAGAGATTAAATCTATTCGGTAAACCACCTTACGTCAAAATATCAGCACCTCTACTCTTTGAATAATTTGTAATTGGCTCTTAAAAATCTAAAATATCCGTATGTATGGAAATTTAATATGGTGGTGCCTGGTAAGTTTGTTAGCTGCTTTTGTGTTGTCTATAATTACCTATTCTGTAATTTGTTTCATGTCAAAAACATCTGTAAAAAAAACACCCCATTCTAAATAATCAAAAGCACAATGCAAGAAACGACCATTGGTCGGTTCGTGTTTGTAATTGAGATTACCTGTAAACAACTGTCATACACGCATTTATATCAATAATGTGATACATTAAAGTATGAAAAATATCTCTGTTTCTATAATTATTCCCGTAGCTGATGACAGTAGAAATGATTTCTTGGCCAGTTTACTCAAATCCTTGGAAACTCAAGATTACCCAAGTTTTGAAGTGATTCTGGTTATTGCAGATAAACGTCAAGGCAGGGCCATAAATTACGGTGTTTCACAATCTAAAGCAAAATGGATTGTGACGATGGATGATGACACCCAAGTATTTGATGACTCGCTATTAACAAAATTAGTCAAAGCAATGGAGGACAATCCTACTATTGGTATGGGAGGGGCAGCGTGTCACATTCCTGAATCGGCCTCAGCTTTTCAAAAAAAAGCCATGAAAGAAATTCCAAGACGCTATTTTCCATTACAACAGGATCATGTGGACAGTGATTTTGTTCAACATCCCTGTTTGATTATTGAACGTAGTTTTTTTTTAAAAATTGGTGGTGAAGACGAAGAATTGATACGAGGTTTAGATCCTGCGTTAAGGCAAAAAGTAAGGGGCTTCAATAAAAGGGTGACTATTATTGCCAATACTTCTGTGGCCCACTTATTACCTGATGGCTTTATAAAAGTTTTTAACATGTACAGGCGAAATGGAAGGGGGAGTGTTTTTGCTCATCGTTTTTATTCTGATCGTATTTATGAATTGACAGACGGTTATGATAAAGGAAATTTTGTTGAAAAACGCCCTTTATCTTATCGAGTGATACGTAAATTGGCTGTTTTTGTTACGAATTTTATTAAAGCAAATTGGATACGCCAAGCGATGGACATAGCCTATATTCTAGGTTGGATTGAAGGTTGGTTAGTGGGCCAATTTCCTGAAGGCAAAGCCTATATTGAGCATAAGGAAGAAGACATTGAAAAGCGTAGTTGTTACGATATTCGTAAGTTTCGTGTGACATATATGGGGAATTCCATTCAAGAACAAATTGCTCGTATGCATGTGAATTCTTCACCTGAGTTTGTACTAAGCCAAGAACCTCATCAAGCTTTAGAATTTTATCAGGATAAAGTAGGACTTTTTTACCATTTTGCTGGAGAAGGTTTTTTGTATGAGACCAATGACAAGGGAGAGGTATTAGGTTTTATTTTTGTATTAATTTCTCCTAAAGAATTTAAGCGTAAATTGCTCACAAAAGGTTATGGTTTTCGCTACCTTGCCAAGATTATTTCAGGGCGCTACAAGGGTAGCCCTGAAGGGTGGAAAAAGTGGCTCCGACTACCTTTTGCATTCATACAAAACTCATCAAAAACTCCTGGTTCGGGTGGATCATTTATCACATCATTTGTTGTACGTGAAGATCTGAGAGGTCAGAAAATTGGTAGTAAATTATTACAACGTGCAGAAAGCTATGTTCTTAATTGGGGTAGCCATCATCTGGCCGTAACAGTTAACGTTAATAATGAGGGGGCCAAACGTATTTATGAACGCAACGGTTTTGAGGTCAGTGATAAAGTGATGGAATCTACGGGTGATAGTTGGTATCTTGAAAAGTCTGTTGGTGTTCCTTGAGAATAGCCGTCGTTAGTGACTATCTGGACCCTAATAATTGGGGGGGAGCTGCCAGAAATGCAGCCGAACAAGCTTTAGCTTTTAAAGATCTAGGGCATGAAGTGACCTTGATTGCCCCATCGGGAAGTGAGCAGTTAATCCTAGGAATTAACCATGTGAGTTGGTTGCGTAAGGGGCGCTGGAGTTCTGTGTTAAAGACCAAAAGTCGTATTTCGTCTGCTATAAAAGATTGTCAACCTGAATTAGCTATACTCCATCAACCACTCACTGCATTTTTTGTACAACAATCCTTTCCTCAATTAAGAACGCGTTATACCTTCAATTCCAGCTGGGTGGATGAGGTAAGAAGTAAAGGTGTGACATTGGGTTTGACATTAAGAGACAAAATGCAACACTTATGCTTGAAAAGGTCTGAAAAAATATTTGTTTCCAGTTCTTATACCAAAGAGATATTATTAAACATTGATCCACAATTTGAGTGTAAAACTATTGAAAACCCTCTTGCTGTCAAATCTCCACCTTTTCAAATCAGTCAGTCCAAGCCTGATTTACGTGATAAATACAACATTCCAAAAAGTCAAAGCCTTGTGTTGTGCACGTTTAGAAGGTTGATCGCACGTACAGGGGTTGACTTGTTCCTTGAGGTGGTCGCTCAAATGCCCAATGTTTTTGCTTTGGTGGGAGGCAGTGGAGAAGACAGGTCAGACTTGGAAAATAAAGCGCTCTTATTAGGTATTCAGGATAGAATTATTTTTTTAGGTTATGTGGAAGAAGAACTGATGATAGAAATTTTACAAGGTTCGGATATTTCTGTTATTCCGAGTCTTGAATTAGAAGGTTTTGGTTTGAGCACCCTAGAATCTCTTGCCTGTGGCTGCCCTGTGGCTGCAACTCCTACTGGTAATAACACTACTTTATTGAAAAATTGCGGTTTTGATAAAATGATCGCTCAAAATATAGACGCCACATCTTTAGCAAACTGTATCAATAAAGTGGTAGATCAGAGATATGAGGCTTTTCAATTATCACAAACGGTTACGAGTAACTACAGTTGGATAAAACATGCGGAAACATTATTAACATGAAAAAACTTTTTTTTTCTTTGTTTGTACTGTATTACTTCACATTGTTACCTGGTTTGGGATGGGGGGATGTGGCCAAACATCAGGTGGAAGCCACACAAGGGGGCTTTCCTCTTACGGCGGGTTTGCATCCGTGGTATCACTTGTTGACCAATTTTTTTGTGTCTGTATTTCCTTTCGGACAAATCGCATGGAGGGTTAACTTTCTTTCATCCATTTTAGCTTTGCTGGCTCTTTATTTCTTTTACAAAACGTTGGTGCGATTAAAACTCAGTCATCAATCATGTTTTTTTGGCACATTACTTTTGGCGCTGTCGCACACATTTTGGAGCATGGCGCTGTGGGCGGAGTCATACGCTTTATTTGCCGTATTATGGATTCTGGCAATAGGTAGAGTTCTACTGTACTTAAGGTATAACAATGTCAAGGATTTATGCTGGGCTTTTTTCTTTTTAGGATTAGGAATGGGCAACAACCTGATACAACCTTTTGCCATTCCCGCAATTATCATTACCTTAGTTTTGTTAAATTCTGATATCAGAGAATTTAAGTTTTGGTACAAACCAGTGTTATTTGGTTTTTTAGGATTACTGCCTTGGTTACTAAGAATACTTTATTCATGGCAAATTGAAGGAATGGACTTTGCCATGTTAAAACATCATGCCATGGATTCCAAATATGAAAAATACTTGTTTTGGAATTCTCCTGAAAACATAGCTTCTGGATTTTTAAAAACAACAGTATTTTGTATCTATCAATTTGGCTTATGCCTGATATTTATCTGTCGAAAAAAAATCACTGCTAGGGAGACTCTTTTTTTATCTTTATTAATTTTTACTTTAATGTTATTTTGCAGTACTTATTTAGCTCAGAGAGCCGCATGGTTGATGATGACGGCTTATATCCCCTTAGCCTTTTGGATAACGATGGCATATGATGGTTATAATAAAAACAATGAAAATAAAACTAATACATTAAGGTGGCTGCCTTTGAGCCAGGTATTACTCTATTTGATAACTCCGATTTTGATACAATCGATCGGCAATCCCCTTGAAATTGAACAAATGGGGGGGAGAAGCATTCGCTCGTTCTTACAACCGTGGAAACATACCGAAAACTCTGCTGAATTGTATGTGCAACAGATAGAAAACACATTAAATAAAGGAGATGTTATTGTTGTTGATTTCACACCTGCCGCCACCTTACGTTATGCCAGAGATGTTGAAAATAGATTGTTAGATATTCAAATTTGTGAACTTAAAAATTTATCCACATTACTTGACAATCCTCCAGAAAATCAGTCAATATACCTAGGACGTTATAACTCGGCTTTCAAACAACATATGAACCACTATTCAGATTGGAATGTTGATACAACTACACCTTATCTCTTCAAGCTTTCAAAAGTACAACATTAACTGATCTTTTATTCACTTATGTGATATTTTTTCTTCTTAGTAAAGTTAGCAGGTTTAGTCGCACGAGATAAAAATAAAACTGCAAAGCAGGTTTCATAATAAGGCTCTTTCCATGATCCATCATTATTTTGAGCGGACACAAGATACTCGGCACCACGATTGTACCAAAGCACCTGACCAAAATGTTCTAAACCGGCCATCATTCCGACACGCTCCATACCGTAGAGGTAATAGTAAACCCATTTCTGATGTCTACCACTCGCATTAGGATTTTGGGTTGTGGAAAATGTCATGCCCAGCCAACCAATACCATCATAAATGGATTGACTGACTAATTCTTTGTAATAACCATCATAGAGTTCATCTCCATCTAAACCCATATGAGCTGTCAAAATACAGGCTAAACCTGCGGTTGTCATGCTCCCATAAGCTGCTCCACTAGCTGTTGGATTACTTTTTTTACAATAATCCCAACCTCTGGCCTCGTCATAGACTTTTGCCTTTTTCAAATTCTTTCTGTATTTATTTACTCCCACATAGTCATAATTTTTTTCATATTCCCTTTGCTTTTCTTTTTCTAGACGTTCTGTGCGCTCTCTTGTAGATTCTTTACGTCCGGATTGTATCCTTCGCTCTTCTCTAACGCGGTCTCTTTCAATTTGCTCAGCAGCCTGTTTTTTTTCTTTCTCTACGGCTTTTTGATCTAACTCATAGCGAGTGACTCTTGAGCCATTAGGTTCTTGACTATACAGCCCAAAATGAAGTATTTTCCAAAAGACTTCTTTGTCTACTTTCACTCCTGCTCTGTATGCGGCGGCAATGCCAAGTACGGCATATTGTGTGTTTGACAAATCTTGATGGTCAAATCCTCCATGTGAATTAGGATAACCCCAACTCCAACCTGTAAAATCCAAAACATGTTCTTTCTCTTCGGCCTTATATTTTCCTTTTACTTTGGGGAGTTTTATTTCAACAGGATCACCTGAGGAATTCTTAAATTTAGGAAGGCTTACTATTTTTTTTTCACATTTTGTTGCTATTATTTTAGCTGTGATGTCTTCCATCCATTTGAGATCTAATTCTACCTTACTTTTTTTTTCTTTTGAACTGTAACCAACTTCAGGTTTAGGTCTGTTGTACTGGATTCTTTTTTCTAAAGCCATTAACAAAATACCATTAGCATAGGTTGTTCCAGGGATGTAATGTTTTTGACGCATATAGTCAAACCCTTTATCGGCAGCAACCAGAATTCGTTTTCTTAAATCTTCATTTTTTGGTAATCGTGAACTCAAAATGGTGTATAGACAAAGTGCTGTGGAAGAGCCACCTTTGTGAAGGCCTCCTGCTCCTCCTCCTTTCATTCGAGAAAATGATCCATCAGCATTTTGCAATTTTAGGATGTTTTCAGTTCCTAGATCGATAGCTTTGCTTATTTTTTCAATAAGCTGTATATTAACATCACGCTGCTCTTTTGATTCAAGATTTGGAAAATAAGATAAAAGCAGAATAATTACTAAATAAAATGCTGATCTAATTGAAAATAATTTACTGTGATTGATCATCTGTTCTCTCCATGAATTATGTTTATCAGCTTATTATATATGAAATCACTTGTTTTTAAAATAATTACAAATTGCAATCAATTGATTATATTAACTGTAAAAAAATGAGTAATATTTGCATACCCACATGAAATTTTTACTTATTACAAAGATTTCTTCGAAAAACCATGGATAAGTGGATGGTATATTATTGCAAGATAGAAATTAAACGGAAGGATCTTTTATGGATATCTCTACTCTAACCAATTTTTTTATGTGGTGTGTTATTATCAATGGCGGAATGTATGTGCTCTCAGTGTTGGCCTGTATAACTATGTCTGATTTCATGTTTAGCTTGCATGGCAAATGGTTTAATATCAAACGTGAATTTTTCAATATGGTGCTTTATTCATATATAGCGTTGTATAAAATATTGTTGATTATTTTTTGTGTGGTGCCCTATATAGCATTGTTGGTTATAAGAAAGTAATATTTAAATCTGTAAAAAATTATTTTAGCTTAACATTATTAAAAAGTGAAAGACGTTTTTGACAGCGAGATAATTAATCAGTTAAACAAAAGAGGGTTTGCTATGAAACTTAAAAATATTTGTAACTACTCAGCTTCTTAGCAAAAAAGCCTGATTGTTAAAAGCATTTTCAATAGCCATCATAACATTGACAGCATTTTTACGGCAAGTTGAGATATAGCCACGAATTCTACAAAAGATATCAG
>Ga0316192_10000323_pt1 | contig 34157 bp, 32 predicted proteins | sample MerIslwburrow_MG_FD_204931 | JGI IMG/M metagenome (GOLD analysis project Ga0316192, IMG submission 204931) | Coastal sediment microbial communities from Maine, United States - Merrow Island worm burrow | ecosystem: Environmental > Aquatic > Marine > Coastal > Sediment | place: USA: Maine...
CTGCAAAGTCTTTTCGATATGGCGTGCAACTTTCTCGCTTTGTGATGGATTGCGGTGGCTGCCGCTGATGATGGCTATCTTCACAATTTCTCCTGTTGATTTAATTCAATTAATTATTAAGGAAGCTCTGAATAATTCATCCATGAATTATCAGAGCACGAAAAAGATAAAATGCGATTTTATCTTTTTCTTCATTTTCAATGGCTTATCAGCCACTGAAAATGGCAACACATCCATGTGTTGCGAAAACTCTGAATTAATCAGAATTTCCTTAATACACATACACTTTGTTGAGTGAATTCATTTCTTAACAGGTGCGATGCATTTTTCACCTTCGTTATGGGCGTTGTTCGCATAACTGGACACCTCGATAGCCTCAATACTGTCATCAGCTGCAGGCTTCATCAACGCATCTATGACATGGTTATCTTCCGACAGCAGCCAGTCCTGCATCGCAGCCTGTGGAATCAGCGCCGGCATGCGATCATGCACTGGACGCATCACATTGTTGGCCTCGGTTGTAATTAAACAGTAATGCATTTCACCGTCACGGTTGATCTGGTAAATACCTGCCAGCGCCAATGCATCCTGATCATTTGACTTGAAATAGAACGTTGCTTTATTGCCTTCTGTGCGCCGCCATTCATAAAAGCCATTGACCGGGACAATGACGCGTGTACGTGCAATCAGTTTTTTAAACGAGGCTTTTTCATGGATGGTTTCCGCGCGTGCATTGATCAGTGGGCGTTCGAACTGACCCGGCTTTGCCCAGTGCGGCACGATGCCCCAGTGCATGCCTGCCACTTCGATATCCACCTTGTGACAGATCGTCGCCAGTGTCATACCCGGTGCAACATTGTACCTGGGCGGGAACCTGTCCCTGGGAATAACCACGTCAAGCACACTGACCAGGTTGTTCACACCGACAGGATCATGGGCATCTATTCGTCCACACATTGCTTGGTCCTATACGGTTAACACAGGTTCCTGCATGCGCGACAACTGCTCGCGCAGTTCCAGTATATGCTGTTCCCAGTACTGCGTGCTGTCAAACCAGGGAAACGCCTGCGGGAACGCCGGATCATTCCAGCGCCTGGCCAGCCACGATGCATAATGCATCATACGCAGCGTGCGCAGGGCCTCGATCAGGTTCATCTCCGCCATATCCAGTGATGCAAACTCACTGTAGCCTTCCAGCAGATCGATCATCTGCACCGTCATCTCGGCACGCTCACCCGAGAGCAGCATCCACAGGTCCTGTATTGCCGGCCCGTTGCAGCAGTCATCGAGATCGACAAAATGCGGGCCCCGGTCTGTCCATAAAACATTGCCCCTATGACAGTCGCCATGCAGACGCATCGTTGAATATTCGCCTGCCTGGCCAAAGCGCTGCTTTATGTTAAGCAGCAAATCATCCGTCAGCGTCTGATAGGCCTGCTCCAGGTGGGCGGGGATGAAGTTGTTTGTCAGCAGGTAAGCTACCGCATCATTGCCAAACCGCTGGATGCTGATTTCCGGCCGATGCCGAAACGTCTGTCGACCGCCAACGGCATGAATGCGTGCGATAAAACGCCCCATCCACATCATGTCCTCGGTGTATTCGAGATCCGGCCAGCGCCCGCCCTGCAATGGGTACAGCGCAAAACGATAACCACTAGATTGCAGCAGTGTTTCGCCATCAAACGCCAGCGGCGCGACCACCGGTATTTCCTCTTCCGCCAGCTCATGTGTAAATGCATGCTCTTCGGCGATGGCCTCATCACTCCATCGGTCCGGGCGGTAAAATTTCGCCACCAGCGGCGCGCCCTCTTCCAGCTCAACGCGATAGACACGGTTCTCATAACTGTTGAGCGCGAGCATGCGCCCGGAGGTGATGTAGCCGACGGACTCGACCGCCTGCAGAATAGTGTCGGGTTCCAGCGCGTTATAATCGTGTTCAAGACTCATGATGGTTGCCTATGTTACGCTGAATAATCGCATTCGTCCCCAGCCTGCCAAGCATCAGCTCAATGGTTCAGGTAAAATCACCCGATCTTATTGTGAGCAGGATTATGGAACGTTTTATAGAAAACACCATGTATGCCAGCCGCTGGCTGCTGGCGCCTATTTATCTCGGGCTCAGCATTGCCGTGTTGCTGCTGGGCGTAAAATTTTTCCAGGAAGCGATTCACACCCTGCCGCTGGTTTTCTCCCTGAAGGAAGCGGACCTGGTGCTGGTGGTGCTCAGCCTGGTCGATATGGCGCTGGTTGGCGGACTGCTGGTGATGGTCATGCTCAGCGGTTACGAAAATTTCGTCTCGCAGATTGACATCGAAGAAGGCAAGGAAAAACTTGTATGGCTGGGCAAGCTCGATTCCGGCTCATTGAAGCAGAAAGTCGCCGCCTCCATCGTCGCGATCTCCTCCATTCACCTGCTGAAAGCCTTCATGAATGCGCAGCAGATTCCTGACAACAAGCTGATGTGGTACGTGATCATCCATCTCACATTTGTTCTGTCCGCGCTCGGCATGGCCTTCGTCGACAACATGAACAAGCATTGACGGAGTAGCCCGCATTTCTCACCAGGCCGCTGAGTTACCTGAATAACCGCATGATTAGAAAACCTGAAGCTCAATTTTATTGCCATATAGCTTGTCTAGCGGGGCGCTATTTCGTTCCATGCACACCTGTAGTGTCCCTGCGCACGCATGTTGATGAAACACGTCCCTGTGTTTCACCCTTCGGGTGCATAGGCATCCTAATTCGCTCCAGGCGAATTAGTCCTTCAAACCATAGCTATGGCTATGCTTTTCAGTCCAGACGCGCACTCAGAAACACTACAGATGCACCTGAATCCGAAATCCTGGTAAGAAATGCGGGCTAGTCATTAAACCATGCGCGGCATCGTTCCACCAGACCCGGAAACCACAGCATCGGGAATGCATTTTGCGGTTGTCTATGTGCCGCGCCGCAGCCGCAACCGCTTTGCCGCCAGCTGCGTTGAAATAAAACCAACCGCAGCCGATGCCATAGACGACGCCGATCCTGACAACAAACGTTATGCGGCACGCGTCAGCGGCCCGTCAAAATCATCTGAAGGCCAGATGATCTATTACCTGCTGGAGTGGCTCGATTAAGACGGGCTTCACACGATGATACTTGATCTGTCAGCACTCAAACCGGCACAGGTCTATTTCCACATGATCCAGACCCTGGTCCCCCGGCCCATCGCCTGGGTGTTGTCAGAGATCGAACAGGACAAATACAACCTGGCGCCCTTCTCCTACTTCAACGCTGTCTGCAGCGACCCGCCATTGATCATGCTGTCGATCGGCAAGAAACCGGATGGCCGCTTCAAGGACACGCGCGTCAATATCGAACAACGCAAGGATTTTGTGGTGCACATCGCCCATCGCGAAATGCTGCAGGACTTGAACCAGTCGTCTGCAACACTGGACGCGAACATATCAGAACTCGATCGACTCGGCATCGAAACAACAGCTTTTGAAGGCTCGCGCCTGCCGCGCATCAAGGCCTGCAGGGTCGCCTGTGCCTGTGAGTGTTATGAAATCCATGAACTGGGCAGCACACCGCAATCGATCATCTACGGCAAGGTCAAACATATCTATATCGATGATGGTATCACCAGCGCAAATGAGAAAGGCCGCCTGAAAGTTCATGCCGACAGGCTTGAGCCCGTATCACGGCTTGGCGCAAACGAGTACATGAGCTTTGGAGAAATTATAAGGCTGGCCCGTCCGAAATAGTTCTATGATTCCTGCCAAAGGGGCACAGTCTACAAAGAAATATCTTATGTGTAATCGTCAGGATTCAACCTGACCGTCAGTGTCGGATTAATTCAAACTTCGACCATGATTTTTTCCAGTACAGCCGAGACTGGCTATCTGAAACAGGACTATGGATATTTACTCTCGCAGAGGCACAGAGGGCACAAAGATAATAAGGATTCTCCATTAACTGTTAACCGCTCCCTGTTAACTGTTTCACTGTTAACTGCTCACTAAAAAAGCATGTCATCTCGACCAACGGGAGAGATCTCCCAATCAATGCGATCACATCAGGAGATCTCTCCCGTTGGTCGAGATGACATAGAACGGATTACCTGAAAAAATTTTGCGTCCTTCGCGTCCTTCGCGTCCTTCGCGTGCTGGCGCCTTTGCGTTAAAAAAACAGGCGGCTCAACGCAGCAGGTTTCAAGCCGCACAATGGCTACGACTTTTGTTCCGACTCCGGCACTTGCTCCTGCTCCTGCTCCTGTTCTTTCTGTTCTTTCTGCTGCTGCGGCTGTTTCTTCGGTTTCGCCTGGATGCCGATTGCCGCCTGATCCGTGTAGACCACGCTGTAGATGCCGGAACGGCAGCGGTTGGCATACAGCCTCAGGCTCTTGTCCGTGTTCTCGGTGAACTGGCGAAAAGCAAACCATTCACCGTCCCAGCCCTTGCCACGCGGTTTACCGTAGCGCCCTTCAAATTCCCTGGCCAGCGCCTTGACTGCGTCTTTGCAGGTCGATCGAACCACTCTGGCTTTCTTCACTCCCACCTGCTTGCCTTTAGCCTGCTCAACCTCGAACTGGTAGTCGCCCTGGATGGCGTAAATAACGCCATCACTGGTAGTCTTTACTGCATAGCGTTGAAAACGCTGATCCGGCTGCCTGGGCTCGACGTGGATCAGGGTCCCTTTCAGTTCAACGCCATCCGCTCCGCGATAGATCTGTTCCTGTTGATCGAGCACCCTGGCCACCATGGGCGCTTCGAAGCGCTCGCCTAGCGGGATGCCGAATGCGCCGCGAATAGGCTCGGCTGCAGGGACCGCGGCCGGCGCCTTTTCTGTCTCTACCGACGCAGCAGGAGCCGGCACCTTTTCCGTCTCTGCTGGTGCAGCAGGAGCCGGCTCAACCCTTGCCGGTGTCGTCGACTGCGGTGCAGCGGTGTCGTCGCCGCTGGTCGCGTCAACGTCGGTCTGGGCGGTAACGGCGCCCAGCTGAAAAACAAGCAGGGTCGCAATCATGCTCGTCAGTGTTTTGTTCATGTTGTCCTCATCACTCTATAGAAAAAACCGGGAAGAGGGTATCTCTTTCCGCTTGCTATTATGCCCCCAAACTGCATCGTGCATGATCTTGAGAACACTGCCATAGGGTGCGCCCTGCGCACCAGCGCACAACAGCCAGCCGCTGTGATCCGGTGCGCACGGCGCACCCCACGGTCGTATTGACCCCGCTCAAGCGGGGCCGGGTTCATGAAAAACGGCGGGCCATCGTTGCCAATGACCCGCCGTGGTTTATGCGCATCCCTGCGCGGTTTCTTTAAAGACTACTGGCCACTAATACCAGACAACGTGTAAGCGTTATCTGTAGAGATGTAGTCATCCAGATACCAGACCCGACGGAACATGGTGTCGCCATCGACGAACTCACCTTCCTCGTCCACGTTGAACTGACCCCATACACCGTAGAGGAAGTCACCATAGGCGCTCGCGGTGATGCTAGCCTCTTCGGACAGTGAGTCCTGGAAGCCTTCCAGGGTATCGAACTCATTACAGAATCCGGTACCGACGGCCCAGTCGACGTCCGTTGTATCATGGGCGTTGCTAGGATAGCAGTCCGCAGTCGGATCGCTGAGACCGGTGTCGATTTCACTCCAGACAGTGAAGTGGTCACCGAACAACTCGGCACGACCGTAGTCAAGGTTCAATGGCTCGGCTTCACCCACGGCTACCGTGGTGTTGTCGCCGCTCTCAAAGACTACGAAGTTGCGCGATGGGTTACGGATATCGGTAGGCTCGATAGGCGTGAAGGTCGCCCAGGTTCCTGCGTAGCCGTCGAGGTCAGACTCCGTCATGCTGGCTACGGTCGGTGTGTAACGTGGATCCAGCGTGGTGATTTTCATCGACTTGTGCTGGCTCACGTTGCGCGACTGCTCGGGATCACCTGCAGCGTACTCGGTGCAGACATGAGTAGTATCCACCGATGCGCCATCACGCATGGTTTCACAGGTTACGGTTCCTGCACCCGAGTAGGTCACACCATCACTGGCGAGGAAGCTGCCAGGTGTTGTAGTCCAGGTAACACCACCGTCGAATGAACGCCGTGTATACAGCTCGTAACGGTCGCTGCCGACTGCGTTAAGCTTCCAGTTAGGCGACCAGGCATAGATCATGAACACGTGATCACCATCCAGGAAACCACGGTGGGCCTTGGAGACCTCAAGTGGCATATACCAGGACTGGTCATCCATATTGCTGCCGATCAGAGCACTATCAGGTTCGCCACCACAGGCTGCCGCATTCATAACCGCGTCACCGCTGATATTGTTGCCGTTCCATCCTGGGCACTCGTACCAGGTGATCAACTTGTCGAACACCTGGTTGTCCTCTGGATTGGTAGTGGACAGACAGAGTTGACCAAAGGTTGCATCGTCGACACAGGTCATGTCGGCTACACCAGGACAGAGCCCGTCACTGATACCGCTCACTTCACACTCATAAGGTGTGCGGGCAGACAGGTTGATAGGCGCCGCCATACACAGGCCGTGAGGATAGTAAGGGTTGCTACCGTCAGTGAAGTACATAACACCTTCAGTTTCATTACCCTCACCGTCATACCATGCACAGACCATGTTGCTGGCTGCGTAAGGGTTCTCGATTTTCTCATCCACGGTTGCAGGTGCTACGAAACGGCGGGTGCTGATATCAGCAGGTCCACCCTGGTTAACAATACCCTGCTTCCACAGCGGCATGGCAACCAGGCCGTCTTTTGTACCGCCGGCTGTTGCCTTGGCAACTGACTGCGACATCATGCTGGTGCGTCTTGCGATCTCGGAATTGAAGATCAGGTAGTTAAGCTCTCCAAAGTCCCACATGTCCGCAGTATCCATCGGTGGATAGTAAACACCGGTACGCCAGTTAACTTCAGGCTGGTTGAGCTGAGCGCCCTGAACCAGAACATTGCTCAACAGGCTGTAGTCAACGCCAACACCTGCAGAGGTTTGTGGTGTACCCAGGTTGAAGCTGGCCCAGAACACGTCCTTGCCGATATCGGCCTTCTGGCAACCTGTTTCTTCATCGGGATTATTTGGTGGATCAACACAAAATTCCGATGCGGTATCGGTAAGATCACCCAGGGTCCACTCTTCGGTATTGATAAAGCCGTAACGACCCAGGCCTTTATCTTCTTCGGAGACAATGACAACCCAGGCGTCATCAACGATGCCATCACCATCGGAATCACGCGGCTGCATGTTCAGACGCGGACGGCTGGCGGCGGTGTTGGCCAGGTTAGGCATATCGCCTGCATCAACTGCGCCAGACTCATTAGAGTCAACCACACAGATGGGTTGCAGCGCGCCGGTTGGACCCAGCGGAACTTCGATAGAACCTACGCACTGGTTTAGAATGCCGTAAGGTGCAGCAACGGCGTCCTCGCAGTAATTCGCGTCACCAGTAACCGGGAAAGCACACTTGTCGTTATTGGTCAGACGTACAGCAGACATCATCGGTACGTAAGGCTGTGGACGACCGGTGTCTAAGACATTATCGGCCAGTGGTAGCGGTTCGCTAAGGCCGCTGGTTTCGGGATCGACAATATCGAAGTCTTCCCACTCAACAAAGCTGTACCAGATATCGGTTTTGCTGGCAGTCGTCGCACCAGACCAGCCGGTTCCGGGACCTTCACCTTCACCGGGACGGGTACCTTCGGGATCTTCCTGCCAGGTAACGGCACAACCGGCACCGGCCACACAGGCGGTTTCAACACGATTAACGTCGCGTCTTCCAGAAGTTAAGCGCTCGGCCTGGAACCAGACCAGTTCGGTGGTACCTGCGGCTTCAGGATCTTCACGCAGTACACCACGCGCAGTCCAAAGACAGCTGTAAGGCACTTCACCTACAGGAGGATTGTCGACATAGTTAACCGAACTCTGAGAGCCACCAACGCCGAACATGTCGGTCAGGTAGAGATCAGTCGTGTTGTCGATGCCGAGATAAGTCGCCACATCATCACGTGGGAAAGTATCACCAAATACCGGGCTTCCGCCTGTACAGTATCTGCTTGGCCAGGCAGCAATGACTTTATTGCCTGCGACCGCGTGAAAGACGTTGATGGCGTCGCCGGGATACTCGGTGATAAGGACTTCACCGCCGGTATCAGGGCCGTCACAAGTCTCGGGCGCACCAGCGACCTCGGTTGCCGGGCCAAAGACACCGTCGACACCTGCCTGAACCCAGCAGGGTGATACGTCAAGGCGTCTGGCTTTATCGAATTCACCTGCCCTGTCGGCGCGGACCACAAACAGCGCTTCCTGGGTCACGGCATTGCGGATGGTCACGCGCTCGCGACTGTCGGCCGTACCGGCGACGTCAAGCTTGCCGGTATTCCGGGTTCTTTCGCTCCAGTCTGCAGTAGTGATGGCTGCGCCATCAGGGTCATCAACCACGATCACGCTGCCCGATCCTGCAGGCTCACCTGGATCCACCAGTGGCGTGGAGACTGTGAAAGAGCTCAGGTCAGCGGAGTTGGACAGGTTGGTCGTCTTCCAGGTCTCGCCATCATCCAGGCTTACCGCGCCAAACGCGTCACGCCGGCCGTGGCCGACAAAGCCGGAAGCCCCAGGCTCTTCGAAACCGATGACCGGGCCGTAGACATAGACGCTGATCAGGGGTTTGGCTATTACTTCTTCTTTTACTAAAACATCATCGATATTGATGTACTCGATAGTTGTCAATTCACCACTGGCCAGCTGCGCCGGCACGTGGAAGTTCATCAGTTTAATAAAGGCGTGTTCACCTTCAGGCTCGGGGTCTTCAGTAGTCCCCGGCGAGCTGGACACGTTCCTGACGAGTCGCTCGCCGTCATCGGCAAACACCGAAGTGCTTGCCAGGCCGGCAATCATGACTGATGACGCCAGCACCACCGACGTCAATGTTCGAAATTTCATAGTATTTACTCCTTTTTTGCAATTAATTTCATTAACTTACACAGACCTTCTCTCTCAGCCCCTGCAATAATTGCGAATTTGATTTGTCTCTCTAGTTATAATTGTTAATTAGAACGCATATACAATGTCATAATCCACAAATGGGAAATATGACCCATGTCAATAAAATGCAGTTTTACAAAATTTATGCCCGTCATTGATAATTATCAATGACTTGATACTTGAATACTGTTAAATTTTGTTGACAAGACATTATTGCTACTGTTTTTTTTGAATTTTTCACCATCCCCTGCTCTGCCAACAGCAATTTTCGAGTTTTTTAAGCTTATCTGCGGTCTGTCTCAGCTGATGGCGATCATCGCGACGACCGCTTCAGCTCGTATACCAATCTTCAGGTATTGACTCTCGCCAGGGCGCAAAGCCCGCAAAGACGGGATGTTTTCATCGTTCCAGGAAATCATATCGTTATATTGCTCTTCCTTTGCGCCTTTGCGAGAGAACTGGAATAATTTAACCGGGACCGGTATCCGCACATGCGGAATATGACAACAACTGTCAGAACAGGCCTGAACCACTGCAGCCAGTCATATAGTCATCACACAGGCCGGCTAAAGACAGATCCCGTTAACCGACTTCGAGAAAATCCTTGCCCAGCACATAGCCGATACGCTGCAGATAGGTACGCGCGATATCGCGTGCACCATGGTTGGTCACATAGTTGAGTACGAACGGTTTATCTCCGGCTTGCTGAAGCCAGGCGGGCTCGACCACTTCGATGCCGTTGATTCGATTGCCGATTTTGTTCGGGTCGATGTCGATCCAGGCTGCCGGCTCGTAGCCTTTCTCCAGCAGGTGCCTGGCGCGCTGGCGCGTTTTTCGACCCGCACCCCAGAACGCAATTGGCCTGTCGTGAATGCGTTCGTCGCGTGACAGATAGTCTGCGCGTATCATGTCGAAAGCGTTGCGCGAGTAGTTGTCCGATACACGGGACAGCCTGTTTTCAGATTCGCGCCAGTCGAGCAGTATTTCGGACAGCTTTTCCATACGATGCCCCGTGTGTAACAGGCGCAGCCATAATTCATAGTCCTCGGGAAACTCGCCATGCCTGTAGGCGCCGGCCGCTATCACGCTGTCACGCCTGAACATCACGCTGGGATGGGCGAACGGTGACTCTATATAGATCTGCTTGTGTATATCGTCATGGCTTAATACGGAATTCTGCCAGCGCATGTATTCACGATAGCCGTTGCGTATAGATGCTTCAGGGAATTTCCTGGCCTGCGCTGCCAGCAATACCACATCATGATGCGCGCGCATGTATTCGTACTGCTTCAACAGCCTTTCCGGATACATGATGTCGTCTGCATCCATGCGCGCCACCAGCGGCGCAGCGCAACAGGCCAGGCCGGTATTCAGGGCAGGCACCAGGCCGCGATGCGTGTTATCAATAATTTTTAATCGATCGTCGTTGTATGCCTGCAGCAGATGTAAAGAATCATCAGTTGAAAAATCATTGACTGCAATGATTTCATAATCGGCCAGCGTTTGCGCGCGGATGGATTCAATACAATCGGCCAGGGTGTCGACGGCATTGTGGAACGGCAGCAGAACGCTGACCAAAGGAGCACGCTCAACGCGCTCCATTTAAAACCTCAAGGCTCTCCTCTGCCACTTCACGCACTTCTTCATGCTCATCATCGAGCAAAGGCTCGATGTATTGTTTGACGGAAACATCATGCGTCAGCGAAAGATAATGGCAGGCATCGCTGCGCACGCGCGCATCCTCGTGCCGGGTCAACTCCCCCAGTTCGGGTATCAACGCCAGCAACTCCGGTTTGCCTTCGTAGTCCTCCATCACCACACCGGCACCGATGCGCGCATTGATTTTAGCATCGGCATCGCTGACCAGCCCGATCAACGCGTGCAGCAGGCTATGGTCATTACTGATCATGCTCAGTACCTGCATTACTTCGCCGTCACCCAGCAGCTGTTCGAAGTATTTCGTCATCCCCTGCTCAGTCCCTGCCTGCTCCGCCCACGATTGCAGCTCGGCCTTGCTGTGCAGGCCAGAGAACTCAAACTGGCCGATTCTCACCCAGGGTACTGAACGCACACCCAGCTCCCTGCCAATATCAGGCCTTTGTTCCAGGTTCACCACTTCCAGTTTCGAAATCACACCCTGCTTGACCAGCTCTGACAAACTGCCCAGTACCGACGGGCAGTGTGGACAGTGCGTGCCCAGTAACATGAGCGCTTGCGGCGGGCTTGTATTCATTGCTGCATCTGCCATAGTGTCACGTAATCAATATTTACAGGTAGTTATCTTAATGTAGACTGTCATTTAACTACATCCGGAACTACTATTTCAGGTATATATTTTTACCCAGTCGCAATAATGTCATTACGCACTCTTAACCCACAACGGCGTGGAAATATCTACAGGACCCTGTTGCTGGCCGTCTGCCTGTTAACACAGACAAATTCCCATGCTGACAAAGACGATCAGTTTCTGGAATTTGACGACACCATGCTCGAACAAGAGCTGGTTTATCCCGACTGGTTCAAACTCAGCCTTGGCGATCTGAATGCGGACATCGAGGAAGCCGCTGCGGCCGGCAAGTCCGGTATCATTATTTATTTCGGTCAAAAACGCTGTGCCTATTGCGAGCAATTCCTCAAACAGAACATCGGCGCGCCCGACATCGAACACTACGTTCGAGAATACTATGACATTATCCCGATAGATATCTGGGGCATTGAAGACATCACAGACACCAATGGTGAGACCTATACCGAGCGTGACCTGTCGCTTCGCTATAAAACCAATTTCACGCCTTCACTGGTATTTTATGACCTTGACGGCAAACCTGTATTTCGTCTGCGCGGCTACTATCCGCCCTACAAGTTCAGGGCCGCACTGCAATATGTAACAGAAGGTTTTTACAAGGAAGAAACTTTCCAGGAATATCTTGAGCGCGCGGAACCGGGTAAGTTCTTCATGCTGGCCGGTCTGAATGAACGCGAATTTTTCTCTGAACCACCCTACAAGCTGGACCGCAGCAAGCAAGCTGCCACTAAACACCTTGCCGTGTTTTTCGAGCAGGGTGACTGCCACGCCTGCGACCTTTTACACTCGGGCCCGTTAAACGAACTGGAAGCACTCGATGAAATCAAGGCCATGGAAGCGGTACAACTCAACATGTGGTCGGATACACCCGTCATCACTCCGGATGGACGGGAAACAACCGCACGCGAGTGGGCCAAGGAGCTCAACCTGTTCTATTCACCGACGATTATTTTTTTCGACTACAACGGCAAGGAAATCATTCGCATCGATTCCGTGGTGCAATACTACCGGCTCTGGGGTGTGCTCGATTATGTCAACAAAAAAGCATACCTGAGCGGAACCGACTACCAGGGATGGCGCCTGAAGCAACGAAAGACCGGTAGCAGCGAACAATGACGATCGACGCAATTACCAACCGGCTCAATACAGTCATCTGGGACACCAGTCTTTCCTCGATGCCTAAATGGCAGGCATGGTCAATTCAGATGCTGCGCATCCTGATTGCGACCGCGCGCGATGTTGCCGAAGGACTGCCGACGCTGCGTGCCATGGGGCTGGTATACACAACACTGCTGTCACTGGTTCCGTTGCTGGCTGTCAGCTTTTCGGTTCTCAAAGGTTTCGGTGTACATAACCAGGTAGAACCGATGCTGCTAAACCTGCTTGAACCGCTTGGCGAGCAGGGTGTTGAAATAACACACAAAATTATCGGCTTTGTCGACAACGTCAATGTCAGGGTGCTGGGCTCACTCAGCCTCGTGTTCCTTTTCTACACGGTCATTTCGCTGTTAACGAAAATCGAGCAGGCATTGAATAACACCTGGCGTATCAGTGAATCCCGCGGCCTCATACAGCGCATCACCGAATACATCAGTGTCATCATGGTTGGCCCGGTATTGATCTTTTCCGCTATCGGTTTGACGGCCTCGATAAGCACATCGACTGTGGCGAATGCACTGGCATCGATGGAGGGCTTTGGCACCCTGATCTGGATCGCCAGTAAACTCACATCCTTTCTGCTTATTGCCGGCGCGATAACTTTTATTTACATACTGGTGCCGAACGAAAAAGTAAAAATCAAGTCGGCCTTCACAGGTGCAGTTGTTGCAGCGCTGTTGTGGAAAATAACGGGCTGGGTGTTTTCGTCATTTGTTGCCGGATCCACCAAATACTCGGCGATTTATTCAAGTTTTGCCGTTGTAATCATTTTCATGATCTGGCTGTATCTCAGCTGGCTGATATTACTGGTCGGCGCCAGTGTCGCTTTTTATCATCAACACCCTGAACGCACATCTTCCAGACAGCAGGTTCTAAGACTAAGCTCAAGGTTGCGTGAAAAAATCGGCCTGCTGGTAATGTTGCGTGTAGGTCAGAGCTTTCACCAGGACAGCAAGAAACTGACAAAGCAGCAACTGAGCAAGAACCTGGATATAGCAGCCGAAGCCCTTGCTTTAGTCATAAGGCCGCTTGAAAAACATGGACTGCTCACCGAGAGCTGCGACAACAGCCGGGTTTACCTGCCGGGAAAATCGCTTGAACATATAAAGATAAGCGAAATCCGGGATGCGGTGCGCAGTGCGGGGGAAAGCACGCACTTGAATCCTGACAACGTTGCTTCTGATGAAGCCGTTGACAGCTTGCTGCAACATATCAACGAGTCAATCTATAACTCGCTTGATGATATGAGCCTGCTCGACCTGGTAGAGCGCAGCAATAGTTCAAACTGATTTTACGGTTACTGTTCGGTGACCAACACCAACAAGCTGGTTTTTACCGCAGAGACGCAGAGACGCAGAGAAAGAATATTTTTCTGCCGCAAAGCTCGCAAAAATGCGCAAAATTAAAAACCATAATAAAATTTTTCTTTGCGCTCTTCGCGTTTTTTGCGGCAAAAGATATTTTAAAGTTTTCTCTGCGCCTCCGCGTCTCTGCGGTAATATAAGAATTTCAGTTTACAGCTGATGATGGCAGCGGCTGCAACGCCAGCAGCCCCGCTGCTTATTGATCGCCAGCTTATGGGCTTGAACTATGTGGAAATTCATGACTGCTGCTGTCATATAATCAGCTGTGTCATATAAACAGGGAAATCCTGCTGATGTCGTCATTCATGCACAAGAAGTCGGTTATGCCCTCGCCCGAAGAAGCACTGCCTGGGCGCGAACAGAAAATGCCTGTTGCTGCAGCGCACTTCGTCAATGGCAATCCGATCGCACCACCCTTCCCCGAAAACCTGCAACAAATAGTTTTTGGACTGGGCTGTTTCTGGGGTGCTGAACGCAAGTTCTGGCAACTGCAAGGCGTATTTACCACGGCAGTCGGCTACTCGGCAGGATATACAGCCAATCCGAACTACCAGGAAGTGTGCACCGGCAATACCGGGCACAACGAAGTGGTGCTCGTGGTTTACGATCCCGACATCATCAGCTTTGAACACCTGCTCAAGGTTTTCTGGGAGTCTCATGATCCGACTCAGGGTATGCGCCAGGGTAATGATGCTGGCACACAATACCGCTCGGGCATCTATACCTTTAATGATGAACAGCACAGGCAGGCCGAAATTTCCCGCGCCCTGTTTCAGCAAGAGCTCGGCAAGTCCGGTTTTGGTGCGATTACCACAGAAATCCTGCCTGCCCGAGAGTTCTATTACGCCGAAGACTACCATCAGCAGTACCTGGCGAAGAATCCCGGCGGCTATTGCGGACTCGGCGGCACAGGCGTTGGCTGCCCCGCCAGTCTCTCTATTTAATGAATCAGATCCACAATCAGGCACTGATATCTTATATGTAAGTTTTGACGCCCGAATCGGCTCCTCAGTATAATCCGGTGTTTTACACGCTGTAAGTTATCCTCTTGCCTGCACAATTCCAGGCACCACAGACAGGCATCAAACAATGATGACCGTGAGATCTCAGATGAAAATATCAGGAATTTTTCGTTTCGCCTTCAAAAAAGAAAGCATTATTGCGATGCTATGCCTGTTGTTCACCGGCCTGGCCTTTGCCAGCGGAGCCGTTTCGGCCAAGGCACTGGATCTTACCACCCACCCTGTCGGTTACCTGTCGCTGCTCATTTTCGTCATCGCTTATGGCCTGGTCATGGCCGAGGAATTCACCCAGCTGCGCAAGTCAAAACCGGTGATCCTGGCCGCCGGCATCATGTGGCTGCTGGTAGCCGTGGCCTACGGCCAGGTCGGTGATAACCACACCGCGGAGCAATACATCCGCCAAAACCTGGTGGAATACGCGGAACTGTTCCTGTTTCTGCTCGCGGCCATGACCTATATCAATGCCATGGACGAGCGCCGGGTGTTCGATGCCCTGCGCTCCTGGCTGATCCGCAAGGGCTTCGGCTACCGCACCCTTTTCTGGGTCACCGGCTGGCTGGCGTTCTTCATCTCGCCGGTAGCCGATAACCTGACCACCGCTCTGCTGATGTGCGCCGTGATCATGGCCGTGGGTGCGGACAACCCGCGTTTCGTCAGCCTGGGCTGCATCAATGTGGTGGTCGCCGCCAACGCCGGTGGCGCCTTCAGCCCGTTTGGCGACATTACCACCCTGATGGTCTGGCAGGAAGACATCCAGACCCCCCAGGGTGCGGTGGGCTTCTGGAGCTTTTTCATGCTGTTCATCCCCGCGGTGGTCAACTTCCTGATCCCGGCCGCAATCATGCAGATGGCGGTACCCAACCTCAAACCACCGGCCAGCGACGAGATCATCCCGATGAAACGGGGCGCCAGGCGTATCATGCTGTTGTTCCTTGCTACCATCATCACCGCGGTGAGCTTCCATAATTTCTTCCACCTGCCACCGATGCTGGGCATGATGACCGGGCTCGCCTACCTGCAGTTCTTCGGTTACTACCTGAAGAAGACCCATATACCCCCACTGGACATGAAGGACGCGAGTCAGGACAAAGGCGTGGCCGGTGACTTCGTCCCCTTCGACGTGTTCAACAAGATCGCTCGCGCTGAATGGGACACGCTGCTGTTCTTCTACGGCGTCATCATGTGCGTGGGGGCGCTGAGCATTATCGGTTACCTTGCCCTCGCCTCCCAGTTCATGTACGTGGAGATGGGTCCCACCTTCGCTAACATTATGGTGGGCATCCTCTCGGCCGTGGTCGACAACATCCCGGTGATGTTCGCCGTGCTGACCATGGAACCGGAAATGTCCCAGGGCCAGTGGCTGCTGGCAACCCTGACCGCCGGCGTCGGCGGCAGCTTGTTGTCTATCGGATCCGCGGCCGGCGTCGCCCTGATGGGCCAGGCCCGTGGCAAGTACACTTTCTTCGGCCACTTGAAGTGGAGCTGGGCCATAGCGCTGGGCTATGCTGCCAGCATCGCTGTGCACATGTTTATCAATGCAAGCTCATTCTGAGCTGTACTGTTATTCAGTGTCTGACAGCATGATAAATCGTTCCTGGATGGGATTATTCAGACTTTCCATAATTTAACAGGGCCTGCCAGGCCGGGTGATGCTCGATCAGCGCCAATGAACGTTGCAGCAGACCGATACCCGGTTCCATGCGGTGCCAGGTTGATGCACCCGAGGGATGGGGCAGCGGAATGATATCAATCACATTGCCATTCTCCTCAAGCTCAAATTCATGCCCGATAACATCAACCAGCTTGCCGACATCCATGAACTGCTCAATGGCCAGCCTGCCAACAGGTATGATCAATTGCGGGCGCAGTAACTCTATTTCCGCATCCAGCCATTTCGAACAATTCTGAATTTCTTCGTCAGTCGGAACGCGGTCACCGCCTTTAGGGTTTTTCCCCGGGAAACACCTGCACACCGCCGCCATGTAAACACGTTGACGAAAATCCTCTTGTTGCAGACCGATAGAAGCAAACCACTTGAACAAAGTCTTTCCCGCGGTCCAGGCAAACGGCTTGCCCATGAGCCCCTCTTTATCACCCGGCGCCTGGCCGACCAGCAATACTTTTGAAGCCACCGCCTGCCCCGTGACAACGGGAGGAACCATGTTTACACAGCGCCTGCAATTCATAAGATGCCGTTGATGCTGTTCTATTTTTGCCTGTAATGTCGTGCCCATAATATGGATCAGCCTGAATATTCCAGTGAAAGACGTGATAATGCTACGCAAATCAGGGCAGCGCTGTATCAATCTAAGGAAGCTCTGAATAATTCATCCATGAATTATCAGAGCAAGAAAAAGATAAAATGCGATTTTATCTTTTTCTTCATTTTCAATGGCTTATCAGCCACTGAAAATGGCAACACATCCATGTGTTGCGGAAACTCTGAATTAACCAGAGTTTCCCTAAATCCCTGACCCCGGTCATGAATTGGTCTTGTCCAATCTGGTAGAATATTAGCATCTGGTTATAAACGTGTTTTATTGGGGATATTTAGATGCGTACATTCATTAACTTTCTCGTTTTTCTTTTTATTTCAATTAGTAGCATTAATGCAAGCGCCGATGTTCTGGTACTCGTTCACGGCTATCTTGCCAGCGCGGATTCATGGGAAGTCACGGGTATCAACAACACGCTCGATGCCAATGGCTGGAAGCGCGGAGGCCTGATAACTTCGGCGCCCGCCAACATTGCACCTGTCCTGGTCGGCCCCGGCAAAGACGCAGAAAACAAGGTATATGTTGTTGATCTTCCTGCAGAAGCACCGATTATTGTGCAGACAGACCAGTTGCTTGCCATGCTGGCGACAATCCAGGCGTTGCATCCTGATGAAAGCCTGGTCATCGTTGGCCACTCGGCCGGTGGTATCGTGGCGCGTACCGCATTGGTGAGGGGCAACATCCAGAACGTCAAGGCGCTGATCACCATCGCCAGCCCGCATGTTGGCACCACCCTGGCCAACCGGGCGCTGAAGGCGACCGATGAATCGGGGATGTTTGGAGGTATCAAGAGCTTCTTCGGTGGCAGTGGTTACGATACGCTGCGTCGTTCGCGTGGATTATTGTTCGACCTCGCACATCCTTATCCGGGTAGCCTGCTTTACTGGCTCAACGCGCAGCGGCACCCTGACATCAAGTATGTGTCAGTGGTACGGCTCGACCCTGTCGGCTTTGCTGGAGATGAGCTCGTGCCCGGTTACAGCCAGGATATGAACAACGTCCCGAGTTTACATGGCAGCAGTTCAGTCATTATCACACCCGCAGGCCATACCCTGGTCGCAGAGGACGGAGCCACGCTGTTGCAGATATTGAATGAGTTGTATGCTACAAAGTCAGAACAGGATGATTCCGTTACCTGACAGCTTGAATGACAAGTAATACTGACTCGAAAGAAAGCACAAAGCTTGATCCACGTTGGGGCGAACCTACCCCAACGCACGATCCGCGGATACTCGCCAACTTCAAACCACGCGCAAGCGATGTACTGATCACGACCGCACCCAAAGCAGGCACCACCTGGATGCAGCAAATACTTCACCAGTTGCGCACAGGCGGTGATGCTGATTTCGATTCTATAGATGCCGTTGTGCCCTGGCTTGAACTGCAGCGTGACGGAATGTCATGGCATGACATCATTGAAAGATTCGAAAGCATTCACGATCCAAGGATTTTCAAAACACACTGCACCTACGAACAGACGCCGGGCACTGATACTGTAAAAATCATCATGTCATCCCGTGATCCCAGGGACTGCTGTGTCAGTTTTTATCATCATGTTATGGACATGACAGATGACGCGAGAAAGCGCGTTGGATTTGACCGGTACCATACATTAGATGATGTATTTAAAGCATGGCTGCAGTATGCGGCATGGTATAGAAACATACAGAGCTGGTGGCCACACTACCATGATGACAATGTATTATGGCTGCGTTACGAGGACATGAAACGCTCACCTGAAAACAGTATCGATCAGGTCATTGCATTCCTCGAATGGGACATTACTCCGAACCGGCGCAGCAAAGCGCTGGAATACTCTTCATTCAAATGGATGAAAACACACAGCGAAAAGTTCACCCGCCAGAGTGAATCAGCGGAACCAACTTTCAAACCCGGCGGCTTTATACGCAAGGGACAGGTTGGCGACCATAAAACAAAGTTATCAACAGAACAGGAACAGCGCATACTGGAAAAAGCCAGGCAATTGCTCGAGCCCGAGTGCCTTGAATTCCTGGACCTTACAGCATAGCAACTGCAACAACAGATATTCATTCACCACAGAGGCACAGAGCACACAGATAAATACTTGTTATGTTCTTGATGATTAATCACTGGCAAGTCAGGATAAAGTGTTGCAGTTGTCAATGTGTTAGCAACTAAAACAAATTAGCGTGCTTCGCGTTGTTCGCGGCCAATCAGAACTTTTTATTAATACTTGCCGCAAACAACGCAAATTGCGCGAATAGTTATTTTAATACTGGGTATTTTTTCAGTGTGCTCTGTGCCTCTGTGGTGAATAATATTTGATAATCTTATGAACAGCTGCAGTTACCACTGCCTTGAGGCATTATTGGCGAAAGCGGGTTATGCTGCTTGTTCTTCTTTCTCTTGCTCGAACAGTTCAAAATCACAGCGGAACAGGCTGCCTTTACCCGGTATGCTGTCAACGTGCAAACTGGCTTTGTGACGATCGAGCACATGCTTGACGATCGCAAGACCAAGACCCGTGCCGCCCTGCTCCCTCGACCTGCCCGGGTCAACACGATAAAAACGTTCCGTTAATCGGCCGATATGTTCGGGCATGATTCCAATACCGTCATCTTCAACGCCAACATGAACACCGTCATCATCAACGTTTATAAACAACCTGATGGTTCCATTTTCAGGTGTGTAGCGGATTGCATTGGTGACAAGATTGGTAATAGCCATTTGCAATTCCACGCTGTTGCCCATAATGCTGGCCGGCCGTGTTGAAAGAATTATCTCATGGCGGTCATTATCGATCATGGCCGCGTCATTATAAATCTGCTGTACCAGCTCCTCCAGGTCGACCCTGTCATGCAGCAATGGCGCCAGCTTGGATTCGAGTCTTGCCAGAATGATCAGATCATCCAGTATTTGCTGCATTCTCACGGCTTGTTGCTGAATCTTCTCGAGCGGAGTTTTTATCCTGCTGTCTGCCTGATCACACAAGGCCTCGACGAAACCCGAAATCACGGTAAGCGGAGTGCGTAACTCATGCGATGCATTTGCGACAAAATCACGCCGCATATCATCGAGCTGCCGTTGTTGCGTGATGTCTCTCGCCGTAAGCAAAAACTGATCATGGCCGTAGGGTGTTATGCATAAAGACAGCTGTCGATGATTGAATTCAAGTTCAATCATTTCATTGAAGTCTCTTTTCAGAAGATAATTAGTGAACGCAGGCTGGCGTATAATATTATTCATACGCTTACCCACATCTATTCCATGCTGTAAACTGAAGATGCGTTCTGCGGCCTGGTTAAACCACTCGATTTCATTGTTTCTATTTAATGCGATGGCCGCAATTGGTAGCGCCTGGGTAGAGCTTTGAAAGCGACTGACAATGGTTTTCAGTTTTTTCCTGGCTTTTCGCTGGCGCTGATAGAGATGATATATCTGGTAATACAACTCGTCCCATATACCAATCGACTCGGGTAACACCTTTGTTGGTTTGCTCAACCATCTGATCAACCTGGAAAGGTTGTAGAGATGCCAGGCTATATAGCCAATCAAACCCGCGATCAGGAGTTCAAGCGTGTAACCTGTCAATACACCCAGTATGAGAATAAATACGCCTGCGGCAACGAGATTGGTAATTTCTCTGCGTAGCCCGGTATTCATATTTGTTTAGAGAAGCGGTAACCTCTACCATGCACTGTTTGAATGAGTGCGTCTAGATTATAGGGTTCAAGATTTTTACGCAATCGCCGTATATGCACATCCACGGTGCGCTCTTCGACATACACCTGGGTCCCCCACGCCTGGTCCAGTAACTGCCCGCGCGTGTATACCCGGTCCGGGTGGCTCATGAAATAATGCAGTAAGCGAAACTCGGTCGGCGGCAGGTTTATTTCCTGCTCTTTCACCCTGACTCGCTGGCTCACCGGGTCAAGATACAAATCGCCAATTTGAATCGATTTTTCATCCGGCATTGTACGCCTTAGCACTGCATGTATGCGCGATTTCAGTTCGCGTACAGAAAACGGCTTGGTGATATAGTCATCAGCCCCCACATCAAGACCCAGCACGCGGTCCTCTTCTTCAGCGCGCGCAGTAATCATGATCACCGGGAGCTGTGAATAATACTTTCTTATACGCTGAAGAAGATCTATTCCTGACCTGTCAGGCAACATCCAGTCAAGCAGGACAAGATCTATCTGCTTGTTCTCGATGATTTCCCAGCCCTGTTTCGCAGTGTAGGCGGAATGTACTTTAAATCCATCAGGCTCGAGTGAAAATGAAAGCATGTCCTGAATGCCTTCATCGTCTTCGATAACCAGTATTACAGCATTACTCATGATACAAGGTCTCTACCTGCGACTTTTATTGAAATATGATAAATGTTGTTAGCCATAAGCTTGCAGCTAATGTATTCACCAATCTTCATTGCATGGTCGCCAGTTTGCTCAAGTACATTGATATTCTCATCATTTCTCATGATGGCTTCTGCTGGCAGAAATATTTCGGCATATCCATAGCCAGAGTCTAATATCCTGATATTACGAATTTGTTACATGATATTACGTTCCTGTTATATCTTTCGCGGCCAGAAAAACAGCCATACGGCGGGTTATGTCAACTTCAAAAACAAAATGTTACCATCCATGAGTATCCAACTACCGGCAAGCCACCATGCAAGTCACCATTGTACATGTCACTGTTAAGCTGGATCATGTTGATGATTTTATTGAGGCTTCTCGCCTCAACCATGAAGCATCCGTGAAAGAAGCAGGCAATCGACGCTTCGACGTACTGCAATCCGCAGACGACCCTACACGATTTGTACTCTACGAAGCCTACGAAAGCGCTGCCGAAGCCGCAAAACACAAGGAAACCGCTCATTACATGAAGTGGCGCGAAACCGTTGCCGACTGGATGGCGCAACCCCGCCAGGGTGTAGCTTACAACGGCCTGTTTCCAGCTTGATTACGCATTTCCATCCCTTTTCGATTGCACGCCTGCCTCGCATCGAGTTCGGCAGTGGCGCATTCAGCCGCACTGCAGAGTTAAGCGGACAGTACGGCAGACGTGCTTTAATCGTTACCGGCGCCAGGTCATTTCCCGCCTCCGAGCGCTGGTACCTGCTGCTGCAGCAGTTAACGGCACTGGGTATCAGTCATCAACATGTAACCATAGACGGGGAGCCTTCACCCTATATGGTCGATGATGCCGTCAATGAGTACGCGACAGCCAACATCGAGGTCGTTGTTGCTATCGGCGGTGGCAGCGCCATGGATGCCGCCAAAGCCATCGCCGGCCTGCTTCGGGTTAAACAATCGGTGATGGATTTTCTCGAAGGTGTCGGAGCGGAACTGCCCTACCAGGGTCCTGCTGTGCCGTTAATCGCAGTGCCGACAACTGCGGGGACCGGTAGCGAAGCGACCAAGAATGCTGTGCTGAGCAAACTGGGAGAAGATGGCTTCAAGAAATCATTTCGTGATGACAGGCTGGTCGCCGAGGTTGCCATCGTTGACCCCGACCTGTTGTCAACCTGCCCCAGGGACGTGATTGCAGCCAATGGCATGGATGCGCTGACACAGCTGATCGAGTCCTATGTCTCCACCAGGACCAACGTTTTCAATGACGCTCTTGGCATAAGCGGGCTGCGCGCCGCCCGAGATGGCCTGGTCAGGCTGTACCAGAGTGAAGGCGCAGATGCGCAGGCGCGTGAACGCATGGCATACGCTTCGCTGATATCGGGGATAAACCTGGCACAAACCGGTCTGGGCTCGGTGCATGGCCTGGCATCGCCGCTTGGTGCGTTTTATCCGGTCCCGCACGGTGTTGTCTGCGGCACCCTTGTTGCAGCTGCGACCGAGATGAATATCAATGCCATGCTCGAGCGCGAGCCCGACAATGAAGCAATCGACCGCTATGCGCGCATCAGTGAAGTGCTGTCACAGAGGCGCTTCAAATCCACTGACCAGGCACTCGATAAACTGGTAGAACTGCTGCAACAATGGACATACGATCTGCAACTTGAAAAGCTATCCAGATATGGACTGAATTCATCCGCACTGGATCATATTGTCGAGCACTCGAGGGGAAGCAGCATGAAAACCAACCCGATCGTACTCACAGACGAAGAAATCAAATCGATACTGATCGAGAGAATGTAACGCCTGTTCCAGGTATTAAATGTAATAGTCAGGATTCAATCTTCTGGCTATGATTTTTTGTCAGTACAGCCGCGTATTCCTATAGAAAAGCCCATTGATATTTGCTCTCGCAGAGGCGCAGAGCACGCAGAGGTTTTATTAGTTACCTGTCTTCGCGGCTAAAGCCGCTCCTACGAAGCAGGCACATGGTGCATTCTTAACAGAATGGCTGATGCAATAATAGTCTCTGCGTTCCCTGCGCCTCTGCGAGAAAACAGGATGTTAAACCTTCACAGATGCCAGTTTGTTATTCAGCATCTTTTCCAGTTCCGCCTTTATGGGTTTGCGCTTGAAAGAAAACAGGTGCGTTGTGCAATCACAATCGGTTGAGCCAAATCCTTTTAACGGCTCTTTTGCTGCCTCACTCTGCGACAGGCGATACGCCCATTCATGCTCACACCGGGAACCATATGCACACCATGCATTAACCAGCCCGGCAACAGTGCGCAAATAATCGATATGCCAATGGGGGCGCACGGCTATTTGCATATGATGATTTATTCTGGCCTGTATACCACCAGGGCCACATGCGCTGCCGACATACAGGTAAAAGCCCGGCTCAGTGACCATCTCGCCAAGCTTCCCTATCGACAACTCGGCCTCATTGTTGCACTCAAGCAACAATAAGTATGTCCCGTGCACTGAAATATTATCTTTCATAAATACATATTACAGCCCGAATGAAGCAATCACATGCTTTCCATAACCAATGTTGGAGTAATATTAAGCGAGCTGCGGGATAACTATATACATTAGACAGGCACAGAGCACACAAAGTATTTGTCCGCGAAAAACGCAAATAACGCGAAGAGAAAAACCAATTAATTATCGTAGCCCGGATGAAGTGAAACGTAATCCGGGAAGTCCCCGGATTACGTTTCACTTCATCCAGGCTACACCACTAGATAATCCTTTGCGTCTTTCGCGTTATTTGCGGACTTAAATATTTGCATTTATTAGCGTGGGGCCGTGTACCGGCAGGCGGACTGTTTCCTATAACCAGCCCGATCCTGAAATTGTTTATATAGCCGCATAATCTGCGGCTCATTTTTTATTTTCTTCTCGACGGTGAAAACAATGGTACGTGCCTGTACTTGAATAACGGGATCAACAGTGTCGTAGCCCGGATGAAGCGCAGCATAATCCGGGGATTTCCCGGATTACGTTTCACTCCATCCGGGCTACATTACCAGACCATCCTTTGCGTCTTTAGCGTAATTCGCGGCTCATTTTTTATCTTCTTTTCGCCGGTGAAAACAATTGAACATTTCTATATTTGAATAACGGGATCAACAGCATTCCCGCGACAAATCCACCAAGATGTGCACCGTAGGCGACACCACCGGTATCACTGGCGCTGATCAATGAATTTACTAATTGCAGCACAAACCAGAAGCCAAGCACCCAGTAGGCCGCAATCCATGGCGTGTAAATAAGAATACCAATGGGTATTAACACCAGTATTCGCGCATGCGGATGCAGCAACACATAGGCGCCCAGTACGCCAGAGATCGCGCCACTGGCCCCTATCATTGGAATTTCCGAATCCGGGTTGAATACTGCCTGTGTCAGTGCCGCCAGCAATCCGCATGACAAATAGAACAGGATAAAGCGCTTGTGCCCCATAGCATCTTCAACATTATTGCCGAATACCCACAGATACAGCATGTTGCCAATCAGATGCATCCAGCCGCCATGCAAAAACATGGAAGTGAATATAGTCAGCCAGGCCGGCAAGATTTCCAGTTCAACCGGCAGGCTTTTGGTTGCAAACAGGACTGAAGGGATAACACCGAAAGAATACACGGCCTGTTGCACAGCATCGCCCAGTGAAATCTGCCAGAAAAAAACCAGTACGCAGGCCGACAGCAACGCGTAGGTGACATAAGGCGTTATGCGGGTCGGATTGTCATCGTGAATCGGGAACATATAAACTCAAATGGTTAAAGCGGGATTTTCTCACAGTTCAATCTTGGTGTATTGTTACACTTAAAAAAGCCGCAGAATTTTATGAGAATTAATCAGAGTTGCCTTAGGTTATGAAAGAAAGACATACATGTTGTGTTTACCTGGGCGACGAGCTTGCCCGTTATGCATTCGGTGATGACCACCCTTTTGGTCCACTGCGTCATGATGCATTCCGCAATGCGCTGTACAGCAAATCCCTTGACCAGCAGGTTGATGTCCTCAATCCGGTCATGACCACGCAGGATGTTCTCGAACTGTTCCATGACCGTGATTACATCAGGAAAGTAAAACACATGTCCAAACTGGGCAGCGGCTTTCTTGATCAGGGGGACACACCCGCGTTTATTGGCATGTATGAAGCCGTGCTCACGGTCGCGGGAACGGTGTGCAATGCCATCGATCGTCTCATCAACAACGAGTACAAAAGAGCATTCATACCTATCGCCGGGCTGCATCATGCAAGGCGCCACATTGCAGCCGGGTTTTGTGTTGTCAATGACTGCGGTATCGCCATTGAATATCTCCGCCATAAACACGGTATCAACAGGATTGCATATATAGACATCGATGCCCACCATGGTGATGGTGTTTTCTACAGTTTTGAAAATGATCCCGATCTGATCTTTGTTGACTTCCACGAGGACGGTCGTTTTCTGTATCCGGGAACCGGCGATGTCACTGAAAGCGGCAATGGCGACGCCAAAGGCACCAAGTTGAACATCCCGATGCCACCGGCAGCCGGCGATGAATTGTTTATGAAGTTATGGCCACGTGCCGAAGAATTTATTCGAAAAAGCAAACCCGAGTTTGTGCTGATTCAATGCGGTGCTGACAGCATTGCCGGAGACCCGATAACACATATGGCCTACTCTAAGACCGCCCATCACCATGCAGTTACAAGAGTTTGCCACATCGCAAACGAATTTTGCGGCGGCCGTGTGGTTGCCATGGGTGGCGGCGGCTATAACCTCGACAATATCGCAAAAGCCTGGACCGCGGTGGTCAGCGCCATGATCAATGCCGACTGAACCAGCATCACCCAGAACTAATCCGCCAGAGTCAGCGTAAAGTAGTCACCAAGCGCCTGGCGCATTTCATTGATACTCAAATACTCGCCAGTAGCCGGCCAGTCCCACCTTTTGCAATTCATGCGAAACACATCGGGCTGTATTTTTGACTCAAGGTACATGGTGGTCGAATAAGTCAGGTGCACAGGACCATCACCAAATGCCATACCCAGTCCCGCGTACGTCGGCCATTTAGTCGAAACATCCTCTCTCTGATCAACAATTTTTGTAACAACGAAAGTATCCGGTTTGACAAGCCTCGCCTGTTCACTAATGGTGTAAAGCTCGAATTTGCAATGCGGTTTGTAGAAGTCCACATTATTGGTCGTCTCTATTTTGCCGTTTTGTAAATACACGGAAGTATTATCAGGCTGGATCGTTACCTCACGATTGAGAGTAAATGTGGAGCCCGGTGAAACTGAGTAAAACTGGGAATTCTCGTCTTTCACGACCTGGCTGTTATCGCAGGCGCTCAGCATGGCTGCAGAAACCATGCCGATCGATAATATGAATTTACTCATCGGTATTCTCTATCATTTTTTGTCACTCCCAGGCGGCATCGTGAACGGGAAGGGTGTGATATTGCCGCCTGTATCAGAATCAACAATCTTGTTACTGCCTTGCTTGCTGACTTTATCTATGCGGATAATCGAGTGCATCGGTATATAGGTCTTTTCCACGCCCGCGAATTCATCTTTCAGTCTCTCTTCAGACGGGTCCACCACCAGTTCAGTATGCTCATCGAAAATAATGCCCTCGATTTCCACAAAAGCATACATCGCACCCTGGCTGACGCTGCTGGCATGCAGCTCGTAAATCTTGCCCTGGTTATGGAAAATCACTTTATATATCGGTTTCATTGATCGGGCGGGCCTCGCTGTGAGATGTAATCGGATATCTTAATCCAAAGATTTACCTTAACACACAGCCATCCAGAGCCTGCACGGGGGTTGAATTCATCTTTATCACCCCAATATTTGACTCAATTAAGTTAATTTCTGGTTGGTTAACGATGAGCCATTCAAAACATGTTGTTTGTTCAAGCTGCCTGGCAACGAACCGGGTACCGGAAGATAAGCTGGATTCCGGCGGTATCTGTGGCAAGTGCGGAAAACTGCTGTTCAACAAAAAACCGCTTGAACTGACTTCAGCTAATTTCAACAAGATAATCAACAACAACGAGCTGCCCGTGATGGTAGATTTCTGGGCACCCTGGTGTGGCCCGTGTAAAATGATGGCGCCGGTATACGAACAGGCCGCTCAACAGCTTGAACCGAACATGCTGCTGGCCAAGCTCAACACCGAGAACGAGCAGACCATTGCCACCCGCTTTGGTATTCGCAGCATACCGACGATAGCCATATTCAAGGGCGGACGTGTCGTGGCGCAACAGGCCGGCGCCATGGATATACGCAGCCTGACCAACTGGGCACAGTCCCAGTTACGGTAACGATGAATTCTGCTTTAATATGACACTGTATGTCCTATGTTCAGTTAAGGTTTTATGCCGAATTAAATGATTTTCTGCGTGACGCCCAGAAGCAAACCCGCTTCAGGATCGAGCTCAACAGGCGCACATCGGTAAAAGACCTGATTGAATCACTCGGCGTGCCCCACACCGAGGTGGAAGTCATACTGGCCAATGGCAAATCCGTCGATTTCAGTTATATCGTCAAACGGCAGGATGACCTGAGCATCTACCCCATGTTTGAAAGTGTCGATGTCACCCCGATACTCAGACTCAGGGAGGAGCCGCTACGCGATACGCTCTTTGTACTGGATTGCCATCTCGGCCGGCTTGCACGCTACCTGCGCCAGTTCGGCTTTGATACCCTGTATAGAAATGACTATAACGACGATGAGCTGGCAGATACTTCAGCCAGGGAACATCGTATCCTGCTCACCCGCGACCGCAGCCTGTTGAAACGCAGCATCATTACCCACGGTTATTTCATTCGTGAACATGACCCGCGCAAACAACTGGACGAAGTCATCAGGCGTTTTGACCTGAGGAACCAGATCATTCCATTCGGCCGCTGCACACGCTGTAACGGCATCGTTAAAGCGGTCGACAAGAAAGCGATCGAACACCTGCTCGAGCCCAAGACCCGCCTGTATTTTGATGAGTTCTGGCAATGCACCAGCTGCGGCCAGGTCTACTGGGAAGGCAGCCACGTCAAGCATATGCTCAAACTCACCGATGAAGTGCTTAACTCAGAATCGCGTTGAATTTAAAGGGGATATTAACCGCAGAGGCGCGGTGAATCATTTTTTATTAAGCTGAATAGCAGCTATGGACTAATAATGACCGATTCGCCTGCAACGCTTTAAAAACCGATCGCCCTGAGCCTACCGAAGGGTTAGGCATGCCTACGCACTATTCACTATTAACTATTCACTGATATCATTGGCGCCTGCATAAATAACAATAACAGCGGAACGATACAGAGAATACCCATGACTCACCGCCCTCGCCCCTTGCCACTCATCCCTCGTCCCTGCTGTTAAATGCTCGCACACATCTGGTTCGGTTTCTTTGCTGTCGCCTTTATATCCGCCATGTATCAATGGCTGGTCAATGGCCATGCTGCCATCTTCTCTGAAATCATGCAGTCGACTTTCGATATGGCTGGACTCAGCGTTGAGGTCGCGATTGGGCTGATCGGCGTATTGTGCCTGTGGCTGGGCTTCTTTCGCATCGCGGAAAAATCCGGACTGATCAATGTACTGGCGCGCATACTCGAACCGCTGTTTACTCGGCTGATGCCCGAGGTTCCCCGGGGCCATGCATCGCATGGCAGCATTACCATGAACGTCGCAGCGAACATGCTGGGGCTGGATAATGCGGCCACGCCCATGGGACTGAAAGCCATGCAGGACCTGCAGCAGCTCAACCCGAACAAGGACACCGCAAGCAACGCGCAAATACTGTTCCTGGTGTTGAACACTTCATCGGTAACACTGCTGCCGGTAACAATATTCATGTATCGGGCACAACAGGGCTCGGCCGACCCGACAGCGGTATTTATTCCGATCTTGATGGCCACCTCGGCATCGACACTGGCCGGACTCATCGCGGTCGCCTGGGTGCAGCGCATAAGCTTGTTTGACAAGGTCATACTCGCCTACCTGTTCGGTTTTGCTGTATTAATGGCGATGCTGGCAACCTTCCTGCTGGCGCAGCCGGCCGAGCAAATGGCGTCGACATCCAGCCTGCTGGGTAACCTGATCCTGTTCAGCATCATCATGCTGTTTCTTGGCGCCGGCTGGTGGCGCAAGATCAATGTCTACGATGCCTTTATCGAGGGCGCCAAAGAAGGCTTCGATGTCGCTGTCAGGCTGATTCCTTTCCTGGTCGGCATGCTGGTGGCTATCGGTGTGCTCAGGGCCAGCGGGGTGCTCGATGGCCTGATCGTCGGACTCGAGTTCATGCTCTCCAGTATCGGGGTCAATACCGATTTCATCCAGGCCCTGCCGACTGCCCTGATGAAACCACTGAGTGGCAGCGGCGCCCGCGCCATGATGCTGGAGACAATGAACAACTTCGGCGTCGATTCGTTTGCGGCAACCGTTTCAGCGATTATGCAGGGCAGCACCGAAACAACGTTTTATGTGCTTGCCGTGTATTTTGGCAGTGTCGGCATCAGGCATGTGCGCCATGCCATATCCTGCGCGCTGATAGCCGATGTCGCCGGAATATTGACCTCCATCATTGTCGGCTACTGGTTTTTCCACTAGCCCGCATATTGCATGAGAACGCTCACAAATCCACTTAAGCACATGAATGGGATTGAAATTTTTCGTATATTAGAAAAGTACACTATGTACCCAACAACGCTATGCAGTTTTTGGAAAAATTCCAGCGGCCACTTTGCCCGATCGACCTGTAACCATAGCTATGGCTATGCTTTTCGGCCAATCGAACAAATTGACTCACTGAAATTTCCCCAAAATTCTGCATTCTCATACAACATGCGGGCTGGATTATTTGGAAAAATAGTTTCACAATGTGTGTTTGAACCTAAATGCACTAAAAACAAGCGACCAGCCATGCGCCTCATCCTGTTATTAATCACCAGCTTACTGTTCACAGCCTGCTCCATGGACCAGATGCTGGTTCGATCCTCCGTCCCCTTGATTGAAAGTGGTGTTGAAGCCCTCAATTATGAAACCGACCTTGATCTGGCTGAAGACTCGATCCCGGCCAATCTCAACATGCTCCAGGGCATGATCAAGATCGACCCGGAAAATGATCTGCTGCACACCTACGCAGCCCAGGCATTCTACGGCCTGGCCTACGGCTTCAACGAGGACAACAGGCCCGAGCGCGCTTCTGATTTTTATCAGCGCGGACTCAGGCACGGACTCGTCGCGCTGGAAATTAATGGCGCCAGCGATCTGAAAAACACGCCGATTGCTGATTTTGAAAAACAGGTCAGCCGACTCGGTAAAGGTGACGTTGCCGCCATGTTCTGGGCAGCCAGCAACTGGGCCAAGTGGGTCGACATGCACCGCGATGACCCCGAAGCCATTGCGCAGCTTTCCAGGGCCACGGCCTTGATGCAGCGCGTGATCGAGCTCGAAGATACCTTTTATTATGGCGGCGCACACATGTACTTCGGTGTCTATTACGGCAGCCGCCCACCCCTGCTGGGTGGCAACTTTGACAAATCCCATCAGCATTTCGACCGTGCACGTGAAATTACCGACAGCAAACTGCTGATTCCTGACCTGCTGCAGGCACAGTACCTTGCGCGTCAGCAACAGGACCGGGATGACTTCCATCAACGCCTGACAAACATCATTAATGCACCCGATGACCTGATGCCGGAACTCGGCCTGCAAAATCAAATCGCAAAACGCAAGGCTGCCTTATTACTGAAAAAGGAAAGTGAATGGTTCTGAGAACGCTTTGCCTGATACTACTGCTTGCTTTCAGCAGTAACAGTATCGCTAAAACTTATACTCTGAAATTTGCCACCCTGATGCCCACGGGCACTGCATGGTCAAAAATCCTCGACGAGTGGGTCAAGGACGTCGAGGAAAAAAGCAATGGCCGCATTAAATTCAAGATGTATTCCGGCGGCGTCATGGGTGACGAGCCCGATGTGCTGCGTAAAATCCGTAAAGGCCAGCTGCATGGCGGCATGTTTACCGGCTATGGCATCGGTCGTATTTATTCTCCCGCGCGTGTTCTGGAGATGCCTTTCCTGTTCAAGAATGTCGAGGAATCGGATTACGTACGCGAACAGATCATGCCTGACCTGGAAATCGGTTTCCGCGAAAGTGGATTTGAATTGCTGGGCTGGCCTGAAGTCGGTTTTATTCATTTTTTCTCAACCCAACGCATCACCTCGGTCGATGACATAAGAAAACTGCGCATCTGGTTATGGCAGGGCGACCCGCTGGGTGAGGCCTTTTTTAAAGCCGCCAATATAGACCCGATACCGCTTTCCATCATCGATGTGTATACCCAGCTATCCGCCAAGCACGGCAGCATTGATACCGTATATACATCCACCTTTGGCGCCATCGCGCTGCAATGGTATTCCAAACTCAAGTACGCCACGCGAATCCCGCTCACCAATGCCATCGGCGGCCTGATCGTCAGCAACCGCTTCTATAACAAGTTGCCGGCTGACTTGCAGCAGTTGCTGAAGACCAGCGGCAAAGCTATGAGCGATGAAATCCGACTCAATGCGCGCGAAGAAAACAGAAAAAGTATCGACATCCTGGAAAAGAACGGCATCGAGTTCATGTTCGACTGGGACGAAGTTAACATGGATGAATTACTCGCTATTCGCGACAACGCGGCATCCTATCTAGAGCAGACCAATTACATCCCGGCAGACATGTTTGCCAAGACGGAAAAACTACTGACGGATTACCGCAATCGAACTGTCGATCAGTTGAATGATGAGTCCGGTACGGCCCAGATCACAACTGAACATCCCGCCCAAAGTCCAGTCAAGGACATCAGTGATTGAAAAATTCCAACAGGTGCTGGTCAAGGTTGAAAGCATCATTGCTGCTTTCAGCCTGTTTTTACTGCTCGCCCTTTCATTGTTTCAAATCTTTACGCGCAACTTTTTCGATTTCGGTTACCCCGAAATCGAAATCATCAATCGCAACCTGTTAATCGTCTGCGGCGCCATGGGTGCTGTGCTCGCGACTTCAAAACTGCGGCATATAAAAATCGATGTGCTGACAGCATTTATGAGCAAGCGCCAGATATCATTGCTACGCTGTCCGCTGGCGCTGTTCTCCGCAGCCGTATGCCTGCTCATGTGTTACTACGCAGGCATCTTTGTGATGGACGAATGGCACTATGCGCCTGCAAATGAACGCTGGGCCCTGCCGTTTACCTTTATATATCCATTTGGATTCGGCCTGCTCGGCCTGCATTTTCTTTTGATTTGTTTTATCAGGACGAAATGATGATTGCGGCGGCAATAATTCTTGTTGTTGTTGCATTGATAGGCGCGCCGCTATTCACGGTTATCGCTGCCGGCGGTTTGCTCGCCAGTCACAGCGCAGACATCAGCCCTGATATCCTGGTTATCGAAATGAACCGGCTGGCGTCATCACCCAATATGATTGCCATACCCCTGTTTACCTTTGCGGGCGTATTGATGTCGAGCGGCGGAGCGCCACAGAGGCTGGTTAATTTTTACCGTGCCGCATTAGGCTGGATGCCAGGCGGCCTGGCCATTGTCACCGTGGGTTCATGCGCTTTTTTTACCGCCTACTCCGGCGCTTCCGGTGTAACCATACTGGCGCTTGGCGGCCTGCTTTATCCCATCCTCAGGGGTGAAGGTTACAAAGAGAGATTCTCGCTCGGGCTGCTTACCACATCCGGCTCGCTGGGCTTGCTGTTTCCACCCAGCCTCGCCATTCTCATATACGGTATCGTGGCCGGCGTCAGTATCGAAAAAATGTTTTTTGCCGGCATCGTGCCAGGCACCCTGCTGATGATCATACTTGCCGTGTACAGCATGGTCTACGGCAACAAAAGCCATGTTGACAGGCACGAGTTTGATTTCAACACGCTGGCAGCTTCGATCAAAGGTTGTATCTGGGACCTGTTCCTGCCAATTGGTGTTGTTACCGGTATCTTTGGTGGATATGTATCTATCATGGAAGCAGCCGCAGCTACGGCCGCCTACGTCATTATGGTAGAGGTCTACATCTACAGGGAAATCGATCTGCGCACGCAGTTTTTTGACTTACTGGTTGAAAGCTGCGTGCTGTTTGGCAGCCTGCTCGCCATCTTGCTGGTAGCTCTTGGATTGACCAATTTGATGATTGATGCACAGCTGCCAATGAAACTGCTTGCCGCAATAGAAAATCACATCACCAGCCCGCTCGAATTTTTGCTTCTGTTGAACCTGTTCCTGCTTCTGGTAGGCGCAATGATGGATATATTCTCCGCGCTCATTGTTGTTGTGCCCTTGATTCTTCCACTTGCGACACGCTACGGCATTGATCCGGTACACCTGGGCATTATATTTCTCGCCAATCTTGAGATAGGTTATTCGACACCGCCTGTCGGCATCAACCTGTTTATCGCAAGCCAGCGTTTTGGTAAACCAATAGTTACACTGTTTAAATCCACCCTGCCATTTCTATTGTTGATGTTGATATGGTTAATGATGGTTACATATATTCCGGAACTTTCTCTGTGGTGGGACTACGAATAAGCATCCAAGCACATATGTTTCTTAAAAACAACGAATCAACAAAAATCCGTGCATTTGAATTTACATAGAGCTATTCTTTCAAGAAATAACACTGCAGCACAAGGAGCAAACAATGTCTAAACCATGGCTACAAAGTTACCCTG
>Ga0316192_10000324_pt1 | contig 34072 bp, 28 predicted proteins | sample MerIslwburrow_MG_FD_204931 | JGI IMG/M metagenome (GOLD analysis project Ga0316192, IMG submission 204931) | Coastal sediment microbial communities from Maine, United States - Merrow Island worm burrow | ecosystem: Environmental > Aquatic > Marine > Coastal > Sediment | place: USA: Maine...
TGTTCCCGTTGCCGCTGGACAGCATCGGCAAGATGTTTGGCCAGAAATAGGGATGAGCGCGGGATAATCCGTTTCGCACTTCAGCGGCGCGAATCCTTTTCTACGGAGGGTGCTCTCAGTAGCTCGGGAGCGACCGCCGGTGGCCCGCTCAGGGTGTGCAGGAAAGCTTTCAATTGAACCAGTTCCTCTGTTGCCAGGTTGATCGGCACCAGATCACTATGCCCGATGGGTGCCTTCCGGGAAGTTGTCGCTTTATTGTAGTGATCGAGCACGGCATCCAGGTCGGCAAACTGCCCTGAATGCATATAGGGCGCTGTTTCCGCTACATTGCGCAGTGTGGGCGCCTTGAACGCACCGATGGTTTCGTCTTTCATGGTCTTGGCGAAGCGCAGTTCGGCACAATCCTTGTGCCCGGCATCGCTGTAATCGCTCAGACAGTTGAATTCATCCTTGAGTGCCTTCTGCACACCCTGGTAGCGCCCCCAGTCCAGGTGTAATCCCTCGGCAAAGGGAACGCCGATATTATGAAAACCTTGGTCTGTAAACAGCGGGCCGTTATGGCAGCGGATGCACATCGCTTTGCCAATGAACAGTTTCAGGCCGGCGACTTCGTTCCGTGTCATGGCTTCCGCCATCGCCGCTTCGTTCTTTTCCTGCAAGGCTTCCACATAGGCATCGAAGCGGCCCGGGCCCGGCATCAGCAGGCGTTCATAGGCGGCCAGGGATTTGCCGATGTTGACGAAAACCCGGGTTACCAGTTGCCGGTCATCTTCAGACATGGCGTGCCAGGCATCGATGGTTTTCCGGTCAGAGGATGGCCCTGCCCGTTTGGGGAAACGGTTTATATCGGATAAATCAGGCAGGGCGCCGAACAGGGCTTCGTACTCGGCATGATAGCCGGGGTCTTCGATGATCAGGCGCGCGAATTCGACACGGGTACCGCCGTGCTCCGGGCCACTTTCCAGCGGCCCCAGGGCCTGTGCCCATTGACTGTCGCGGCGACCGTCCCAGAAATACCAGGCACTATGGGATGCGCCCAGCAGGGTCGGTGCGCCACGCGGGGTTGTTGCGATGCCCTGGGCCTGTCCCAGTCCGTCGGTAAAGTAGCGATCAGGCTGATGACAGCTCGCGCAGGAAACTTCGCCATTAGCACTCAGGCGGGTATCAAAAAACAGCTTCTGTCCCAGCGCAGCCGCACGTGGGTCGTCGGCCACAGCATTGGACGGGTCTGCTTGCAGCGGCGTCAAGCTGTGCAGTGAAAGCGAGCGCAGCATGCTGATCTCGGCGTCACTCCAGGCGCTGTCCACGCGCTTGTCAGTTTCGGTGGCAGTTGCCTTGACGGCGAAACCTGACAGTGCCAGTAACGCCAGCGAACCGGCCAGCAGGTGGTACAGGGGTGAGATCTTCATTGTATTCAGGTGTCGTTTTAGTTGTTTTCAATAGCCGCTTTTGTGCGGCGTTTTCTTAACGCTGACTATCAGGGTACGTCAAAGCTTATAATCACCTTGTCATCCTGGTCCATTGCCCTGACGTTGAACCACATCTCCCAGCGACCGGGCATGTTGAATTTGACGCCTTCAATGCGATAACGTCCGTCGCCCAGGTTTGCGGTCACCTCTGGTTTGGAGGGGAAGCCGTGCTTGTGTTCAGGCATGCCGCCGTACACCATGAGGATGGCATCATCGACAATCCGGCCTTCTGGAGTTGTGATGCGCGCTGTCCAACTATGGATGCGATTCAGGGGTAACGGAGCCTCATCACTTTGGATGGTCACCTGAAACAGCCCGTTCTTGCTCACCTCTGTCATAGACGGTCCACTGGCGGTTATGTCTGCAGCGTTCTGCGTGTTCGTTTTTTCCTGTACTACTCCCTGTTTGCTCGCAACGGCAGCAGGTGCGTCCCCGGCCGATACGGGCTTCTCGTCACTGCATGAACCCAGGCAGAGTCCGATGGCAAGCAGAATTGTGTTCCTCATACTACGACATCCTCTTCTCGTTCTTCGTATAGACCCGAATACAGTTCCTGAAAATTATATCCGGAACCAGTAAAAAAGGCGCTACCCCTCTATCCAATGAGAAGTAGCGCCTGAGGTTGGCTTAGACCGGCCCTTGTTACCCGGGCCGGAAATTAACTACCTACTTGGCAGGCTCGGTTACCAGACGACCCAGCCAGGTCGGACCCGCACCGAAGGCCGGCTGTACTTCACCGTATTCGGAATCAGGTACACCGTCGCAGTCCTTGTCCAGTGCCGGCGGATTGTCCGGACAGCCGTTGTAAGGCACCGTTTCGGTGTTCTTACGCTGTGGCCCGTGATCGTCAAAGGTCACGACGTTGTTCTTCAGGTGCTCACGCAGTACCTGGGCCGGAACCCAGAAATCGTTGGGCGCAACCTGCAGCACTGCCGGCCTGCGGGTAACATCAACGATGTTCTCTGTGTTGAGCGGCGGACACACGCCGACCACGCTCGGGGTGCCTGTGTCAGGATTGAACGCACCGCACGGGAAACGCATGTTGCGGCCACCCGAGGTCCGGCACTGGCGATCGGTACCTTCACCGTTGGGATAGCAGCTGACTACGGTGTAGATCTTGCTGGGATCGACCGGGTTGCCATCCAGTTCCATGGAAAGAATGCGGCCACCGATGGTCTGCAGCGGTACGGACGTGGGGGACAGCTCCAGGTCCAGCACGAAACGCATGTTGTCGGAGAAGCCCATCCACCAGCCGCCGCGGTGACGGAACGCGTGCGGATCGAAGACACCTTCCAGGAAGCCTTCATAGCGTCCACGCAGAAGGCCACCGGTGAACTCAACCAGCGAGACAGCCGGGGTAAACGGCATGAAGTTGTAGATTTCACCCACGGTGATGGCACCGTCCGAGAAACCACCATCCGGGCCGTCCAGCGGCGTACCCATGCCGAACACCGGAATGTCAAAGCGGAAGCCGTTGCTGATGGCGAACGCCGTGCTATCGGTGATAGCGGGGTCACCCGTGCTCTTGCCCAGTGCCAGTGTCGCGTCACCGATGAAGTTGTTCATGAAATCACCGATGACATCGCGGCGCTCCAGTTCAACCTCGGTGTAACCTGCGACTGAATCCAGCGGTGTGTTCAGCGTATGGCCGAAACCGAACTTGAAGCCGCCGGGACCGAAGGTATGTGACTTGAAGTCAGGACCGGAGTAGAACTCCTTGGTGATATCCTCGACCAGCGCCTTGAGTCCACCGGCAACAAAGAAGTCGCTTTCGTCTTCGGGGACTTCGTCGGTCATTTCGTGCAACGTGAAAGTGAAGTCCTTGATCTTGCCATGATCCCGGATATCCAGCGTCAGCTCACCCAGGTAGGAGTCCTCGCCGGATTCGACGATGATAACGTCCTTGCCGGTGAACACGTTCTTGATGGTAATAGCCTCCGGAATCGATTCGTGGGTATCGCCACTGAGAATGATGTCAATATCTGAAATCTCCTTGGCCATCTGGATGTTGTCGCCGAGGCCCAGCTCGGTTGCCAGCACGATGATGTCCGCACCAGCCGCCTTGGCATCCGCAATATCCTGCGGCAGTTCATTGTAGCCCTTGGTGAAGCGGAAGCCGAGGTTGAACAGCGGGTTCTGCACCGGCAGGCGGCTCGAGGTAATACCGACATAACCAACCTTGACGCCGGCCGCCTCTTTAATGACCCAGGGCTTGAGTACACGATTGCCCGGATCGAGATTCGGTTTGCGCGCTGCGCCGGTGGCTGCCTCGGGGAACCAGTAGACGTTGTTCGCCACCGTATCATAGTTGGCTGCGATAACGTTGCAGTCAGCCGGGCCCGCAGTACCGTTACACGCTGGTATGGTGGAACTCAGCGTGGTCTGGTTATTGGGCGACATCGGGATGGTGCCCTTCAGTCCGTCGACATAGCGGTTGCGGGTTACGCGGGTGCCGTAGGCCCAGTCCCAGTTGCCCATCACGAAAGCGTCGATGCGGTAGGCGTTGAAAATGGGCATGATGGCGTTACCCAGGGTAAACAATACCTCGGCACCACCGTGGGTGGCGTCACCGACCATGAAGGTCAGGCTGTCGTCTTCGCCGACCCGTTCCCTGATTTCCTTGATACCGGTACCCAGTCTCGCCACACCGCCGGCATTTTCACGATTGCCCTTAGTGATGAAATCTTCATCGTGTGAGCGCATGTGTCCATGGACATCACTGACGTGGATTATGGTGAGTGTGCTTTTACCGTCGTCGTCATCATCGTCGTCGCGATCAGCGATGGCCTGCGGACAAAGCCCGATCAGTGCCGACGACAGAATTAACGAACTCAACACACGTGGAATAAATCGTGTTGTGCATTTACGTACCATTGTTGTTGACCTCCGTAGTCATTACAAATAGCACCGTGACGCATCGCTGTGTTCACGGCATGTTTACTTCTTATTTAAGGTAATTAACGGGGGCCCCTGCACTCATCGCGATAGGGTTGACCCTAGGCGCTGCTTACTGCTCCTGTGCCTGTCAGGAATTGCTTCAAATACTTCCGGTGCTGCTATTTACTCAAGACACGTGGGAGGTGGTGTTAGAACGAAACCCCCGGTGTTTCTTTTTATTTGGAATTGCCAGGAACAGTAAATATTTCCCGATTAGTAGAGCGCAGCGGACAGACGTTTATTCCATGTTTTTTCGTTTTTTTACGCTGCGGTTGTTTTGCTTTGGGTGAACCCTATAAGCACCCTGATGCAGACCCTAGGTTATTCGCCATACAGGTTGTCGGACAGCCGGTTGGAGGTTTTACGCAGACTGAGACTGAGGCTGCGGGCGAGATACTTCAATATCTTGATCGCTATTTCGGGAGACTGGACAGCCAGCTCTTCGAAGTCCTTACGCGACAGGACTGTCAGCGATGACGGGCTGCGCGTTCTTACCGTTGCTGAACGGGGCAACTCATCGACCAATGCCATCTCGCCGATTGTCTGCCCTTTCCCCAGCTTCGTTATCACGCTCGAATCCCCGCCAGGCGATTTTTTCAGGACCTCCAGTTCCCCGTTGACGACAAAGCAGACAAACTCGCCGCTTTCGCCTTCGTCGAAAACGGTATCGCCCTTTGCTAATTCCAGAAGGCCCAGATATTGATCCAGGATCGATATTTCATCCAGGGAAAGTTCCTGGAACAGGGGAAGCCTGCTCAGGAAATCGAGATCGCTGTCAGCCATGTATCCTCCATAAGTGTTGCATCTGATTCCATTCGCTGTCTGTATATCGCCTGATAAACAGCAGGTGCATCCTAACCTGCTGAGAAGGCGGTTTTCAGTGACATGTAGCACACAAGTCATTCACCGTATATTATTGACCGGCACATGCGTACAGGATGTGTCTTGCTAATTGCCGAGGAGTCTATAGCTATGCCAGATCTACAGTCACCATCAGAGAAATGCGAGGAAACAACCCCCGGTATAAGCCGCCGCGAAATGTTGCTGGGAATAGGCGCTGCTGCAACCGTTGCTTACACAGGAACAGCGTTTTCCGCCAAGCAGGGACATGATCACAGCAAACATACTGCCCAGCAGCCGGATCTGCTGAATGCAACCAATGACTGCCTCGATAAAGGCCAGCGCTGTATAGCGCATTGTCTCGTATCGTTTCAGGAAGGTGACGTGGAATTGGCGGACTGCGCCAGTAAGGTGCACGAAATGCAGGCTGTATGCGGCGCTTTTTCCTATCTTTTGGCGGCAAATTCCGAGTATGTCAGTGCATACGCCAATGTTTGCGAGAAAGTCTGCAAGGACTGCGAAAAGGAATGTATGAAACACAAAGAGCACGTCGAGTGTAAGGCGTGTGCCGAAGCGTGTGTAGAGGTCGTGGAGCAGATCAAGCTCAGGCTCACGTAAACAACAACGGTTACGAAATCAAGTCGCAACGGTGACAAGAGCGACACTGGCCCCGCTTTGGTGGGGCTTTTTTTACTTGACTGGCCAGTATCCGTTTTCGATTAACCGAATGCGTCCTGCGTGATGCTCTGATACCAGCCGCGGGCATAGCGGGCTTCATTCCTGCGGTATTCATCAGGGACATCCATGGGGCTGACGCCGCCTGATCCTTCTACCTTCACGATCTTGCCATCCTGCAGCCGGTAGACGGCGGCAACCGAGATACCGTAGTCCGGTGCGACCAGGCTGTAACAGGTGTTTACATAGGATGGGTCGGGCATGGTGGTGCCGCCCAGTTCACTGACAATGGCGGCGGCGCACACTTTCGCCTGGCTGTTGGCTGCAAAGCCCGATTTCGGCATCTTGCCGGCGATTGAAGCATCACCGATGACATGAATATTCGGCTGCAGCGTGGACGCAAAGGTGCGCTGGTCAACCGGGCACCAGCCGTCGCTATTCACCAGACCGGCGGCATGTGCAACCACGCCCGCCTTCTGCGGTGGAATGAAATTAATGACATCAGCGCTGACGGGGTCGCCGATTTCCGGATACAGTGTCCTGGTCGCAGCGTCCACCCGTTCGATCTTGCCGCCGTCCGATCCCTTAACCCATTCAATCATGCCGGGATACAGCTGCTCCCACGCCTGCATGAACAGCCCCTGCTTGGAAAACTTGTCCTTGGCATCCGCGATCAGGAGCTTTGAGCGGGGCTTATGGGTCTTCAGGTAGTTGGCTATGAGGCTGGCACGTTCATAGGGCCCCGGCGGGCAGCGGAACGGATTGTCCGGCGGTGCAATGATGACCACGCCGCCATCGGCCATGGCCTCCAGCTGGCTGCGTAAAGTAATGGTTTGCGGCCCGGCTTTCCAGGCATGGGGGATGGTGTCACTTGTTGTTTCATCAAGGCCCTCGATTTCATCCCAGCGGAAATCGATGCCCGGTGAAATCACCAGCCGGTCGTACTCAAGCTCAGCGCCGTTTTGCAGGCTAACCCGGTTAGTGGCGGGATCGATAGCCGTGACGTTGTCCTGCAGTACCTCGACACCGTACTGCGTACGCAGGGTATCGTAACTGTGCTGGATGGAATCCATGTCCTGCAGACCCGCCAGCACGGTATTGCTGAAGGGACAGGTTACAAAGTGGGCATCCCGCTCTACCAGTGTGACCTGAAGCGACGGATTGAACCGGCGCAGGTACTTGGCGCAGGTGGCGCCGCCGAAGCCACCACCGACCACCACCACCCGTGGACCTGCACCGGGTTTCCCGGAACAGCTGCCCAGGGTCGATGCCAGAGCGCCCAGCGCGGCGATGCCGCCGGTCGCTCCTAACAGGTGAATAAATTTGCGTCGTGAGAGTGTGGTCATTGTTTTACCGCTCGTTCAGCGGCCGGCAAAGTAGTCGGCGATCAGCTGGATTTCCTCGTCTGTATAACCGGTCGCATGACGGCCCATTACCGTACCGGCCCGCTCACCGCTGCTGAATTGCAGGAGTGCTGTTGCAATGAAGTCTGATGATTTGCCACCGATGGTGGGGATGGAGCCGGGACTTTTGCCGTCGGTCCCGTGGCAGCCCGCGCAGGAAATGCTCAATAGCGTTGCGCGGCTGATTTCATCCGCCTGGGTCTGGTTAGCTGTCAACAGGCCGGTGGCCAGGACAATCAGCAGAACCCGAAAAAAAGTCTTTGACTCAACCATGCTTGTCTCCGACATACTTCTTCACTATGCCAAATCAGCAGGAAATGTCGTTGATATGGATCAAGTATCACGTTTTCAGGATTGATTATTTTCAGGTGCCGGGCGCAGTATTTCGTCCACCAGCGACTGGCAGAAGCCGACATGATCGAAAGGTCTCTGTATGCCCCGTTTCGGTAGCCCCAGGCTCCAGCCGACCAACTCCAGGTGGTCCGCCCGCACAACACCCCTGAATTCTCCCCAGGCCGCCGAATCCACGCTGACCTGGCTGTCGTTGTCGCCGGCTTCCCGTTGCAGCACGCGGCTCTGGGTACGGGATATCAGCGGCATTTCCTGCGCTGGCCGACAGCCCGCCCAGGAACGGTAGCTGACATCAGGGCGGTCCGGCGTAGCACGGTTGAACTGGTCACAGGCCTGTGGAGTGAGTTCCAGAATGCCGGGGTACAGGAAATGCCGGGCGAGCGACTGCACAAGGCCACGGGTAGTCTCCACCCAGTGCACCAGCTCCGAGCCGTGGTGGGGTGTCCCCAGCGTGGTCAGCGAGCGGATGCGACGGTCAGGATCAAGGTTGTTGATCAGGTAACGCGCATCCAGACCGCCCATGCTGTGGGCGATCAGGTGAATACGATCGGCCTGGATCTGCTCGATGAATACCTGCAGCACAGTGGCGCGATTGGCAATCGAACTGGCGGACGGCACGATGGGAAAGTGGATGGATGCTCCCGGTGCATTCAATGTTTCTCTGATGCCGCGGAAATAGCGAAACCCCGGCCATGCCTTGCGTATGACATCCGCACCCAGAATGCCGTGCAGGAACACGACGGCTTGTTGCGCATTCTTTTCCATTCACAGGATTACAAACATAACGAAAACAGGGGGCAGACCGGAATGGCGATTAAGTAAGCGCCATTCCGGTCTGTCCCCTGCTCGCAACGGGGAATAGAGCCCGCTTATTCGTGGTGGTGGCCGCCCGCGCCGTGTACGTGCCCGTGCTCGATTTCTTCCTGTGACGCATCGCGCACTTCGATAATCTCGACCGAAAAATTCAGTTCCACGCCGGCCAGCGGGTGGTTGCCATCCACGGTGACAGTCTCGTTTTCCACCTCGGTAACGGTAACCACGATGGTCTCTTCGTTAGGTCCCTGGGCATGAAACTGCATACCGATTTCAATCTCGGCGTCTTCCGGAAACATGTTCTTCGGTACGCTCTGAGTCCTGGCCGCGTCGCGTTCACCGTACCCGTCTTCCGGTGCTACCGACACACTCAGCGACTCGCCTGCCTGCTTGCCGGTGAGGGCGTTTTCAAGGCCGGGAATAATATTGCTGGCGCCGTGCAGGTAAGCGAAGCTGCTGTCTTTGGACTCGTCTATGACAGTGCCCTCGTTATCAGTCAGGGTGTAGTTCAGGGTGACAACCTTTTGTACTTCGATCTGCATCGTACATCCTCTGGCCGCTGCAAAACGGCTCATTGCGTAAAGAAAAGCCCCGCACCATACAGGAATCCCGCATTTATTGGAACCAGGTCCGCTCTTGTAGCTGACCACTGCCGGTTTCCATCCGGCTATTCCAGCATCGTCGTAAATGCTGCATAATCAAACGCTTTCCGATCTTCTGGAGTAGCGACGGTGAAGTTCAGCAGCGACGGCTTCCGTGCCTGGAAAAACAAGAAGGTAACCTTGCTTGGCATGTCCGGGGTAGGCAAGACCTACCTGTCGAGCCTGCTGTGCGGCCATAACTGGTTCCACTATTCCGGTGATTACCGTATCGGCACCCGTTACCTGGACGAGCCGATTCTGGATCTTATCAAGCAGCAGGCCATGCAGGTGCCGTTTCTGCACGACCTGTTACGCCGTGACTGGATCTATATCCGCAACAACATCAAGGTCGACGATCTGGGGCCGGTGTTGAGTTTTGTCGGCAAGCTGGGTAATCCTGAGCTGGGCGGCGTGGCGCTGGATGAATTCACGCGGCGTCAGGCACAGTATCGCGAGGCGGAAATTGCGGCCATGAATGATGTGCCTGAGTTTATTCGCAAGTCCCAGGAAATCTATGGCTACCAGCATTTTGTCAATGACGTGGGCGGCAGTCTTTGCGAACTTGACGAACCGTCAGTGATTGATCTGCTGGTCGAACATACACTGATACTTTATATACAGGTTACCGACAAGGAAGAAGAACAGAAGTTGATAGCGCGCGCTCAGAGTGATCCCAAGCCACTGTATTACCGGCCGGCTTTCCTCAAGGAGCAGCTGGATATCTATTTCCAGGAAAACGGGTTGAGCTATGCAGCTGAAATGGATCCGGATGAGTTTACCCGCTGGATATTTCCGCGCCTGTTCCATTCGCGCATCCCGCGCTACGAGGCCATCGCAAAACCGCACGGCTACACGGTGACTTCGCAGGAAGTGGCGAAGGTTCGCGATGAAGCGGATTTCCTTGAACTGCTTGAAACCGTTATTGACCGTACGCCATAGCGCGGGGTTTGCCGATGCCACTGGTCGCACATAACAAGTTACCGACTTTCGAGCGCCTGCGTACTGAAGGTACCAGTGTGCTGCCGCCCAATCGGGCATCGCAGCAGGATATCCGTGAACTGCACATTGGTCTGCTGAATATGATGCCGGATGCCGCACTGGCGGCTACCGAGCGCCAGTTCTTCCGTCTCATCGGGGAGAGCAATCCGATCGCGCAGTTCTATGTGCACCCTTTTACCCTGCCGGAACTGGAGCGCAGTCCGGACGCGCAGACCTACGTCGATGAGTTCTATGAGCCCTTTGAAAAGATACAAGCGGAAGGGCTGGACGCCCTGATTGTTACCGGCGCCAATGTTGCCGGACCGGAATTGGCCAACCAGTCATTCTGGCAGCCGCTGATTCATGTAATCGACTGGGCAGTGGATAATGTAACGTCCACCCTGTGTTCCTGTCTGGCCACCCACGCAATGTTGCAGTTCCGCTATGGTCAACATCGCGTTCCGCAGCCGGAAAAAATATGGGGCGTGTTTCCGCATCGGGTCGTTAATAAAAGACACCCGCTGGTGAATGACGTTAACACGCGCTTCGATGTCCCGCACTCACGCTGGAACGCGGTAACCCGCCAGCAGTTCGATGCTGCCGGCCTGCATGTGCTGGTAGAAAGTGAGGAGGTTGGTGTGCACCTGGCGACCAGTGCGGATGGCTTGCGCGTAGTATTTTTACAGGGTCACCCCGAGTACGACACCATATCGCTGCTAAAGGAATACAAGCGTGAGGTCAGCCTGTATGCGAACCGGCAACGGGATGACTATCCGCCTTTCCCCGGGAATTACTTCCATACCCGGGAGAAAGCGCTGCTGAAAGAATACCGCAAGCGTGTCGATGCAGCGCTGGCCGGGAGTGGCAAGCTGCCGGAGTTTCCGGAGCAACTGATCGAACGACGGCTGGATAACACCTGGCATGATACCGCCGAAGCAGTGGTGGGCAACTGGATGGGTGTGGTCTACCAGGTCACGCACAGTGACCGGCGCATTCCCTTCATGGCGGGTGTCGATCCCGACAACCCGCTGGGTTTGTACTAGCAGGCTAGAAGTCCCCGCTTGCGCCACGGTTCATGATATCGAGGATAATATCCTTCACCTGGATCGCTTCTTCTTTCATCGCGTCTGGCAGCGTTTTGCCCCCGTAAATCATGAGGTCCATGTTCAGCGTGTATAGCCAGAGCTTGCCGCTTTTGTCTTCGACCATGCTGATACGGCAGGGCAGGTAGGCCGAGAAGGCGTCGCTGATTTCCAGCATCCTGGAGGCAGTCATGGCGTTGCAGAACATGTAGACGGTGATGAAGCGGAAGGGGGTTCCGCTCATGGCTTCCACTTCCTTGTAGAGGGGCAGTTCGCCGACATTTTTAATGTTGTGCTCATTGGCGACGAAACGCATGGTCTCTTCGACTTCCTGTGGAGTCAGGCCTTCGGCGACCGGTATTTTCCACACCGTGGCTTCCGGTCCGCTGCCGGTCTCGATCAGGGTCTTGCCGATATCTGCGTAAGTGCTGAGCGCCTTTTCGTCAAACCCTGCCAGGTTGTTAATCGACGGGCCGAGCTGGATAACAGCAGCGACAATAAGGACAAGGACAAGCAATCCGAACAGCCCAATCAGGTTCCAGATGAATTTCATTGGTTTTTTCCTCTCGGTGCGCGGAATGAAAACACAGCTTCACCCATGCGCTAACTATAGTTGATTTTTACGCTGAATGCCGGGCCGGTATGGCCTGGGCAACAGCGCTGAGATCAGGAGTTGCCTTGTCTCGAACGACTTCCTGCTGATTGTAGCAAAATCATAGGATGTGCCTTGTGCAATCGCCTCGGCCACCAGCAGCCCGCTCCTGACAGCAGGTCCGATCCCCTCGGCCATATCCTTGGTGGCAAGACCCGCTGCGTCTCCGCTGATAAACGCGTTATCGATGCGGCATACTTCCGACTTGCCGCGCACATAATAGCTGTAGCCTTTCTGTGCGTAGTCGTGGCCCTGCACCAGTTTTTTTCGTTCCAGTTTCTGCGTCAGACGGTCCCAGTGTGTTTTGATGTCATCGCCCTGCTGTTTAAGCCGGGTGACGAATCCACCGATGCCGATGTTGATATAACCGTCGGCCTTGGGGACGTACCATGAGTAGCCAGGCAGCCCCTGGTCAAAAAACCACAGGTGGCATCTGTCATCCTGGTAGTCGTACGGGAACTCCTGCTCCAGGGTTACAACCTGCTTCTTCTTTGCCCGTGGGCTGGCCTCCCGGAACAGGTTGCGGTAAACAGGGCAGCGTGTACCGCCGGCGCCAACCAGGTAGCGGCAGCGGTATTTTTCATCGATGACGTAGTCTTCTCCCTCTTTGCGCAGCGTGCGCACCTCGTGGGTTTCGACACTTGCACCGGAGCGCTTCAACAGCCAGTCGTCGAACTCGTAACGGCGAATCGAGTGTTGCTGAGTGCGCGGCCTTAAACCTGCAAAGCGGAAATGAAACAGCAGTCTCTTGAATGACATGAAGCGGTGCGGGTAGCTGTCAATATCCAGTTCCAGGTCCTCCACCACATCCGGTGTAATCCATCCGGCGCACAGTTTGGGGCGGGGGAAGGTCTCCTTGTCCAGAATCAGACAGTCGACGCCCAGGCGTTTCAGGCGCCAGGCGCAGCTGGAGCCGGCTGGTCCACCGCCAACAATGATGACGTCGGCGCTACGCACGTCTGTCTGTCTTAGCGAATGGGCTCATAGCCGCCGTCCAGCCCCCTCTTGCTGAATACGATTTGCCAGAGCTGGTTGCGGCGTGCGCGGTCAGAACCGGCTGCACCCAGCAGGTAGTAGCGCCACATACGGTAAAAGCGTTCATCGTAACCCAGGTTTTTAATTTCCTCGCGATGGGCATCGACGTTGGCCATCCAGGCCATGAGTGTGGGGTCGTAATGGGTGCCGATGTTGTGCAGATCCTCAAGGATGAAAACACCCTCTGTGGCGGCATCGATTTGTTGCAGTACCGGCAGCACGCCACCGGGGAAGATGTACTTGTTGGTCCAGGGATCAACACTCAGCGATTTGGTGTTGGTGCCGATGGTGTGCAGCAGGTACAAGCCGTCATCTTTCAGGTTGCGTTTAACCACCTGCATGAAGGTGGCGTAGTTCTTCGGCCCCACGTGTTCCAGGATGCCAATTGAAACAACGCGGTCGAACTGCTCGTCAACGTCGCGGTAGTCCTGGAAACGCAGGTCGACATTGAGGTTTTTGTAGCGCTGTTGACCATATTCGATCTGTTCTTTGGAGACCGTTACACCGACAACCTCCACTCCGTAACGCTCGGCGGCAAATCCGGCAAAACTACCCCAGCCGCAACCCAGGTCGAGTACCCGCATGCCCGGTTCCAGTCCCACCTTGCGGCAGATCAGGTCCAGCTTGGCTTCCTGTGCGTCGTTCAGGTTATCGGCATCCTTCCAGTAGCCGCAGGTATAGACCATGCGCGGGTCCAGCATGAGCTTGTACAGCTCATTGCCGATGTCGTAATGGTGTTCGCCAATCCGAAAAGCCCTGCGGCTGCTCTGCAGGTTGACGAGTTTGGCCTGGATTACCGGCAGCAGCAGTTTCAGTGGCGAGATACTGTGCTCCAGGTCGGCACGCAGCACCCTGTAGATGAAGTCGTCCAGGGCCTCGCAATCCCACAGGCCATCCATATACGCTTCACCCAGACCCAGCGGGCCGCCGCTTAACAGGCGCTGGAAAAACTGTTGGTCATTGACCTGGATGTCGCAGGGGTTGGGGCCGTTGATTTCGATACTGGCCAGAGCCAACAGGCCGCGGACGGTGGATTCCGCCTTGTTCACTTCGCATGCTCCCTGAGAAAGTCTGTGGTTACAGGGGACGTATCATACGAGAACTTTCATTTTATTTAACCCCAAATGTGATTTTCTGTGTTGTCGGGATAGTGGCGCCGGTGCCTTTGAGGCTGTCAGGGTTTTGTCCGGCGAATAGTTATCCGACCCGGGGCTCCTGAAATGCTACCATTCGGCCGCTAAACCGCAAAATACAACAGGGCAGGAAATATGGATACGACACTAATCGTTGTTCTGGTCATCATTGCACTAATTGTTTTCTATATAATCGCTATCTACAACAAGCTGGTCACCTTGAAGAACCGCTATGAGAATGCCTTCGCGCAGATTGAGGTTCAGCTCAAGAGGCGTTACGACCTGATCCCCAACCTGATCGAGACTGCAAAGGGCTACATCAAGCACGAGCGTGAGACGCTGGAGGCCGTGGTCGAGGCGCGTAATGCAGCCGCGAAAATGTTATCCAATGCGGCGGCCGAACCCGGTGATGCGGAGGCGATGAAGAACCTGACCGGTGCCGAGGGCAAGCTGTCCAATGCCATGATGAATTTCAATATGGTGATGGAGGCGTATCCGGATCTCAAGGCCAACCAGAACATGATGCAGTTGAGTGAAGAACTGACCAGTACGGAGAACAAGGTCTCCTTCTCCCGGCAGGCCTTTAATGACCAGGTCATGGAGTACAATACCTATAAACAGACCTTCCCCCCGGTGTTTTTTGCTGCACGCTTTGGTCATGCAAAGGATGCAGGTTTGCTGGAGTTTGAAGACAGCGCAGCCATACAGGCTGCACCCAAAGTCTCGTTTTGACCGCCGCGCATCCTCACCTGCCTTGGCCTGACGTCATCCTGCAGCAGTGAATTTTTTTGAATCACAGCACCGTGTACGCAGGAACACGGCCTGGCTGGTTGTCCTGTTCAGCCTTGCAGTGATCAGCCTTATCGTCATGACCAACCTGCTGGTCATGATGGCCTTCGGTTATTTTAACACTGAACAGATGTCCGCCAGCGGCATGCCTGCCCTGCAAATGGACTGGCAGACATTCGCTACCGTTGGCGCAGGTGTGGTTGCGGTTATCGTGGTGGGCAGTCTGTACAAGATCATGACCTTGTCAGCAGGGGGCAAGGCCGTTGCGGAGTCCCTGGGTGGGCAGCTGATTCCGCAAAATACCAGGGATCCGAAACAGCGCAAGCTATTGAATGTGGTTGAGGAAATGGCAATCGCCTCCGGCACGCCGTCACCACCGGTGTATCTGCTCGCCGACGAACAGGGAATCAACGCCTTCGCGGCTGGGTTCTCGCCGCGTGATGCAGTCATCGGTGTTACCCGGGGAACGATCGAAAACCTGAGCCGGGATCAGTTGCAGGGTGTAATAGCGCATGAGTTCAGCCATATATTTAATGGCGATATGCGGCTCAATATCCGCCTGATGGGTGTATTGCACGGCATCCTGGTTCTCGGCTTGATTGGTTACTATATATTGCGGCCGGCGGCCTACTCCGGCCACAGGCGCAGCAGTGGAAAAAACGCGGGTGGAATAGTCGCTTTGGCGATAGGGCTCATGGTGATTGGTTATGCAGGTACCTTCTTCGGTAACCTCATCAAGGCAGCAGTCAGCAGGCAACGTGAATACCTGGCCGATGCCTCAGCGGTCCAGTTTACCCGTAATCCGGACGGCATCGCGGGTGCGCTGAAGAGAATCGGTGGACTGCAGTACGGCTCGAGAGTGGAAAATCCCGGTGCGGCAGAAGTCAGTCACGCCTTTTTTGCCCAGGGTGTATCCAGTTTGATGGAGTCACTACTCTCTACCCATCCGCCACTGAAGAAACGCATCCTGCGTATTGACCCGCAGTGGGACGGCAGCTTTGATGTAAAAGTGCCCCAGGGCAGGCCCGATGCACCACAGGAGGGCGTCAAAACCGGAGCAGAAGAAACCCTGTCCCGGACGGACCTTACCCGCAAGGTCGCTGCCGTTGCCGCCGGTGCTGCTGTTGTCGATGTCATGAATGCGATAGACCAGATCGGCAATCCCGCGCAGGATACGATTGATTACGCCCGCTCGCTGGTATCCGGGTTATCCGAAATCATTAAAGATGCAGCTCACGAGCCTTTTGGCGCCCGGGCTGTTATGTACTGCCTGGCACTCGACGCGGGTCAGGTGGACCGTGCCAGGCAGTTGCAGTATCTGCAGGAGCAGACCGACCCGGGTGTCTACCCACTGGTAGTCAGCTTGCTGCCGGAGATGACTGGTCTGGACGCCCGCTACCGTTTACCGCTTGTTGATATTGCCATTCCGGCGCTTAAGCAGCTGTCGTTCAAGCAGTACAAACTGTTCAAACAGAATCTGACTGCACTGGCTAACATGAATGCCAGGGTGGATTTCCTGGGATGGTCGCTGCAGAAAATCCTGTTCAACCACCTGGATGCCCAGTTTTTCAAGTTGTCACGTGCCAGGGTGCGTTACGCAACTCTTGAACAGCTCAGTCACGAAATTGAGCTGATCCTGTCGGCAATGGCCTACGTGGGCCAGCGCGACAAGCACGGTGTCGAACAGGCATTCAGGGTAGCGACGGCTGTGCTGGATCTTGGCGCACTCAGCTTGCTGGCGGAAACTGACATCAGCCTGCCGGCGCTGGATGTTGCGCTGGACAAGCTGGCGAAACTGAAACCACTGGTAAAACCCCGCCTGCTGAAGGCCTGTGTCGCCAGCATCGTCCAGGATCAGAGGGTGGCGCCTGTCGAAGTGGAACTGTTGCGCGCCTTTTCTGACGTTCTGGATTGTCCCATGCCACCCGTAGCCTGAAGGAATGTGATACCGGCTGTTTTCGATCGCACTCGCTGCCGCACGGCTTTGTGACGTAAATTCGTCATTTGATTTGTCTAATTGCTGTGGACTGTCAACTTTGAGGCAGATTTTTCTGTCAGCAGTGAAGCGGGTATTTTTACTTGCACAGCGTGCTTCTATAGCCTAAGCCTTTGAGTAAGGTGTTTCGCCTAACTATCGGAGTTGGCGTGACAATTGCCTTAATAAAGTATCACGTCGGACGTCCTGCTTCCGGATGATTAAAGGCAGCGAATAATGGATGATATTTTCAGGCAGAAAGGCCTGCAGGAATTCTGGAGTGACTCGCAGCTCGCGGGTCACAATGCCGCTTATCTCGAAGATCTCTACGAGCAGTTTCTGGCTGATCCGAACCGGGTCCCCGATCAGTGGCGGAGCTATTTTGAAACGCTGCCCGGGGTGAACGGGCATGGCGCGGAACCGGTGCATTCCGCTATTCGCCAGGCGTTTCGCGCCATCACCCGGCAACCGGCCGCTCAGCGTCAGGCAGCGACCAGCGTTCCCGGCACCCAGGCCCATGAAGAAAAGCAGATCAGGGTGCTGCAGCTGATCAATGCTTTTCGTTTCCGTGGCCACCAGATTGCACATATCGATCCGCTTGAATTGCGTGTCTTGCCGCTACTGCCGGAACTGGACCTCGAAAATCATGGTTTGAGTACGGCGGATCTGGATACTGTGTTTGAAACGGGTTCCTTTGCCGGCGCTGAAACGGCCACCTTGCGCGAACTCCTGGAGCTATTGCACAGCAGCTATTGTGAAAGCATCGGCAGTGAGTATATGCATATCACCGAGACCGCTGAAAAGCGTTGGATACAGCAGCGCCTGGAGCACGCCGGCGGACGGGCTGAATTCAGTGTGGCAGAGCAGCTGCGTGTACTGGATCGGCTGACGGCTGCAGAGGGGCTGGAACGCTACCTGCACACGCGCTACGTTGGACAGAAACGTTTTTCGCTGGAGGGCGGTGACAGCCTGATTCCATTGCTCGACGAATTAATCCGGCGTTGTGGTACTTATGAGGCAAAGGAAGCAGTCATCGGTATGGCGCATCGTGGTCGCCTGAACGTGTTGATCAATATCGTCGGCAAGACCGCAGCCGAGCTGTTTCAGGAATTCGAGGGCACGGCTGGCAAATCATCAAACGGTTCCGGTGATGTGAAATATCACCAGGGGTTCTCGGGAGACCTGAAGACTGAAAAGGGACTGGTACACGTTAACCTGGCGTTCAATCCGTCCCACCTGGAAATTGTGAACCCGGTAGTGGAAGGCTCGGTGCGCGCGCGCCAGCAGCGCAGCGGCGACGACAGGGGTGACAAGGTTGTACCCGTTCTTATCCACGGTGACGCTGCTTTTGCCGGGCAGGGTGTGGTGATGGAAACCATCAACATGTCCCAGTCACGGGGGTTCGCCACCAAGGGAACCGTGCACATCGTGGTGAACAATCAGATCGGCTTTACCACCAGTCACCAGGGCGATGCGCGGTCAACGCTGTATTGCACCGACATCGCCAAAATGGTCAACGCACCGATTTTCCACGTCAATGGCGACGACCCCGAAGCGGTGATTCTGGTGACGCGGATGGCGCTGGATTACCGCATGAGCTTCCACAAGGACGTCGTTATCGACATGGTATGTTACCGGCGTCACGGTCACAGCGAAGCGGATGAGCCTACCGCAACGCAACCCATGATGTACCAGGCTATCAGGGACCGCCTGACGACACGCGCACTGTATGCTGAAGCACTGGTCGATAAGAAAGTCTGTGACGAAGACCAGCCGCACCGCATGATGGATGATTACCGGGCACGACTGGACAAGGGTGTTTCGGTGGTCAAGGAACTGGTCCCAAGAGAGCAGGCCAACTATCCGTACGAGGTGGACTGGGCGCCATACGTGGCTCAGGCCTGCACCGCCTTCCTGGACACAGCCATACCCATGAAACGTCTCAGAGAGCTGTGGAAAAAGCTGCTGCAGCTGCCGGAAGGTTTCGAACTTAACGGTAACGTTGGCAAGATACTGGATAACCGGCGCAAAATGGTTGTGGGAGCATTACCTCTCGACTGGGGGTTTGCAGAAACCACAGCGTATGCCTCGCTGGTAACAGACGGTTATAACGTGCGCCTGTCCGGGCAGGACAGTGGGCGCGGTACCTTTTTTCACCGGCACGCGGTGTTACATAACCAGAAGGACGGTACGCTGTACGTGCCTTTGAGGCATGTTGCAGACACCCAGAGTGACTTCCTTGTCATTAATTCACTGTTGTCGGAAGAGGCGGTACTCGCCTTTGAATATGGTTACTCGACAACCGATCCCAACACACTGATTATCTGGGAGGCCCAGTTCGGCGACTTCGCCAACAATGCGCAGGTGGTTATTGACCAGTTCATCAGTGCCGGAGAGCAGAAATGGAACCGCTTGAGCGGGCTGGTGCTGTTCCTGCCGCACGGCATGGAGGGGCAGGGGCCGGAACATTCCTCGGCACGGCTTGAGCGCTATCTGCAGTTGTGTGCCGAGCACAATATGCAGGTTTGTGTACCCACCACGCCGGCGCAGATTTTTCACCTGTTGCGCCGTCAGATCATGCTGGAATGCAGGAAGCCGTTGGTAGTCATGACGCCGAAAAGCCTGCTGCGACACCGGCTGGCAGTCAGCACACTGGAAGACCTTACCCAGGGTGAGTTCCAGCCGCTGATAGCAGAAATCGATGCGCTGGATCCCCAACAGGTGACCAGGATTGTACTGTGCAGCGGCAAGGTGTATTACGATCTGCTGGAGAAGCGGCGCGAGGAAGCCATGCAACACGTGGCCATTATCCGTATTGAACGGCTGTACCCCTTTCCCGAAGCGCAGTTACGCAAGCTGATCGAGGGTTACTCCAATGCTGCTGAATACGTGTGGTGCCAGGAAGAGCCGAAGAATCAGGGTGCCTGGTTTTCCAGCCAGCACCACATGCGCTCGGCGTTGCCTGAATCCGGCTGGCTGGACTATGCCGGGCGGGAGTTCTCGGCAGCGCCCGCAGCGGGTTATGCATGGCGGCACCTGCAGCAGCAACATCGCCTGGTGGCCCAGGCGCTGGGTCTGAAAACGGAACAGGAATAAGGAAGCAGCATGCCAATCGAACTCAAAGTCCCTGTATTTCCGGAGTCGGTATCCGATGGAACCATACTGAACTGGAACAAGAAACCGGGCGACGCGGTGAAGCGTGACGAATCCATTGTCGATATTGAAACTGACAAGGTGGTTTTCGAGCTGCCGGCGCCCAAAGACGGTGTGCTGGAGGAAATTATCGAGCAGGAAGGCGCTGTCGTGGTGTCCGGCCAGCTCATCGGCCGTATGCGCGAGGGGCAGGCTGTGGAAGCAGCTGCGCCGGCACAGGCAGTAGCACAACCCAAAGCGGAAGAGACGACCGGCGAAGCTTTTGCAACGCCGTCAGCACGCCGTCTGATAGAGGAGCATGGGCTGGATATTGCGACTATCAAAGGTTCCGGCAGCGGTAACCGGATACTCAAGGAAGATGTGTTGCAGGTACTGCAGGAGGCCCTGGTGGAGAATCGGCCGGAATCCGCTGCAGCGCCTGCAGCAACCGGAAAACAGGAGTCCGCAGAGCCCCTGAATCCTGACGGCAGAGCCGAAAAACGTGTGCCAATGACGCGCCTGCGTGCGCGTATCGCCGAGCGTTTGTTGGAAGCTCAGCAGACGGCGGCGATTCTTACCACCTTTAACGAAGTCAACATGCAGCCGGTCATGGACCTGCGCGCCCGCTACAAGGACAGTTTTCTCAAGACCTACGAGGTCAAGCTCGGGTTTATGTCGTTCTTTGTAAAAGCGGTTATCGAAGGGTTGCGACGTTTCCCTGAGCTGAATGCATCTGTTGACGGTACGGATATCGTCTACCATGGATTCTTTGATATCGGGATTGCGGTCGGGTCGCCACGCGGCCTGGTGGTACCCATTCTGCGTAATGCGGATCAGTTGGCGATGGCCGACATCGAAGCGAGCATCAGTAACTATGCGGCCCGGGCGCATGCAGGTACGCTGACTATGGAGGATATCACCGGCGGAACCTTCAGTATCACCAATGGTGGCGTATACGGATCCCTGCTATCCACACCCATACTCAATCCACCTCAATCAGGTATTCTTGGCATGCACAAGATCCTGGAACGGCCGGTGGCTGAGAATGGAGAGGTGGTCATAAGGCCCATGATGAACATTGCCCTGTCCTATGATCATCGCCTGGTGGATGGGCAGGGAGCGGTCCAGTTCCTGGTAACGATCAAGGAAGTGTTAGAGGACCCGGCGCGTTTGCTGCTGGGTGTGTGAGGCAGCATGGCTGATCAGTTTGATGTTGTTGTAATCGGTGGCGGACCGGCCGGCTATGTGGCGGCGATTCGCTGTGCCCAGCTGGGCCTGAACACGGCGTGTGTCGATCAGTGGATTAACGCCCGGGGCAAACCGGCGCTCGGTGGCACCTGCCTGAACGCAGGCTGTATTCCTTCGAAATCCCTGCTCGAATCATCGGAGCGTTTTTCCCAGGCGCAGCACGAACTCGCCGATCATGGAATAAAAGTGAGTGGCGTCAAGCTGGACCTGGCAACCATGCTGGCACGCAAGGACCAGATCGTACAGGACCTCACCCTGGGGATAGAACAGCTGTTCAAGGCTAACAATATCACCTGGGTCCAGGGCAGCGCGCAGCTGCAGGCCGGCAAGCAGGTGCAGGTCAGGCAGACCGGCAAGAAGACAACGCGGAGCCTGGTTGCAGAGCACATTATTCTCGCACCCGGGTCTTTACCGGTACAACTCGACCATGTTCCCTTGCAGGACGATATTGTGGTGGATTCGAGCGGTGCGCTGGAGTTTCGCGATGTGCCCAAACGCCTGGGCATAATCGGTGCCGGTGTCATAGGCCTGGAACTGGGCAGTGTGTGGCAACGCCTGGGGGCGGACAAGGTCACGCTGCTGGAAGCGCAGGACACGTTCCTGTCTATTGCCGACGAACAAATGGCAAAAGAGGCGCAGCGGGCATTCGCCAAACAGGGACTGGATATACAGCTCGGCAGCCGTGTGACTGCCTGTCAGGTAAAGGGGAAAAAGGTTGAACTCAGTTACCAGAATGTAGACGGCGAACACAAGGCGCAGTTTGATAAATTAATTGTCGCGGTGGGCAGGCGCGCCAATACGCATGCACTGGCCGCCGATGAAGCCGGGCTGTTACTCGATGAATGGGGCTTTATCCACGTTGACGATTACTGCCTGACAAATCTTCCGGGTGTGTACGCCATAGGTGATGCGGTGCGTGGCCCCATGCTGGCACACAAAGGTTCAGAAGAAGGCGTCATGGTGGCCGAGCTGATTGCCGGTCATGTGGCACACGTGAATTATGATGCTGTGCCATCCGTAATCTACACGCATCCGGAAATTGCCTGGGTTGGCGCAACGGAACAGGCGTTACGCGCCAGTGGTGTGGAATACCGGAGTGGCGTTTTTCCTTTTGCCGCTTCGGGCAGAGCGCGCGCGATGGGTGACACGGGCGGTTTTATCAAGCTGCTGGCCGATGCAAAAACGGACCGTCTGCTCGGTGCGCACATGATCGGGCCACAGTGTTCAGAACTTATTGCAGAAGCTGTGATCACCATGCAACTTGGCGGCAGCGCCGAGGATATTGCATTGACCATGTTTGCCCACCCGACTCTGTCGGAGAGTGTCCACGAAGCGGCGCTCGCAGTGCACGGGCGAGCGATCCATATTGCCCCGCGGCGAAGCAAGACATAAAGCTCACGGTTTATACTCACCTCTATTTCACATAGAATGGCTGCCAATCTCCGTAGGCACGGTTTCGCCCGCTGTTGTACGGATAACAGCAGAAGAACAGGGAGAAGCAGTCATGATTCGGTTGATGTCGATGGGCGTACTGGTTGCGGTGCTGACGGTGGCCTGCAGCAAGGCGCCGGAGCAGAAGGAAGTCATCCGCCCGGTATTCGCCGTCCAGGTGGGTACTGATACTGGCCAGTCCGGACGCAGTTTCCCCGGCCGCGCCAGAGCCAACCAGGAAGTCGACCTGTCGTTACGCGTTTCGGGCCCGTTGATTGAGTTGCCCAACGACATTGTCGGCCGCGCTTATAAAAAGGGTGAAGTGATTGCACGCATCGACCCGCGCGATTACGAGGTCCAGTTACAGGACGTGGAAGGTAAGCTGGAGCGCTCCCGCTCGGCGGTCAAGCGCGCCCAGGGTGAGTACCAGCGTGAACAGAATATTTACAAGCAGGACGCCGGTGCCACCAGCAAGACTGCGGTGGACCGCAAGCGTGACCAGCGCGACCAGGCCGCCGGTGAAGTCAAATCGCTCGAAGCCTCTGTGCAGGCAGCCAAAGACAATCTCGACTACAGCAACCTCAAAGCCCCGTTCGACGGCGTGGTCACCGCCAAGTACGTAGACAATTTCCAGGACGTGCGCGCCAAGCAGAAAGTCGTCCGCCTGCTGGACAGGTCGCGCATCCAGATTGTTGCCGATATCCCGGAAACCCTGATTTCGCTTGTGCCCGAGATGGAAGAATTCTGGGTCATTTTCGACGCCTTTCCCGGGCATAAAATATCCGCCGAGCTGTTCGAAGTCGGCACTGAAGCCTCGTTGACCACGCGCACTTACCCGGTCACCCTGATTATGGATCCACCGGACGATATTGAGATACTTGCGGGCATGGCGGGGCGCGCCTACGGCCGGCGCAAGGCGGATGTCTCCGCTGACAGCAGTGCCCTGCTGGCACCGTCGTCGGCTGTGTTCACACCCGACGACGAAAAGCAGAGTTACGTCTGGGTGATCGACAAGGACAGCGCTACGGTAGCGCGGCGCGAGGTCACGCTGGGTGAGCTGGCCGGCAAGGGTATTGTCGTTACCAATGGGCTCAAGGCTGGCGAATGGGTCGCTACCGCGGGAGTGCATTCCCTTAAGGAAGGGCAGAAGATCCGCATCCTCGACAGCGGCCGGGAGTAAGTCATGAGTCTTGTCGCTTTCGCCATTGAGAAACGGGCGATCACCTACTTCGCGACCCTGATTGTAGTGCTGGGCGGGTTCTTAAGCTACTTCCAGCTGGGTCAGCTCGAAGACCCCGAGTTCACGGTCAAGACCGCAGCGATCGTGACCAGCTATCCCGGCGCCTCCGCCGAGCAGGTTGAACTGGAGGTCACCGATCGTATCGAGACCAAGCTGCAGGAAATGACGGAGTTGAAAAACGTCTATTCCAGTTCGCGCGCCGGTCTTTCGATCATCAAGGTCGATATCAAGAACGAATACTGGTCCGACCGCCTGCCGCAGGTGTGGGACATCATGCGCAAGAAACTCCGCGACATCGAAGACACCCTGCCACCGGGCGCCGGTAAACCGCAGGTCAACGATGATTTCGGTTACGTGTTTGGTTTTATGATGGCGGTGACCGGCGACGGTTTCGACTATGCCGAGCTGGAAGCATACGTCAAGCATATCCGTAAAGAGTTGATCATTGTACCGGGCGTGGCGCGCATCGATTTCTGGGGCGTGCAGGACAAGCGCGTGTATATCAATATCGCCGATACCCAGGCCACACAGCTGGGCATCACCCTGGCCGACATGCAGCGTACACTGAGCAACCAGAACAAGGTGGTGGATGCCGGCAGTGTCGATTTCCAGGAGCAGCGTTTGCGCGTGGCGCCCACCGGCGAATTTACCTCGCCGGAAGAGATTGCCGACCTGGCTATCCACGGTTCAGCGTTGGGCACATCCCTGCAACAAAGGCAGTCACAGGGCGACGACCAGATTGTGCGCATACGTGATTTTTCCACCGTCACCGAAGGCTACATCGACCCGCCCACCGCGCTGATGCGCTACAACGGCCAACCGGCGATTGTGCTGGCCATGGCGCCGCTGCCGGGTGTCAACGCCGTGGCCATGGGGCAGGCGGTCGACGCGCGCATCGATGAGCTGCTGGAGAGCCTGCCGGTCGGTATCGAAATCAATCATATTTCCTGGCAGTCGGCAGAGGTCGAGTCGTCGGTCAACAACTTCATGATCAACCTGGCCGAAGCGGTGGTCATCGTGCTGGTGGTGCTGGCGGCGACCATGGGCCTGCGCGTCGGTATCCTGATTGGCGTGGCCGGCCTGGTGTTTCCTATCCTCGGCACATTCCTGGTGATGGCCATCACCAACGTTGACCTGCAGCGCGTCTCGCTGGGGGCGTTGATTATTGCCATGGGCATGATGGTGGACAACGCCATTGTGGTGGTGGACGGCTTTGTGGTGCGCCTGCAGAAAGGCATGGAACGTACCCAGGCGGCGATCGAAGCCGCCAGCGTGCCGGCCTGGCCGCTGCTGGGTGCGACGGTGGTGGCCTGTATGGCGTTTTACCCGATTTTCGCTTCCTCCTATGATACCGGTGAATACGCCGGCAGCCTGTTTACCACCGTGGCGACCTCGCTGTTGTTCAGCTGGTTGCTGTCGGTGACGGTCACGCCGCTGATGTGCATGCGCTTTCTACCGGACCCGAAACAGGACGCCACGGGTGCCGATCCCTACGCCAGCCCGTTTTACCAGCGCTTCCGGCGCCTGCTGGCTATAGCGATCCGCAACCGTGTGCTGCTGCTCGCCAGCCTCACGGCGCTGCTGGTGGTATCGCTGTGGGGTTTCCGTTTCGTGCCGCAGATGTATTTCCCGGATTCGTCGCGCCTGCAGTTCATGGTGGACTACTGGTTGCCACAGGGTGCGCGCATCGAAGAAACCTCGGCGCGCATGAAGCTGCTCGAACACCAGCTGCAGCAGCAGCCGGGTGTCGAGAGTGTCAGCGCGTTCGTCGGCCAGGGGCCGCCGCGTTTCTACCTGCCGGTGGACCCGGAGGACAGTTATGCTTCGTACGGCCAGCTTATCGTCAATGCAGACTCACTGAAAAGCGTTGACCAGGTGATGGCTGCAATCAAACCCTGGGCGCAGGCCAATATGCCCGAGGCCATGGTGCGGGTGCGCAAGTACGGTGTCGGCTCGTTCGACGACTGGAAACTGGAAGCGCGTATCAGCGGGCCGGCCGAGGCTGACCCCGACGTGTTGCGCGCGCTGGCCGAAAAGGGCATGGCGATTCTCGAGGCCAGTCCCTACGCGATCGAGGTGCGCAGCAACTGGCGCCAGCGCGAACGCGAACTGGTACCCGAATACAACCAGGAACGCGGCCGCTGGGCCGGGGTTACGCGTGAAGACCTGGCTGCGGCGACGCGGCGTGCCTACGATGGCCTGCCCGTGGGCCAGTACCGCGACGGTGATGACCTGATCCCCATCATGGTGCGCAACCCGCAGGCTGAACGCGAGCGCGCGGCGGTTGACCTGGATGTGCTGCAGATCATCCCCAGCCTGTCGACCGAGTCGGTGCCGGTATCACAGGTGATCGACGGTATCGAGGGCAAATGGATCGACCCGCTGATCTGGCGCTGGGACCGGCGCCGGGCGATTACCGTGCAGTGCTCGGTAGCCGACGGTTTCACCGCGCCGACGCTGCGCAGCGCCGTGCTGAAAGACTTCGAGGCAATCGAACTACCGCCTGGCTATACGCTGGAATGGAAGGGTGAATTCGACAGCTCGTTGCAGTCACAGGAAGCGCTGGCGCCTGGCATTGCGCCGGCCATCGTCATCATGGCGCTCATCATTGTCGTGTTGTTCAATTCCTTCCGCATGCCACTGATTATTTTCATGGTGATTCCATTCGTCGTCATCGGCATCACCTTTGGCCTGCTGGTAACGCAGGTGCCGTTCGGGTTTATCGCCCTGCTGGGTGCCATGAGTCTGTCCGGCATGATGATCAAGAACGCCGTGGTACTGCTCGACCAGGTGAACCTGAACCTTGAAGAGGGTATGACACCTTACCAGGCGGTGGTCGAAGCCGCTGTCTCGCGTCTGCGGCCGGTGGTCAATGCCGCCGCTACCACGGTATTCGGCATGGCGCCGCTGCTGCAGGATGTATTCTGGATATCGCTGGCCGTGGCCATCATGTTCGGCCTGGCTTTCGGCACCCTCCTGACCATGGTGCTGGTGCCGGTGTTGTATGCGCTGTTCTACAAGGTTCCTGCTGAGAAAAAAGGCTGAATCTCCCGGTGCACAGCTCATCCACAGGAGCTGGTTTGCCTGCACCGGTTTCCCGACAATTGATCGATACCGTACATGACTTGCTGGCCATGGCCGGGCGTCAACGGCATCGACATGCGTTGGTGCTCACCGGCTCGCGTGACTGGTGTCTTGCAGCGGCTGAACAACTGTTGAGCGGTACTGGTCTGTCAGCTGTGCACTGGTTCAGCGACCAGCCTCCCCGCGGAGCTGATGCCAGTCAGGGTGCGGCGGCTTTCAGGTTATTGGGTCGGGAGTTTGATGCACTGGTATTTGATGCCTGGTCGGGTTTTGATCCGGATGCATTCGGGGCGTTGAGCGGAACTATAAGGGGTGGTGGATTATTATTGATACTGGCACCGGTGTATCGGGACTGGCCTGCTTACCCGGACCCACAGAATGAACGGATTAGCGTTTTCCCCCATGCAGCTGAAAAACTGAGCGGACGTTTCCTGTCACGCCTGGTCAGGGTGCTCGAGGCTGACGCAGACGTCACGCATATCGAAAACGGTGTTGTTCTCCGCTTGCCGGAGCAATCCCGGGAAACGGTCATTTTTGAAAAAAATGCCGAACCTCCCTGCAGAACGACGGATCAACAGCGCGCGGTTGAAGCCGTTATCAAGGTTGCCACCGGGCATCGGCGCAGACCGGTGGTGCTGACTTCGGATCGTGGCCGTGGCAAATCGGCTGCACTTGGTATCGCGGCTGCGCAGTTGATCAAGCGGGGTCGAACAAGGATTGTTGTGACCGGACCCGGGCGGGAGTCTGTAGACGCCGTTATGCGGCACGCGCAGGCCTTGTTGCCGGGTGATGCCGGCGTCATTCGTTTCATTCCTCCGGATGAGCTGGTGCGCAACCCGCAACAGGCAGACATGCTGCTGGTCGATGAAGCTGCTGCCATTCCGGTGCCGTTGCTGGAAGCTCTCTTAAAGCAGTATTCCCGTATCGCTTTCGCCACCACAGTACACGGCTACGAGGGCACTGGCCGCGGCTTCGCGCTGCGTTTTTCACGCACACTGGATAAACATACCAACAGCTGGAAGGCGCTGTCACTGGAGACCCCGGTGCGCTGGGGACCAGACGACCCTGTGGAGCGGCTGGTATTTCGAATGCTGGCACTTGATGCCGATGCAGCGCCGGATAAAAGCCTGCAGGGCGCCAATCTCGATGCGTGCCGGATCGAACGTGTGCAGCGGGACGATTTGCTCGAAGATGAGCGGACTCTGCCGGAGTTGTTCGGTCTGCTGGTGCAGGCGCATTACCGCACGCGACCCCTGGATCTGCGTCATTTGCTCGACGGGCCGAACCTGTCGGTCTATGTGGTGCGTATCAACCAGCACATCGCTGCTACTGCGCTGGTTGCCGAAGAGGGTAGCTTCGATGCCGAAACTGCACAGGCCATAAGCGCCGGCAAGGTCCGGCCGCACGGGCACCTGTTACCGGAAGTGCTCGCGGCTTGCCACGGTCTGGTGCAGGCGCCGCAGCTACGCTGCGCCCGTATTATGCGTATCGCTGTTCACCCGGCAGTGCAGGGGCGTGGCCTGGGGACGCGCCTGGTAGAACATATAAGCGTACAGGTTCAGGCTGAGGGTTACGATTACATCGGCAGCAGCTTTGGGTCAACACCGGAGTTGCTGGATTTCTGGACAGCGTTGGGCTGGTCTGTGGCGCGCCTGGGGATTCAGCGTGGTACCAGCAGCGGTAGCCATTCGGTGGTGATGCTGAATCATCTCACCGACAGGGGAAAAGCACTGACCCGGCTGGCCAGTGTACGGTTTGTTGCACAGTTTCCACACCAGCTTTGTGACAGCCTGAGAGACCTGGACGTGCAGCTGGTGGTGCGGTTGATGCGCCAGCAAGCCGTACAGTGCAGCGTCGAGCCGGATGAGGCCGACTGGCAGGATGTACGGGCGTTCGCTTTAGAGCAACGCATGCTGGAAGTATCGATCGGGTCAGTGTGGCGGCTGACCTGCCACGCATTTATGACGGGGCATGGTGTCTCGGAGCTGGATGAAAATCAGCTCACCCTGCTGGTGACACGGGTCCTGCAGAAACACAGCTGGCGGGTGTGTGCAGAGCGGGTCAATGTGCCCGGTCGTGCCCAGGCGCTGTCAATGCTGCGCGGGGCAGTTGCAAGATTAATCCAGTGAGTCTCCGTCATTTGGTATGATGGCCCCTGCTTCAACACTTCATACAGGCAATCCATGACCGATCTGCGCTCTAATCCGGACTTTCAACATGATGCTGCGCCGTGCACCGGTGTGCTGCTGGTGAACCTGGGGACACCGGAGGCGCCAACCACGAAAGCTGTGCGTGATTTTCTGGCCGAATTCCTGTGGGACTCGCGCGTGGTCGACATTGCGCGGCCACTATGGTGGCTGATCCTGCACGGTGTGATATTGAGAATCCGGCCTGCCAAAGTGGCCAAAGCCTATCAATCAATATGGACAGACGACGGCTCACCCCTGCTGTCTGTATCCAGACGGCTGACCGCGGCGCTCCGGCAACGTTATGACGGTCTTGACAAGGGCAGAGTGGAAATTGCTCTGGCCATGAGTTATGGCAAGCCCGCGATCGAGCATGCGCTGCGCAATTTGCAGGAAAAAGGCATGCGGCGATTACTGGTGTTACCACTGTATCCCCAGTATTCCTCGACAACGACAGCCGCTGTATTCGATGAACTTTCCCGGGTATTGAGTTGCTGGCGCTGGGTGCCGGACACCAGGTTTGTGCAGCACTACCATGACTACCCCGCTTACATCGAAGCTCTGGCCAGCAGCATTCGCGAACACTGGGATACAAAAGGCAGGGCAGAGCGTTTGATGATGTCTTTTCACGGCATTCCCGAGCGCATGTGCAGGGCAGGGGACCCGTATTATTGTGAATGCGCAAAAACAGCGCGACTGCTGGCAGATAAACTTGAATTAAACGATGACCAATGGAAGCTGACCTTCCAGTCGCGGTTCGGACGCGAACAGTGGTTGCAGCCGTATACCGATGCCACGCTGAAGGACTGGGCCTCTCAGGGTGTGCGCAGCGTAGATGTGGTGTGCCCCGGCTTCAGCGCTGACTGTCTGGAAACGCTGGAAGAGATCAATGAACTGAACCGGGACCTGTTTCTATCCAAAGGCGGCGAACAGTTCAGCTATATACCGGCGCTGAATGATCGCGCGGAGCATGTTGACGCACTGGCGGAGTTGATCGATGCACAGCTGCGGGCTTGGCAGCCTGCCCTGGACTCTTCTCCCGAAGAGCTTGCCCGCTGCCGTCAGCGTGCGCTGGCCGATGGCGCGAAGCAATAAGTACTATGAACCGGGCACGGGCAGGCAGTGAGCGACCGGTCGTTGCCATCAGCAGTTGTCTGCTGGGTGAAAATGTACGCTACGATGGTAAACATAAACAGGATGCTTGTATTGCACAATACCTGTCCGCCCGTGTCGACTGGAAGCCCCTCTGCCCGGAAGTCGGTGCAGGTCTGGGCGTGCCACGACCGCCGGTGCGGCTGGTTGGTGATAAAGACCGGCCAACTGCACTAGGGGTTGAGAACGCCGGCCTTGATGTGACGGATGCCCTGCTTGACTATGCACGGCAGGTGCTGCAGGAACTGCGAGGTGTGAACGGTTATATATTTAAAAGTTGTTCACCCAGTTGCGGGCTGACTGATACCCCGTTGTTCGACGTTGACGGCAGGCACAAGGGTTTTACCTCGGGCATCTACGCGCGCGTGATCACAACGGCGCTGCCTGACCTGGCGGTTATCGACGAACAGCAGATTTGTGATGCACACAGTCGCGATCTGTTTCTGCAACAGGTGCTGGCATGCTGGCAATGGCAGAAAGTCGGCATGTCCTGAACGGGATCAGGCATGATGTCTGTGAGTCTTCTGGAAATACAGCGCGCACGCAAACTGCTGCAGTCATTTTGTGAACGGCGTAGCGCATCTTCCGGATCTAATGCGCAGTTGAGTTGTCAACAGGAAGGTGACAGCTTGCTGATCGGCGAAGTAGCCGGAGCGGACAGTCTCTCTGGCGCTGGACATTTCCGGCCACTGGTAAAACTGGATTACCGCAATGACAGATGGCTTCTGTTCTGGTGGCGAGAGGGTAGTGGCTGGCAACCCTGGCCTCATCTGTCAGAAGCAAAGTCTGTGCAGATGATTATAGATGAACTTGAACAGGCGCCTTTGCAAGTGCATTGGTGAAATGTCTGATGGATATTCACATGAAGAAAAAGAGTGGAACAGTAGTAGCCTGTAAGGTCCTGTCGGGACTGTTGCTGCTGGTATCCATGATGTCTGCGCTGCAGGCGGAAGAGGTCGAGAAAGTACTTTTCCTGGTAGTGGAAAAGGATGACGTTATTGCTTCGAATACCCGGCTCGGGCGTTTTGACCGGCTTGAGCTGCAGGCCAAGGAGCGGATCAAGGACTACAAGGTGTCCAATGCAGTTGCCGTGGTCGTCACCAACCAGCGCCTCGTGGCTTACGGGGTGATGGCGGGCGGATGGCAGGGAACCCGCATCCAGGCGGGTGAACGGGTTGAACGTGTAGAAGTTGAAGATTATTCGGCGACCGTGGTTACCAATGACCGGATTTTGAATTTCTACGGGCGTAGTGGTGCATGGTCCCATATACGTCGAGGGGTTCAGATGAGATAAAGGGGGAAGCGTTTCAGGTTCCGGCCTGCTGCGTGACATCCACATACAGCTTGATACGCTGGCCCGGCTGCAGGTAGCGGCCCTTGGGCAATGTATTCCATTTGCGCAGGTCAGCCACCGATACTTTGAACTTGCTGGAGATGCGGGACAAGGAGTCACCCTTGCGCACCGTATAGTGTATGGGCCGGATGCGTGAACCGGGGTGGAAGCTCTTGGAGGATGACCGGGCTGTCCATACCACCAGCTTCTGGCCTACACGCAATGTATCGCCCGGTGCCATACCGTTCCAGGCCGCGAGTTTACGGACACTGATTTTGTACTCCCGGGACAGGTCCCAGAAGGTATCCCCGGAGGACACGATGTGCCGGGTTTTTTGCCCTTTGCGTGGGTGATCCTGTTTGCGTTTAAGGCGTTGCTGCGCACTCAGTTTATAACTGTCCTGCCCCTGGCTGGAAACCGGAACCAACAGGTGCTTGCCGGCCCGGATCGACGTTCCATTTACACCATTGGCGGCTTTCAGTGCGCTCACGGTGGTGTGATAGCGTTTGGCGATGTGGCCGAGGGATTCGCCCTTTTTGATTTTGTGACGGACCCATTGCACACGTTTTTCGGGAGAGAGATTTGCAATTTCCTGGCGGAAAGCACTTGCATTGTCCACGGGGATCAACAGTCGATGGGGCCCTTTGGGTGGTGTGGCCCACTGGTTGAAGCCCGGATTAAGCCGGTACAGGGCCTCGAGTTCGATACCGGCCAGCTCTGCAGCAACCGCCATGTCAATCTGGCCGCCGGTATTTACGATTTCAAAATAGGGTTCGTTGGGCAAGGGGCCGAGTTCAACGCCGTAGGCGGCCGGGGTGTCCACCAGCTGTTTCAGTGCGATCAGCTTGGGTACGTAGGCGCGTGTTTCTTTCGGCAGCTGGAGATCCCAGAATGTTGTCGGTTTACCTTTCTTGCGGTTGCGGCGCACGGCTTTGGATACGGTACCTTCGCCCGAGTTATAGGCCGCCAGTGCCAACAGCCAGTCGCCCTTGAAGCGCTTGTTGAGATATTGCAGGTAGTCCAGTGCCGCGTTGGTTGAATCCAGCAAGTCGCGGCGGCCATCGTACCACCAGTCCTGTTTCAGCCCAAAGCGTTTGCCGGTTGCCGGAATAAATTGCCAGAGTCCTGCGGCGCGACCGTGCGAATAGGCAAAGGGATCGTAGGCGCTTTCGACAATCGGCAACAGGGCGATTTCGGCCGGCATGTTACGCCGGCTCAGTTCCTGATAAATGTGCCGGGCGTAGCGGCGCGAGCGTTCGCTGACGCGCTGCATGTACTGCGGATGTTTTGCATACCAGTTACGTTGCACGCGAACGCGTTCATTGTCCTGGTTCGGTAACGTGAATTCCCGGCGCAGTTTGGCCCACAGGTCTTCCGGTACGGGTTGCTCGTAAGGAGCAATAATGACACCCGTGATGGGCTGGGCGGCGGCCAGCAGTGTCAGTCGGGGTTGCCTCGTTTCCGAGCCAACCTGATCGGTCTCCGGACGCGAAACATCAGGCGTCTGTTGCAGCGTGGAGCAGGCGCTGAGCAGCAGAGCGGCGAACAATATAAAACGGGTAGCCATATGCCCTTATCGGCCCGATAGCCGAGGTTTTTACCTCAAGTTGGTGAAGAAAGACGGTTTTTTTACTGAGCGTGCAATGCTGACAGGGCCGTATTGAGTCGTCAAGCACTGTGGATTGTAGCGCCGGATGCGTTATTATTGAATGACTTATGGGAACTTTAACATCTCCGGCCGGCAACGCTCGGCAGTTGCCGGAACTCCGGCACTGGTGTAGACAAATACTGGGTCAGCAGCTTGCCATGGCCGAGCAGGCCGCGCTGGGTGAGTTGCTGAGCGATATATTCGGCTACCACCTGATGGTGCTGGATCCGCCCTGTCAGCCGGAATCGCTGGGCGCCAGCCGGATCATGCACCGGGTGGTGCAATCCAGTACCGGACAGGGGCTGGAGTCGCCGCCCGGAATACTGGCCAGCGTCGAGCATCTGCCTGTGCAGTCTGACAGTGTCGATGCCTTCGTGCTGCCGCACGTGCTGGAACTGGCCGCTGACGCGCACCAGGTGTTGCGCGAAATCGATCGCTGCCTGGTGCCTGAGGGCCACGTCATCATTCTGGGATTTAACCCGTACAGCTGGTGGGGCTTACGCCGGCTGATGTTCGGCTGGCGGGGGCATGTGCCCTGGTCGCTGAGGTTCTTCGGCCTTCCGCGGTTAAAGGATTGGCTTTCGTTGCTGGGGTTTGACACTATAAAAACACGTTATCTTTTTCCTCATCCACCGTGGCAGTATGGCGCTGGGCATTCAAAGGGAACCTTGTTGCAGCGTCTACACCGTGATCGATGGCCGTGGCTGGCAGCTTCCTATGTGCTGGTGGCGCGCAAGCGGGTGGCTACCCTGACACCCATAAAACCACGCTGGCGTCCGCGCCGGTCGGTGCTGGCGGGCGGTGTTGCAGAAACCAGCCACGGGAGTCTGCGACCGGATGGCTGA
>Ga0316192_10000327_pt1 | contig 34036 bp, 28 predicted proteins | sample MerIslwburrow_MG_FD_204931 | JGI IMG/M metagenome (GOLD analysis project Ga0316192, IMG submission 204931) | Coastal sediment microbial communities from Maine, United States - Merrow Island worm burrow | ecosystem: Environmental > Aquatic > Marine > Coastal > Sediment | place: USA: Maine...
CCCAGGAGCTCTTCGACCTGAGCCAGGGAAACGGAAGTCTTACCCTTCCTTCCCTGGGCCACCTCAACCGCCACTTTGCGGCAGATGGCTGCCAGCTCGCGCTCGAGATTCCGCAACCCGGCCTCCTGGGTGTAATCCTTGACGATCTTGCGAATCGCCGCCGTCGAGAAGGAGATCTGGCTGGCTTTGAGTCCGTGCTGTGCTACCTGCTTGGGTATCAAGTGGCGTTGCGCGATCTGCAACTTCTCCTGGCCGGTGTATCCACTCAGGCGAATGACCTCCATTCGATCGAGAAAAGCGGGTTGAATCGGCTCCAGCATGTTGGCGGTGGTGATGAACATCACCCGAGACAGGTCGTAGGCGACGCTCAGATAGTGATCGCGAAAGCTGAAGTTCTGCTCTGGATCCAGAACCTCCAGCAGGGCGGAAGAGGGGTCACCCCGAAAGTCGGCCCCCACCTTGTCGATCTCGTCCAGCATGAAGACCGGATTGCTGGTTCGGGCCTGATTGATTCCCTGGATGATCCGGCCGGGCATGGCTCCGACATAGGTGCGCCGATGGCCGCGAATCTCGGCCTCGTCACGCACGCCGCCCAGCGAGATGCGAACGAACTCGCGCCCCAACGCCCTGGCAATCGAGCGCCCCAGCGAAGTCTTGCCGACTCCGGGCGGGCCCACGAAGCAGAGGATCGGTCCTTTGGTGTCGTCCTTGAGCTTGCGAACGGCGAGGTACTCGAGGATCCTCTCCTTGACTTTCTCCAAATCGTAGTGGTCCTCGTCGAGGACCTTGCGGGCCCGCACCAGGTCGAGGAGATCCTCGCTCTGCGTCTCCCATGGCAGCCCTGTCAGCCACTCGAGGTAGGTCCGGGTGATGGCGGTCTCGGCGCTGTCCGGATGGCCGCGCTCCAGCCGTTGGATCTGACGCTCCAGCTCCTCCAGCGCTTCCTCGGGCATCTGCTTTTCCTTACCCGTACGACGGAAGTTGCTGATCTCCTCATCCAACTCGTCCCCTTCCCCGAGCTCCTGCTGGATCGCCTTGAGCTGCTGTCGCAAGAAATACTCTCGCTGGCCCTTGTCCATTTCTCCCCGAGCCTGGAGGGAGATCTCCTGCTGCATCTTGAGAAGCTGGATCTCTCTCAAGAGCAGGTCACTGACCTTGCGCAGTCGCTCCAATGGCGAGACGGTCTTGAGAATCTCCTGAGCATCCTCGGCTTTGAGCTCGAGGTTGCCCGCCGCCAGGTCCGCCAGGCGTCCTGGGTCATCGAGGTTGGCGGCGATGATCATCACCTCGGGTGAGATGGTCTTGCCGAGGTTGACAACGGTGTCCAGACCCTCCTTGACCGTGCGGACAAGGGCCTCCAGCTCCAGATCCTGCTCGCCGAAGATCGGCTCGTCCAACTGCTCGATCTTGGCCTTCAAATAGGGCTCGGTCTGGCCGATATGCGCTATCCGAGCTCGGCTGAGCCCCTGCACCAGGATGCGGATGCGGCCGTCCGGCAGCTTCAGCATGCGCATGATCAGGGCCGCCGTCCCGAAGTCGTGGAGGTCGCCCTCACCTGGATCTTCGACCGTGGCGTCCTTCTGGGTGACCAGCATGATGATGCGGTTCTCCGCCAAAGCCTGGTCGACGGCCAGGACGCTTTTTTCGCGACCGACGGAAAGCGGCAGGATGATGTAGGGAAAGATCACCGTGTCCTTGAGCGGTAGGACCGGCAAGACATCGGGCAGCTTCATGCTGCCGTCGAGGCCTTCGTCGTTCATGCTTGGTGTCGTGGTCATGGTTCCCGAGCCTCTGGGGTCAACGACGCTGATCAAGAAGATTCTTGAGCTCCGTCATGAAGGCGTCGATATCTTCGAATTTGCGGTAGACAGAGGCGAACCGGACGTAGGAGACCTGATCCAACTCCCTCAGCTCGCCCATGACGAAATGGCCGATCTCCTGCGTGGTGATCTCGTGGTCCTCCCTGTCCTGCAGTTGCTGCTCGACCCGGTCGACGATCTCCTCCAACCGCTTCGCTGGCACGGGTCGCTTCTCACATGCCTTGTGGAGGCCAGTCAGTAGTTTGGCTCGATCGAACTCGACCCTGCTGCCGTCGCGTTTGATCACCATGTAGGGAATCTCTTCGATGCGCTCGTACGAGGTGAAGCGCCGTCCGCATTCCAGGCACTCCCGGCGCCTGCGGATGGTCATGCCATTGCGATTCTCTCGGGAGTCCACCACCCGATCGTTGTTTTCGGTACAGAACGGGCATCTCATGCCGTGTCGGTTCCAGGGGAGTGCCTGGTTCTCGAAGCAAACGACCCGATTGAGTCACGACTTGGGATGCAGGCGAATGTTGAGCTGCAATTGCAGCTCGTCGGCCTTTTCGGTTCGATCCAGGTCCAACTGGACATTTCGCACCTCCTGAACCAGCCTCTGCTCTGCGTCTTCGAGCCTGAGACTCAGGGTCACTCTCTGAGTCCTTTGGAGATCCTGCTGATCCAGTCGAAGCAGTAGGTTGCGGCTCGTCCTGCTTGTTTCACCTTTGCCGGGCGGAGCTGCTGGGCGCGGCCGGGGCGGAGCAGGGGGCGGAGCTGCTACGGGTGAAGGCCTCGTGGCGGTAGCTCTCGCAGGTTCGAGTCGGGGATCGGCCGGGATTGCGGCAGGAGCTCCACTGGCTACCGCCTGGCCGACAGGAGGTCGCAGGCTGGCGGCGGGCTGGCTGAGGGACTGCGCCCTGGCGGCAACTTCTCTTGCCACCGCCGCTTCGGGTACCTTGGGCTGTCGCGGCAGCGGGACCCTCGCCGACGCGGGGGAGCCCTCCTCGAGCTGCTTCTTGAGGGCGCCGAGAGTGAGCTTCGAGATTGCTCTCAGCGTTTCGAAAACGCCCATCCCGGTCAGGGCTGCGGCCTCGACCCTGGGAATCTCTCGGCTGTTCAGAGTCGCGTCGAGCTCCTCCACCGTGCAGATGTCCTGGAGATCTCTCTTGTTGTATTGGAACACCATCGGGACCGTGTCGATCACGATGCCGAGCTCCGCCAGGTTGGTCTTCAGGTTGGCGAGTGACTCGACGTTGGACTGTAGCATCGGGCGCTGCGTATCGGCGACGAAGACAATCCCGTCGACGCCTTTCAAGACGAGCTTGCGGGTGGTGTTGTAGAAGACCTGCCCAGGAACGGTGTAGAGCTGGATCTTGGTCTTGAAGCCGGCAATGGTCCCTACTTCGATGGGCAGCAGATCGAAGAACAGAGTCCGGTCTGCCTTGGTCTCCAGGGAGACCATCTCGCCCCGGGAATTCGGCGTCGTATGGCCGTAGATGAACTGCAGATTCGTGGTCTTGCCGCACAGACCAGGGCCGTAGTAGACGACTTTGACCGTCATCTGCATGGTGCTGAAGTTGAATGTAGCCATAGCTATAGGGCTCTATCTGCCGCCGGGCTCGATCTTACCATCAGGTCTCAGGCGCGAAAGTGACCGGTTCCTCTAAGGTCTGGGTATCTCGGCTCTGGCCTCCGTCAGGTCCTTTCCCTCGCCTTCCTGTGACGTGAATCGAAGGGTCAGATTGGCCAAGCCGCGAACCACCTGAGCCAATTCCCGATCGAGATCTTCGAGGATCTCGACTTGTCGCAGAAACGTGTCGATATCTCCCCTCGCCACCGGCCCGGTGATGGCGCCAGATACGTCGCTCGCCTGGGAGGCCTGCTCGATGGCGCCGCGGGCGAGGGCGAGGTAGCCCTTCTCGACCTCATGCGGCAGTCCCTGTCGGCTTGCCATCTCGAATGCGGTTGCCAGCAAAGTGACGACGCCGCCGGCCGCGAGCGAGGCTGCCAGATGATAGATGGGCCTGGCCTCTGCAGATACATGCACAGGGCTCCCCTCCCATGAAAGAGCCAGCCTCGCGGCCATGGTCCGCGCTTCAGGCGTGCCGTCCAGGGCGAAGACCTTGCCTTTGGCCTGGCGCGGATCTGTCAGGACCCGCGGAAAGGCCATGAGAGGGTGCAACGACCCAGTGCTGCAACCGGCCTCGCGTAGCGGTTCGAGCACTGAAGCATCGAGCGCGCCAGCTGTATGCAGGACCACCTCTGCCTGGGGCCGCTTCGCCAATTGGGTCGCTACAGAGGGCAGCGCCGGATCGGATATGGTCAGCAAAAGCAGCGACTCACCTGACGTTTCCAGCCGATCGACCGCGACTGCAGCGGCCCCGAGCTCGCGGGCCAGGGTGGCTGTGCGTGCGGAATCTCGGCCTGCGATGGTCACGATCTCGGCACCCCGGGCTGTCATCCAGTGGGCCATGCTGCGACCTACGCGGCCCGGTCCGACGAGTGAGAATCGTAGTGGAACCAGTGACTTCGGTGTTGACATCGCTGCGCTACAATAGCCGTGGGTAGTTGCCCAGGCAAGGCCCAGGAAGGGAGTCTCTCGAGTGGCGAGAGTCTCGGACTGGAAAGGGGCGGCTGCTCTTGGAGCCACTGTCCTTCACTCCATCGATCGGCTTGACAGGGACTCGGGACATGGCTAGTTTTCCGGCACGAGACGGCGACGATCAAACCTAGACTAGCGATTCTGGCAAACAAGACTATGGTAGCCCACAGCCGACGAGCATCCTCCGCCGGTCGCAACAGCGAGATTTTGCGGGATGTGATCCATACCTTCATATCGAGCGGCGAGCCGGTCAGCTCGCGGACCGTGGCCAAGCTCGAGCACCACGGGCTGTCGTCGGCGAGCATCCGCAACGTCATGGCCGACCTCGAGGATCAGGGCTTCCTGGCACAGCCTTATAAATCTGCCGGCAGAGTGCCCACGGCCACTGGGTATCACTTCTACATCGATTCACTGATGCCCAGTAAGAGGATCTCCGAACCCAATCGGCGCCTGATCGAGGGCGAGCTCCAGTCCGTTCTCTCGGATGTCGAAAAGCTGATGGAAGTCGTGACTCACCTCCTGACACAGCTTTCCAATCAGATCGGCATCGTGGTGACTCCACCGGTCGGCGAGACGGTGCTGAAGGAGATCAACTTCATCAAACTAACGGGACATCGCGCGCTCTGCGTCATGGTCTCCGTCGGTGGCATGGTCGAGAACCGGGTGATCGAAACTCTGCACGAAATGTCCAGAGAGGAGCTCGTGCGGATCTCTAACTATCTGACGGAGAGCTGCGGCGGTCTGACTCTGAGGCAGATTCGAGACAGGCTGCTCGGTTTGATGGTTCAGGAAAGGGCAGAGCTGGACGAAATGCTGGTCGATGCAGTGGATCTGGCTCAGCAGGCTCTGGGGGCCGATGACGGACCGGGCCTGCTCGTCGAGGGAACGGATGTTGTTCTGGGACAACCGGAGTTGTCGGATGTTCCGCGAGTTCGTCGCTTGATTCAGACCTTTACAGACAAGGCTGATCTGGTTCGAATGCTCAACCAATTGATCGGTGGCGAAGGTGTACGAGTCATTATTGGCGAGGACAGCGACCTGACCTCGGATCTGGATTTCAGCCTCGTGGCCACGGCCTATGGCTCCAAGGAGCAAGCGCAGGGGAGCCTTGGAATCTTCGGCCCATCCCGAATGGACTATCAGAAGGTTGTTCCGCTGGTGAGCTATTTGGGAAGAACACTCGGGCAAGCACTGAATGCGTCCCCGGACGGTGAGACTGAGGAGTAGAGATTCAGTATGAGTGAACGAGAGAGCCAACGCGAGTTCGATGAGGTGGAATCCGACGAGTTCGAAATCGAGCCGGAAGATCTGGGTGACCTCGAAGCCGCGATGCGGGACGCGTTGAAAGCGGTCGAGAGCGCTGCTGCCGAGGGGGAGGTCGAGAAAGGGATCGAAGCGGTATCGGTCGGCAGCGGGGTCACTACCAAGGATCTGGACAGCGACGGTGCAGGCTCGGAGGTGAGCCAGCTACAGGCGGAGGTTGCGGATCTCCGCGACCGGTCGGCGAGAACCCTGGCTGACTTCGACAACTTCCGCAAGCGGTCCGAGAAGGAGCGGGATGAGGATCGTCGCTTCGCCAATGCCGATGTGTTTCGCCAGCTTCTTCCCGTGATCGACAACCTGGAGCGGGCCCTTTCCGCCGAGGGCTCGGAGCAAGACCTCAAGGTTGGCGTGGATCTCATCCTGCGCCAGATCAAGGACCTGCTGGTTAGCTCCGGGGTCGAGAGGGTGGCGGCGATGGGGAGTCTTTTCGATCCCCAGTTCCACGAGGCCGTGTCGCAAGAAGAGGACCCCTCCGTGAAGGATCCTACCGTCATCCGTGAGCTCCAGTCGGGGTTTACGATGCATGGACGTCTACTGCGGCCGGCAGTCGTCATGGTGGCGATGCCCGCTGTCGACGACGAGCCAGACTCCGATGACGGTAAGTAATGGATGCGAGACGGTGGAGGGGTGCAATCTGATTTCCGAAAACGCGGTGATCACTGCAGGGAAGGTATGACGTGAGCAAGATCCTCGGAATCGATCTCGGAACGACGAACAGCTGCGTGGCGGTGGTCGACGTGGCCTCCCCTCGGGTGATCAGCAATCGCGAAGGTAGCCGGACGACTGCCTCGATCGTAGCGTTCACGGAAGATGGCGAGAGACTCGTCGGTCAGATCGCCAAGCGCCAGGCGATCATCAATCCGCGAAACACGGTCTTCTCCGTCAAACGGCTCATTGGGCGCAAGTTCAGTGATTTGGAGATCGAAAGAGCCAAAGATGTGCTGCCGTATCCACTGGTGGAGGCGGCCAACGGAGATGTGGCCATCGAGGCTCGCGACAAGCAACACAGCCCAGAGGAGATCTCGGCCTTCATCCTCAGGGAAATCAAGGCGTTTGCCGAGGAAGCCCTGGGAGAGGAGATCACCGAGGCGATCATCACGGTGCCGGCTTATTTCAATGACTCTCAACGTCAGGCCACCCGTGACGCTGGTCGCATCGCGGGTCTCGAAGTCCTGCGGATCATCAACGAGCCGACGGCAGCGGCCCTGGCCTACGGTGTCGACAGAGATCCGGGAGGCAAGACGATCGCCGTTTTCGACCTGGGCGGAGGTACGTTCGACATTTCCATCCTCGAGCTGTCGCACGGTGTATTCGAGGTCAAGGCAACCTCGGGCGATACCTATCTCGGTGGCGAGGACTTCGATCAGCGTGTCATGGATTGGCTGATACGGGAGTTTCAGACGGAAACGGGTATCGATCTGAGGGCTGACCGCATGGCCCTGCAGCGGTTGAAGGAGGCGGCGGAACGAGCCAAATGCGAGCTCTCCTCTTCGGAGGAGGTGCCGATCAACCTGCCGTTCATCTCGGCCGACGAGAGTGGCCCCAAGCACCTCGTGAGGACTCTGAAGCGGTCTACCTTCGAGGAGATGGTGGACGATCTGGTGAAACGCACCGAGGGCCCCTTCCTCGAGGCCATGGAAGCCGCCGCCGTTCGTCCAGACCAGATCGACGAGGTCCTCCTGGTCGGAGGCCAGACCCGGACTCCCAAAGTGATCAAGGCGGTCGAGAAGGTTTTCGGGCGCCCGCCGAACCGGGAGATCAACCCTGACGAGGTCGTGGCTATCGGGGCCGCGATTCAGGGCGGCATCCTGCGCGGCGACATCAAGGACATCGTCTTGCTGGATGTCACCCCGCTGTCGATCGGTGTCGAGACCCGAGGCGGCCTGTTCACCAAGCTGATCGAGCGCAACTCGACTATTCCGACGAAAGCCACGCAGGTCTTCACCACGGTGGTGGACAATCAGGACACGGTCGAGATCCACGTGCTGCAGGGCGAACGGGAGATCGCGGCTGAGAACAAGTCTCTCGGTAAATTCGACCTGGTGGGAATTCCGCCGGCGCCCCGCGGCGTGCCGCAGATCGAGGTCACGTTCTCGATCGATTCCAACGGCATCGTCAGCGTTTCCGCTCGGGATGTGGCGACCAACCGATCGCAGAGCGTCCAGATCAACCCGGCCGGCGGCCTGACGAAGGAAGAGATCGATCGGCTCATCGAGGAGGCCGAGGAGTACTCCCGAGAAGACAAGGAAAGGCGAGAGATTCGTCGGTTGAGGAACCGACTCGAGGGTCTGATCTACACCAACGAGAAGGTCATCGACCAATTCAAGGACATGGTGGATGGGAACGAGCGCCAGCAGATTCGTGAGATTCTGCTCAAGTCCAGGATGGCCCTGACCAGTGGTGACCGGGCCGATCTCGAAGAAGCCATGTTCGACCTCAACAGCGTCTCGCGTCAGCTCTCAGAGCTCATGCTGCAAGAAGTCGAAGAGCCGGACCTCACCGAGCCGACGTAGAACTCCCTGGAAGATGGCAACGAAGCGCGATTACTACGAGCTCCTTGCGGTCGGTCGAAATGCCTCGGAGGTCGAGATCAAGTCCGCCTACCGGAGGCTGGCCGTGCGCTTTCACCCCGACCGGAATCCGGGTGACAAGGCTGCAGAGGAGAAGTTCAAGGAGGCCGCTGAGGCCTATTCCGTCCTCTCGGACCCGAACCAGAGGGCGCGCTATGACCGATTCGGACACCAAGGGGTCTCGGGTCAGGGCTTCGGCGGCTTCGACACGTCGACTTTTGGAGATTTCGCCGACATTCTGGGTGATTTCTTCGGACTGGATTTTGGCGACATGTTCGCAGGCGGCCGCCGGCGCGGCCGCGGCGAGCCCGGCGCGGACCTGCGCTATCAGCTGGGTCTTTCTCTCGAGGAGGCCGCGTTCGGGACCGAGCAGGTACTGAAGATCCCACGCCTCGAAAGCTGTGCGGAATGCACGGGTACAGGCAGCGGCCCCGGCTCGTCGCCCGAAACCTGCTCGACCTGTGGGGGCTTTGGACAAGTCCGAATCAGCCAGGGGTTCTTCACCGTCGCCCGTACTTGTCCCCAGTGCAGGGGAGACGGCCGGATGATTTCCGATCCCTGTCCAATTTGTAAGGGTGAAGGGCGGGTCGAGCAGGCTCGCTCGATCGAGGTCAAGATACCGGCGGGAGTGGATACGGGCACGCGGCTGCGTCTCACGAGTGAAGGCGAGCACGGTCGCCGAGGCGGACCGGCTGGCGATCTCTATGTCGACATCTTCGTCGAGCCCCACGCTCAATTCGAGCGGGAGGGGGCCCATACCTGGAGCAAGCTCGATCTGAGTTACTCCCAAGCGGTTCTCGGAACCTCGGTGGAGGCGGCGACACTCCATGGCCTGGTGCCGTTGGAGATCCCTGCTGGCACGCCAGACGGCAAGGAGTTCAAGCTCGCGGGAAAGGGCATCGATCGCCTCGACGGAAGGGGTCGCGGAGACCACTTCGTGCGAGCCCGAGTTGTCGTCCCGCAGCCACGCGAGCTCTCCGAAGAGCAGCTGGAGCTGCTGCGTCGGCTCGCTGAGCTCGAAGGCAACGAAGTGAAAGGTGAGCGAGGCGTTATTGGACGGGTGCGGGACCTCTTTGGCTGAGTTCTCGAGCTTGACAGGGTTGGTTCCGACTCCGTCCAACTTGCCGAAGAAAGCCCGCTAGGCAGTGGCCAACTACCTTCGCTTGCGATTCACCCTGACCTCCGCTTCGGAGGATCGACTGGTTGCGGAGTTGTGGGCCCTGGGCACTCTGGGAATCGAATCGCCTGCGCCGACCTATGACGCCTGCCAGCAGATGCTGGCCTACTTCGGAGAGCCTCTCTCGCCCGAGCTCAGTCGGCGACTCGAAGGTTCTGCCAAGTGGCCAGGCTCCAGGCTCGAGGGTGTCGAGACGGTGCCGGCCGTCGATTGGCTGTCCGAGTACCGGCGGCAGCTCCGGCCAATCGAGCTCGGCTCTGGGTTTCTGGTCGATTCTCGCGAGCCGGCAGATTCCTCTGACTTGACGCCGTCCGAGCGGGTTCTGCTGCGCATTCCTGCTCGATCCGCCTTCGGCACGGGTAGCCACGAGTCCACTCAGCTGGCTCTGGAGCTGATGGAAGGGCTCACCATGGCAGGTCTCCGGATCCTCGACGTAGGCACTGGGACGGGCATCCTGGCCTTCGCGGCCCTGGTTCTGGGGGCCGGTGAAGTGATGGGTCTGGATATCGAAACGGCGTCTGTTCTGCTGGCTTTGGAGAACTGCAGGCTGAATCGGTTGTCGCCGCGACTCGTGGCCGGAACGGTGGATTGTCTGCGAGCGACACAACAGTTCGACCTGGCTCTTGTCAACGTTCTTCCCGGTAGGATCCGCGCTTACCTTGGATCGATCGTGGAGCTCCTTCCCCAGGGAGGCAAAATGGTCGTCTCGGGCGTGCTCGCCGAGCAGCACGAGTTGTACATTCGGGAGCTCGAGTGCTTCGGTTTGAGCGAAGAGCGATCAAGCCGGTCCGGGGATTGGATGGGTTCTCTAATGGAAAAGGCAGAATGACAATTTCACTCCTTCTGACGCCCGAGGAGCTGGGCCTGCCAGAGGTAAAGATCGAAGGCGAGCGATACCGCCATCTCTTCAGGGCCCGCCGCCAGAAGGTTGGCGACCGGATGCGGGTGGTGGACGGTCGAGGCCGCGCACGATGGGCCCGGGTGATGCGAGTCGACCGACGTTCAGGCTACCTGGAACTGGCAGACGAGGCACCCCTGAACGAGCCAGGGGTCTGGCTGGAGCTCTTCGTAGTGCCACCAAAGCCGCAACGGCTGACCTGGTTGGTCGAGAAGAGCACCGAGATCGGTGTCAGCGCCATTCGTCTCATCCACTCTCGCAGAGGCCCGCGGAGTTACGGGGCAGGGACTCTGGAGCGCTTGCGACGAGTGGCTGAGGCCGCCGTGATGCAGTCACAACGATCACTGGTGCCAGAAATCTCCGGGGTGCACGAGTGGCATGAGCTGGTTGCCCTGACTTCCAGGTCGGAGACGTGTTGGGCCTTGGATCCGAAAGCCAACGCCTGGGCGAATCTCGAGACTTCCACCTCTGCATGTCTTCTGGTCGGGCCAGAGGGGGGGTGGGAGGAGGCCGAGCGCCGAGATATCGAGGTCATGGGTTGTCGGTCTTTGGCACTTGGACCCCGAATCCTGCGCACCGAGACGGCCGCGGTGGTCGGCAGTACGTTGCTGCTGGTCCCGGGCGATCGCGGCAGGGTGTAACTGGCTCGATTGACACCCTGCGAGACGGTCGCTACTCTTCGCAGAAGGTATCTCGGCTGAATGCCGCTATCGGAGTGATCGACTTGTCACTCTGGCGATCTGAAGGAGCGACACCATGAATCTCAATGATCTGCTCAAGTTCGCGATCGAGCGCGATGCATCCGACCTCCACCTGAAGGTGGGCACCCATCCCGTGGTTCGAGTCGATGGAGAGCTCCAGCAGCTGACCGAATTCAAGCGCTTGATGCAGGAAGACACGGTGGCAATGGCGTTCTCGATCATGAACGCGCGACAGAAGCAGCGCTTCAAGGAGGAGTTCGAGATCGATATCGCCTATTCGGTGCCTGGGCTGGGCCGATTTCGTTGCAACGTCTTCCAGCAGAGGGGATCTGTGGGACTCGTCTTGCGTGTCATTCCAGCCCGTATCAAGACGATCCGGGAATTGCTACTGCCGAAAGTGCTCGAGAAGCTCTGTCTCGAGCGCCGCGGCCTGATTCTCTGCACCGGAACGACGGGTTCGGGTAAGTCGACGACCCTGGCAGCGGTCATCGACCACATCAACTCCAACCGCCTCGAGCACATCATCACGATCGAGGACCCCATCGAGTTCTTGCATCGGGACAAGAAATCGATCGTCAACCAGCGCGAGGTCGAGGTGGATACCCTGGGATTCCCGCAGGCCATGCGCGTGGCACTGCGTCAGGACCCAGATGTCATTCTGGTCGGTGAGATGCGCGACTACGAGACGATCGAAACGGCTCTATTGGCTGCCGAGACGGGCCATCTCGTGCTGTCGACGCTGCACACCCTCGACGCCACCGAGACCATCAATCGCATCATCTCGGTCTTTCCGCCGCATCAACAGAAGCAGATTCGGATCCAGCTGGCGCAGGTCCTGCGCGCCGCCATTTCCATGCGCCTGGTTCCGAGAGCCGATGGGACGGGGCGAGTGCCCGCGGTCGAAGTACTGGTCGCCACGTCGTACATTCGGGAGTGCATCGAGAACAAGGAGCGCACCAAGTACATCCGCGAGCAGATCGCGCTCGGTACCAGCCAGTACGGCATGCAGACCTTCGACCAGTCCCTCTACCAGCTCTACAAGTCGGGACTCATCACTCTGGACGAGGCATTGCGCCGATCTTCCAACCCGGACGAGTTCAAGCTCAAGGTCCAGGGTGTGCAGTTCACCGCCGATATCGCCCGCGAGCAGATGGAATCGACCTTGGAGGTAACGGACGACACAGGAGTGATGGCCTCGCAGTCGCCGTTCGAGATCGAGCAGAACTGATCGGCCCCTTCGTCGCTTGTCTTCAGAGGTAGGGTACCCTGGCGAGCCAACCTGCTGAGAGGTGCAAGAACAAGGCGCTGCGCCTCCTGGCGCTGCGCCCTCATTTCAACGCCGAGCTGGCAAGGAAGCTCAGGGCCCGGGGCTTTCCTGAAGTGGAGATCGAGGAGGCCCTGCAGGATCTCGAATCGCAGGGTTGGCTCGATGACCGGCGGTTCGCCATCGAAATGGCCTCCGGTCCGTTGACACGGAAAGGCTATGGACCCCGCCGGATGCGAGCGGAGTTGGAACGCAGAGGTGTGGACGAAGAGATCGTTGAAGCAGCGGTCGCCGCAGTCTACGAGAGCACCGCGGACGAGCTCGATGCGGCGAGGCGCTCCCTCGAGCGGCGCACCAAAGGGCCCGGCGACCGAGCCGCGGCGGGACGATTTCTCGAACGGCGCGGCTTCTCGACCGGCGTGATCCTGACCATCCTCGACGAGATGGAACTCGACCAAGAGGGTTGAGGAGTCCGGGTGCTCCTCCCCGACAACACACTTCGCTTCGAGATCGGGAGGTCCGGTGCTTCGAATCCGCCCCGCTCACTCGACCACCAAGGGCACCGTCAGGGTCGGCGAGCCGAGATCTTCAAACCAGGCGACCCTCTCGGTCACGAGGTCGAACTCGATGAGGTAGCGCCCCGGATTGGCAGGAGCACAGAGGGTGATGGCGAGCGTTGCACTTTCTCCCGGCCGCAGGTCCCGAGGCAGCCGCTGGCGGGCATAGTCCCACTCCAGGACCTCTTCATCCTCGCTCAGGAGGTGGGCGCCGACATCCACCAGGCCTCTGGTCTCGCCGTCCCCCCTCGCTGAGAGCCACACGGTCGCACCTCTGTTCTGCACCGTGATCATGAAGATCAAATTCGCCCTGCCCTGTGCGGTGTCGGGATGCTGCTCCAGGGTGATCGCGGCCTGCAGCCCCTTCGGGACCGTGCTGGTGAGATACGGTGCCTGCTTGTGCGCAGTGAGGACGGTACGATCTCCCGTCACAGACATGATCTCGACCTTGTCGAAACCCACACTCTCGAGCATGGCCCCAAGGCACTCTGGGCTCGGCAAGAACCAGTTTTGGGCTGCCTCCACGGCGTCCGGATCGTTCACCACCCACGCCAGCGGAAGGAGCGTTCTCGGTGCGTCGCCGAATGGGAAGACCATCGGCTCAGGTGTCTTCTCCGGCGGGAGGATCGCCGACTCCAGAACGAGCAGCTCTCGCGTCATGAGAAACAGCCGCTCCAGGGCGAGAACGATGTGCCTGCAATGGTAGATGAGCCCCAGCGCCAGGGTGACGTCGAACTGCCCCAGTTCGGCCGGGTCCAGGTCGTAGAGGGATTGCCGCCGAAACTCCACGCCGAGACCCAGGACCCGGTTCACGAATCGGCCCTGGAGCACGTGGTGCCTGGACGAGTCCACGCCCAGCACTCGACCGGCATGCCGCCTATTCGCTTCGAACGAATAGAATCCGGCGTTGCAGCCCACGTCTAGAACGCTCTTACCCGTGAGATCCGCAGGCAAGCACTCCCTGACGATTGCCCAGGTGCCGAGCGGGTGGTCCGCGGGTTCCCCGCTGCTCGTCTTCGTCTTGGTCACGATCCCCGATCCCAGGTCGATCCGGTGGAACCAGGGTTCGAGACGAGCGATGCCGTTGAGGATGTCCTGTCTGTCCATGGCGTCTCCAAGGTCGCGGAAGGAAGAAGGCTGTTGGTGGCAATCGTACACTCGTCTGCGTAAAGAGTTTTTTCTCAGTTGAAGTTTCTAGCAGGCGCCTCATGAAGTCCGCCACCTTGTCACGTCCTCGCTCCGGGTCTTCTGTGCTCTTCGAAGGCTCTGCCGCTGTCCTCGACGTGGCACCCCCTGACGAACCACCCGTACGAACCTCCTAGAACCGGCAGAGGCAATGGGGCACTGAGGCAGTGAGGGCAATAGGGCCTAAACCAGAACTCAGGGGCATCAAGCTACAGGACACCCTCGAGGCTCTCCAGCCGTCAAGGGTTCGGCGTGGGGACCCTCCAGGGGGTTCTTGCAGCGGAAGGGAGGATAGCCCCCTGGGGGCCCCACGTCGGATCCCCTGGACAACGGCCGGGTTGCTTTGCGCGCAGAGCCTGCGGACCACCCGGATGGACCTCATCGAGAAGATTGTCATCCGTTGAGGACCCAGTGCCCAAGACCCCAGGACCCCATAGATGGATCGGGCGGAGCCCAGACGCCTCAACCCCCTTTGCCCCCGGCTCCGTGCTATCGTCACGCCTTGCGCCGGCCGTGATGACGCCACGCTCCGCTACAATCTCCTAACCGACAGAGTCCGCAGACTCCACAGGCGTTCGAAGTGATGAACAGCAAGCAAATCCGCCAGAGTTTCGTCGATTTCTTCGAGGAGCGAGGTCACAAGCACTATCCGAGCGCGCCGCTGGTGCCGCATGGTGATCCGACCCTGCTCTTCACCAACGCCGGGATGGTCCCCTTCAAGGACTACTTTCTCGGGCTCGACAAGCCCGAGAACAGGCGAGCCGTCAGCGCCCAGAAGTGCATGAGGGTCTCCGGCAAACACAACGATCTGGAAAACGTGGGCCCCAGCCCGAGGCACCATACCTTCTTCGAGATGTTGGGCAACTTCTCCTTCGGCGACTATTTCAAGGCGGAGGCGATCGAATTCGGGTGGGATCTGGTGACCCGGGTCTGGGGACTTCCAGCGGAGCATCTGACGGCAACTATCTACGAAGAGGACGACGAGGCAGGGGAGCTGTGGAAGAAGATCTCCGGCCTCCCCGCCGAGCGCATCCTGCGTTGCGGGACGAAAGACAACTTCTGGGCCATGGGCGAGACGGGACCTTGTGGCCCCTGCAGCGAGATCTTCGTCGATACCCGACCGGATCTGCCTCGAGTCGACTGGGAAGTAGGTAGCGAAAGCGGCCGCTATCTGGAGATCTGGAATCTGGTCTTCATGCAATTCGAGCGTGACGACTCAGGGGTCATGAAACCCCTGCCCAAGCCCTCCATCGACACTGGCGCCGGCTTGGAGCGCGTTGCGGCGGTGCTCCAAGGGGTGCAGTCGAACTACGACACCGATCTCTTCATGCCGATCCTGCAGGCGACGGCCAGTCTGGCGGCAGGCACCTACGGTCGAGATCCAGAGGACGACGTTTCCTACCGGGTGATCGCCGACCATCTCCGCGCCGTGGCCTTCTTGTTGGCCGATGGCGTCATTCCAGGCAACGAGGGCAGGGGCTACGTGCTGCGCAGGATTTTGCGGCGCGCTGTCCGTCACGGCATGGTCCTGGGCTTCGAGGAGCCCTTCCTCAATCGGCTGCTGCCCCTGGTGGGGGAGGTCATGGGCCATCACTACCCGGAGCTGGACAGGGCTCAGCAGGCATCTGTGGCCACCGTCTCGGCGGAAGAGGAGAAGTTCCTCTCGACGATCGCTTCCGCCTCCCGACAGGTGCAGGAGGCTATCGATTCGGTTCGGCACGAGGGTGGCTCGGTGCTACCAGGCGAGGCGGTGTTCCGTTTCTACGACACCCATGGCCTTCCCCTGGAGCTCATTCGAGAGATCGCGGAAGAGGAACAACTGGAGCTCGATGAAGAGGGTTTCAAGGTGGAGTTGGAGCGGCAGCGGAGCCGGTCACGCGAGGCTGTGGGTGAAGGTCAGGAACGCCTGGCTGCGGTCCGGGAAGCCGTGCATGCCGACGAGCAGCCCAAGACCGTGTTCCTCGGCTATGACACGAGGCGAGTCGAAGGGGCCAGGGTGGTCAGTCTGGCGCGGGCGAGCGAACGGCGCTATCTGCCGGTCGAGAAGCTCGAACAGGGAGAGGAGGGGGTCGTGATCCTCGAACGCACACCCTTCTACGCCGAGGCTGGAGGGGAGGTGGGCGACCGCGGCAGCATGCGTTGGGACGGTGGCGAGGCGCTGGTCGTCGACACCCAGAAGGACCCCGCCGGCGTCTCGGTGCATTTCGTGGAAGTGTCGGCTGGAAGCCTCGATCGCGGTGAGGCGGTCACGGCCGAAGTGGATAGCGGCTGGAGGCTGCCAACGCAACGCAACCACACCGCCACGCACCTCCTGCATCGGGCTCTGCGGAGGGTTTTCGGTGACACCGTCCACCAGGCCGGTTCGCTGGTCGCTCCCGATCGACTGCGATTCGACTACACCCTCCACCGGCCCCCCACTTCCGACGAGGTGAGCAGGGCAGAGGACCTGGTCAATCGATGGATCTTGCAAGCAGAACCGACAGTGATCACACCGGATCGGCCGCGGCAAGAAGCTCTGGATGCAGGCGCCATGGCGCTCTTCGGCGAGAAGTATGGTGAGACCGTTCGGACGGTCGAGGTCCCTGGCCTGGAGCTGGAGGATGGTGGGGTCGTCGATAGCCTGGAGCTCTGCGGCGGATGTCACGTCGCCAACACCGGCGAGATCGGGCTTTTCATGATCACGGGAGAGCGAGGCATAGCATCCGGTGTCCGTAGGATCGAGGCCTTGACCGGTGAAGGTGCCCTCGACCTCGTGCGCCGACAGCGCTCCTTCCTGCAGAACGTGGAAATGGAGCTCGGAGTCCCGGCCGATCGGGCAGGCGGCGAGATCGCGGCATTGAAGGGGCAGCGCCGCGATCTGGAAAAGGACCTGGCGCGGCTCCGGATGCAGTTGGTCTCCGGTAGCGAAGCCGCCCAGGAGCAGGAGGTGGACGGAGTCAAAGTGCTGGTGAAGGAGGTCCCGGCGGCGCCGGTCGGTGAGCTGAGAAGCATGGCTGACGTCCTGCGCCAGAAACTGGGTTCTGGGGTCGTGGTTCTGGGTAGTCGCGAAGAGTCCAAGGTGACACTGATTGTTGCGGTTACGGGCGACCTCGAGGGCCGGGCGCACGCTGGCAACCTGGCCAGAGAGATCGCCGCCATGGTCGGTGGCAGTGGCGGTGGACGCGGCGATTTCGCGCAGGCCGGTGGAAAGGACCCGGACAAGCTTCCAGAGGCCCTGAATGAAGTCGCGAACCTCGTGCGGAAACAGCTCCAGCCCACCGCCTAGGGATTTGGAAGTGAAGCCTCACATTGAGCGATCTGAAGTTTCTTTCTAAACTCGAAGCCGAAACTGTTCGAGTCGATTGACGCGATGAGAGTTCTGAGCCTCGGGTTGGCCCTCGCTCTGGTGTCGCTTCCTGCGGCGGCGGAAGTGAAGCTCAAGGTCCTCGATGACGGGACCCGGGTCATGTACAACGAAGGCAGGAGTCGGCGCACCTACGGTCCGCCGCGCACAGTCACTCCGAGCTCCACCGAAGAGCTGGAATCCCTGGTCGCCAAGTACTCGGCGATGCGCTCACTGGATCCCGACCTGGTGCGAGCCGTCATTCAGGTGGAGTCGGGTGGCCAGACCATGGCACTTTCCAACAAGGGTGCAATGGGACTCATGCAGCTGATGCCGGGAACCGCCAGCGAGCTGGCGGTGGGCGATCCCTACGATGCCGAGCAGAATGTGAGCGGCGGGACTCGATACCTGAGTCGCATGCTCGATTTGTTCAATGGCAATCTGGAGCTGGCTTTGTCGGGGTACAATGCGGGGCCAGAAGCAGTGAATCGGTATGGTGGAGTTCCGCCGTATCCGGAAACGCGCTCGTATGTGGAAAAGGTCCTCAGAATCTACAGGAACGAGCCGGGATTCACGCTGAGTGGCTCGACGAACGTGAGGGTCGGACGCAAGACGTTTCTGACTCGCGGTTCGGACGGCCGTTACTTGATGACCACCACTCCGGTGGGCGATCGCTGAACCGCTTCTTCCGCCAGGAGGGTTTCTTGTCCCGGGGGGCTGATCCATTCCGATCTCAGACTACCGTCACGCCCTGAACGCACCGAACCTACTCTCTCTGTTTCGGATACTTCTCGTGCCGCTGCTGGTAGCGGTGCTGCTGACCAAATTCGAGGGCAAGGAGTTTGTCGGTTTGGCGGTCTTCTGGGTCGCCTCGCTGACGGACTTCCTGGACGGGTTCCTTGCCCGGCGAAACAAACAGGTCACGCGGCTCGGCAAGCTCCTGGATCCGGCGGCCGACAAGATCCTGACCTCTGCTGCCTTCATTTCGCTCGTCGAGCTGGGGCTGGCTCCCGCGTGGATGGTGGTGGTCATCATAGCGCGGGAGTTCGCGGTCTCTTCCCTGCGCAGTCTTGCAGCGTCGGAGAACGTCGTGCTCGGCGCGATTCGATCGGCCAAGCTCAAGACCGTGATGCAGATCGTCGCCATCTCCCTGCTGATCTTCTACAACCAACTAGGTGAATTCGAGCACTTGGCTCCCTTGTCGCTGTGGTTGGCGATGCTGGCGAGCCTGTATTCCGGTGCCGAGTACTTCGTTCGATTCGCGCCCGACCTATTGAAGCGGAAGGGACCCAACCAGGGTTGAGGCGACGCGCCGATTGCTGGTTGATCGGCCCACATTCCACCGTCTTTCAGTAGATGGCACGTAGAGCTCTTCAGCGCCTCGCCCTGACGGCGCGACGTCGGTACGGCCTGATCTTCGGCGCCACGGGGATCTTGCTGGTCCTGGCGATTCTCGCCGGTAGCCGCCTTCGGTTCGACACCGACATCCTCAATCTCCTGCCCCAGAAGGCGCCGGAGGTCCAGGTTCTCAGGGCTTCCCTCGAGGAGTTCGGAAGCGTCGACTACCTGGTGCTGGTCGTGCGAGTGCCTCCAGGCTCGGGACTCGCCCCGTACGAGGGGTACACGGATCGGTTGGGGGCCGAGCTCGAGAAACTCGAAAAGCTGGACAAAGTCGAGTACAAGATCGGCGCGATGACCGAAATGGTCTCGACTTTCATGCCGCAGGCCCTGCTGTTCCTGGACGACGCCGGGAGGCGGGCCCTCGAGGCCAGGCTGAGCGATCAGGCCGTGCGAGACCGGGTCCGGGAGCTCCGCCGTCTGGTCCAGACTCCCCAGGCCCTGGCACTCAAGAACCTGATGCGCCTCGACCCCCTGGGCCTGGCCGAGCTCTTCCTCGATCGGGTGACCGGGGCCCGGGAGGGCCTGGCCATCGACTGGGCCAGCGGCTACCTGCTGTCTCGCGATCATGAGATGTTCCTGATTCTCGCCAAGCCCGACCGGCCGCCCCAGGACGTGGATTTCTCGCGCCAGCTCCTGGGCGAAGTACAGGGCGTGATCGATGAGCTGGAAATCGAATGGCCGGAAATGATGGGCTCGCGGGAGCTCGACAGGCCCGAGGTCTCCATGGGTGGGCGCTATGTAATGGCTCTTGGGGACGACGCCTTGATTCGGCGCGACGTCACCGTCAACATCGTCACCTCGATGCTCGGTGTCTTGACGCTGTTTCTGATCGCTTTTCGACGATTCGGACCGCTGATCTACGCCTTTCTGCCGTTGACCTGTGGTTTGGCACTGACCTTCGGATTTGCCGGCTTGACTTACGGCAAGCTGAGCGCTGCGACCAGCGGTGTCGCAGCCCTTCTCATCGGTCTGGGGATCGATTTCGTCATTGTGTCCTATGGCAGGTTCGTCGAGGAAAGGCAGCAAGGGGCCTCGCTGGAAGAGGGCCTGGCGAGGATGAGTGGTTCGTCCGGCCGTGCGGTGGTGGTCGGTGCGGTCACCAGTGCGGCGACCTTCTACGCCTTCGGTGTCACAGAGTTCACCGGCTTATTCCAGATGGGTCTGCTGACTGGGACCGGCATCCTGCTCTGCATGGCTGCGGTCCTCTGGCTCCTCCCGGCCATGCTGTCCTGGAGCGAAGACCACCATAGCCGGCGAGCGAAGCAGCCGCGCCTCTACCTCCACGGACTCGGTAGCGCCCGGCTGATTCGAGCCAGTCTGAAAAGGCCACGAATCGTCCTCGCCACGGGCCTTGTCGTTACGGTCCTGGCTGCCTGGTTGGCGTTGCAGTTGGAGTTCGTCGACAGCGTGCAGTCGATGCGCCCAGCCGGCAACCAGGGATCTGCGGTGCGAGACGAAGTCGCGGAGAGGTTCGGCGTTGGCTTCGAGCAGATGATGCTGGTGGTTCATGGCGATTCGATGGAGGAGGTCCTCAGCCTGGCCACACAAGCTGCTGACGGTGCCCAGGATCTGGTCCAGCAAGGTGTTCTCTCAGGCTACGACTCGGTGTCTTCTCTGATCCCTCCGGTACCTCGCCAACGCGAGAATCTTGCCTGGCTGGCGGAGGCTCGGCAGGGTCCCCTGGATATGCAGAGGATTCGCCGAGTCTTCGCGGAGACGGCCCTCGAGGAGGGCCTCCGGGTGGAGCCGTTCGAGTCGGGGCTGGAGCTTCTGGACAAGGCGATCAGCCGAGATCGAACCGTGGCCATGGACGACTTCGATCAAGTGAGTCAGGCGCGTTCGCTCCTCGATCGATACCTGCACGAGACCGAAGAAGGCTGGAAGAGCGTCGTCTACCTGTTCCCGAAGGGGACACTGTGGCGACGAGAAGCCCCGCCCGGCGCGGTGCAGCTAGCCGATCGCCTCGGGCCCAAAGCGGTGCTGACGGGTGCCAATGTGGTCAGCAGCTTTCTGCGCCGGACCGTTCTCCACGACGCCGTGGTGGCGGCGGTGCTGGGCTTCCTGGTCGTGGGGCTTCTGCTCTGGCTGGACTACCGGCGGTTGTGGGACACGATTCTGACTCTCGTCCCTCTGCTGGTCGGCCTCGTGTGGATGCTTGGCGGGATGGTGCTCATGGGCGCCAACATGAACTTCATGAACATATTCGTCTCGACCATGATCATCGGCATTGGTGTCGACTACGGAATTCACATGATCCATCGGTATCGGGAGTTGGGCGAGCAGTCCGAAGAGGAGCTCATGGCCGGCTTCGTGGAGACTGGCAAAGCCATCGTTCTGGCTGCCCTGTCGACGACCGTTGGTTTCGGATCCCTGTCCCTGTCTCACTACCCAGGCCTGCAATCGATGGGCAAGGTGGCCATTCTCGGGGCTCTGTCCACCGGGCTGGTGGCCATCACGCTGCTTCCCGCGTATCTGCTCCTGCGCTATCGAAAGCGCATGGACTCCTGAGCCCTCGCTACCCCCATTGCCCCATTGCCCCAATGCCTCAATGCCTCATTGCGCCAGGCCCCTACGCCCCTAAGCCCCTAGGCCCCTTCGCCCCTAAGCCCCTAAGCCCTTAGGCTAGGTCCCTGCCACTTCATGCAACCGCATGAGGTTGGTCCCGGGCTCGTCTCCTTGCAAGTCCTTCATCAAGAGGATGAGTTTGTCGCCGGGCGCAACCTTGCCGGACGCCAGGAGCTGCCGCTCGACGAGCTCGACGATTTCACCGTGGCTCTTTACGCGGTCGCGCACGACGAAGGGGCGTGTGCCCCAGAGAATCTGGACCTTCCTGGCGACCTCATTGCTGGGGGTAAAGGCCAGGATCGGCGCCCGAGGGCGGTATCTGGACAGCAGACGAGCGGTAAAACCGCTCTGGGTAAAGGTGACGATCTGACGGACTCCCAAGTTGGCGGCCGTAAAGACGGCGGCGCGAGCGATCGCGTCGGCGATCTCGCTGCCCTCGAAAGGCCGACCGGATCCAGCCGCGGCCTCGGGTCCACCCGGGTCGCGTTGATGGGCATAGGCCTCGGATTCGCAGATGATCCGGGCCATGGTCTCGACTGTCTCGGCCGGAAACTGGCCGACGGCGGTTTCGCCTGACAAGAGCATTCCATCGGCACCGTCGAGCACCGCGTTGGCAACGTCGGACGACTCGGCCCGAGTCGGCCGGTGGTGCTCCATCATCGACTCGAGCATCTGGGTGGCAACGATGACGGGCTTGCCCGCCCGCAAGCAGGAATCGATGATCTTCTTCTGCAGGACCGGCACCCGGTGCAGCGGTACCTCTACGCCGAGGTCGCCTCGGGCGACCATCACCGCGTCGGCCGCTTCGACGATTTCTTGCAGATTGGCCACCCCTCTGGCGCGCTCGAGCTTGGCCATGATGGGCAGTTCGCCGCCTGCCTCTCGCACCAGGCCGCGGATTCGAGTCAGGTCGGCAGCCTGGCCGACGTAGCTGGCCGCAAGATAGTCGGCCTGCTCCTCGACGGCCAGTGTTATGTCGCTGCGGTCCTTGTCCGAGATCTCGAATGGCAGGTCGGTGTCCGGAAGGTTGATGCCCTTCCTGGTCGAGATCGGCCCGCCGATCACCACGACCGCCTCGGCGCGGCTCTCGAGGGCTTCGGCCACCCGCAATTCCACGAGGCCGCCATCGATCAGGAGTCGTTGTTCGGGTCTGAGGTGCCGCAGGAGGTCGCTGTCGCTCAGGGGAATCGCGACATCGGAGGCCTCAGCGGCGAGGGCGACGGTCTCGCCTTTGTTCAGCCAACGAGGGCCGTTCGGCACTTCGCCGAGTCGGTACCTGGGCCCCATGAGATCCAAGAGGATGGGCACGTAGAGGCCCTTGTCACCCGCGACTTTTCGAATCCTCGCGATGTTCTGTCGATGCTCTTGCGAATCGCCATGCGAGAGATTGAGGCGTACAACGTCGACTCCGGCGTCGAAGAGTCGGCCCAGCGCCGACTCCTCGGAGCTGGCCGGACCCAGAGTCGCAATGATCTTGGCTCTTCGGGTCATGGCGAGGGAGTATAACTCCTCGGCGCGATGCGGCACCTGTCGCGGATTTGCTACCATCGTGCGCCGAGTTGCAAGAGGAAACCGACACCAATGTTCGACGGACTTCAAGGAAAGCTGCAGCACACATTTCGCCGGCTGAAGGGCGAGGGTCGGGTCTCAGAGGAGATCCTGCAGGAAGCGTTGCGCGAGATCCGACTGGCTCTGCTCGAGGCGGATGTCCACTTCCGGGTGGTCAAGGCTTTTGTCGGCAGGTTGCGCGAACGGGCTATCGACCAGAAGGTTCTCGACAGCCTGACGCCGGATCAGCAGGTCATCAAGATCGTCCGCGACGAGCTCATCACGCTTCTCGGGGAGCCTGGTTGGGAGCTCGAGCTGAGCGGCAGGCCGACAGTGATCCTGCTGTGCGGCCTCCAGGGCTCCGGCAAGACGACTACGGCGGGGAAGCTGGCTCTGCGCCTCAAGCAGCGGGGGCGTCACCCACTCCTGGTGGCGGGTGATTTGCAGCGCGCGGCGGCCGTCGAGCAGTTGGCCCAGGTTGGAGGCGGGGTAGGAGTCCCTGTGCTGGAGCCTGAGCCTGGTGAGGATGTCCTGCGGTTGGGACGGCGCTCGATGAAGGCGGCGCAGGAACGGGGTCATGATGTCGTGTTGATCGACACCGCCGGTCGCTTGCATGTCGACGACCGTCTGATGGAAGAGATCCGCGACCTGGCGACAGCAGTCGAGCCCACTGAGACCTTGTTGGTTGCCGACTCCATGACCGGTCAGGATGCGGTCCGCAGCGCCGAGGAGTTCGCCCGGGTCCTGCCGTTGACGGGTGTGATCCTGAGCAAGCTGGACGGCGACATGCGTGGCGGGGCCGCTCTCTCCATCCGGAGCGTCGCGAAAGTGCCCATCCGCTTCGTCGGCGTCGGCGAGAAGTCGGGTGACCTGGAGCTGTTTCGCCCCGAGAGCATGGCCTCCCGAATCCTCGGTATGGGCGATGTTCTTTCCCTGATCGAGAAGGCCGAGGAGGGCCTCGACGCCGCCGAGACCCAGCGTCTCGCGGAACGCATCGCCAAGCAGGAGTTTACTCTGGAGGATCTGAGGGATCAGCTGCGACAGATGCGGCGAATGGGCCCGCTGAGCCAGATCATGGAGATGCTCCCCAAGGCCGGCCCTTTCAAGGGTCTCGATGCCTCGATGGTGGACGAGAAGAGGTTGACGAGAGTCGAAGCGATGATCGACTCCATGACTCCGCAGGAGCGCCGCGAACCTCGAGTCCTCAACGGCAGCCGAAAGCGCCGCATCGCGCGAGGCTCGGGAGTGTCCGTGCAGGAGATCAACCAACTCCTCAAGCAGTACCGCGAGACTCGCAAGATGTTGAAGGGTGTCAAAGGAAAGTGGTTGAAAAAGGCGGCGGGTCTGAGATAGGGTCCGACCCGTCGGGAATCCCTCATTGCGGATTTCCTTGTTACAATGAAACATTCGGCCAAAACCCTGGCGAACAGGGTGAGTGCGTCTTATATCTGCGCTGAGCCGAGCCAAGTTTGACCGGAGGAATGAGATCATGTTGAAGATTCGGCTCCGCCGAATGGGTTCCACACATCGGCCCTTCTATAGGGTCGTGGTGTCCGATTCGCGGAAGACTCCAACGGCGTCGGCGATCGATGAGGTCGGTATCTACGACCCGCGCTCCGAGCCGGAGACCATCAAGATTGACGGCGAGCGTGTAGAGCACTGGGTGCAGCGTGGCGCCCAGATGACTCCAACAGTTCAGAAGTTGCTACGTCGCCAGGAAGCAACGAGCTCGACCGCGTGAGTGAGTCAGCGGTCCAGGAAGCCCTCGCCAGAGTCATCGGCCTGATCGTCGATGAGCCCGAGGAGATTGATCTCGAAGAGATCCCGGGTCGGGACTCCACCCTCTTCGAGCTTCAAGTGGCACCCGAGGATCTCGGCAAGGTGATCGGCCGACAAGGTCGAACCGCTCGTGCCCTGCGTTCCCTGTTGGCAGCTCGTGGTTCCCGCGATGGGGAACGCTATGAGCTGGAAATCATCGAAACCTGATTCTCCAAGAGAGCTGCCTCCCACCATCGTGGTGGCAGAGGTGCGCCGACCTCACGGTTTGCGTGGGGAGGTGGTGCTCCAACTCTTGAGCGATACTCCTCATCGGTTCGAAAAGGGAAGTGAGCTCCAGGTGGTGTATCCGAATGGTGAGCGCCGGGATTTCGTCATCGAGTCCTCACGGCGGCAGAAGGACACGGTGGTGGTCGGGTTCGTCGGAGCGGACAATCGGGAGGAAGCAGAGAGCCTCAGGGGAGCCAGACTGGAGGTCTCGAGGGAGAGTGTGCCGCCGTCGCCGGAAGGCAGCTACTACTACTTCGAGCTCCTGGGCTGTGCCTGCCACGATGAGGAGGAGGGCGATCTGGGGCGGGTTGTCGAGATCGTAGAAGACGGGGGAGGGCTGATCCTCAAGATCGAAGACGGAGAAAGGCAGCTGATGGTTCCATTCGTCCGTGCCTATTTGAAACGGGTGGATACCACGGCCGGTACCATCGAAGTCGATCTTCCCGAGGGTCTGGTAGAGACATGCACATCTCGGTCATAACGATCTTCCCGGAGCTGTTCACGGAGTTTCTCTCGACCAGCCTGATCGGGCGCGCCGTCGGGACTGGAGACCTGGATGTCTCGGTGCACAATCTTCGCGACTTCGCCTACGGCAAGCACCAGACCGTAGACGACGAACCCTACGGCGGGGGTGGTGGGATGGTGATGAAGGCTCCTCCCTGGATCGAAGCCGTCCGCGTCGTGGCGAACGATGCGCCCTCGAGATGCGTTCTCCTGTCGCCACAGGGGCGGCGATTGACCGATTCAGGGGTGCGGGAGCTCGCTGGCGCCAAGGAACGGCTGATCTTGCTTTGCGGGCGCTACGAAGGTATCGACGAGCGGGTCAGAGTGGCTGTCGTGGACGACGAGATCTCCATCGGTGACTTCGTGCTATCGGGCGGAGAGCTGCCTGCGATGGTCTTGATCGAGGCGCTCTCACGGCAGGTCCCTGGCGTCGTGGGGCAGCCGCAATGCGTCGAACAGGATAGCTTCAGGAACGGACTGCTGGACTACCCTCATTACACGCGTCCCCAGGTCGTCGAGGGAGTACCGGTCCCCGATATCCTTGTGTCAGGCGATCACGGCGCGATTCGCGCGTGGAGAGGACGCCAGGCGATACGAGCTACTTGGGAAAAAAGACCGGATTTGCTCGCCCAGGCAGCGCTTACCGAGGAGCAGCTCGAGTGGCTTGCCGAGATCGAGCGTGAGGGCTCGGGGTACCCCCCTGATGCGGTGGACCTTGTCACACAGCCCGAGGACAAAGATAATACGAAGTCACCTCGAGAATAGATGACTTTCTGCTAGGTGGAAAGGTTTGAATAGCCATGAATACGCTACAAGAAGTCGAGAAAGAGTATCTGAGGTCGGATCTCCCGGAATTCCGTGCTGGCGACACCCTGCGAGTCCACGTAAAGGTCTCCGAGGGTGACAAACAGCGCATTCAACTGTTCCAGGGGGTCGTGATCGCACGTCGGGGAACCGGAACCGGCGAATCGTTCACTGTGCGCAAGATGTCGGGAGGAATCGGCGTCGAGCGGGTGTTCCCGATTCACTCGCCGGTCCTCGACAAGATCGAAGTGGTTCGGCGAGGCCGAGTGCGGCGGGCCAAGCTCTACTATCTTCGTGGGTTGCGAGGCAAGGCGGCACGGATCGAAGAGCGGCGAGAAGACAGACTGCAGAAGAAGGCTACCAAGAACGCTTCGTAGGGCCTGCCGCGGGCTCGGGGGTGGTAAGTTTGACGTCGCTGCAACAGCTCGTTTCCGAGGCGTATCGATTGCGCCTGTTGAGTGGAGTGGATGAGCTGTTGCGACTGGTGGGGTATGAACGAGTGGCAGGGGTGGACGAGGCCGGTCGCGGTTGTCTCGCCGGTCCAGTGGTCGCGGCTGCGGTGGTTCTGGGGCCGGGCCATACCCTGCCCGGTGTGGACGACAGCAAGAATCTGAGTGCTTCTGCAAGGGAGAGGCTGGCAGCGACTATCAAGGAGTCTGCGCTATCGTGGTCGGTAAATTCGGTATCGTCTGCTGTGATTGACTGCACCAACATCCTCGAGGCCACTCGTCGGGCGATGATGGCGTGCCTTGAGGACTTGAATCCTAGGCCCGACTGCGCCGTCCTCGACGCCGTTCGACTGTCTTCGCTGGGCTACCCAGCTCTTGGGCTGGTCAGGGGGGACGCGGTCAGCTACACCGTGGCCAGTGCCTCGATCCTCGCCAAGGTCGAGCGGGATCGCCTGATGCGCGAGATGGACGAGAAATACCCTCAGTACGGTTTTGCCCGTCACAAAGGCTATGGCGCCGCCGAGCATCGTCGGGCCCTGGCCGAGTATGGACCCTCTCCCGAGCACAGATTGACCTTCAGATCGGTCCTGCCCAGAACCGATGAGGCGGGCGCCTGATGGCGGCGAGTCGTCAAAAAGTGATTGGCAATGCCGAACGGCTGGTGAGTCGTGGCAAGCTGCAGGCTGCCATCGACCAGTACCGCAAGCTGCTGAGAGAGAACCCTGGCGACACGAGTACTTTGAATCGCGTCGGCGATCTGTACGCCCGCCTCGATCAGGTGGACGAGGCGATCGATCTGTTCAGTCAGGCGGCAGATCACTTCACGCAAGAGGGATTCTTCCTCAAGGGAATCGCAATCTACAAGAAGATCATTCGCTTGGATCCTGCCCGCATCGAGTCGGGGGCCAAGTTGGCGGATCTTCAGCGTCGTCAGGGCCTGGTCACCGACGCTCGGGTTCAGTATCAGACCGTGGCCAAGCAGTATCTGCAGGGCAGCGACTCCCAATCGGCGATCCGGATCTACAAGGAGCTGGTCGATCTGGAGCCGACGAACCCGACCCATCGGCTGCACCTGGCAGAGCTGCACCAGGAGAGCGAGCAATTGCCTGAAGCGATGGCCCAGTTCCGGGAGATCGCCAGGCTGATGTTGTCTCACGGCCGCATTGAAGAGGCCACGCAAGTCTGTCTGAAGGCGCTCGACGTCGCCCCGAAGGAGTTGAGCTTTCTCAGCGACATCCTGCAAGAGTTGCGTGTCGGCGGCCATGTGGAAGAGGCCGATCGGGTGATGGCGATAGCGCTCGAGAAGAACCCAGAAGCCAGGCTGGATGCCGAGCCGGCCGCCGCTCAAACGCCGGGCTTCGAGCTCGAAGAGGAGCCTGAGCCCGAGGCAGAAGCGATCTCGGCGAGCGGTTCCGACGAGAGCATCCTCGAGACAGCGCTGGAAGAGGCCATCGCAGCCGAAACAGCCGCGAGTGAAGAGGCAGTCGAGGAAGATCTCGAGTTCGAGATCGATCTCGAGGGTATCGAGGACCTCGAAGTCGATGAGGCCCCCAGCGAAGTGAGTCTGGACCTTGGCGACATCCAGCAGTCTGCGCTGGAGGAATCGGCTAGGAGCGAACTGGAGAAGAAGGCCGAGCTGCTCATTGAAGCGGATGTCCTGGCCAGATATGGGATGGAGGACAAGGCGGTCGAGAGGCTGGAGGAGCTACTCGAGATCGCCGAGGAAGATCCCGAGGTGCATTGCCGACTCATCACGCTGCACCTGGAGCTGAAGCATGCCGACCGGGTCGCTGAGCTGGCCAATCAACTGGCGGGTTTCGAGACGAATCAGGAGGTCGAGGACGCTTGGGAAAGCATCCAGAAACTCCTCATCGAGGACGGCTTCACGATCAAGGAGCGGCTGGTCAGTCCGCCAGTGCCAGTAGCGATCGAGCTGGAGGAAGTGCCCGAGGCGGAGGCTCCTGTCGCGTCGGCTGAGCCGGAAAAGGACGCTAGTTGGCTCGAGGACGTGAGTCAGGGGGTGGCCGAGTCCGGGGCTGCTCGCGATGACCTCTTCGAGCAGGAAGATGAGTTCTTCGATCTGGCCACCGAGCTGGAGAAGGAGCTGGAGGACGAGGAGGAGCTGGAGGGCGAGGAGCTCCTCGTGGCGCCTGAAGAGCAGAGCCTGGAGGAAATCGTCGAAGGCTTCAAGAAGGGGATGGCCGAAACCCTGTCGGCCGAGGACTACGACACCCACTACAACCTTGGGATCGCCTATAGGGAGATGGGGCTCATCGATGAGGCGATCGGTGAGTTTCAGCTGGCCGCGAAAGACCCCAGGTACCTCGTCGACTGCTGCTCGCTGTTGGCGACGTGCTTCCTCGAGAAGGGCTTTCCGGAGCTTGCAGTCAAGTGGTACAAGGAGGGTCTTGACTCGCCGACGATCACCGAGGAGGAGACGTTGGGTCTCTGGTACGAGCTCGGCAATCTCTACGTCTCGATCGGCGAAGAGGACCAGGCCCGACTACAGTTTGTCGAGATCTACGGCGTCAACTCCAGCTACCGGGATGTCGGTAGTAGGCTCGAAGAGCTGAGCGAGAGGTAGCGCGAGCTCTCACCCTCCTTCGTCGCGAGACGGCTTCTCATGACGAGCCAACAGAAGATCTATTGGTCGGCTGTAGCCCTGGTCGGCCTGCTGGTTGGTGGCTTGATGCTGTCGGGCCCGGTCGAGCAGCAGTTTGCGCCGGAGCCGGTGGCTGCTTGGGTCGCCATCCAGGCACAAGGCTCTGATGTCGCCCAGACGGGCAGGTTGGAGGTCTCCGCCGGGACAAATTTCGAGTTGCATGCCGTGCTCGAGGCCAAGGAATGGTCTGGCAAGACGATCTACTTCACAGAGGCGGATCGGCTCGTCATCGAAGGCGAAGAGATCCCACCCGACCTTCTTCGGCGTTGGACCCGCAGCGAGGCGCCCAGAATCCTCTGGTTCACGGTGGAGGGGTTCACACCTTTTGTCGCTATCGAAGAGGCCAAGGGCCTCGAAGCGTTCTACTTCCGGGAGGTCTTTCGCTCGGATTGGGCCCGAGCTTGGTCCGTTCCAGGGGACTTGCAGCCCAGTGCCGAGAGACAAGAGGTTCGCGACATGGTGACGGGCCTGCCGCGCTTCGGCACCCAGCGCTTCCACGTGCGAATCGAAATGTTCGGGCCGAAAAGCTCGATCACACCCGAGGTAAGGCTGCGATCTCCAGAGGCTACGGACCTGCCAAGGAAGGTAGAAGGCTTCCCGACGGTGATCGCGTCTTTGCCGGGAGGGCTGGAGGTTCCGTCCCAGGTCTTCGGCCTGAGCCAGATCGAGGTAGCGCCGCAGGCTCTCGGCGGTGCGGGTGACTTGTTGGCGGATTGGACGCGGAATCGCCTGGCTTTCTCGCGATTGACGGTATTTCGGGAGATGCTCGATCGCGCCCGGCTCTCCTATGAGGACCTGAAGTGGACCGATGTCGATCTCCAGGAGGGGCCGGTATGGAGCCTCGAGGCTGTCGAGCCCGGAGATTTCTTGAGAGTCGGGGAGAGAATCGCCATTCTGGTGGCCGATCGAGGGAAGCCAGGGGTTCTCGATCGCTCCGATCTGTGCTTCGACTTCATCAAAGGAGCGAGAGTCCGCCCCCTCGACGAGATCTTCGTCGGCGACGGCCTGGTGGAGTGGGCACGGCAGATGTCGTCGTCGATTGCCGGCGCCAACTGAGCGGGAACCCAGGAAGATGCGATGAACGGTCCCTTGTTCGATCATCTCGAGCCGCCAGCGCCGGAGCGGTCGGGCCCGGCGCCCCTGGCCGACCGGATGCGCCCTGAGTCTCTCGATGAGGTGGTCGGGCAGGAGGTCGTCGACGAAGGCGGTTACTTGCGGCGAGCCATGGCCGAGGATCGGGTCCCGTCGCTCATCCTGTGGGGCCCACCGGGAACCGGTAAAACGACGATTGCGCGCATTCTGGCGGCTGAGATCACCTGCCGATTCGTACCTTTCAGTGCCGTGACCTCAGGAATCAAGCAGGTCAAGGAGGTCATGGCAGAGGCGGCGCGACTGCGGGGTGCCGAGACCCGGCGGACGCTGCTCTTCGTGGACGAAATCCACCGATTCAATCGAGCCCAGCAGGATGCCTTTCTCCCCTACGTCGAAAGTGGAGACATTCTGCTGATCGGTGCAACCACCGAGAACCCTTCGTTTCACATCAATTCAGCCCTGCTTTCGAGATGTCGGCTCGTCGTTCTGCGCCCCTTGAGCGAGGCCGAGCTCGAGAGGGTCGTCGCCCAGGCTCTAGCGGACGAGGAGCGGGGCCTTGGCAGTCTGCGAATCGAATTCGAGGACGACGCCCTGGCGACTCTGGTGCAGATGGCCTCGGGTGACGCGCGAAGAGCGCTCAATCTAGTGGAACTGGTTGCGCTCGATGCCGCAGGAGACGCGGTTCGACAGATTGACGCGGCCAGAGTGTCCCGGGTTGTTCAGCAGAAGGTGCTCTTGTACGACAAGTCGGGCGAAGAGCACTTCAATCTCATTTCCGCACTGCACAAGTCGCTCAGGGAGAGTGACCCTGATGCGGCCCTGTACTGGCTTGCACGGATGCTGACAGCGGGCGAAGCCCCCTTGTACATCGCCCGCCGCCTGGTCCGTTTTGCGAGTGAGGATGTGGGGCTGGCCGATCCGATGGCATTGCCCCAGACCCTTGCGGCCTGGGACGCCTATCACCGCCTCGGTTCCCCGGAAGGGGAGCTGGCCCTCGCTCAGGCGACTCTTTACCTGTCGCTAGCTCCGAAGAGCAATTCAGTCTATGCGGCCTACGGCGAAGTCCGTCGCGCGGTGGAAGAAGAGCCCGCAGCGCCGGTGCCAGCCGCGCTGCGCAACGCTCCGACGAAGCTCATGACTGAGCTTGGATACGGCGAAGGCTACGTTTACGCCCACTCCGTCGATGAGGGTGTCGGCGGGATCGAGTGCCTACCGGAGAATCTGGCGGATCGATGCTTCTACAGACCGCAGGAACGGGGCTTCGAGCGCGAGCTGTCACTGCGCCTCGAAGAGTTCCGAGCCCTGAAAGAGCGAGTCAGACGGTCCTCTAGTGCCAAATGAAGAGTACGAGCACGTAAGCCCAGTAGCCGACCACGAGTCCGACGGCTTCTACCCGACTGAGCCTAGAGCCGGTTCCAAAACACCGCCAGACCACCAGGCTGACCAGCATCATCACGATCAGATCGAACCAGACCGGCTCGACGACCGAGATAGGCCGAGCCGCCGCGGTCGCGCCGAGGATGAACAGGATGTTGAAGACATTCGATCCGATGAGATTGCCGATGACGATGTCGCCTTCTTTGCGAGCGGCGGCCACCACGCTACTAGCCAGCTCGGGTAGGCTCGTGCCGAAGGCCACAACCGTGAGGCCGATGACTCGCTCGCCCACGCCGAGCGCGCGCGCCAACCCTACGGCTCCCTGAATCAGAGCTTGTGCTCCAGCCACCAGTAGGCCGATCCCGGCGATCACCAGGAGCAGACTGATACCCACAGATCGCCATCTGTCGCCGAAAGCCTCGTCGAACTCTGCAGAGACCTCGGCCTTTTCCGGCTCCCGCCGCCACAGCAGTCTCATCAGATAGACAACCAGGATCGTCAGAAGCAGGCCTCCTTCGAGCCGACTCACCTGGGCGTCCCAGACTAGCGGGAAGACGAGGGCGCTGGTCAGCAGCATGAACGGGACTTCTCTCTGGATGAATCGGGCCGCGACGGTAAGGGGCCAGATCGCCCCCGTGATTCCCAAGACCAGTGAGAGGTTCGCAATGTTGGAGCCGATGATATTGCCCATCGCGACAGCCGGCGCACCCTGGAAGACACCGACCAGGCTGGCAGCCAGCTCCGGGCTCGAGGTGCCCATCGAGACGATCGTCAGTCCGATGATCATCGGACTCAGGCCCAGGCGTCTTCCCAGGTTCGCGGCACCCCGGACCAGACCTTCGCCCCCCGCGTAGAGAAGGCCGATACCAAGGATCAGGAGAAGGAAGTCCATTGTCCCGACATCAGGCTACTCAGAAGCCTGTTCGATCACGCTGACCACGGCTTCCTTGGTCAGCAACTCGGAGAATACGTGCGGATCCTGATCAGGCCGATAGAGGAGGTAGAAGGGAATACCGTAGCGCCCATGATCGGCGAGATACTGCGTGATCGTGTCGCTCCGAGTCGTCCAGTCAGCCTTCATCGAGATGACCTCGTGCTTCTCGAAAGCCCCGGCAACTTCGGGAGTCTCGAGGACCAGTCGCTCGTTGACCTTGCAGGTGAAGCACCAATCGGCCGTGACATCGACGAACACCAGGTGACCGGCCGAGGCCAGGCGCTCCGCCTCCTGTCGATCGAAGGTCAGCCAGTCGATGAGGCCGGTGGAATGCCCGGTGCTCGAAGGGTCGACCCTCGTAACGTCGGCGCCAGCTGCCAGAGCCACGGCCACTACCATTGTGATCACGATGCCGACAAGAGCCAGTTTTCTGACCCAGCCCCGAATGGTGGAGCTGTGACGGATCCACACGAACATGGCCATCCCGAGGATCGCCAGCTCGATAAACGCCAGGCGCTCTCGACTGACCTGCGCAGCGAGAACATAAAGCAGCCAGATCGCAGCCGCGGCCAGAAGGAATCCCATGACGATCCGTAGGTTGTCCATCCACGGACCCGGCTTGGGCAGGAGTTGTGCTGTCCTGGGTGCGGCGGCCAGAATGAAGTAGGGCAGTGCCATGCCAACGGCGATAGCGGTGAAGACGGCAAAGATCGTCGAGGCTGGTTGACTCAGGGCGAAGCTCACCGCCGTGCCCAGAAACGGCGCCGAACAGGGGGTAGCCATGAGAGTGGCGAACAGACCCGAGGCCAGATGCCCGGGGACCCCCTCCTTGGGTCCGGAATCCGCGAACTGCGCCAGCCTCATCGGCAGGACGATCTCGAAGACGCCCCACAGATTCAGGCAGAAGAGGATCACGATCAGGGTCAACACCACGACGAAAGTCGGTTCCTGGAACTGGACTCCCCATCCGACGGCAGCACCAGCGGAGCGGGCCAGAATCGCCGCCAAAGCGAGAGCCCAGAACGAGAGGAGGATTCCGAGGGCGGTGGCCAACGATCCGACAACGACTTGCGAGCGGCCCTTGCCGGCGCTCTTGACCAGGCCGAAGATCTTGAGCGAGAGCACTGGCAGCACGCATGGCATCGCGTTGAGAATCAGGCCTCCCACGACGCCGAGAAGCAGAATCAACGGCAAGCTGACCGGCGGCTTCTGGGAAGAGGGCGGAGAGGATTCGGCTTCGCGTATCTGGAAGATCT
>Ga0316192_10000329_pt1 | contig 33971 bp, 27 predicted proteins | sample MerIslwburrow_MG_FD_204931 | JGI IMG/M metagenome (GOLD analysis project Ga0316192, IMG submission 204931) | Coastal sediment microbial communities from Maine, United States - Merrow Island worm burrow | ecosystem: Environmental > Aquatic > Marine > Coastal > Sediment | place: USA: Maine...
GTAAACGCGCCCGTAGCTCAGCCCGGATAGAGCGCCGGACTACGAATCCGTAGGTCGCAAGTTCGAATCTTGCCGGGCGCACCAGTTATTTCAAGGAGTTATGCTATCAGGCATTGCTCCTTTTTTGTTAGTTGCTACCATTTTGCAACCAAAATTTTTAAAAACACTCATTTCGAGGTTTCTTGCAGCCCTTTGATTTTCAGAATTCATGAGATGGGCATAGACGCTTAGCGTTACTGTGGGACTGTGATGCCCCAACTGAGTCTGGATATACTTAATGTTTTCGCCCTGCTCGATTAATAGGCTTGCATAGGTATGTCTTAGATCATGGAATCTAATTCTCTCCAACTCCGCTGATTTAATTGCCGGTCGAAAATATCTGCTAAGCATGTTGGATTGGCAAATCGGCTTGCTGCTCAAACGGGTGAGCGTGACAATGCCGGGCAGCGCTCAGCCAGTGGTAATCACATTTGCCAAGGGCTTCAAGGAACCGGAGTCAGAATCGATAAAAGGTAAAAAGCGATGTGAACAGCCCAAATGGGTGGCCTTTTTATCAACGGACCTGAGCCTTCACTCGGCCACGATCATAAAGCACTGTACCAAACGCTGGTCGATCGAAGTCTGCTTCAAGGAATGCAAGCAATTGCTGAGACTTGGTAAAGAACAGAGCCAAAATTTTGATGCCCAGGTTTTCACCGCGACCATAAGCTTATTGCGTTACGCGGTATTGAGCCATTTGACCGAAGCGGAAAATACCGGATCGAAGGGCATTTTGTTCGAACACCTGGCAGATGAAGCCGCTCAAATCACTTATGTCCAAAGATTGTGGCAGTTCTTTCGTAGCCTGTTTGCAGTCAGTTTTTCAAAGATCTTTGAGCTTTTTAAAATCGAGGAAGAATTTCAGTCCTATTTTCAAGCCTTAGAGCAGGCTATTCTTGGTTGTGTGCCCGCTTTGGGGTGCGAAACTTGAGTCAATAATTCCATGGACGGCAGTGCCAAGACACTTTCTGACACCCGTAATGCGCCGTTTTGACACTCTCTTAATTTTTGAGGTGTCAAAGATGACTTAAAGATGTTTTTGGAACCAGTCTGTTGCCAAGTCTGCGGCTTTCGACAGCCACGGATCTTTAAACACCTCGAAATGAGTTATCGGCAAAGCAGATAACCCTTTCGGCTCGCGCGCTTTCTCGTATGCTTCCTTGACAAACTCGATGGGAATCAGATTGTCATATTCTCCAGGTATTAACAGAAGAGCAGTCGGTGCCATCAAGTGGATCAGACTCACTGGATCGAACTCGCGAACTTTTTCCAAGGACTCTATTGTTATTTCATTTTTCCAATTTGGGGCCAACTCCCTGAATGCCATATACCACTCATAGGCGTCCTTAAAGGGAAGAACGCACGGCTCTCCCTCGGGAGCCACTACCTTCATGTAGTTTGGGCTCCCGGTCTTGTATCGCCGAACGCGATCCTGGATCACCAATTCTCCTAGCCGGTCCCAGGTCGCCGGGTCCCTCTTCCGACGAGACTCCGGGTTCAATGTTGACGGGACTTGCGCAACAACTGCCTTAACGCGCTTGTCGTGCGTACCCACATATAGACAAAGGCCTCCACTGTAAGATATTCCCCAGACGCCGATGCGTTGAGGATCCACTTCGGACCGGTCGGAAAGCCAGGTGATACCGTTGCGATAGTCCTCCACCATCTCTAAGGCGAAAATCTGGTTTCGCGGCTCGCCTTCGCTCTCGCCCCAGAAGCGGTAGTCGAAAACTAAGGTCACAAAACCAGCTGCAGCGAACCGTTTGGCGAAACCTGCAAGCCCCATCTCTTTTACACCTGCAAAACCATGGGCCATGACGATCCCTGGAGCTGTTTGCGCTTCGGCCAAGCCGTCTGGCACGTAGAGCCAACCGCGGCATAGCAGCCCTCTGCTTGGAAATTCGATGTTCTGACGCATTTTGCCTTCCCCTAGCTTAAACGAGCTGAAATTTTATATACTTTATGGTTATCCTGACTCGTTCCTCTATTAAGATCGAATCCAAATGTCAATTAATAGATTCCCGGTGGCTTATCCATACCCCACTTTCTCTCCTAAACAGAAAATTAAGCCCACCCATCATCTGCGGTCAAAATCCCAAACTCCATTTTTCATTTGAATGGTTGTCAAGGAGGGACTATCACGCCACTAATTTCGTAGGTCTCTTGATAAAGTGGCAAGAATACTATAGGATAGATTTGGATATTACACATTTATTAGGTGTAGCAACTCGTTATATTTAGCAGAAACCGCGCGCTGCATCAAATGTTTGTTAATGGCTATCGCTGATGTGAAATCGGTGGAACACATCAAAACGTACTTGAATAATCTCATTTCCGCACCTATTGTGGTGCTTAAAGTATGAGTTTTTCCGTACAATAACAAATCAGACGATAAATGGTGCTGCCGCCCGGAGCGGTTGGTGAACAGCCAGAAACAGGTCGGTGCGCATTGTAGCGGCTCGACAGGTCATGCGTCACCTTAGTGTCTGAAACATTAAGTGAAATACTCCATTTTACATACCAAGCTTAATCGACCGTCCGTAGCGCCCGACGTCTTGCCGCGGGAACGCCTGACCAAACGACTCGACCAAGGCCGCAAACGGCCGTTGACCTTGATCTCTGCTCCGGCCGGCTACGGCAAGAGCACTCTGGCCAGCCGCTGGCTTGAATCCGGTGATCATCCCTTCGCGTGGGTGTCGCTTGACGATGACAATAACGACCTGCACCAGTTTCTAAACTATCTCCTTGCCGCCATTCAAGAGCGCTTTCCCACGTGCGACCTGCGCAGCGAAGCATTGCTGAACGCCGACCGGCTGCCGCCCACCGACAAGCTGGCACGATACCTGCTCAATGACCTGCACCAGGTGCCGGAGTCGTTTATTATCGTATTGGATGACTACCAGCGAATTAAAGAGACGCGCGTCCACGATTTTATTACCGCACTCCTGAAGAATCCGGCCGGGAATGTTCATCTGATGCTGTTGACACGGCAAGATCCACCGCTTCCGCTCGCCACCATGCGGGGCCGCGGACTCGTGACGGAGATCCGGGCGGACGATCTGCGGTTCACGCCCGACGAAGCGGCGGCATTTCTGGGCCGGATGCTCGATGTCACCGTCGATAAGGCCACGGCCGACCTTCTGGAAGCCAAAACCGAAGGGTGGGCGACGGGATTGCGGCTGGCCGGCCTCTATCTGAGAGGAGAGAAAAATCTGAACCGGTGTTTACAGCAATTGAGCGGAAGTTCAGGGCACATTGCCGAGTATCTGGCGGCCGAAGTGCTGTCCCGACAGCATCCAAAGATGGTGTCCTATTTGCTTGAAACCTCAATATTGGATCGTTTCTGTGCGCCCCTGTGCGGCCAAATGCACCAAGAACAGGGCGACAAACAGTCGGAAGTCACTGCAGAACAGTTTATCCACTGGCTGGTGAACACCAAACTTTTTGTCATCACCCTGGACGACGAAGGGTACTGGTTCCGGTATCACCATATTTTCCAAGCTTTCCTCCAAGGAGAGTTGCGCAAACAGCGCACTGCGGATCGGATTGCCGATTTGCACCGGGCCGCCGGCAACTGGTTTGCCGAAAACGATCTGGTTGAAGAAGCCATCCGGCATGCCCTGGCTGCCGGAGAAAACCAGGCCGCCGTCCGCCTGGTGCTCGAGCATCGCTATGATCTAATGAGCAACGCTCAGTATCACCGGTTGAATAACTGGCTGGCGTTGCTGCCGAGAGACACAGTGGCGGAGACGCCCCTTTTGCTGACGACGCAGGCGATTACTGCCTGGGTGAGCGGCCAGAGAGGGGCTGTGGCAACTCTCACGGAACAGGCCAAGCGCCTGTTGGACAGGCTTTCTCCCGAATCCCCTGAATATGCAATATTGCAGGGTGAAATCATCACACTGCATAATGTGGTATGCGCCTTAAATAGCGAGCCTGCAAGTGCCTGGATCGATTCTCACAAGGCGTTTGAATGGCTACCGAAAAAGGCATTTTTTTTCCGAATGCTGGCGGTCGTAGAAACGGCGCTATGCCACCAGATGAAAGGAAATCTCAACCAGGGCGTCAAGCTGCTGAAGGATGAACTGAAGGCTCCCGACTTGCCTATCAGTATCCAAGCCAGAGGATGGTTCTACCTTTGCATCATTAACTACCTGGATTGCAACACATCAGGAACACTGCTCTCAGGTCTTAAGTCCATAGAAATATCTGACAACCACCGGTTGGCCCATACAGGGGGAATTTCGAAATACTTCATTGGCGCTACCCACTATTTGTCCAACGACCTGACGAAGGCCAAGTTTTATCTGTTGGGCGTATTAGGCGATCGTGCCTATACCAATGCGATCTATGTCTCCCAGGCCTGCGGCATACTGGGCTTCATTTACCTCTCAGAGGGCTGCCCCGAGAAAGCCGAAAGCGTTATCGAACAAGCGGTTGACAGCGCTTGGCAGATGCAGGACCAGTATTCCCCGGCAATAAGAAAAGCACTGCGGGTGGAGCTTGCGTTGCGCCAGGGAATGGTGGCTGAGGCCCGCCGGTTGAGCCTTGGTGTCGATTACGAGATCCTGCCTCTGAGCTGGTTCATATACATGCCGCAACTCACGCGTATAAAGCTCTTGCTGGCCGATGGCTCGGACCGGAGCCTCGAAGAGGCCCGGTCCCGACTTGTCGAAATTGATCAAAAGATGCGCCGGATAAATCGAAAGTGCGTGCGCATCGACATCCTGGCGCTGCTGGCGCTTGTGTGCCATCAGCGAAATGAACACGCCGCGGCCGCCGAACACCTCCAGGCCGCCCTTGACCTGGCTGAACCACAGGAATATATCCGAACTTTCATGGACTTGGGTAGACCGATGGTGGACCTGCTCACATCTCTCATCCAAGACCGAACCGGAAAAACCTTTGCGCAACGAGTTCTTAAAGCGTGTCAGGCGGAGCACCGCAAAAACGACCCCTCAGAGCCGGACGTACCCGTCGAACCACGGTTTTTTGAGCAACCCCCACACCATATCCTCACCCGGCGTGAAATCGAAATTCTTCCGTTGCTGGCTGAGGGACTGAGCAATCAAGACATCGCCGCAAGGCTCTATATCGCACCGGTGACGGTCAAGAAGCATCTGCAAAACATCTACAAAAAACTGAATGCCAAAAACCGACTCGAAGCGTTAAAAAAATCCCGCCAGATGGGTATCCGCATCATTAATTAACCCCCCCCTCACCCGGCCAACAGATGGTTGATAGCCGCAGACCGACAACCGGCCAATTCCCCATTTCCGTGCTCCACATGCGGTGCCCATCATAACCACGCCGATGCTTTTCCGGGGCCTATCCCCTACTCCGAAAGGAGTAGGGGTGCTCTGCCGTTAAAATCCTCCTTTTGGGTAATTTACAGGCAGGATAGACAGCCATAGTTAATGATTATTCGGAAAACTTCACGCAGAAAATAAGCGGTGGCTCTGATAACAGCTGATGAACCGTGGATCCTGACACCCGGCTACCGCAGCGACGCAGCCGGCGATAGCACAATAAGAAGATCGTCAAGGCGTCCCGATTGCCGGATGCCCAGGCGGCGACCATTTAACCTTGTTTGCCGTCGATTTCTTCCCCTCGACCGGGAGGCGATCAGCGGTCTGTAAGCACTATTCATTACAAAAAGGAGAGCAAGATGAATACGAAGCGCGTGCTCGGTCTGTTGGTGGTCATAGCGGTTGTCCTGATTGGCTCTGTTTCTGCTCCAGCAGTTGCCCAGGACAACGACAACATGGAAATCTTGCGGGAAAAGTTGCGGGCGGACAAGAAACTCATTGTAGCCCAAAACATGCAGCTGAGCGATGCGGAAAGCAAGACCTTCTGGCCGGTCTATGACGCCTACCAGGAGGAAAAAAGCAAGCTCGCCGATCGGCTCAGGAAGGTTATCCAAGATTATGCCGCCAACTTCCAAACCTTGCCCGATAAGGTCGCCAAGGATCTCGTCGATCGAAGCCTGGCGATCAAACAGGACGATGTGAAGCTGATGGCCGCCTATCTGCCCAAATTCCGTCAGGCCGTGGGGGATAAGAAAGCCGCCCGTTTCTACCAGATCGAAAACAAGATCGATGCCATCGTCAACTTCGAACTGGCAGCCAACATTCCGCTTGCCCAATAAGGTCGGGGTTGTGCGGATTTGCTGTCCGTCGACGGCAACCCGCCGGCGGACAGCCCGATTCTGATCCGGCCTGAAGAGCACATCGAGCAGGAAAGGAAGATGAGTGCGCCCATGAAAAAGCCAGTTTTCGGTATGAGAAGCAACGTTTTAGCCATTGCTTATTTGGCGCTCGCCGTTGGCGTTTCCGGCTTCGCCCAGGCAGCGCAGGAATCTGCCCCGAAACTGACGCTCATCAACAACGTCGCTATCTTCGACGGCCAAACCGAAACGCTGCTGAAAAACAGGCACGTCCTGGTCAAGGGCAATCGCATCGAAACGGTGTCGGATGAGCCTCTGGCCGTCATTCAGACCGACAATGTGACCATGATCGACGGCGGCGGCCGGGTGCTGATGCCGGGCATGATCGACGCTCACTGGCACGCGCTGTTTGCAACGATGTCCATGCCCAAACTCCTTCAATCGGAATTGAGCTATTTAACGATTGTCGCTGCGCGAGCCAACCGGGATGCCTTGATGCGGGGGTTCACGACGGTCCGCGACGTAGGCGGCAACGTGTTCGCACTCAAACAGGCCACCGACGAAGGCATCATCGATGGGCCACGCATCTATCCCTCCGGATCGTACATATCCCAGACCGGCGGTCACGGCGATTTTTTAGGGCGGCATGACACACCCACCGAACCGTGCCGGAATCTGAGCTACCTGGAAAAATCAGGGGTCACCATGATCGCCGACGGCGTGCCGGAGGTGACGAAACGCGCCCGGGAAATCATGCGCGCGGGCGCCTCCCAGATCAAGGTCATGGCTGGCGGTGGGGTGTCGTCCTTTTACGACCCGATCGACGTGACGCAGTACTCGCTGGATGAAATGAAGGCCATCGTCCAGGTGGCCGAATCCTACAACACCTATGTGACGGTGCACGCGTTTACGCCCGATTCCATACGCCAGGCCATCGAAGCCGGTGTGCAATGCATCGAGCACGGCCATCTGCTCGACGAAGCGATTCTCAAGCTCATGGCCGAGAAGGGCGTCTGGCTGTCGATGCAGCCAATTCTCGACGACGAAGATGCGATCCCTTTTCCCGAAGGGTCTGAAAACCGCAAAAAGTTCGTGCAGGTGACGGACGGGACCGACAATGTCTATCGGCTCGCGAAGAAGCTTAAATTGAAAACGGCCTGGGGGACCGACACCCTCTTCGATCCGGAGCTGGCCAAAAAGCAGGGCAAGCTGGTCACCAAGATGCAGCGCTGGTATGCGCCATATGAGGTTCTCAAAATGGTTACTCATGATAACGCACAACTCTTAAAGATGAGCGGCCCGCGCGATCCCTATCCGGGCCAGTTGGGCATCGTCGAAGAAGGCGCTTACGCAGACCTGATCCTGGTGGACGGCAATCCCCTGGAGAACCTCGACCTTGTTGCGGACGCGGAAAAGAACTTTGTCGTGATCATGAAGGACGGCAAGATCTACAAGAACGAGCTGTAAACCATGTTATGTCGAGGCGCACCCGAAACTGAAAGAGCGTTTATAGGAACCATTTGCCATAAGACACCGGCGCACAGACCCCTCTGGCGACGTACAATATGGCGGTCAGAGGAATAGCCACCACTCAATAAGGAGGATACAATGCACTCTGAGACCACCTTGCGAAAATCTGCCAGCTTGCCCCAGTTCCTAAGAGAAGTCTTTCAATGCATCGACAAAAAGGACTTTGAGGGCATAAAGAGCTTCTTCTCAGCGGATTTTCGTCTCTACTTCGCGCACTACACTCTACGCGGCATCACCCAAGGGCTCGGTTTTGTCGACGCCTTTGATAAGCGTCTGCCCAAATATGAGCACGTCATGAAAGATATCTACGTCGGCGAGCACGTCACATATTTTGATGGCGTGTTGAGGGTGTGGTTGTCCGATGACTCGGTCGTGGAAACCCCGTTCTGGGACAAGATTGAGGTCGATCCCACCTCTGGCAAAATCACCACAGTGTATGCCCTCTTCAGCATCGCAGCAGTACCTGAGAAGTATTGGAAGGATTTGAAGCCTGAGGACTTTGCTTAGGTGTAGACTGACAGGTTAGGAATCATCGCCAAAAACACAAGTGACAGGAGGAAGATAAAATTGGGTAAACACCGGATATATAAGCGGATCATTCGTTCGGCGACGCTCATCTGCGCACTCTTTTCATTCACAGAGCTTGCTGCCGCTCAGGACTTCGATCTGGTGATCCTCAATGGCCGGGCGATGGACCCGGAGACCAAGTATGATGACATCGCCAATGTCGGCGTCAAGGACGGTAGGATCGCCGTCATCACCAAGGACAAGATCACCGGAAAGGAAACCATCGATGCCACCGGCCACGTGGTCGCGCCCGGGTTTATCGACATCCACGCCCACGGCCAGAATATCGGTGACTACCGCATGCAGGCCATGCAGGGCGTGACGACCATGCTGGAGCTGGAGTCCGGCGTGCTGCCGATTGCCGAGTGGTATGCGAAGCAGGCCAAAAAGAACCTGCCGATCCACTACGGGGCGGCCGCCGGCTGGACCTTCGCCCGGATTGCCGCCTTCGCCGGGGAGCAACCCGTGTCGACGCCGGAGTACTTCCAGGAGGCTCAGTCCCGCAATGACTGGAAAATGGACATCGCCACGCCCGAACAGCAGTCGCAGATCCTGAAACTCGTTGCGCAGGGCCTGGATGAAGGCGCGCTCGGCATCGGCATCAATGCCGGCTACGCGCCCGGTTCCGGCCAAAAGGAGTATTTTGCCTTGGCCGAGCTGGCCGCCGAGCGCGGTGTGGCGACCTTCACCCACGTCCGCTATGCCAGCAACATGGAGCCCCGCAGTTCGTTCCAGGCCGTCCAGGAGCTGATCGCCAATGCGGCCATCACCGGGGCGCACATGCACCTCTGCCACATCAACAGCACCTCGCTCAAAGACATCCATGCAATCCTGAAACTGGTTGACGACGCCTTTGAAAGGAAGATCAATATCAGCGTCGGCGCCTATCCCTGGGGGGCTGCCAGCACCGTCGTGGGCGCCGCAATGTTCAGCGGTGACGGCTGGCGCGAGCGCATGGGCTCGACGGCAAATAACTTCCAGCTGGGCACGCAACGCATGACCGAAGAACAACTGGCCGACTATCAGAAAAACCAGCCCGGTACCTTCATTACCTGGCATTTCCTCGACGAGAGCAATCCCGCTGACCTGGCCCTGCTGGATGCTTCTATCCTGCACCCCAGAATTCTCGTCGAGTCCGACGAGATGTTCTGGATGTTCATGGACAAGCACGACCGCATTATCAACTACGACGGCGACGCGTGGCCTCTGCCGGAGGAGACCTTTTCGCACCCGCGGTCGAACGGCACCTTTGCAAAAATCCTGCGTTCCTATGTCAGGGAGCGCAAGCTGATGAGCATGCAGGAGGCGCTGCGCAAAATGACCCTGATGCCGGCCCAGACTCTGGAGGGCTTCGTCCCGCAGATGAAGCAGAAGGGTCGCCTCCAGGAGGGGATGGATGCCGATATCGTCGTCTTCGACCCCGAGACCATCCGTGACGTCGGAACCTACGAAAAGCCCAACCAGCCGGCGGTGGGCGTGCAGACGCTGCTGGTCAACGGAGAGCTCGTCGTTGACGGGGGTAAGCTGATTTTGGATGCAACCCCGGGCCGTCCCATTCGTCGAACGGCACAAACCAGGTAGAAAGAGAAAATGATGATAACGATGTTTCAACAAAAATGGCCATAACACCATTCAATGAAGAAAGGCGCAGCAAAAAGAATAAGCTCCATGTGCTGTTTTTGTCTGCGGTTCTGGGTCTGACGCTGGCCATGCCGGCCATGCCCCAGGGGCAGACACCGACTGCGGAGACGCCGTTCGATCGCGTCATGGAAATTCAGGATTTCTTCAAGAATCCCGACAACCTTGTAAAGATTCAGTTTCCCGGTTCGGAAACACTTTATGCTTGGCAGCACATGTCCCAGTTCTACCCGACCGCGCGTGTTGCACGGGCCGGAAACATCAGCACGCTGGAAACCAAAATCAACGATGCCATCGGCGATGTAAAATTCAAGGGAGCCGATGGGAAAACGCGAAAGGTAATCCGGCATTTCGAAACCCGTCCAATGGACGCGATGATCGTTGTGCGACAAGGCAAGATCGTCTACGAGCGCTACAAGACGATGACACCCGAGACCACGCACAACTGGTTCTCTAGCGGCAAGGTCATCAGCGCCACCCTGCTTGCCATGCTCGAGAGCGAGGGCAAGGTCGATCTATCCAAACCGCTCCCGCACGAACTTGGTAGGCTGGGCTTTGCCCACCGAAACAGCTACGCTATACCGCAATTGGGGCTAAGATTACTCTGAAAGCTCTGAGCCTCTTTTCTGGCAAATCGGCTGACACCGTGAAACCTGACCCCCGAAACCTTTTTTGTGAAGTTTTATAAGAGCGCGGCCTCTGGCCCAAAAACCGGCCAGTCTGATCAAAAAACAGAAAATATGCCATTTTGCCGCAGTTTCATAAGAGGTGTCACAGGTTTCAGCGTCTAAAACTGCCTCTACCCGACAAATGGATGGCTTCAATCATCTATGATGATGCCCATCTCGAGAACCTTCTTCAGTGCTTCGATGCGGTTGTTGACATTCAGTTTTTTGTAGATGTTTTGCATGTGGGTCTTGACGGTCACCGGTGCGATATAAAGTCTTGCGGCAATTTCCTTGTTGCTCAGTCCCTCAGCCACCAGCGGAAGAATTTCGATTTCTCTTTGGGAGAGAATCAAATCCGGGGCATGTTCGGGCAAGCGTGATATCTTATTGCCATTCGAGTCTGGTGAAGAGTCGAATCGGGTCTCGGCCCTGCAGGCCTCCAAAGCCAGCTGGGCATACGTGTGGCCGGGCTGGACCTGATGAAGCCGTTCCAGCAGATCTCTCATGGGAGCACCCAGATCCACGAAGTTGCGGACCCAACCGCCAGGTTCGGCCATATCCAGCGCTGCCAGCAGTTTTGCAAGTGCTGTAGGCTCATCTCCCAATTGACGGTATGCGAGCGCTTCGAGAGCCAGGACATCGACGCACACGTTTCTTCTATTGATCCGAGACATCGCCTCTTCCAATTGAGACAGGCGGTCACGGGCCTCGTTCACGCCCCGGTCCGTGCCCTCGGCCAGAAGAAGTTTGAGAGGGGTGAGTTGCGGCGTGTAGAGAAACCAATTGGGTGGCCGAAGATCGAAGTTGACACCGGCGCTCAGACGTCGAGCCTCGTCCACCGCGCCCCGGCGAAGGGCCAGCTCCACAAGCAGCGAGTCCCTGGTCGCTACGGGGTAGCCCTCGTGTAGATTATAGGCGCCATCGATTACCGATTCGACGAGTCGCGTGGCATCCTCAACACGGCCTTCCGAGAGATAGATAAAGCCGAGTGTACCGCTCGCCTGAACCAGATGTACGGCCTCTGAGAAGGCGCGATCACGCATGATATCGGCCAAATAATATTTGGCATCGGCAAACTCGTTGCGAAGATAGTGAATCGCTCCCAAATGAAAGCGTACGTTATTCTTCAGAACGGCGAATCGCCCCTCACTTGCAATCCGCAGACACTGATGCCCTGCGGTCAGAACGCCGGATGAATCGGCCGCCATGTGGTTGATGATGCACAGGTAGAAACACGTTTTTATTCGTTCGCCGATTGGAAGCCCCGGCTCGACGAGCAGCTCATTCAATGTCTTGACACCTCGGCTTTTGTCTCCCGCCATCTGATGACCGCCGGCCATTGCACCCACCGCCATGGTTCGAGCGAAATAAGAGCGTTTCGGAAGAAGCTTAAAAGCCGTTTGCCCATTGTCAACGGCACCATCCGTGTCTCCAATGATGACATCAAAAACCCCCTGAATTACGGCGAGTTCACACCGCAGCATCTCGGCCACTTCGGATTCTTGAGGCAGCGCATCCGCTATGCATCGGGCCTTTTCCGTGAAGACATACGCATCAGAATCCGGACCATAAGACATGCCAACAAACGCTCGGGTCGTCATCAAGAGCGGGGCACTTTCACCCGCATCCTCCGGCAGCGATCTCAGCCACCCGCTCAGACGGGAAAACTGATAGGTGTTCAGCAAGTCGTAACGATGCGACACGACCAGCCTGGTCGCCGCCTCGGTATCTCCGGCAGCCAGCGCGTGCCGGATAGCCTCGTCGAGCAGGCCGTTCTGGGCTAACCAGTTGCTGGCCTGCAGGTGCAGTCCGGCGATTGTATCGGCGTTTGTCTGCTTCCGCAGCTGAAACTGGAGGAACGTCTGGAACAGGTGATGATAGCGGAACCAATACCCCTCGTCGTCCAAAGGGATTATGAAAATGTTGGCATCGACCAGCCATTTGATAAACTGCTCCGCTTTGACGCCTTGTTTCTTATTCCCGCCTTCAACAGCTCTCGAACATACGGCCTGGCACAGGGGCGCACAGAAGCGCTCCAGGATCGAGGTGTTGAGGAGGTATTCCTCAATTTCCGGATTCTGTGCGGCAACGACCTCTGCGAGCAGGTACTCGGCAATATGTTGTGCGCTTCCTCTAAGATTTTGTATCCCACGGTTCAGATCGTCCAGAGTGCTCAGGTAGAGGCCGGCCAGACGCAGCCCCGTCACCCAGCCCTCCGTCTTCTCATCCAAGATCGCGGCGCTGGCATCATCCACCGGGATCATGAGCTTTTCTCTGAGAAATGCCGTTGCTTCGGCCGGCGTGAAGCGCAGGTCGGCGGCCCTGATTTCGTTAACCTGCCCACGGCCCCGCAGTCCGGAAAGCGCAAAGGGGGGATCATGCCGCGTTAGGAGCGCCAAATGCATCGCCTGCGACGGGTACTCAAGGATCACCTTAAGGAAATCGTGAACGGGCCCTTCTCTTCGGATGCGGTGATAATCATCCAGCACGAGCATGAAAGGCTCGGTTATCTCCTGCAAATCATTCAATAGGTGGTGAGCCAGGACCGGAGCAAGGGGCAAAGGGTTCGCTTCCAGCAAATCCTCGGTCCGCAGCTCTATTTTGGGGAATAGAGAACTGACGGCAGCCAGCACATAGCTCAGGAATGAGCGCAGATCGCTGTCGCTTTCGTCCAGCGACACCCACACGCTGGGGCAATCGCATGCCGCCACCCAGCGGCTGGCCAGGGTGCTCTTTCCGTAGCCGGCCGGCGCCGATATCAACGTCAGCGTCCGCTGACGGCCTTTGTTGAGTCGATCCAACAGACGGGCCCGCGGCAAAATGTCAGAAGCCGCGGGCGGACGCTGCAGCTTGGTGCGCAGGATAAAGGCCCCTTTGTGTGCGGCCAATGGTTCCGGCGCTTCAGAAGCGCTTTCCTCATTTTCGGCTTTCAAAAAGTCCGTTACAACAACACCGGTAATGGTATCGCTCAGACACACCTCATCCTGCATCACTTTTCGGATGCCCTCTACCAGTTCCTCCGGCACGCTGTCCTTGATGATATACCCGGAAGCCCCGGCTCCCAGCATGTCCTTCACAAATTGTTTGCCGGCGTGAATCGAGAGCGCCACCACCTTGGTGGTTGGTGAAAGGGAAATAATCTGCCGGGTCGCTTCGATGCCGTTCATGTTGGGCATGCTGATGTCCATCACCACCACATCCGGCGACAATTCTTGCGCTTGCTCAATGGCCGCCCGGCCGTCTCCGGCCTCACCGACCACGCGGATGTCCTGTTCATCGTCAAAAAGCAGGCGGAGTCCTTTGAGGAATATGGGGTGGTCATCCACCAGAAGGACAGTGATGGGCATGGGAATATTCCTTGGTTCCGCGTTCAGAGATTTACAGGTTTAGGTAACAAAATTCTTCAAGCTTAAACCTTTTTTAGCAAAGATTGGTCTTAACCCTGACATTTTCAAGCCTCCTTGCTATGTTATAGCTTAAGCTTTTCTGTGTTTCCACAAAAAGGGCTAATACCAATGAATTATATTGAGTATGCTCTTATGTTAGAGGGGTATTACGGTTTTGTTAGATTTCGGTTATGAGCATCCTGCCGGGGATCTGACCGGAATCTCACTTTACAGGCACCCTCAATATCACCTGGGTCCCCTGCCCGGGTTCGGAAGAAAATTCTGCGGCGCCTCCAAAATCAGCCATTCTTTCCCTGACACTGAAAAGGCCAAAACCGCCTTTAGGGGTCAAGAATTGTTCTGTGGCACCGGCATCGAAACCGCAGCCGTTGTCGTTGATGATGATTTCCAGGAGATCATTAACCCTGTTAAAATCCACCTTGACCCGGGTCGCCTGCGCGTGTTTGACCACATTGGTTAGAAGCTCACACACACAGCGAAACAGAATCGCGCGCAGGTCTTGTTCCAGTTTTAGTTCAGGGCCATTATCAATGCACTCTGTTTGAATACCCTGACGTTTTTCAACCTGCTCCTCAAGCCACTCCCGTATGGCTGCGAACAGGCCGATTTCATTTAGCTGTGGGGGGCTAAGTCCATAAATAAGTTCGCGGGTCTGATGAAGGGTTTTATGCAGCGTATCGGAAATTTCATCCAGGACGGCGGCCTGCCCGGGTTCGGTTACACGTTTACGAACAGAGGCAATCTGCATGCGCGCCAGGGCCAGCGATTGCCCGACATGATCGTGCAGGTCGGCTGCGATGCTGCGCCTCTCATTTTCCTCTGCAATCGTCAATTGAGACGTGAGCGCCTTCAGGCGCTGTTGATACCGCTCAAGCTCATGTTCCTTCTTCTTGCGCTCGGAGATGTCTTTCACAATCCCGGTCGCCCTGACCAATCGGCCGTTTAGCCTGAAGAGAGAAACCGTGACTTCCACCGGCAAAACCTCACCGTTTTTTTTCCTAAAAAGCACTTCGGTTTCAAAGGTATCATTACCCGCTGCAAAAGCCTGAGCCAACTTCTCGCCGAAGGCGAGATAATCCTCTTTGGTCGCATATAAAAACTCGGTCGTTCGTCCAGAAACTTCCTTTCGGCGTGAAAAGCGGATTTTCAGGATCCGGGTCACCGCTAATCACCAGGCCACAGGTACATTCCAGGCTGACATTGCCGTCGGGGTCCCAGCAAAGATCGCCATCTTGAGTGCGGATGTTCAAAGAATTTTCTTTCTGCAGAAATTGCGATAGGCGTCTGTTTTTCTGCGACCGACCTGTGTCATCAATAATCCCGCTCTCCGCTGTTCGTAAGGATCGCCGGTCGATTCAGCTTGGTCTGGATCAATATCTGTTTAAGATGACGTCCAGGCATAGCCTTTGGGATCTCCCTATTTTCTTGGCCCCAAGAGTCGATCACCAGGCGGCATTCAGAGAATCTTTTTTTGGGGGACACCATAATATCTGTTGAACATATATATCAATCTTTTAGGTTTCATGCCGGAACGGGTTAAACCGCACTATGCATTTTCCGTGTCTATCAGAGAAAATGGACCATAACGTCATAGTTTCACTGAATACATTTTGGGCAAACATCATTTTCTAAAATAATTAGGCTTTTTCCCCCGTCTGCTGCCGGAAACCTTTAACGACGTCCCCCAGCGTTTCATAGAGGGCCTCCCCACCGAATAGCTGACTGAGATGGTAGCGACTCTCGGCTTTAACGTCGTCCATAACCTGTGCCACAACCAGACGAATGCCTTTTTCCTTTAAAATTCCGAAGAGAGAGCGGAGCGTCTCCGCTGCGGAGTAGTCCACATCATCAACAGCGGCGGCATCCAAACAAAACCAGCGCAGCGGCGGCTGCGCACTGTTGGCGAGATCTAAGATCTCTTCCGAGAGCTGCTGTGAATTCGCGTAGTACATGCTGTGTGTGAATCGATAGATGAGCAGACCGGGGATCGCCTGTGCATTGGTTGCCACGGGTTGCGCACGCCAGACGCCCGACTCGCCTGGCACAAGCACTGCGTTCTTCGGGCGATAGCCGCGCCGGGTGTGATCGATTAGCGACAGCACGATGGCAAGCAGAATTCCTTGCTCAACACCGACAAATACGACCATCAGCGCGGTGATCAGGGCGACCCAGAACTCCGGGCGCCTCTGGGAGAAGATTTTTCGCATTCCTTTAAGATCGATCAGGTCGACGCCGATCAAAAAAACGACCGCCGACAGTACCGCTTCCGGCAGGTAGGCCAGCGGCGCTGTCAGAAACAGCAACACCAGCAGCACGATAACGATGGTAACTAGCAACGACAGCTGGGTGCGTCCACCGGCGCTGCCGACCATCTGGGTCTTGGTCGGGCTGCCGTTAACCACAAAGGTGCCGGACAGGCCCGCGCCGACGTTGGCCAATGCCAGGCCCACAAGGTCGGTGTTCTCACTGAACCGCTCGTTGTAGCGGGCGGCATAGGCACGCGAGGTGGCGGCGCTTTGTGCCAGGATGACCACGAACATGGCAAAGGCCGTGGGAACCAATTTGCCGATGAGCTCCCAGCTCCACTTGACTTCCGGCAGCCCGATGTGCGGCAGGCCGCTGGGTACGGCCCCGAGTACATGCACGTGCGCTTTGAGATCAAGCGCCCAGCCGAAAACAATTGTCCCGATCACGGCGATCAGTGCCCCCGGTATTTTTTTTGAGACCCTTTTCGAGCCGACAATGATAACCAGAACACTGAGCGCAATGGCCAGTGCATAAAAGTTGACCTGTTCGATCTGCTGGAAATCGTTCCAGATCTTGCCCAGCGTACCGTGGCCGCCACCCTTCAAGCCCAGCATGCCGGAGATTTCACCCAGCGCCACCTGGATGCCGACCCCGGTCAGGAAACCGACCAGCACCGTGCGCGAAAGGAAGTCCGCCAGGAACCCCAGACCAATGATACGCGCCAGAATGAGAAACCCCGCAGCCAAGAAGGCCAGCACCGCGGCCAGCGCGACATATTCATCCGAGCCGGTGGCCGCGAGTCCCACCAGTCCGGCTGCCAGAATGGCCGCTGTCGCCGAATCGGCACCGACCACCAGGTGCCGTGAAGAACCGAACACAGCGAACAGAGCCATCGGGATGAGAATGGTGTAGAGACCTGTGATCACCGGCGTTCCGGAGATTTTTGTGTAACCCATCACTTCGGGAATAGCAAGCGCGGCCAGCGTGATTCCGGCAACGATCTCGGCCGGAACCTGAGCACCCTTTATCGGAAGCACCCCCTGCAAGATCGGCAAGCGGAAACCTTCGGATTTGTTGTTTTTCGCTATCATGACATCTTTCCTGCAGCCTCTGCGCCTTGAAATCATGACCCCTTAATTGCTGATCTGCCCGACCACTGACCGGGGCGTTCAATGAACATCGGCTGGTAGTTTGCAAATTCTTGCCGTAAGCGGCAGGATCCGATAAAAGCAAACTGATTTTTTTAGTTTTAATATTAAAGTCAGGAGGAGAAGGTCAATAAATAAAAATCAACTAAAAGGAGCATAATGAATAGCAATCAAAAGAACGTTTACGATGACATTGCAGAGGCCGTGTCATTGGCGACGCCGGCAGAGAAAATAGAAGTCGACCAGACGCCGACGTTTCTGAAAGAGCCGATCAGCGTCGCCGACTTTGCCGCCGGGGTGGCTGCCGCTTCAGGCGCAAGTGCTGCAGAGCTGGGCCAGGCCCGTGGACTGCCGGACCAGGAGATCTCTGCGGACCGCCGGATTTGGCATGCTGATTCCGGGCAGAGACAATGATCAGTGGGGACTGGGCTGGGCCGGCACGCACATCTCAAGCGATCTGAGAGATGATGTTGGACTCCTGAGCATCGATCTCAATAGCTTCGAGCACGCCGTTGAGGCCTACTACAACTTCCAGCTGACGCCTGCAACCCACCTGACCGTTGACGCACAACTCATCGACTCGACGGCCAAATCGGTCGATACCGCGTTTACGCTCGGGATGCGGTTACAGGTGGATTTTTAGGGTGTGAGAAAGTCGCGACCCGGCAGCGGCCCTATGCAATGAAAGATTTCGCCGGAAATCAGACGAAATCGAAGGGCAGAGAACAGGGGGAGGAAACATGGGCACGGACCATGCTTGGGTGCACTAAGGCGATCGGCAATCCGCAGCCTTGGCAATAAAAGCGAAAGGGTACAAATTGTAAATATTGTACCCTTTTTGTGTAAGCCAATCTTTAGCTTATTTGGATTTCATTCTTTCAATTCCAAGCGGATAGCCATTAGAGATTTTTTGAATTCAGGAAGATCTTTCTCGATAATTTGCCAGATAATTAGCAGGTCGACACCAAAATACTCGTGTACGATTCGATTGCGCAGTCCTTTGATTTTAGCCCATTCGATCTCGGGGTGCAGACTGGTGAAATTTTCCGGCAAACGGGCGGCAGCTTCTCCGATTATCTCGAGATTCCGAACGACGGCGTCGGAAGTTTTCTCATCCCTTTCAAAGCTATCTTGGGTCAGCCCTTCGGTATAGCACCCAATTTTGTCGAGCGATTCTAAGATGTCTTCGATTAAAAGGCTCAGGGACCTTTTAGACATAGATTAAATCCTGCTGGATGTATTTAAACTTATTTGGTTTCACTGCCCGCATAGATACCAATTCAACCGAAATCCCCACCAATTTCTCAATTTGCTCGGCCAGTGTTACAAATTCAAGACCGACTGAAGGATCAATGTCCACCAGAATATCCACATCACTATCAGGACGTTGATCTCCGCGGGCATATGATCCGAATAGTGCCAAGCGCCTAACCTTGAATCTTTTTTCCAATTCAGATTTGTTTTTTAATAAAAGGCTCAGGATTTCTTCTCGCGTTTTTTCCGGCATTATACCCAGCACTTCCTTGGCAGCATGGTTTAACTCTTAGAAATAAAATGATTATTTTTTCAATATATCAATCATACCGATTCTTGTGGGCTTGGTCAAACGATAAGAGGCTTTGAGGGTCAATTGTGCCCGCGGAGGTCAAAATACTTGAAGTCGAGTTGTGCGATTCTCCAGGCGAGTGGGTGTCTCTGGACGAGAGCGACAATGATTTGAGAACGTTCCTGAGTTGTGTCCTGGCCGCCATCCGATTGCTGTTCCTCAAAATATGGCTTAAGACCGATAAGGCCCCCCATGACCCGCATGCTGGATCGTCTCACCCAAGCCCGGCCGGACCATGGATTCGTGCATCAGGTGTTGGCGGTGATCAAGGCCGAGATTCGAAATAACGTGTCCGCGAAACTTTCATTGCCCGGAGAAGCCATCAACCACATTCTCACCCGGCCAACAGATGGTTGATTGCCGCAGACCGACAACCGGCCAATTCCCCATTCCCGTCATTTGAGTTTTCCATTCCGGTGCTCCACATGCGGTGCCCATCGTAACCATGCCAATGCTCTTCCGGGGCCTATCCCCTACTCCGAAAGGAGTAGGAGTGCTCTGCCTTTTAAATACTCCTTAAAATACTCCTTTTGGGTAATTTACAGGCAGGATAGACAGCCATAGTTAATGATTATTCGGAATACTAATAGAGGAAATGGTCGCGGCCGGCACTTTGAGTTCTACAAATACTGAAAACCGCGGTTGTGACCTCTACTATTGTTTTCATTCTTACGACTTATGAACGATACCTGAAACTTTTTTTGTCACATCGGGACGCCTGTCTTGGATAAACCTGCTGTTTACCGAATCACGGTAGAAGGTGTCGTGCCCGAAAGCTGGATCGACCGCTTGGGGGGCCTGAGGATTGTCTCCGTCACCTCGGCCGCAACGACGCTGGAGGGCCGGTTGCCCGATCAAGCCGCGTTGAGCGGCGTATTGGATACACTGTATCAATGGCGTCTACCCCTGCTGAAAGTAAGCTCTCTTCCACAGGAGGGGCCCGATGTCAGCGCATCCCATCCGGAAAACTTCACGCAGGAAAAGTAGCGATGGCCCTGATAACAGCATTTGACCTGCGGCGAAACATCGACGCCTTTATATTGGAGTTGGAGAACCTCGATCTTGTTGCGGACGCGGAAAAGAACTTCGTCGTGATCATTAAGGCCGGGAAAACTTACAAGAACACGCTCGGCTAAAATAAAATGCTGCCAGGGGCGGATGATATATCAATCGATGCAAACCAATAATTTAAAACCTGCCGGGATGGCTTGCCAACCGGCAACCCCCAACACCAGTAGACGAAAGGAGAAAACCAATGGCCTTGCATGAAAAAAGCAAAATCAAAGACCGCATTTCAGACGATGTATACGCATCATCGGACCTTTCGGTCGTGATGCCCAAGTATACATTCCCGAAAAAAGAGCACGACCCGCGCCACGCCTACCAGGTGGTGCACGATGAACTGATGCTGGACGGCAACGCCCGCCAGAACCTGGCCACATTTTGCCAGACCTGGGTGGACGACTATGTCCACAAACTCATGGACGAGTGCATCGACAAGAATATGATCGACAAGGACGAGTATCCCCAAACCGCCGAAATTGAATCCCGCTGCGTGCACATGCTGGCCGATCTGTGGAACTCGCCGGATGCCGCCAACACCCTGGGCACCTCCACCACCGGTTCCAGCGACGCCGCCATGCTGGGCGGCATGGCCATGAAGTGGCGCTGGCGCGAGAAGATGAAGGCCGCCGGCAAACCGACCGACAAGCCCAACATGGTCTGCGGCCCGGTGCAGGTCTGCTGGCACAAGTTTGCCCGTTACTGGGACGTGGAACTGCGGGAGATCCCCATGGAGGGTGATCGCCTGATCATGACCCCGGAAGAGGTGATCAAGCGCTGCGACGAGAACACCATCGGCGTGGTGCCGACCCTGGGGGTGACCTTCACCTGCCAGTACGAACCGGTCAAGGCGGTCAGCGACGCCCTCGATCAGCTTCAGAAAGACAAGGGCCTTGATATTCCCATCCACGTGGACGGCGCCAGCGGCGGTTTTCTGGCACCCTTCGTTGAGCCCGAGCTGGAATGGGATTTCCGCCTGCCGCGGGTCAAATCCATCAATTCCTCAGGCCACAAATTTGGCCTGGCGCCCCTGGGGGCCGGCTGGTGCGTCTTTCGCGACAAGAAAGACCTGCCCGACGACCTCATCTTCTGGGTCAACTACCTGGGCGGCAACATGCCCACCTTTGCGCTGAGTTTTTCGCGGCCGGGCGGGCAGATCGTGGCGCAGTATTACAACTTTCTGCGCCTGGGCCGGGAAGGCTACCATAAGATCCATCAGGCCTGCTACGAGACGGCCCAGTATCTGGCCGACGAAATCGACAAGCTGGGGCCTTTCAAGATCATCTACAACGGCCGCGGCGGCATCCCGGCCATGAGCTGGTCGCTTAAAGAAGGGATCGACCCCGGGTTCAATCTCTTCGACCTGTCCGACCGGATCCGCATGCGCGGCTGGCAGATTGCCGCTTACAGCATGCCGGCCAACCGGCAGGACCTGGTGATCATGCGCATCCTGGTGCGCCACGGCTTCAGCCGCGATCTGGCTGATCTGCTGGTCGACGACCTCAAGCGCTGCATGGCCTACTTCGAGAAAAATCCGGTCAGCCACAAGGCTGCCGAAGAAGAATCCGGCGGTTACAAGCACAGCTAACAGCCGGGGCAGCCGGGAAACGACGCTCCGAAGGTTTCGGCCTGCGCCGGTCAACACCGGTTCAGGCCGACCTTACGAAAAGGGAGGAAGACATATTATGGATACATCACTATTCGCAAAACACAGGGGCGTGCTTGGAAAAGCACGCCGGCTGACCGGCACCGGCTTCTTGGGCCTGATAGCGATGGTGGTTTTATTCGCCATCAGCAACGCCCAGGGCGCCGGGATCGATCAGCATCAAACGCGCCAATTACACGATGGCGGCCAGATCCTGCTGGCGGCCAACGACGCCCATGCGGCGAATGACGCCAAAAAGGATGCCCCAAAAACCGAGGCCAAGGCGCCGACAGGACCGCCGCCCAGCAGCTCCTGGATTGTCAACGTGCTGCGGTCCAATGCCGCGCTGACGATTTTTTTAACGCTGGCCCTGGGCTACTTTATCGGCAGCATTAAAATCGGCCACTTCAGCCTGGGCGCGGTGACGGGCACGCTGCTGGTCGGCGTGCTTATCGGGCAGCTGGACATCAACATTTCGGCCCAGGTGAAGTCGATTTTCTTTACCATGTTTCTCTTTGCCGTGGGCTACAGCGTGGGCCCGCAGTTCGTGCGGGGGGTGGCCCATGACGGCGCGCCCCAGGCCATCTTTGCCGTGGTCATTTGCGCGATTTGTCTGGTATGCACCTACATTGCGGCCAAAATCGCGGGCTTTGACGTGGGGCTTGCCGCCGGTCTGTGGGCCGGTGCCCAAACCATTTCAGCCTCTATCGGACTGGCCACCGATGCCATCAACAACTCCGGCATCAGCAATGCCAAGGAGATGCTTGACCAGATTCCGGTGGCTTACGCCATCTGCTATCTCTGGGGCACGATCGGCACCGGTATCATCCTTTCTCAATTAGGACCCAAGCTGATCGGCGCCGATCTCGTGGAGGCCTGCAAGCAATACGAAGCCGAAATGTCCAAGGGCCAGCCTGAAGGCGGCATGGGCTCGGCCTGGCACCAGCTTCAACTGCGCGCCTTTGAGATCGCCGCCGACGGCAAGGCGGCCGGAAAAACCGTCAGCGCAATCGAAGCCCTGCATCCGGGTGAGCGTCTGTATATCGAACGCATCCGCAGCGGCGGCAAGATCATCGACTTCGATGCCAGCACCACCCTCAAAGCCGGCGACGTGGTGGCCGTGTCGGGCCCCACCGAAGCCCTGGTGGCCCTCGAGCAGCATGCCAAGGAAGTCGCGGACAAAGAACTGCTCAACATTCCGGTCGAGTCCGTGGACCTGGTCATTACCCACAAGGATGTCAACGGCAAGACGCTGGTGGATCTCGCCAAGGAAGACTTCGCCCGGGGTGTCTACCTGCAAAAAATCACCCGCGGTGCGACCAGTGTGGACGTCCCCGTCCTGGCCCAGACGACGGTTCACCGGGGCGATATCCTCAAGCTCTCTGGAACCAAAACCCACATCGCGCACATTGAAAAGGCCATCGGCTACGCCGACCGCCCCGCGGATGCCACCGACATGGTCTGGGTCGGCCTGTTCATCCTCGTTGCCGGTTTGATCGGGGCGTTGACCGTAACAGTCGGCGGGGTGCCCATCACCCTTTCGGTATCGGGCGGCGTGCTGATCGGCGGCCTGGTGCTGGGCTGGCTGCGTTCGGTGCACCCCACCTTCGGCCGTCTGCCGGCGCCGACCCAGTGGTTCATGAACTCCGTGGGCCTGAACGTCTTTATCGCCATTGTCGGGATCTCGGCCGGTCCGGGTTTCGTGGCCGGGCTCAAGTCGGCCGGGGTGGGCCTGTTTCTGTGGGGTGTGGTGGCCACATCGGTGCCGATGCTGCTCGCGCCGTTTATCGGCAAGTACCTCTTCAAGTTCCACCCGGCCATCAATCTGGGCTGCTGCGGTGGGGCCCGCACCAGCACCGCCTCGGTGGCCATGGTGGGCGATGTGGCCAAGAGCAACATCCCCATGCTGGGCTACACGGTGCCTTACGCTGTCAGCAACACCCTGCTGACCCTCATCGGCATGATCATCGTGCTGATCTATTGACCTGGGCAGGCGTGACGGCCACAGCGGCCGAGAGTCAAGCATAAGGTTTGAAGTTTATGTCTTTATAGTTCAAATATCAGGTGACTACCGACAGATGGCGAAAACTGGAGGCTGAAACACCAATCCGGCTTCCGTTCTCAGCCGTCTGTTTACATGAATAGGGAGAAAGAAAATGGAAACCAAAGATCTCATAAAATATGACCAATTGAGCCCGTTCGAAGTCAAGGACAAGCTGATCGAACTGGCCCAGAGCCACCATGAACGGATGATGCTGGACGCAGGCCGAGGCAACCCCAACTGGGTGACCACAACGCCGCGCCACGGATTTTTCCAGCTGGGCCTGTTTGCCCTGAGTGAAGCCGAGCGCTCCTTCACCGATATGGAACATTTCGGTGGCTACACCCAGGCCGATGGCCTCAAGGCACGCTTCGACCAGTTTATCCAGAAGAACGCCGGGATCGCCGGCATCGACTTTTTGCAACAGGCCGTGGCATACGCCGAGCAGCAATTGGGTATTCCCGCCGCGGATCTGCTGCTGCAGTTCTGCGATGCCATCATCGGCAACCACTACCCGGTGCCCGACCGCATGCTGAAACACTGCGAAACCATCTGCGCGGCCTACATCCGCAAGGAGTTTGGCGCCGGCCGTTCCTTCGACCGGCCCTTCGACCTGTTCGCGACAGAGGGCGGCACGGCCGCCATGACCTATGTCTTTCAGACCCTCAAGGAAAACAAAATTCTCAACGTGGGGGACACGATCGCGATCGGTTCACCGATCTTCACGCCCTATCTGGAAATTCCGCGGCTCAACGACTACCGTTTCGTCGAAGTCGAAATCACGGCCAGCGAAGATGAAAGCTGGCAGATCCCCGACAGCGAAATCGACAAACTGCTGGACCCCAAGGTCAAGGCTTTCTTCGTCACCAATCCCAGCAATCCGCCCTCCGTCAAGATTCAGGATGCGACCATCGACCGGATCGCGGAGATCGTCAAGACCAAGCGCCCGGACCTGATCATTCTGACCGATGATGTCTACGGCACTTTCACCCAGGGCTTTGTTTCCCTTTTCGCCGCCATACCGGACAACACCATCGGGGTGTATTCCTGGTCCAAGTACTTCGGGGCGACGGGCTGGCGACTGGGTATCATCGCCCTGTGTGAAGGCAACGTTCTGGACCGCATGCTCGTGGAGTTGCCCCAGGCGGACAAGGACGAGCTGGCCGAGCGCTACAACAGCATCACGCTGGAGCCCGAAAACCTCAAGATGATAGACCGCTTCGTGGCCGACAGTCGGGCGGTGGCGCTGAACCATACGGCCGGGCTGTCGACCCCGCAGCAGGTCTTTATGTCGCTGTTGTCACTGTTCTGCCTGCTGGACACGGACGATGCCTACAAAAAGGCTTGCCAGGACCTGGTCACGCGGCGCTACAACAGCCTCTACGAGGCTTTGGGCATTCCCCAGCCGGCCGATCCGAATTCGGCCCACTACTACACTGAAATCGACATCCGTCAGGTAGCGGCTGCGGCCTACGGCCAGGAACTGGCCGATTGGATCGACAAGACGGTGCACCCGCTGGATTTCGTCTTCCGGCTGGCCGACGAGGAAGAAGTGGTGCTGATGCCCGGCGGCGGCTTCGACGCGCCCAAGAGTTCGGTGCGGGCCTCGCTGGCCAATCTGGACGATGCGGCGTATACCGCCATCGGCAAGCGGACGCGGGAACTTGTGGACGAGTACTTCCAGCGCTGGAAGGCGGCACAGGAAAAGTCGTAATCAGACCGTCTGTTTGAAAACGTGCTGTCTGATAAATACAGTGGTCACCGGTGGTCCGACGTGGTCTTTTCTAGCCTACGCCATACCGATGTTGTTACTGGTACGCTTTCTTTCTGGCCGTCGCACCAACATCTGCCTCAGGATCGGTTATCTTTTTCTGCTGCTGACGCTCTCTTGGGTCGATACTCATGCCGTGCGGCTAGAAATAGAAGGCTCAATGGATGAATCCGGTTTGATTAGAGGATTTTTCGTTTGCAACACACTTGCAAGGAGGAACGACCGATGAAAAAGCTTGCCATTATCGCACTTGTCGTTGCAATCACGGCCGTTTTCGCCGTCACCGCAACGGCCAACGAGTGGAGCCTTTACGGCAGCGCCCGCGTGGATACCTTTTACACCAGCCAGGATCTTGGCAAAGAGTTGGAACTGGTGCCCGGTACAAACACATTTATTGCAGTGGATGCCAGGGACAGTGCCAACCAAAGCACTGTCAAAGATCTGAGCTGGAATCTACAGTCCGACTCCCGCATCGGCGCTACTGTCAGTGGCGACAGGCTCGAAGCCCGCTTCGAGTTCTCCGTTGCCTCAGATGGGTCTGGCGGCAATGTCGGGACCCGCCGGCTTTACGGCATCTGGAAATTCGCCGATGGCTGGGGGCTCAAGGTCGGCAAGGACTATACCCCGGTCCTGTTTGGCCTGAGCAATCAGGTGTTCGACACCGACAGCAATCTGTGGAAGTTGGGAAATGCCTACGGCGGCCGCTACGCGCAAATCGCGGTTCAAGGAGAACTTGGGCCCGGGATATTAAAAGTGGCCCTTATCAACCAATTTACCGACACGCTTGGCCAGCCAGACGGTGTGGCCGAAACGGTCCTGCCCAAGTTCGAGACCTCCTACGAGTACAAGTTCACCAATGCGATCAGCATGCACGCCTTCGGCGGTTACCAGACCTATGATATCAAGTACCCTGCGCCAACGCCGTTTGGCGGCACCAACAGCGAGTCGGTCAACTCGTGGATACTCGGTATGGGTGGCATCTTTAATTTCGGACCATTCTTTGCCAAGCCGCAGGTGAGCTACTATCAGAATGGCGCCGCCGCCGATTGGCTCAATGATAATTATCTCCCGTTTACTAAGCAGAGTTTTATCAATGATTTCAATGGTATTTTCGGCACAAACATCGAACCTGTCGGCAGCAACGATGTCGTCGACGCCAAAAACCTGATGGCCATGCTGGCACTTGGTTACAAGCCGACCGAATCGCTGAGTATCGAGTTCGGTATCGGCTATATTTACTATTCAACCGACAGTGTTCAAGGGATCAGCGTTAAAAATAACTATCTCGAGACCTATTTGCAGGCTGCGTTCACGCTTGCCCCGAGTGTCTACATCATACCGGAAATCGGCTACCGCGACTTCGGCAAGGCAGAGTATGATAAACCCTTCTACATTGCTGCGCCGGATGTCGATTTGGGCAACCTTTTTTACATCGGTGCCGAATGGCGGATCGATTTTTAGTTAGTGTCCATCCGCGACAAGTGGATGTCATTATAGAATGTCCAATTCATAAATGAGGATTTTTTTCGCTGGGCAAGGCCGCACAAGGGTTTGCGGTGAGGCGTACTTTTCGTACGCCACAGCCGGAAACCTGCGGAGAACGCCGCCCAGCGGAAAAAGGCCATTTATGGATGGAAAACAGTTAGTTGATAGGGCGGAGAAGCAATATGGAACTCCTGCACTCATTTTTCGAAAAGACCCCCATGGCGGCCCTGTTTGTGTCGGTGGCGATTGGCTACTGGATCGGCAAGCTCAGGATCGGCAATTTTTCGCTCGGCGGCATGGCCGGCACGCTGCTGGTCGCCGTCATCATCGGCCAGATCGGTGTTCCGGTCGATCCGGTGGTCAAGGATATGATGTTTGCCCTGTTCATCTATGCCACGGGCTATGTCAGCGGCCCGCAGTTTTTCGCCAGCCTGAACCGTAAAACCATCAGCCAGCTCCACCTGGCCCTGATTTCGGCCATTACCGTTTTTGTCTTGATCTTTGTCATTGCCAAGGTGATGGATCTGGACAAGGGCACCGCCGCGGGCCTGCTGGCCGGCGCCACCACCGAGTCGGCCTCCATCGGCACGGCCGGTGAAGCCTTGCAGCGTCTTGGGCTGGGAGCAGATAAGGTCAAAGAGCTGCAGGCCAACATCGGCGTTACTTACGCCATCACCTACTTATTTGGGATGTTGACCGTCATTTTTTTTGCCAGCCGGGTGGCGCCGCGCCTGATGAGAACCGATCTGAAGCGTGAAGCCCAGAACCTCGAGAACACGCTCGGCGGCAGCGGGACCAAGCTGGCTCCGGGTCAATACGATGCCTTCGGACCGCTCCGCGCCCGGGTCTACGAGGTGACCAATAATGATGCCGTCGGCATGACCGTTGCCGATCTGGAAGCGCGTTTCGTGGTTAGGGTTGAGCAGGCCGCCCACCTCGAAAAGCGCGTCGATGTCACTCCGGATCTTACCCTGCAAACCGGCTTTCGGCTGGCCCTGCAAGGCAAGCTGGATCAGGTGGGTCACGCCGGCAAATTTGTCGGCAAAGAAACCGCCAATCTCAGCGCTATAGGTTTCATTAACGAGGAGCGGGACGTGGTCGTCACCCGCAAGGAATTGGTTGGCAGGACCATCGCAGAGGCCGGAGGGATGCTGGATCTTAAGCACCGCTTCGGGGTTTATGCCACGCGGCTAAGGCGACTGGACCAGGAAATCCCGATGTACCCGCAGACGGAATTACAATCGGGCGATGTCGTCCGGCTTATTGGCGAGGCGGAAGATGTGAATAATGCGGCAGACCTCATCGGCTATTCCCTGGTTCCGTCCAAAGTGGTGGACTACGTTTTCCTGGGGCTGGGCGTACTGACCGGCATTCTGATCGGTATGATCACGGTTTCGGCGGCCGGGGTACCCATCGGTCTGGGCACCGGCGGCGGCTGTCTGATTTCAGGATTGATCTTCGGTTGGCTGCGGGCCAAACATCCCACATTCGGGAACCTGCCCGGCTCCACGGCGCAGTATCTGCGCGACTTCGGTCTGGCCGTATTCATCGCCTCGGTCGGCCTGGCCACCGGCCCCCAGGCGATTGCCCAGATCAAACAATATGGCGTGACGCTGCCCGTCATCGGTTTCTGTGTGGCCCTGGTTCCCTGCCTGGTGATGGTGTTTTACGGCCGGCTGGTTTTGAAAATGAATCCGGTCCTCATATGCGGCGCCATCACCGGCAATTTGACGTGTACCCCGGGCCTGAACGGCGTGATCGATGCCGCCGACAGCAGCACGCCCGTGCTGGGCTATACCGTCAGCTATGCCATATCCAACGTGCTGCTGACCTTTCTGGGGCCGGTGATCGTCTTTGCCGTCTGATCGCCCTGGAGAGCAAAAAAAATAGGTTGAGCGGTTTCCCGCCCAGCGGGATTCAACGTTCTGGGTTAAAAGCCATAAACAGTTTGTATCGAAATAATTCTTGCTTCATGGTGTTTATAAAACCGTTTCACCCAATGGGGTATGTCGAACATTCCGGATCTTGATAATGAGTGCAAGCCGCAGCCAACGGTTCTAACCTTTGAACCCTGAACCCTGAACCGGGTACCGATCAGTTTAGGAAAAATATGAAGAGAACGAAGAGCTGACGGCATGTATCAGGATCTGGCGGTATTGGGTGCATTTGTCTTTCTCTACAGCATTGTAGACCAGGGACTCGAGCATACATCGATCAGCGGGGCGATCGTGTTTACCGCTTTCGGCTTGGCGTTTGGACCCCTCGGATTGGGGCTCCTGACGCTGGAAGTGGGTGCCGAGGGGCTGCGCACCCTCGCCGAGGTCACTCTCGCGCTGGTCTTGTTTACCGATGCCGCCAATGCCGATTTGGGCGTTCTCAAAAAGAGCGTCCGTGTTCCCAGGCGTCTGCTGCTGATCGGTCTACCGCTGACCATCCTGCTCGGGTTCGGAATTGGGGTCTTCCTTTTCGGTGGCCTGAGTCTGCTGGAAATCGCCGTGCTGGCAACCATCCTGGCACCGACGGATGCCGCCCTGGGCAAGGCGGTGGTGACAAATGAATCCGTCCCGGCGGGTGTTCGTGAGAGCCTGAACGTGGAGAGCGGGTTAAACGACGGCATCTGCGTTCCGATCCTGTTCGTGTTTTTGTCCCTGGCCGCGGGAGCGGGCGCTAAAGACGGGACCTCGATGCTGGCACTTAAGTTGGTCGCCCAGGAGATCGGCATCGGCATCGCCGTCGGCTTCGGACTAACCGCGCTGGGCGGACAACTGCTCAAGCTGTGCGCCGACCGGGGATGGGTCAGCGAGACTTGGCGCCAGCTGCCCGTTGTTGCTCTCGCGGCGACCTGCTTTGCCGTGGCGCAGACGCTGGGAGGCAGTGGGTTCATCGCCTCCTTTTGCGGCGGTCTGCTGTTTGGCGGGATGGCAAAACATCATAAACATGTGCTCCTGATCGCCGCCGAAGGCACCGGCGACACGCTAGCCCTGATCACCTGGGTGGTATTTGGTTCGGCCGTGGTCGGCCATGTGGCCGCTCATTTGACGTGGCAGGTCGTTATCTACGCCCTGCTCAGCCTCACTCTCGTCCGGATGCTGCCGGTCTACTTGGTACTGGCCGGTATGGGCCTTCGATCCGGCGTAAAATTGTTTATGGGCTGGTTCGGCCCCCGGGGTCTTGCCAGTATCGTGTTTGCCGTGATCGTGCTCGACCGGAACCTGCCCGGCGGCGGCACGATGGTGATAACGGTGGCCTGCACGATCATATTGAGTGTTCTGGCCCACGGGATCAGTGCGAATCCCCTGGTTGCCATGCTTGGAGCGAATACCAGGCGCTCGCAGTCGAAATGAACCTCCTAGCATAGCTGAAGGTTTAAGGAATTAATTGAACTGACATAAACCACCACATTTTCTTTCACCACAAAACCGGCGCCATGCGTCATGGAAGCTTAACTCACGCCATGCTGGTCAACATCGGAATCGGAGCGCTGCTGTTTTTAGTGACAACCGGAATCCACGCCGGGGGGATGCTGCTGGCGTTGCGCAGATTCGAGGGATACGAAGGTAGATTGTCCGGCTACTCAAACAGGCAAAAAACACATCTGATCGGCAGGGTGATCTTGCTGATGTTTATGGTCGCCGTGGTGGAAGTCGGCGCCTGGGCCGGTACCTATCTTTTAATCGGCGCCATACAGGAGGCCGAGAGCGCGTTTTACTTTTCCACAGTGACCTTCACGACCCTCGGATACGGCGATATCGTTCTAACCGGCCAATGGCGAATTCTTTCCGCTTTCGAAGCCGCCAACGGCATCATCATGTTCGGGTGGTCGACCGCAGTGATCTTCGCCGCGGTACAGCGAATATACTTTAAAAGGTCACCCGGCAAGCGGCAGGAAGTCTAAACCAGCCTGATGAATTCTTATGAGTGAAATATGCCTTTAACACGTGACAAATCCAAAAGTCCGCCTGCCGAGGTTGCGCCGTGGAGATGGCAAAGTTGAGGTTTCGGTGTTCTGCACTAAGGTTTCAGCATTAATAATTTCGAGTTTCAAAGTGTTTGTACCCTATGCCATATGCTAAATTTTCCAGACACCTGAAACCACAGAATTTGGTGCTTATATTTGAAATTTTTCGATTCTCCACCACTCCAATTGAGTGAGTTTGCAGGGTTTCCAATTATTATGGTTTTGGCAGTATTTGGAAATTTTGGCTTTGGTTCGTCTTTTGTTTCTCCTGCTCAGGGAAAGCTGTAACGGAAAACAGAGGCAGAATGATCCTTTCGCCGCGCTTCAAACACGCTTTCAAAACCGCCCTGGCGGTTGTGATCGCCTACGGCATTGCGCTATACATGGACTGGGATAAGCCTATCTGGGCCGGTTACACGGCTGCGTCCATCAGCCTCGATGATACCGGGCAGTCGATTCAGAAGGGCCTGAATCGAATCACCGGTGCGGTGGTCGGGTCGATCTTCGGTTTTATCCTGCTGGCCTTCTTCATTCAGGACCGCTGGCTGTTTTATACGTTTCTTTCACTGCACGTTGCGGTATGCACCTATTTCAGCTTCGGAACGGAGCGGTACAATTATTTCTGGCAACAGGCGGGCTTTTTCGCAGTGGTTGTCGGTCTCGACAGCGCCTTCAGCCCCGTGAGCGCCTTTGATATTGCGATCGCGCGCGCCCAGGGGGCCGGCACCGGCCTGCTGGTCTACATGCTTGTCGGCTTGTTGCTCTGGCCCACGAATTCCCGCAGCAGCCTGGAAGATGCAGCCAAGCAGTTGACGGCAAGCATGAAACAACTTTTCGCGAACAGCATGGCACGCCTCGTCGGTCGACCGGAAGCCGGCGCAGCTCCGGCACCGAGTGCCCGACTGGCGGAGTTGCAGCAGCGTCTTGACAACCTGCTGGACGCGGCCGAGATCGACAGCTGGGAGGTCAATGCGGTGCGACCCGCATGGCGACGCTGCCGCGCGCAGATCGTCGATCTAAGAGATGCGCTGGAGCGATGGCAACAGGATTTCAATGAGCTGCAGAATCTTGATCTCGTGAATCTGGTTCCCAATCTGTCGGCATTCGGCGCTGAAATCGAGACGCGTCTCGCGGAAATCGAGCGGATGTTCGCAGGCGAACCATCCACAAGGCCGCCTTCGCCGATGAAGCTCGAGGCTGATGAGCAGGTGCGGAAAACGCTCACCCATTTCGACCGGGCCGCCTTGAGCGTCAACCGGGATCGGCTGACGCATATTGAGGCAGTGACGAGGGATCTCTTTACGACCGTGAGCGCCATCAGGGGGTTCGAGCGTCACGAAGCCCCTGCCGGCTTCCGCCGCTCCGCAGCGCGCCTCACGCTGGATCGGGACCGGCTGGGTCAAGCACTGCGGGTCGCAGCGTCCGCCTGGCTCGCGTTTCTGGTCATCATATACGTACCGGACGTACCGGGTGAACTGGCCACTTTAGGGATCATCACCCGGATTGTCGTCGCGGACACCAAATTTGCCTGGATTCCCGTCCAGGCCCTGATACGGCCGACCTTCGCTGCCATCCTGGTCGCTTTCCCGATCTATGTATTCCTGATGCCCACGCTTTCGAGCTTCGCCGAACTGGCCATCTTGCTTTTCGCCTTCGTCTTCGTGGTCGACTATAAATTCCACGATCCTAAACAGGTGTTGTGGCGAGTCCTGTTTCTATTTCTTTTTCTGACGCTGGCCGGCATTGAGAACGTGCAGACATACAGCTTCCTGCATTTTGCCAATACCGCACTGCAGTGGACCCTGCTTTTTCTGTTGCTTTCGCTGACGGAATACCTTCCGGTATCCCAACAGCCGGACCATGTTTACCTGTCCATGATCGGTCGCTTCTTCCGAAGCTGTGAGTTTCTGATGACCACCATGGGTTGGGGCACGCCGCACGGGCCGTCGCCTCTGGCACGCTGGCGAAAACAGTTCCATACTTATGAAGTCGCCACTTTGCCCGGCAAGCTTACGGTCTGGGGGCGTTTTTTGCCGCCCGCCGCGCTCGGTCGCACGACGCCGGAGCAGGTAAAGGCGCTGGCAATGAGCCTCCAGGCGCTCTCCTTCCGAATGCAGGAGCTGATAGGGGCAGGTGTCTTTCACCAGTCGGACTTGCTGGTGCGCGTGCTGCTGGCCGATGTGCGCCGTTGGCGTGTCGCTGTGCAGGAGATCTTCGGGCAGCTTGCGAACCAACCGGAGACCGCCGAGGCCGCCTCTTTGCACGCAAGGCTCGATGCCATTCTTGTGCGGCTCGAAGCGCGCATCCACGAGGCGCTCGACAAGATCGATGAGGCAAGGGTTTCCGCCGAGGAAAGCGGCAACATGTACCGCCTTCTGGGCGCCCACCGGGGGGTTTCCGAAGCGCTGGTTGACTTCGCAAGCAAAACGGTAGGCATTGATTGGCCGCGGTTGCGGGAAGAAAGGTACTAGAAAAGAAATTTCAAATAATAAATAATAAAAAAATCACAATGACCGAAATTCAAAATTCCAAACCCATTTATGATCTTGAAGAGAGTACATTCCAATTTGCGAAAACGGTTAGGCTTTTCGTCAAGGAGTTCATTAATGAGACCAATGCCTCATGAATTCGCTATTGGCGAAGTTTTTATGCCACCGTTGCTTGTTGCCAGTCTTTTAGGGCTTCTCGCAGCGGTGGTGACGGCGAATCTGCTCAACCGCTACCGGTTGTCGAGATTCTTTTTTTATCCGCCACTGGTGTTCCTGGCGCTGATGATCATTTATACCGTCCTCATCGGGACATTCATTATCAAGGTGTAGAGCATGGCAAAATATGCGAAATACCTGCTGACAGGAGCCATCGTCCTTGTCGCCATCGTTGCCGTACTCATTAAATATTGGGACTACGCGACCAACCCCTGGACCCGGGACGGCCAGGTGCGGGCCCAGGTCATCCAGATTACGCCGCGGGTGTCCGGCCCGATCGTCAAGCTG
>Ga0316192_10000333_pt1 | contig 33822 bp, 30 predicted proteins | sample MerIslwburrow_MG_FD_204931 | JGI IMG/M metagenome (GOLD analysis project Ga0316192, IMG submission 204931) | Coastal sediment microbial communities from Maine, United States - Merrow Island worm burrow | ecosystem: Environmental > Aquatic > Marine > Coastal > Sediment | place: USA: Maine...
AAAGCGAAAGTATGGTGGGCAAGATCACAAAAATATGTATCGATAATATCAATTTCTCTAAGGCATTTATTGGTATCGATGGGTTCACTGTTGAAACAGGATTTACATCCAGAGATTTTTTTCGAGCTGAAGTTTCTACGCATATAATACAAAAATGTAAGGATGTATACATTGTTAGTGATTCCGGCAAATTTGGGAGAGAAGCTATTGCAAATATATGTTCCCCTTCAGAAATCAAGCATGTTGTAACAGACAATGAACTTCTAGACCAGTATTTGCAGGCACTAAAGTCGGAGGGTGTTGACGTGGTTGTGGTTTAAAAAGAAATGGAACATATTTTTCTACCTATCCAACCACTTTTTAAAATCAGCAACTTTTTCTCGACTCACAATCATATCAAGATGATCCAGCATCTTGAGTTTTACTCCCAAACGATTGGATGAATAGCTATACATATCCTGGATAGAATCAATGTGAATGAGGTAGTTTCGATTGATACGGAAAAATTTAGTTGGATCTACCATCTTTTGAACTTGATCTAATGAATAATCAAGATCATATTTTTTGCCGCTGTGTGTCCTGAGAAAAGTACTGCGTTCAATGATGAGGAAACACTGGATTTCATTTATTGAAACAGAATGAAAATGATTACCGATTTTCACAAAAAAACGAGTTTTATAATTATTCACCATCTGTTCATACAATAAATTGAGTTTTTCGATCTGAAAACTCGTTTTATCATAAATCAATTTGTACTTCTCCAATGCCTTAATCAAAGCCTCTTTTTCGATAGGTTTTAACAGGTAATCCACGCTGTTTACCTGGAAAGCTTTGATGGCATAACTGTCATAAGCTGTAGTGAATATAATTGGCGTATCAATTTCTAGAGAATCAAATATTTCAAAGCATATGCCATCATCGAGCTGAATATCCATAAAGATCAAGTCTGGCCGATCATGGGAATTGAGCCAATTTATTGAATCTAAAACAGATTCCAACCTAGCAAGAACATTGATTGCAGGTTCGACCTTCTGCAGCATTGTCTCCAACCTTTCTGCGGCATGATGTTCATCTTCAATGATTAGTACATTCATCTAAATGGTTTTTACAGGCATTTTAACAATAAATTGACTATTGGATGCCTCAATTATAACGTCTTTATTCATCACTAATTTCACCCTTTCTATAAGGTTTTTCAACCCAATTTTAGATGAAGGTTCCAACCGCATTTTTGGTTCAAGGCTGTTTTCCACTATAATAAAATCTTCTTTTCTTGTCACCTTGATTTTCAGTGGATTGTCCTTTGTCGCTGCATTGTGTTTTAGTGCGTTTTCGATCAATAGTTGCAGTGAGATCGGTAAAATTTCATATTTCTCCAAATCATCAATTTTTATATCTAAAGCTATCTTCCCATTATCCCTGATTTTTTGTAGGAAGAAGTAATCCCGAACAAAATCCACTTCTTTCGACAAGGGGACCAAATCAATATCTCTATTTTCCAATATGTATCTATAGATTAATGAAAACTTAGCAATAAATTTTTCGGAAAGCTGTGCATCTTTTGATACAAGAGAAGAAAGCGTATTCAAACTATTGAATAAAAAATGAGGATTTACCTGATTTTTTAAAGTTTCATACTGAAATATCAGTTTTTCTTCTCGAAGCTTCTGCTCTCTTTGCAGGGAAGCATTCCATTCAAAATAAAAAAACACCAGTGACCCAATAGTGACCCCTATCAGCCATGAGGTGAGAAAATTTATAAGTCCGTTCTGTATGAATTGCTGGAATATATCTGAATAGCTTTGCGAGCCTGAAAACTTATGAAACATTATAGTTATAAATAGGAAACCAACTGCTATTAAAAATACTAACAGATAAAACTTGATGAGCTTAATGATGATTTCTCTCTTATAATGTTTGCCCATTTTTATCGATTCTGGTGAAAATATCCTAAACGCCAGATACATGAAGATTTCCAATTGGACAATTAATGAACCAAACATGACCCAGAAATTTTCGTTAAAAGGATTGCCTGTCCAGACCGTATTAAAAAACATAGCAATAAGAACACTAGCCAATACAATTTTTAAATGATAGGCAACTTTACTCGGCAGGTAAAAGTCAATCCATCCACGTGTTTTCATCATGATTTAAATTTCTTAATTAATTGCTTCTAAAACTACTGGTTTTATGTTTTGTCACGGGGCCTGAATAATTCCTGAGGCAGCTAAAACTCCCATGAAGCTCATAAATGACATTAATCCTATGAGAATTCCTCCAATGATATTCCATGCCTTTTTTGGGTGTTCGTACCAATAACATAATAAGAATGCAAAAAGACCTATTTGTGGTAGAAGCTCTATGTATCCCTTTACCTGATCCAAAATTGGTGTAGAGGTATAAATGAATCCTTCAATTGAACCTCCCGGAGCAGCTGCTGTTGATAATACTGACAATCCAACCACTAATCCCCAAAGTTTAATCCAACCATATTTCTGAAACAAAAAGTTATCCTTAAAGTACCAGAGGACTAAAGAGATAACCAATCCTCTAAATACTTGCAACATGGGGCCTGCAGCGATCCATGGTGAATTATAAGGTCTAAGCGTTTCTGATGCATTAAAAATTTCTTCGTAATTGAGGAGATTACTTGCGATGATGCCCATGATGAAATAAGTAATCATATGAGATGCTGTAATCCGCCAGAAGAATGTTGAAAATTTATATTGATGCTTTTCCATGATTTATATGATTTGTGGTTGATGTATTTTGCTTTGAAGAAATTTGTCCAGTGACCAAGCAACAATAAATCCCCATAGAAAATTTGAGGTGCTTGTTTCAATAAGATGAGGAATTCTTACCATGTCGGGCATAATTGGATTAGGGAGTAAAAGCTGGCTGCTACTAATTACTGAAAACAGCAATCCTAATATTATTGCCTTATGAAATGTAGTGCCCTGTATTGACACCAAAACTAAATAGCCAATGCCAATCCAGATTAAGCCACGGAATATTTGAAAGAAGTAAAGACCTGATGTAAAATTTCCTTTCATGATTTCATAAAATGATTCCATTTCCGGAGTGCCCGTATAATATTGTCTTACATCACTAAATTGCCATGCAATTAAGTAGCCAGCCATAAAGTAGACAACTGGCCAAATTACAATGGAAAGAATAGATATAGTCCTAATGAATGCACTTTGATCACCATTTAGTTGTAATTGAATTTCCTGCTCTTTTTTGAAGCCACCAGAAATCCAGGTTGCTGACATAGCAAAAAGCAAATTACCAATGGCACCTCCAATTACAACTGTCCATATGAGTTTGGTTGACATTTTTAGAGCATCATTAAACCAGAAAGTTTCTATTTGGGATAGGAAATATTGAAGTCCAAACAAAATAATAAAAATTGCGCCAATGAGCTTCCATCCTTTGATGCGTGCATTGTAAATAAAATAGAGGATGGTAGCCGAATTGAGTAAACAAATGATTAACAACATCAGCTCACCCTTGCCGGATTCAGAGGATGCCCCCTCCAGGCTTCCTGGAAAAATAGCACCCCCGATCATAAGTCCTACAATCCAGTAAATCATCATGAGTACGCTCAATAAAATCCATATTAGTCCGTGCTTCAAATAAGTTTTCATAAAGTTTATATCAGTTTAAGTATAGGTCAAATATGGTTTATACCTTTTATAAAGACCTCATTATTCCTGCAGAGCCGTCATATTTTATGGTTGAGTCGTAATCCAAATAATGAATCGCTATGATTTACATATTGATGATCACTTAGAAGGTATTTCTTTCTATTTTTGCAGTTAATTATAATTCTAGTAATACCATGGCAAATATTGTTGCAATTGTTGGAAGGCCAAATGTTGGGAAATCAACACTCTTTAACAGGTTGATAGAGCGTAGAGATGCGATAATGGATGATGAAAGTGGGGTGACGCGTGACAGGCATTATGGATTTGCTGAGTGGGTCGGGAAGAGTTTTACGGTCATTGATACAGGTGGTTATGTTCATGGATCTGAGGATGTTTTTGAGGAAGCGATCAGAAGTCAAGTGATGCATGCACTCAAGGAAGCAACAGTAATTCTATTTATGGCCGATTGTAATGATGGTTTGACTGATCTTGATAAGGACTTTGCTAATGTAGTCCGCACGGTCAATAAGCCTGTTTTAGTGGTGGCAAATAAAGCCGACACCAATGAAAAAATGCAAAATTCAGTTGAGTTTTATGAATTGGGGCTAGGCGAGATTTATGCGATTTCATCTGCGACTGGATCTGGAACCGGGGAAGTATTGGATGAAGTTGTTAAGCATTTCCAGGATGAGGAAGGAAATCCTGAAGATGGATTGCCAAAAATTGCAGTAATGGGCCGCCCAAACGTTGGGAAATCCTCCTTTATAAATGTATTGATTGGACAGGAGCGAAGTATTGTTACTGATATTGCTGGAACAACACGTGATTCTATTAATACGCGGTATAATATGTTTGGCAAAGACTTTTTGCTGATTGACACAGCAGGTGTTCGAAAAAAGGCTAAAGTCAAGGAGGATATTGAATTTTATTCGGTTATGCGTTCGATTCGATCCTTGCAGAACAGTGATGTGTCTGTCGTAATGATTGATGCACAAAATGGATTGGAATCCCAGGACATTAATTTGATTAACCTGGCAGTTAAATACAAAAAGGGTATCATTTTGATGGTGAATAAATGGGACCTTATTGAAAAAGATCAAAAAACGGCTGACAAATTCAGAAAAGAGATTGAGGAGCGATTGGGTACACTCAGTTATATTCCAATTATTTTCACTTCCGTTATTACAAAGCAGCGTGTATTTAAAGCGATTGAAACAGCCATTGCTGTTTATAATGAGCGCTACAAGAAAGTGGCTACATCGGCTTTGAATAATGTGATGTTAAAGGAGATTGATAAATTTAAGCCTCCAGCATACAAGGGAAAGCATATAAAGATAAAGTATATAACCCAGCTGCCTACCCATACGCCTACTTTTGCATTCTTCTGTAATTTTCCAAAGTATATTAAGAATCCTTATGTACGGTATTTGGAAAATAAAATGCGTGCTAATTTTGGATTTGATGGTGTGCCGATAAAATTGGTGTTTAGGGAAAAGTAGTACGTGGAGCAGGCAAAAAAGAAATTATATCAGATACTTCTAAAACACGTGCCAGAGAATGCTGTGCACTATTGTCTGGATTTGTGGTCAGCGATACCGTTCCATTTCAAAGTCACTCGGAAAAGAAGTACCAAACTCGGAGATTATCGGTTCGACCACAGAAATGGCTCACATTCCATTACAGTGAATTTTGATTTAAATCAGTATTCATTTCTAATCACGTATATTCATGAAGTTGCTCATTTACTTACTACTGAGCGATATGGAAGAAAATCCCGCCCACATGGGAAAGAGTGGAAATCAAACCTTAAAGAATTGATGGGACCTGTGCTTTCTGATTTAATATTCCCTATTGATGTGTTAATTCCATTAAAAAAACATCTAAAAAATCCAAAGGCTTCCACCTATGCCGATCCTGTACTGGTACATGCGTTGAGGAATTACGATGAAAAGGAGACTGATTTGGTGCCATTATTAGCGTTGGAGGAAGGCGATATTTTTGAGTTTAATAGACGGATGTATAAAAAATTAAACCTAAGGCGAACCCGTGTTCTTTGTCAGCAGGCGGATACCTCCAGAAAGTATTTAATATCAAAATTGGCGTTGGTGAGATCCTTTAATGAATAACATACGAATAAATTGATACTAATGCCCGATGCAATATGTATTGGAATTAATGCCTATTTTTACCCAACTTTTTAGACCAATATTTTTTATTATGAAAAACCTCATCATTCCTAAAAATTACAAAAGTATACTTGATGTAAATGATACAGAAAAGGCTATACAATTAGCAAAGGAAACATTTCAACAGAATTTGTCAGCAGAACTAAAACTTCGACGAGTAACGGCTCCATTGTTTGTGCTTAAAGGTACAGGCATCAATGATGACCTGAATGGTGTTGAGCACAAGGTGACATTTCCTATTAAAGATATGGGTGGAGCAGAGGCAGAAGTAGTCAATTCCTTGGCAAAATGGAAAAGAATGGCGCTGGCAGAGCACCAGATTCAAGAGGGTTATGGAATTTATACAGATATGAATGCCGTTAGACCAGATGAAGTTTTAGATAATATACATTCGTTATATGTTGATCAATGGGATTGGGAAAGAGTAATGCGGGATGGAGAGAGAAATCTTATATTTCTTCATTATATCGTTGAGAAGATCTATGAAGTTTTGAAAAGAACAGAATATGTCATTTGTGAGCACTATCCTCAAATAAAGCCGCAACTCCCGTCCAGTATTGAATTTATCCAGGCGGAGGAATTAATGAAGCAGTATCCTGAACTCACATCCAAACAGAGAGAGTATGAAGCAGCAAAGAAATATGGAGCTGTTTTTATTATTGGAATTGGTGGAGCACTTTCCAATGGAGAGCGTCATGATGGAAGAGCCCCGGATTATGATGACTGGAATACAATTACAAATGATCATTATAAGGGGCTGAATGGTGACATCATAGTCTGGAATGACATTTTGCAGGATTCTTTTGAACTTTCTTCCATGGGAGTGAGGGTAAATAAGGAATCGCTTATAGAGCAGCTCAAAATTGCTAATTGCGAAGATAGAAAAACATATGATTTCCATAAAAAGCTGTTAAATGACGAATTACCACAATCCATTGGTGGAGGTATTGGACAATCCAGAATTTGCATGTATTACTTAAGAAAAGCTCATATTGGTGAAATTCAATCCAGTATTTGGTCAGCTGATATGCGAGGCGAATGTTTAAAAAATGGAATTAAGTTGATATGATTGATAATTTTTTCAATCCCGTTGAAAAATATATTTCTTAGCCTTAATTTTATAGTACAAAAACGACAAAAACATGATAGGATTTTTTGAGTATCAATATCTAAAGTATAAAAAAAATCACCTTAAAAACCTGGTTGCCATGGCAGCCATCGATGGACATATCCACGAAGATGAAATAGCCTACCTTCATAAAATAGGAGAGAAGTATCAACTCAAGCCGCAGCAGATTAAAAAAATATTAGAAAATCGGGAAGAAATAGAGCCTGAGATTCCAGAGCATCATCATCAGAAGGTAGCCCTTTTATACGATCTCGTAGGAATGATGATGGCTGACAATGTAATCGAGGAGGAAGAGATGCGATTTTGCAAGCGAATGTTTTTAAAGTTTGGATACAAAGAAATTCTCATTGATGAAATGATTGATTTGTACCGTCAGGGTGTCGATGATACTGAAGCCTGGGAGGAGTTTTTGGAGCGTTCTGAGACGCATAGAATGAATCTCGCTAACTGGTAGTACCATAGCTAAATTTTCCATTCTCAATTTTATACAACACAGAGTTCATGCAAATATTCTGATTTGAACGAGTGTCGTTTTTCAATGAATTGACATTTATTCAATAGCAAATATTATTCTGATCACACATTTTTTTTCTTTCCTTAAGCCTCAATTCCGAAAATATTAGAGCATTAATCAAAATAATATTTTGTTTTCTTTAATATCTATAAAAAATATTCTATATGGGAACTAAATAATTGAGAAATAATCAATTGTATAAAACACCCTAATCCATCAAAAATTTTTCATAATCTATCTTTATAAAAATTATAATATTTTCATACATATACATATATCTTTGAAAATATGATAAAATATTAGCTGTAATGATACGTTCAATTACTATATTTGCAATCTAATATTTTTAATGCGTGTCAATGATGTTGAAGAATATAATACTATCCATTTTAATCACTTTACCATTAACTTTATTGGGAGGAGATGATGAATTCGATACACTTTCAATTAAGCCGATAGGGGTTGATTATTCGAAGTATTCTGGAACGAACAAGTTATTCATGGTAGGGGAATGCAAAGGCCTGAAAGGGAATCAGATAGTTGTATTTCAAAATCGGCCTTCTTTTGACTTTTTTGAAGAGAACCAAACCTACAAAGAAGAACAAGCTGAATTGGAAAAGGCAATTTGGGCAGAAATCCTGGATAATGACAATGAGGCAATCATAGTAAAAGGGAAGTGGCATGAGTACAACGAACGAATGATATTTCTTTGCCATCAAATAGTGAAAATGAATAAAGTACCACAGCCTTATCAATAATTCTGACGGTAGATAATTGAATTACTTCAATACTATTTTGATGGGGATTCATTTTTGAATATCTGTTGTTTTTCATGATGTCGTTCTTGTTTTGTTTATTATTTTCGCATTGTATTTTTTTATTAAACACAAGACTTATGAAAATTCTTTTGAAAACACTAATAACTGTATTATCAGTAATATTTATCCATTCTACTGCTTTATTTGCGCAAGGCAATGTCGAAAAATACTTGGGAAGATGGGCCCTTCACTTTGAAGAGGGAATGGGTTGGTTGGAGGTCCGGCAGGAAAAGGGATTTCTCGATGCTGATCTGTTATGGAGATCTGGTAGTGTAACTCCTGTGTCCAACGTATATATCATTGATGGTACCCTGGTAGTTACAAGCACTTTTACAAAAGCCTTTGAGCAGGGAGCTGGAAATATGAGGACCCACACCATTACTAAATCGTTGGTGTTGGAAGGAAAGGAAAAAGAGTTAATTGGTAAAATGACTTCGCCAAGTGCTAATGGCGTTGGTGCCGAGGTATCTTACGTTCACGCACATAGAATTGCAGCACTTCCGGCAGCCCCCAATTTGTCAAATCTTAAATATGGTAAATCGATAGAATTGCTAAAAAATGGAATCGATGATTGGAGACTTTTAGACCAATACACAGTAAATGGATGGAAAATCGAAAAAGGCGAACTCACTAACAACCCTGTGCAGAGGGACGGAGAACCACATATTCATTACGGAAACTTAAGGACAAATGCTGAATTTGAAGATTTCAATTTGAAATTGAGTGTAAATGTACCGGAAGGCAGCAATAGTGGAGTATACCTTCGTGGAATTTACGAGGTTCAAGTGATGGATAGCTATGGAATGAAATTAGATAGTCATCATATGGGCGCATTGTATAGTAGAATCACGCCAACTGAATCTGCTGAAAAGAAGGCCGGGAAATGGCAAAAGATGGATATTACCTTATGCGACCGCCATTTGACAGTCATTCTCAATGGGAAAAAGATAATTGACAATCAGCCAATTGAAGGTGTAACTGGTGGAGCAATGACTTCCAATGAGTTTATTCCAGGACCCATTTATCTACAGGGAGATCATGGAAAAGTTTCGTATAAAGACATTGTATTGACTCCTATACTTAACTAAAGGATCAGTATATATAATTATGTTGGAGATTTGATATGCAGGTCTCCTTTTTTTGTCAAAATTGTTAAGCATATACCAAAATTATATCATGGTAATGCGCTCGGGGAATATTCTATTTCGTATAACTATATAAGCGTTTAACCTAATATTAATTCTATGCAAAGCTACTCACTACCGCAATTATTGGATTTGTTATGGAAAGATTATGTGGATACAAATCCTCCTGCTCAGCACATTTATGATCTCTTCACTTCTAAGGGGGAAAAGGTGATAAACGATCATATTGCCTTTAGGACATACAATCATCCAAAAATAAACGTGGATGTTATGGGATCAGTATTTACCAGTCTTGGATATCAAGCAATGGGTGAGTATCAATTTGAGAAAAAGAAGCTATATGCCAAGCATTTTGAACACCCCGATTCCAATATGCCATTGATTTTCATCAGTCAATTAAAGACTGAGGAGCTTAATATCGAAATTCAGCATATTATTGAAGGGTTGATTGATCAAATTCCTGAAGGGTTTACTGATAATCCATCATTTGTTTTTAGCGGCAAACCATGGGAAATATCATATTCGGATTATTTGAAATTAAAAAGTGTAAGTGAATATGCCGCTTGGATGTCAGCTTATGGATTTAGGGTAAATCACTTTACGGTCAGTATTAATCATTTGAAGAATTTCGATGGCATCTATGAGGTCAATCAATTCCTAAAGGATAATGGATTCCAATTGAATGAAAGCGGTGGCGAGGTAAAAGGAACACCGCATGATTTGCTTGAACAATCATCTACAATTGCTTATAACAAGGAGATTCCTTTTAGTGATGGAAAACAAGTAATTCCAGCATGCTACTATGAATTTGCTAAGCGATATCCGCAAGCTGATGGCAATCTTTTCAGGGGATTCATTGCTGGTTCGGCAGACAAGATTTTTGAAAGCACCAACAAAGGACAGGACATTAATATGTAAATACTTGATGATATGCCATTGAAATCAATTTTGATATTTGGTTCAGGGCGATCAGCACCTTCGCTTATAAAATTTCTAGCCGAGGAAAGCGCTCGGCAGGATTGGAAGATTATAATTGCCGATAAAGATATATTGCTGGCTAAAAAGTATATTTTGGGATACACCGCCTGTAATGTAATATCAATCGACATCAAGGATGAACAGAAAAGAGATGAACTGGTAAGTAAATCCGATGTTGTGCTATCCATGGTTCCGGTTAGGTTTCATTCGCTGGTCCTACAAAGTTGTCTCAAATACAAAGTGAATATGATCACTCCATCTTATCGGTCAAAAGAGATGTTGGCGATGGATTCTGAAATTAATGCATCCGGAATATTAGTACTAAATGAAATGGGATTGGATCCGGGGATTGATCATATGTCAGCGATGAAAGTCATCGATCAAATCCGGAACGATGGCAATGAGTTAACAGCATTCGAATCATTTACTGGTGGTCTGATGGCACCCGGATATGATGAAAATCCATGGCAATACAAATTTACCTGGAATCCAAGAAATGTGGTACTAGCAGGGCAAGGCGGAGCAGTTCGATTTTTACACAATGGAAAACACAAGTATATTCCGTATACCAAGCTATTTCGTCGTACTGAACCAATAGATATAGAAGGATATGGGACCTTTGAGGGATATGCCAATCGCGACTCACTTGATTATTTAGATAAATATGGGTTGAACGATCTGTCAACAATCTACAGAGGTACTCTGCGCCGCCCTGGCTTTTGCAGAGCATGGGATCTATTTGTACAACTTGGCGTAACTGACGACACCTATATCGTAGAGGATTCTGAATCCATGACATTCAGGGAATTTATTAATTCATTTCTTCCTTACAATCCAACAGATTCTGTTGAGCTGAAATTAATGCAGTATTTGAAAATTGACCATGACTCGGGGTTAATGGAAAAATTGCAATCGCTGAACATGTTCTCCAATGAGATTATTGGAATTAAAAATGCCACGCCTGCAAAGATTCTGGAACATATATTAAAAAAGAGTTGGACAATGAATCCTGATGATAAGGACATGATCGTCATGTGGCATAAATTTTTTTACCAAGATCAAACACATAAGTGTTATCAGAAAACGAGCTCATTGGTAGCTTTAGGTGACGACTCAAGCCATACAGCTATGGCAAAAACAGTAGGCGTACCAATGGGAATAGCAGCAAAATTGGTTTTAACTGAAAAGATCAAATTGACTGGATTGCAGCTGCCAGTCAAAAAAGAGATTTATGAACCGGTTTTGAAAGAGTTGTATGAATTCGGTATTGAATTTAAAGAACAAACCATTTCTAAGGATGATGCCTACGAAAACCAACCTATCTTCTGAGATTGCCCCATTATTTGAGCAACTTAGATTGAAAAACAACAATCCTTCATTTTGTACTGGATTACATTGGTCAGAAGTTATATCTGGGAAAAAGTATTCAGTTACCTCTCCTATTAATAACCAGATCATTGGCCATGCTGATGAGATAAGTTCGGATGATTATGCACATGTAATTAAGACTGCTGAGAAGGCATTTGAGTTGTGGCGAGTTCTTCCAGCACCTAGGCGAGGTGAGCTTGTTCGCCAATATGGGTTGGCCTTGAGAGAGCATAAAGAATACCTCGGAAAATTGGTGAGCATCGAATCAGGAAAAATTTTGCAGGAAGGACTTGGCGAGGTACAGGAAATGATTGATATCTGTGATTTTGCCGTTGGATTGTCCAGGCAACTTCATGGGTTCACCATGCACTCTGAGCGCCCGGAGCACCGAATGTATGAGCAATATCATCCGATTGGGTTGGTGGGGATTATTTCAGCGTTTAATTTTCCCGCGGCAGTTTGGGCATGGAACGCAATGATTGCAGCGGTTTGCGGAGATGTATCCATGTGGAAACCTTCAGAAAAAGTTCCTCTAACAGCAATAGCCTGTTTTAAAATACTTGAGCAGGTATTGAAAGAAAATGATACTCCAGAAGGTGTATTTAATTTGGTGATTGGTGGTTCGGAGATTGGAGCAAAGATGTCGAGTGATACTCGGATACCATTGATTTCTGCTACAGGGTCGATCCGGATGGGTAAGAAAGTAGGTGCTGCGGTAGGAGCACGATTAGGGAAGTCAATCCTCGAACTTGGAGGAAATAATGCCATCATTATCAGTTTGGAAAGCGATTTGGAAATGGCCATACAGGCAACCGTATTTGGTGCGGTTGGGACTTGTGGACAGCGATGTACTTCCACGCGACGATTAATTGTTCATGAAGAAATCTATAACCAGGTAATTGACCGGTTAATTGACATCTACAAAACACTTGCTATTGGCAACCCCTTGGATAATAAAATGTTGGTTGGACCCCTGATAGATTCGGAGGCAGTGGGAAACTACATAAATGCCATAAAATCTGTGAAGGATGAAGGTGGAGAAATTATATATGGTGGAGAAGTGCTTTCAGGTGGAGAATATGAAGAAGGAAACTATGTTTTGCCTACAATAGCTGGCGTAAAAAACGAATTTAAAATTGTGCAGGAAGAAACGTTTGCTCCGATTTTGTACATGATCAAATACAGAGGAAATATCAAAAATGCTATTAAAATCCATAATGATGTAAAGCAAGGATTGTCTTCTGCAATTTTCACGAAAAACCTGAGGGAAAGCGAACTCTTCCTGTCTCATGCCGGTTCAGATTGTGGAATTGCCAATGTAAATATTGGAACTTCCGGAGCCGAGATAGGAGGTGCATTTGGTGGGGAAAAAGAAACGGGAGGGGGCAGAGAGTCTGGTTCTGATGCCTGGAAGTTTTATATGAGAAGGCAGACAAATACAATCAATTTTGGAAAGGAGTTGCCTTTAGCTCAGGGGATTAAATTTGACTTTTGATTCAAATTCCTTCTATTCGTCACGCAACGTATCTGCCGGGCTAATAAATGAAGTCCTAATGGTCTGAAACCCGGTGGTAAGAATGATGAATAAGCCAATGATAAGAATTGTCCATAGATAATTGATGTTTGAGATATTTATTTTGTAAGCAAATTGTTGCAACCATTGATCAATGATGTAGTAGCTTACCGGAACTGCAAGTATTGTCGCAATTAGGAGAAGTACCAGGTATTCACGGGTAATCATATGGATTAGCGTTGCTGTATTTGCTCCCAGAACTTTCCTTATCGCAATTTCTTTAATTCTTGTTTTCAACGAAAAAGCGATTAAGCCGAATAACCCGATGAAGGAAATGAGAATTGCCAAACCACTCAATAAATACAGTAACTGAAGTTTGACTCGATCATTTTTATATAATTCCTCATACATATCATCCAGAAAATGATATTCAAGAGGGTATTTAGGAAACAAATTGTCCCATGTGGCTTTAATATTCGTTATGGTTTCCTGTACTTCTTCAGTATCTATTTTAATTAGAAATGTACGAAGCCAGATTGGTTCAAAAACCATGATCGTCGGATCAATTTCATTTTTTAGCGTTTCCTGATGGTAATCTTTTATAATGCCCACGATAGGACCAAAAGCAAGCTCTACCGCTCCATTTGACCAATTAACTTCCTGGCCCAGCGCCTCCTCCGGACTTTGCCAGCCCATTTGTTTCATGGCTGTTTCATTGATCAAGTAAGCACGTCTTTCGTTGATCAGGTAATCTTGATAGGTAAAATCTTCTGTAAATTCAGGTAAGGAATAATCTGACAGGCTTGGCGGAATATTAGTGCCGGAGAGCAACTCAATATTGAGCACATCAATATAATTAAAATCAACAATTTGGATATCCATCGTCAGTGCTTTCTCGGTATCCGTATTAATTCCTTTTACCAGGACTGGTCCGGCATCTCTAATTTCCCTTGAAGGCACTTCCATACATCCCGTAACTCCCAAGATGCCAGGGGTATTCGTAAGGCGGTCTTTAAAGGTGCTGAAATCATCCTTGACACCATCGGGTACTCCAGGTATTGCCAGTACCTGCTCTCGTGCAAGACCAAGGTTTGATTCATTTAAAAAGTTGAATTGATCACGGGCGATCAGCGCACTCCCAATCAGCAATATGGATATAGCATACTGAAGCATTACCAGGATTCTTTTGAGTTTGAAGGCATATGCTTTGCCATTACTGATCGATTTTATTGACTTCAGTTGATCAAGTGGATTATTTTTTGGAATTGACAATAGTGGAAAAACACCAGTTGCCAAGCCGCAGAAAAATGCTAACAAGATCAAGACTGCTGCAAGTATCCATGGATTTAGAATAAATGAAATTCCAGTAATGGCACTGAAATATGGAAAAATGGCAAAGGCCAATAAGATCCCCAGTATCATGGAAAGTAGATTATATGCAATAGATTCTGTCAGCAGATAAGTAATCACTTGTCGATTGGCTGATCCCAATATCTTCCTTAAACCTATTTCCTTTGAACGATCAAGAATCAGGGCGCTATTCAAATTGATATAATTCACTAATGCCACCAGCAAAATGAATACACCAACTGCTATAAAGATTTTTATATATGCGAAGTCTCCATTTTGTACAATTTCCCTGGCGAGCTTTGAATGAAGATGAATGCTTTTCAGGGGTTGGAAGTCGAATTTAATTTTATCGGCTACGCTTTTATCTGCATATTTGTGGATGAATTGAGACATTTTGGACTTAACGGATTCAATAGCTGCACCCTCCTTTAATAAAATATATACATAGGCCCATCCTGTTCTTTCCTCCTGGTTCTGAAAGGATAACAGCATATCTATTGGCAAATGTGTTTGTGATGGCAGGTCCCTTATAACTGCAGTTACTGTGTATTGCTTTTCTTCCGAGCTCCATCCTCCCAATACAAAAATGCTTTCATTTAGTGCCTCTGCTTTACCAAAATAGGTATTCGCGATTGATTCAGAAATGACTACGGAGTTTGGCTCTTTCAAGGCGGAGGAAAGATCTCCAGCTATCACCGGCAGATCAAAAACACTAAAAATATCATTGTCGGTGCTGTAGGCATGATTTGGTTTAAATTTATTTTCTCCAACTCTGATGTATTTGCGTTCACTATTTTGAAAACGAATAAGGTTTTCTATTTCAGGGATCTCATTTGGCAACTCATTGATATAGTTAACAGGAATCCTTGCCCAATGTACATCATACCCATTTCCGGAATCATACGAATAAGTTGTACGGAAGATCCGATCAGAATTGGTATAAAATTTTTCAAATGATAATTCGAAATGAAGATATATGCCAGTGAGAATAACTGCAGCAAATCCAAAGGCTAGTCCGATGATATTGATGGCAGCATAAAGCTTGTTTTTATAAACACTGCGGGTAATAACTTTAAAATAGTTCCTTAACATAAATAGGAAAGCGCTTTAATTTTGATAAAATTTGATCGAATTACGTCTAAGTTATAAACTAAGCTTATTTGCAGAATGCAAAGGTTAAATAAGCATTAAAAAATGTTAATGAAAAGTTAAATCCTTTCCAATTCGATTTCAAAAATAGCTGATAGATGTTTTGCTCGTTGTTCTGCCAGCTTTTCATTTTTTGTTTGTATGAAGAAATCGGGTGTGTCAATGTCAGCAAAGAGAGCAATCGTATATGTCATGGAATTGCTTTTGAAAGTTGGTGAAATCCCATTTGGTGTATTCCAGGAGCTTACGTTTTTGGAGGTAAAAGTGATTTTTTGAAAGGAAGGTATCGGTTGCCAATTCCCTGTTTTTATCCCAAGAATTGCCGTGTAATCCCTGATTTGTTTTTTAGTTTGATCTATCTGTAATCCAAAGTAATTAAGCTTAAGAGCCAGACCTAATGCAATGGCAACCAGTCCAACTATGACGGTGCGTGTATTGGAAACATCCATTGCTATGATATACGGACTTACTAGTGCAAAAACACCAGTTATAATAAATATCCACCAGAGTTTGGCGGCATGTCCAAAGAAATAGCCAGATTTATGATTGAATATCATGACCATATAATTAACATCATTTGAATAAAATGGGATATTCTTGGAATTCCTATTCAGTGATAATATTAATTCTAAAAGAATTGGATAATTTAGTCGTACCAAAATCAATCTAACATATGAAATCTTTAAGCACATTTTTATTCCTTGCAGTGATCATGACTATTCAAGCCAACGCACAAGAGCAACAACTTCCATATCATCAGATTCCCGATTATCCTAATGAGTACACTCCCAATACTGTGGCTGCCAGGATGGTGGATGGTCTGGGGTATCGATATTACTGGGCCACCAAAGATTTGAGAGCAGAGGACCTCGCATATAGAATAAGTGAAGATTCCAGGACCACGCGAGAAACCTTAGATCATATTTATGGACTTACAAGAACCATTATGCATGCACCCCAAAGTAAGGTTAATACCTATCCTAAAGAGGAATTGACGTTTGATGAGCTTAGAAAACGTACCCTGGAAAATATTGCCTTTGCCAGTAAGTTGCTCAAAGAGGGAGAAGATGGTGAGATGGATGAATATTTAATGATATTCCAGCGTGGAGAAAACACTACCGAATATCCATTCTGGAATATGATCAATGGTCCAATTTCAGACGCCATCTATCATACGGGGCAGATTGTTGCCTTCCGAAGAGCCTCCGGTAATCCAATTCAAAAAGGTGTCAGGGTTTTGACTGGAAAGACAGCGGAGTAAGAAATGTTTGAGATTTGGCATTGTAATAAAAAATGTGGATGGAACGTATGGTGTTGATGATACTATAAATTGGAGAGAAGAAAAGTATTTGTAATCTTTCATCATAAATTCTTTAAAAAATGAAAATGCAATTAACAAGAGCGATAGCATTGCTTTCTTGTTCGATTATTATAATTAATGTATGTTTTGCTCAAGAAGGAGGTTACACATATAGTAATGATTCCAATCGACAGGATGGCATTCCTAAAGGAACAGTCACAAAACACACATGGAAGAGTTCAATCTATGATGACAACTATAGAGAATATTATGTTTATGTTCCTGCTCAATATAACTCAAAGAGGCCAGCGGCACTTATGGTATTTCAAGATGGACATGCTTATGTGAAGGAAGATGGTGACTTTCGTGTCCCTGTCGTATTCGACAATCTTATCCAAAAAAAGGCGATGCCCGTTACTGTCGGCATATTCATTAATCCGGGTCATAATTCTTCAGAATTTCCTGACAATCCATTCAGGAATAGCAACCGAAGCTGGGAATATGATGAATTAAGTGATAGATATGTACGATTTCTCATTAAAGAGATTATACCTGAAGTAAGCAAGAGCTACAATCTTACAAATGATCCTAAAATGAGGGCTATTTGCGGACTTTCTTCAGGAGGGATATGTGCCTTTACTGCAGCATGGGAAAGGCCAGATTATTTTCACAAGGTATTAAGTCATATTGGTAGTTTTACGGATATACGTGGAGGTCATGTTTATCCATCCCTTATACGAAAGCTAGCAAAGAGAGATATTAAAGTTTATTTGCAGGATGGTTCAGATGATCTTAATAATCGTTTTGGTAACTGGTGGTTGGCCAACCAACAGATGGCCTCTGCTCTTGAATTTCGAAACTATGATTACAAATTTGTCACTGGTACAGGGGGTCACAGCGGGAAACATGGTGGTGCTATATTGCCGGAATCATTAAAGTGGTTATGGACAGAATAAAATTGATCTGTAGGTTGAACCTTGGTGATTTCGATACCAATCTTTACAGTAGATAATTCATAGAAAAATCATAGAGCTCAACATTGTGCGTGATTAAACAATCCTAAATTTGATATAAAACCTAAAACTGAGTATGAAGAAATTTATATTGGCTTGCGTATTCTTTTTAGTGGCAATTGTCTTTTTCGTATTTTATACGTTTTATTCTACAGGATTTTTTCGTGATATAGAAAATTCGTTTCCAGGTTCAATAGAACACAGAATCCAGCTTCCTGGTGTTGAGGATATGCAGATTAGTTATGAAGATGATTTCATGTTACTTTCATCAGATGATCGAGCCAGCAGGAGGGATGGAAGTGCAAAACAAGGCCACCTATACTATATGGATCTGACAAATACATCTTTCGAACCGATTCGATTGACGACTGATCTTACTTTTCCTTTCTTCCCACATGGTATATCGATGATTCGAAACGCACAACAAGTTTACAAGGTCTTTGTGGTAAATCATGCTAACAACTCACAGTCCATAGAGGTTTTTGATTTATATCAGGATAGTTTGAAATATGTTCAAACGTTGAAAGATGCATCTATGGTTAGCCCTAATGATGTAGTGGCCATAGATGAAGAACGGTTTTATTTTACCAATGATCATGGCTTTACAAAAGGATTAGGAAAATTAGGAGAGGAATATTTGGGGTGGGCAGTGTCTAATGTAGTTTATTTTGATGGTAATACTTATCGTGAAGTAGCAGATGGAATTGCATATGCAAATGGTATTAACTTTGACTTTAAACGGAACAAGCTATTTGTGGCTTCACCAAGAAATTTCTTAGTGAAAGTATTTGATCGAAGAGATAACGGTGATTTAGATTTCGTTGAGAATATTGATTGCGGAACAGGAGTTGATAATATTGAGTTTTCTCCTGATGGTAAAATTTGGATTGGTTGTCATCCAAGCCTGCTCTCGTTTACAGCATATGCGCAAGGAAATAAGCCAATCGCTCCTTCAGAGATTATCACTATTGACTATCGAAACAGGGGTGATTATAGCAAAGAAATTGTTTTTGTTGATGATGGTGAGAACATGTCAGCATCATCAGTAGCAGTGGTGTATAAGGACTACATTTTCGCTGGCAATGTCATGGATGATCATTTTTTAATTTTGAAAAAGGAATAGCCTCTTTTCTTTCCATGGTTCTATATCCTGCCCAACAAATGTGGCAGAAAAAGGATGGACTCATATCGAAATGGCAGAAGTCAATACAGAATTACTTGTCGATGCATGTACAACTCCCTATTGTGAAATTGCTCCCAAAAAATTATCTTTAATAATAAGGCCAAATGAATAAAAGAATAAATAAAAAGGGACAGCGATTATATGTGCAATGAGTTAAAACAGTTGGAATTATGACACGAACAATAGAATTGACTCCAAAATGGACGAAGTGGATATACATTTTTAATGGAACGGTAAACACGGGAATTGGAATTCGCATACTCACTCAAGCAGATTCTTGGATCCATTGGGCATCTATTGTAGCTATAATTTTGGTATTGGCTGGTCCACTTTTAATAGTCTATGGGATCATGCTATTTAATTCTGTTAGTAAGCAAGTTCCAAAAGTGACAGTGGATGAAAATGGTGTATATATAAAAGCAGATGTGCTCAAAAAACAACTTCTAATTGATTGGGCCAACGTAAAGGAAATTAGGTATAAAGCGTTTGAACTAAATTTTTTATTAACTAATAATGAAATTGAAATCGTAAATCTTCCAACCTCTCCGGGTAAATCAATAGAAGTAAAGAAAGCCATAAGAGAATTTGCTGGCGGCGCTCATATTAATATAATTGGAGGATAAATTCTTGTCAACATTAAAAGTTAAAACACGTAACCAATTAGGTGCTACACAAAAAGCGTCAGTACAATTATGGATCAAAATGTTGAAATCAAGTAATAATGAGTGAATCATATTACAAATCTGAACAGACTGTTGAAGAATATATAAGATTAGCAGAGGGATATAATGGTGGCAAACTTATAGATAGACTAGCAGGGTATTTGCCTTTAGGGTCATTATTACTTGAGATTGGCTCAGGTCCTGGGACCGATTGGAGATTGCTGGGTTCTAATTATAAGGTAATTGGCTCGGATTATTCTCCCGAATTCATCAAGCGTTTAAAGGCTAACAACCCAAATGCCCAATTCCTAAACCTGGATGCTGTAACTTTAGATACAGATAAGAAATTTGACGGGATTTATTCTAATAAAGTATTACATCATTTAAAGGATGATGAGATTGAAGCATCAATAAAGAGGCAATATGAAATTCTTAGTCCAGCAGGAATTATTTGTCATTCATTTTGGAAGGGCGAGGAATCAGAGGTCTATAATGGGCTTTTCGTAAATTACCATACGGAAGCAAGCATCAAGCGTCTATTTTCAGAGTACTTTGAAATACTGTTGATTGAGCGATATAAAGAATTTGAGGAGGGGGATTCATTGTTGTTTATTGGAAAAAAGATAACATAGCCATAGCATTTCAAAAATCTTTGTCCAAACGAGAAGTTTAACCCAGAGCAGTGATCTACTAAACTTGGGTATTGAGCCGTTATACCTCATCCCGCTGCCATTTATCCGCACCAAAACAGTCCGTTACCATGGTAATAATTCGATTCGCAGAGTATTCAATAGGCTTATTGGATACATTCACCATAGTGAAACCACCTTTTTCGCAAATGCGTTTTGCATAATCCAGTTCATCTCGAACCTTCCGACGGTTCACATAGTCAGATTCTTCCTGCACACCCATTCTATGCAAGCGGTTGCTTCGTTGAGCAATTAAAAATACAATAGAGATATCCAAACTGAAAACTCTCCTTGGGTCTACTTCAAACAATGAAGGAGGTGGTTCTATGCCTGGGATAATTGGTACATTAGCTACTTTCCACCCAAACATGGCCATGTATATACTTAAAGGGGTCTTTCCGGTTCGTGATACTCCTGTAAGTATAACATCTGCATTTTTTATTTTATCAGCTTGCTGCCCGTCATCATGTGCCATCGTAAATTCGATAGCCCGCACCCTACGGAAATATTCTATATTTCTCAAACGGAATAATCCCGGTTGCTCAACAGGCCGGATATCCAGAGTCTGATCCAGGTAATCAGAAAGTCCACCTATTAAATCAAAATGTGGGATGTTTTTTTGCACACATGCTTCCTTTAAAATCCTCCTCATTTCATGGTTGACCATAGTATGAGCAATTGCCCCATTTACTTCAGCCACCTTGTCGGTAATCTCATCTACCTGCTCCAGCGTCAATACTTCTGGCTCGACTATGACTGGGATTTTATTATCAGGATATTGAATCAGCATAGTTTCTACTATCGTATGCCCTGCAACACCTTTGCCACCTGATACTACATAAATAGGGGGCATATTTTTATTTTCTTCCATTGCGTATATTTTTTTCGAGGGGTTACATTATAGCAAAAACTTATTGGCAATCAAATGAACATACTAACAAATTCATATGCTCGTTTTTCAGCCCAGCTAGATGACATTCCTGGCCACCAATAACCAATATGGCCACCCTCCTTTGGGGTTTCAAGGTAAAAATTGTTATTGATTTTGGCAGCTTCAAATGGATAACAATCATCCGGGAACATTGGATCATTAAGAGAATTGACCAATAGGGTAGGCGTCTTTATCCCAGCGATATAATTACCTGCGCTGGCATAAGTATAAAATTCTTCAGCAGAATTGAAACCATTTATTGGTGCTGAATATCTTGAATCAAAATCATGGAAATTGGCAATTTCATCTATTCCTGATATATCATAAACCTCAGGGAACTGAATCGCCTTTATTTTAATTTTAGCTTTCAGCTTTTTTAAGAACCTGTTTAGATAAAATTCGTTTCCTTGTTCAGAAAGTTTATTGGAACATGATCCAAGCTGGCATGGTATAGAAAATGCGACGCCGCTTTTTATTTCCGAAGGAGTATTTGTTCCATTTTCGCCAAGATATTTAACGACAAGGCTCCCTCCCAGACTAAATCCGATTAGAACAATGGATTCATACCCTTTGGATATGGTATAGTGTATTACTTCTTCAAAATCTTCTGTTGCCCCATGGTGGTATAATTTTGGTTTTAGATTGATTTCTTCGCTGCAACTTCTGCAATTCCATGACAGGGTATCCCATCCGTTTTTGAGAAATCGGTGCGCCATCCCGCGCATATAATACTTGTCAGAATGCCCCTCTAATCCATGTGATAAAATGACGATTCTCTTGTGACCATGATAGACAAAATCTAAGTCAAGAAAATCACCATCAGCGGTGGTAATTCTTTCACGAGTATAGCTTAGAGGCTTTGGCTTGCGAAGTATTCCCGGAAGGATCGTTTCCCAATGTTCATTGATCAACCAGAAAGGAATGTGATAATCGGAATGGTTTAATAATGGCATGGTTGATGAATGAAACAATAAAAACTAAATCAAATCCTAATTTCTTTTTTAGAGAAGGTTATTTTTGCTTCAAAATAAGAAAAATCTGTGAGCAGGATTATTTTAGTTGGGTTATTTTTTCTTTTCGTTCGAGCTTCTTTAGCTCAGACTATCCAGCTATTGAATGAGGAGAATAATGAACCTGTATTTGGAGCAATAATATTCACTGAAGATAAATCAGTATTTGCCACAAGTGATGAAACTGGATTCGTTGACATAGGTCAGTTTAATTCCTGCACGCAATTGGTTATTCAGCATCCTTCATTTCATGTCCTTAAAATTTACCTTAGTGAAATTGAAGCTTCTGGGTCCATAGTTTACCTGAAAGAAAAGGTAATCCGAATAGATGAAATTGTGATCTCCGCCAACAGATGGGAGCAGAACAAGTCCGAAATCCCTTTTGAAATAATGTCTTTAGATGCCAAAGAGATGTCGTTTAGAAATCCTCAGACTTCAGCAGATATGCTGGAGGCTTCGGGACAAGTCTTTGTACAGAAGAGTCAGCTGGGTGGTGGGAGTCCAATGATACGTGGGTTTGGAGCCAATTCTGTGTTGATCGTAGTGGATGGAGTGCGAATGAATAATACGATTTTCCGAAGTGGGAACCTCCAAAATGTTATCAATATTGACCCTAACGCATTAGAAAGCAGCGAAGTAATATTTGGACCAGGGGCTGTAATTTATGGTAGTGATGCACTAGGTGGGGTAATGGATTTCCACACGATTTCTCCATCATTTTCAAAGGATGGCAAAGTTTGGATTGATGGTCACGCCATGACCAGGTATAGTACGGCGAATAATGAAAAAACAGCTAGCGCACTCATTACTATTGGAAAGAATAAATTTGGCTACGTGGGTAGCTTGACTTTTAGCGATTTTGATGATTTAAAAACTGGATCTATAAGACCCTCAACTCAACCGGATTTTGGAAAGCGGCCGGAATATGTTAGCATTATAAACGGGCTGGATACCATTGTTGAGAATAGCGACGTAAACCTTCAGCGATTCTCAGGATATAAACAACTGAATACGCTCCAGAAATTTGCATTAAGGGTAAATGATCATCTTGACATTGGATATACATTCAATTTTTCGACGACAACGGATATTCCCCGATATGACAGGCTGATAGAATACTCAGGCGAAGACCTCAAATATGCACAGTGGTTTTACGGTCCTCAAAAGTGGATGATGAATGCGTTAAAAGTAAGTTACTTTAAGTCCAATGTGTTGTTTGATGCAGCAAAATTAACGGCGTCGTATCAGACCTTCCAGGAAAGTCGACATGACAGGAAATTCGAGCAGGCTGCTTTGCATAACAGGAAAGAAAAGGTAAATTTAGTGACTTTGAATACTGATTTTGAAAAAATGATCGATATGAAAAGTGATCTTTTTTATGGATTGGAATATACGTTTAATCACGTTAGTTCATCCGCATATACTCAGAATATTGAAACAGACGAGATATCGTCGCTTTCTACCAGGTATCCTGATGGAGGCAGTGACGTTCATTCATTTGCAATTTATGGCAGCTACAAATGGAATTTGGCTGAGAAGTTTTTTTTGAGCACTGGGTTTAGATTTACTCATCAAAATCTATTTTCAAATTTCAATGAAAATGCGTTCTTTTTTAGTGACATTAATAATAATAGTTCCGCCGTTAACGGGAATATTGGATTGGTTTATAAGCCAGACGCACGCTGGAATATCTCCGGTTTGCTTTCCTCAGGATTTAGAGCCCCAAATGTGGATGATATTTCAAAAGTTTTTGATTCAGAACCAGGAAATGTAGTTGTACCAAATCCTGATTTAAAACCTGAATATTCTTACAATGCAGAACTTTCCGCAACACGATATTTTGAAACCAATGTCATATTAAGTGGAACAGTGTTTTATTCATTCTTAAGAGATGCGATGGTGAAGGGAGACTTTATGGTGAATGGACAAGACTCGATCATGTATGACGCTGAATTGAGTCGCGTACAAGCCATAATAAATACTGGAAGAGCAAACATCTATGGTTTTAATATGACACTGCAAATGGAATTTTCTTCTCGATGGTTCGGCTCCGCTTCATTGAATTATACGGAAGGACGGGATCTTATTGCAGATGAACCTCTCAGGCATACAACTCCCTTGTTTGGGCTTTTATCAGTTGTTTACACCAGGAATAAATTCAAGGGTGAGTTTTATACAAGGTTTAATGGAAAACGTTCTTTCGAAAATCTGCCTCCATCTGAACGGAATAAACCACATCTTTACAGTAGCGATGGAAGCCTGGGCTGGTATACATTGAATTTGCGGGGGAATTATCAGTTTAACGAAATCATTGGAATCAATGTAGCTCTTGAAAATATTCTTGATCAACATTACCGAACATATTCATCAGGGATCAGTGCACCGGGCAGGAACTTTATATTGTCTGTTAAAGCCAATTTATAGAATGCTATGTGGCATGGGTATAAAAAAAGTGGAGCACTTTTCAAAACCCCACTTTTTTATACTAGTCAGCGATTAATGTTCATATAACATTTGATGATATTTCAGTAACGACCAATCTTCATCAATAATAAAAATTTCCAATTGTCTTGACTATACATATACTGCTACGAACATGCTTATTCAGTATTTTTTGCCAGTTCAAAATGATCTAGAGGTAGCAATTGTTTGCCTTTGTATAAATCTTTAACAGTAACTTCAATATCTCTTGTCTTTGCATTTACGACAAAGTCCTCTATGATTTCGATAGCGTCATAATGGATAAAATGAGTATTTGTAGCATCAATTTCAACCTTAGTGTGATTTGGAATTTGTCCCAATGTTCTTTGAATTGAGGCTTTATTTAAAAATGTAACATCCTCAGATAATACAATCTTTATTTTTTCTTTTCCTTCTAAATTCTGTCTATTTAATTTGTAAGGAATCCTGTAACTGTTATATAATATTACTGAAACAGCCACCACCAGTCCCAGAGCTATTCCAATAAGGAGGTCTGTAAGAATAATTCCCATGATTGTTACCACAAAAGGTGCAAATTGACCTTTCCCCTGTGAATACATTTTCTTAAAGAGCGCTGGTTTTGCAAGCTTAAATCCGACTACAAGTAATATGGCTGCTAAGGTAGCTAAAGGTATTAAGTTCAATATATTTGGGATAATGATGATACTTAGGAATAATAATATTCCATGAAATATTGTGGATGCTTTGGTCTTTCCTCCAGATTGCTGATTTGCTGAACTTCTGACAATAACCTGTGTAATTGGCAATCCTCCAATTAATCCTGATATAATGTTTCCTATTCCCTGGGCCTTTAATTCTCTGTTGGTAGGTGTAATTCTTTTAAGTGTATCTTGTTTATCAGAAGCTTCAACACAGAGCAAAGTTTCCAGGCTGGCTACTACTGCAATTACAATTGCGGTAATGTATACCTGTGGATTGGAAAGGGCACTATAATCAGGAAATGTAAAATTATTTACAAATGAGTTTAAACTATCTGAGATCGGGATACTTACTAGATGCTCTTTACTTATAGTCAATTTTGGAATTGAAAGGAAAAATTTATTTAATAAAATTCCCGCCACTACAGCTACCAATGGTCCTTGCACCAATTTTGTGAATTTTAATTTCTTAAAGTAAGGTGTCTCCCAAAGGATTAAAATAATTAGAGAGGTTGCAGATATCACTAATACTCCAGGACTTATGTAGTCAATCATATTCCACAATTCAGAAAAGGTATTTTGTCCATCAACTTGAAAAAACGCAAAATCTCCCTCAGGATCACCATCATATCCAAAAGCATGTGGAATTTGTTTTATGAAGATTAAAATTCCAATTCCCGCTAACATACCATATATAACAGAAGAAGGAAAGTAGTAGGCAACGATTCCTGCTTTAGCAAAACCGATGATTACCTGTATGATACCAGCAAGTATGACGGCAACTAGAAAGATCTCAAATCCACCTAAAGCTGTAATGGCATTCAATACAATTACAGCCAAGCCTGCCGCCGGACCACTTACACCAAGCGGCGATCCACTTATTGATCCAATAATAATACCTCCAATTATACCTGCTATAATGCCAGAAAAAAGAGGGGCACCAGATGCCAATGCAATTCCTAAACAAAGAGGCATAGCTACAAGAAATACTACAATACCCGCAGGTATGTCATCTTTAAAATTCTTAAATGGACTTAGATTAATACTTTTATTCATAATTATTATTTGATTAAATATGGTAAGTGTAGAAACTAGCTTTGATAGTCCAGTATCTACTTTCCATTGCTTAAGTTAAAACTTGATTTATATTAGGCTTACCAACTAGTCTGAAAATCTAGATCTTTAGTGAGCGACAATTTACATTGAAATCAATGTGTTGTGAAGTTTACATATTCTTTGGTGGAGGAAAGGGAACTTCCGGACTGAAATCAGTTAAAAAAAGATCAAAACTAAGCGGTAACTGTTTTTGAGAAATATGAAGGTTTTGATCTTTCATTTCCTCGTTGTATGTACATATGACTTTTTCTTTTGTATCATCTTCGTCGCAAATTTGAAATATTTTAACGTGATGATCATGCATATCAAAAACCATGAAGGTAATCGGGGAGAAGGTCATGAATACCACCATAAAAAATAATACAAAACGCTTATAAAAAGAGAAGGTATAAGTTGGATTATATATTACCACTTAAGTTCTGGATTGTTTATAGCCATTTAAACTGCAAATATCATTAATTGTTTTAGAACTCAATACTTTTAACCAAAGTATTTGAATTTAAAATAGCAACAAAAAAAAGCGACGTGTCTTTTGACGCGTCGCTTCGTTTTGAGTTTTAAAATTACAGAATTAATGTACAAATAACATTTCACGATATTTCACCAATGGCCAATCTTCATCATCTACAAATAGTTCTAATTTGTCTACATGATATCTGATCTTATCAAAGTATTTATGCTTGATATTATTGCAATATTCTACCGCTTTATCGCGACCATCCTCAATTTTATTGATTCGTTTTCGCTCTTCAATCATCTCCAATACACCATTTTTCACTCCATCTATGTGCTCAGTAACTTTACCAACCACATTTACTGTAGAGGTGTTATCTACACCAATATCCTTCAGTCCTTTTGCAGCATTGATCAATTTCATTTGATATTTAACAGCAGTTGGTATTATATGGTTTAGAGCCAAATCACCAATAACTCGTGACTCAATTTGTACCTTCATAACATAATTTTCCCAAAGTATTTCATTTCTGGCATCCAATTCCCTCTCGCTTAAGACATTGTAACAACCAAAAACTTCTTTGCTTTTATCGGTCAAAAATGCATCAAGTGCCTGTGGCGTATCTTTAACATTTGGAAGACCTCTTTTCTCAGCTTCTTTAACCCAAGCGTCAGAATATCCATCTCCTTCAAAACGAACAGCTTTAGACTCGCTGATGTTTTTTCTAAGCACATCAATGATAGCAATACGCTTGTCCTTTCCTTTGGCAATCAAAGCGTCAACATCTTCTTTGAAATCGTTCAATTGTTTTGCCATGATGGTATTAAGCACAGTCATTGGTAACCCAACGTTTGCGTTGCCTCCTACTGCTCTGAATTCAAATTTATTTCCGGTGAAAGCAAACGGAGAAGTTCTGTTTCTGTCAGTATTATCAAGTATGATTTCTGGTATTTTATCAATTCCCAGCTTCATATACATATTGTCTCCTTTTTCTATTTTGATATTGCCGCTGTTCTCAAGTTCATCTAGTACAGCACTTAATTGGGAGCCGATGAAAACAGAAATGATTGCAGGTGGAGCTTCATTAGCACCAAGTCTGAAATCATTTCCAGCAGATGCAATTGATGCTCTGAGGATATCAGCATATTTATGAACTGCAGCTATGGTATTTATAAAGAAAGTCAGGAATAACAAGTTTTCTCTTGCGCTACTACTAGGTTGAAAAAGATTTACACCTGTATTAGTAATTAATGACCAGTTGTTATGCTTACCTGTTCCGTTTATTTCGGCAAATGGTTTTTCATGGAAAAGTACTGCTAACTCATGTCGATCAGCAACTCTTCTCATTACATCCATCATCAACATGTTGTGATCTGTTGCGACATTCGCTTCTTCAAAAAGTGGAGCTACTTCAAACTGACTTGGAGCCACCTCGTTGTGACGTGTAGTCACTGGAATACCTAATTTATAGCATTCAAGTTCAAACTCTTGCATGAAAGCATACACCCTGCGAGGAATTGATCCAAAATAGTGATCATCCAATTGTTGGCCTCTTGCTGGAGGATGCCCGAATACTGTTCTCCCTGACATAACCAAATCTGGTCGGGCATTAAATAATGCCTTATCGATAACAAAATATTCCTGCTCACATCCTAATGATGCAGTTACGGAAGAAACATTTCTATCAAAAAATTTACAGACCTTGGTAGCAGCCTTATCTATTGCTTCTAGTGCTTTTAATAATGGAGCCTTTACATCAAGGGCTTCTCCTGTATACGATACAAATATAGTTGGTATACAAAGCGTTGTTCCCCACTTAAACATAGGTGAACTTGGATCCCATGCTGTATAGCCCCTTGCTTCAAATGTTTGACGTATACCGCCAGAGGGGAATGACGACGCATCGGGTTCTTGCTGTACCAAGGCACTACCCTTAAATTTCTCCATGCCACTAATGCTGTCGAAAAATGAATCATGTTTCTCTGCAGTAGATCCTGTTAAAGGTTGGAACCAGTGTGTGTAGTGTGTGATGCCTTTTTCAATGGCCCATGCTTTAACTGCGGCAGCAACAGCATTTGCTGCGTCAGGGCTGATTTTTTTTCCTTTGTCAATACAATACTTCACTTCCTTGTAAACCTCAGGTGCCAATGAAGCTTGCATTTGCTTAAGGCCAAAGCTTGTTTCCCCAAAATAATCTGATACCTTATTAGAAGGTAATACAGGGGGCATTGGCTGTCGACTCCCTGCTTCCTGGACGGCGCTAAAACGTAGGTTTGCCATAAATATTTTTATTAATTTTTTGTGAATAAAATTTTTCGTGAAAATAGGATAAATTTCGCAAATAGATACTAAAAAGATAAAAAAAAGAGTGTGTTATAAGTAAAATATCAAATAATGGTAGTTTTTATATTAAAAAATGACTCATTGTTGAAAATAATTGCAAAAAAGTGGACTTTAATTATTATTCTGATATTGCTGATCTTTAGTTTTAGCAAGATATAGCCACTTTATCAGAATTTTAATTGAAAACGCATAAAATTAAACGATGTTTTTGGAATAAAATTAAAATTTGAGTGTAAAAGTGATGATTTATTACCAATTATGGTCTTTTTTCTCTTTTTTGTTTTTCTTCTCTTCAGCATATATCATATCGCTGTTTAAATTCTGGATTAACTCCTGAGATTTGTCATATACAACTTGCCGTTGTTTGTCCCATTCTTTTTTATTCAATGAGCTAACTTCGGTTTCAAGTGGGGTATATTTTCCATTGATAGGCTCGTACTTGCCATATCGGTTTTTCTGGTATTCATTAAAAATAAAATTGGTAATAGTGTAGCGATACTTCCCATCCTTCATCTCAAGTGTTAAGTCATATTCTACTGCTCCACCAATTCCTTTTTTTACAGATCCGAGGCGATATACATAGAAACTGCCTCGATTTTTCAGCATGTAATCCTCTTTTTCTTCTGTATAGAATTTCTTTTTGGAGTTCAATACTTTTACTTTTTTCATGAACTTTTGTCCATTTTCAAAAAGCTTGTCTTTGTCTATTCCATTCAATTCTACTATTTCATTGAATTCATATTTACCAATTTCATTGAGTGGGAATGGAACATCTTGAGCAGTAGCGTTGAGGCAAAATGCAAAAAGAACGAATATTGTTTGTTTTAACATAGCATTGAAAGCAAAAGCTCTAACCAATACAGGTTAGAGCTTTGTAATTTATGAAATAAAATTTGTTTTTAGAATGCGTAAACTGCTGCGATCAGGAACTGTGAAGCTGATTTTGAAGGATCGTTTCCAGCGCTATCGCTGTAAAAGAACTCATCACTAGCCCCATCAATTCTAAATTCTGGAATAACCGTTAAAGGTCCAGCTTTCAAATTGGCAGTAACTGTGAAAGCATTTACACTTTGAGAAGATATAGGTCCAAAATTCTCGTCAGAAAATTCTTTGAATTTGAAGTTTTCGTATCTAACACCTAATTCAAATCCATCGCTAAAGGCATATTGTGGATAAAGAGCTACGCCAGTATAACCTCCAGCATCGTCTTTGGCCGTGTAATCAGCAGCATTCAAACCAATGTACAGTCCATCGGTAATTTGCCATCCGGTAGTTAAGTCAATCACTGTTCCTGAAGGATCCCCAGTTATAAAATTTACGTAGATATCCCATCCATCGATCGGCATTAAATATACTTGTGCACCAAAGTCAGAAATTCCATTGAAATCCTGGTAAACGTTCCAATCATTGAAAAGACCAACCATAAACGCAAATCGATCCGAGACTGTAAAATCTGCCTTGATACCTGAGTTTTGGAAAGGTCCGTTAGTGAATAAATAGGAAGTAGAGTAATTGAAGTTGCCAGCAGGCGAAATCACTTCATACCCAACGAATGTTCCCATGTAGCCAGCAGTAAGGGAAAATAAATCAGAGAATGCATAGGAAGCATACAAGTTTTGAATACCAACATAAGCGTCATCCTCTCCATCTGGCTGAAATAAAGGGATGGATTTGAAACTTCTTGGTCCAAATGCAAATTCACCTACGAAGCTTGCTTTGCCAACAGTCTGGGATAATGCAACATCAATCATACCAATTGAGATTGAGTTTTGTTCGTCAGCAAAACTAGTTGGGATATTTCCTATTCCTCCAGCATCCTTGTATCCTGAAAAGTCATATTTCCAGTAGGTATCTACAGATCCTGAAATCTGCAATCCTTCATCTTCTTCGTCCTGAGCTTTAACTATAATAACACTTAGGATCAGTGATAAAATGAGTAAAGATAATTTTTTCATTTTTTAATGATTTTAATTGTAAGTAAATGATTGTTTAAAATTTGAGTTTTTTAATCATGGAGTAATCAACCGATTACCCCATGATTATTTTTTTATGATATGAGTTAAAGTATTATTCAACAACGATTGTATAACCCCTGATTCCATGCTCATGGCTATCCAATCCATCAAGTTCATGTTCTTCAGATACTCTCACACCCATTGTTTTCTTAAGAACAAAGAAAATCAGGAATGCAAATGGGAAAGCAACAGCACCATACGACAATACACCGATCAATTGAGTCATGAAAGTATGATCAGCATTTGTTGAGAAGATGCCAACAGCTAATGTGCCCCAGATACCACATGTTAAATGCACAGATACAGCACCTACTACATCGTCCAATTTAAATTTATCAAGTGTAACAGCAGAAAGTACTACCAGTATACCAGCTACTGAACCGATGATAAGTGCGGAATTGATAGAAACGGTATCAGCGCCCGCAGTAATACCAACGAGGCCGGCAAGAATACCATTTAATACCATACCCAAGTCCATTCTTCTGAACTTAATGTATGAAACAAGGAAACCGAATAATCCACCTGTACAGGCTGCTAAAGAAGTAGTTACCAATACATATGAGACTAAATCCGGATCAGCTGAAAGAACAGAACCTCCGTTGAAACCGAACCAACCTAACCATAGAAGAAACACTCCTATTACTGCTAAAGGTACAGATGAACCAGGCTTGTCGATTACTTTGCCATTGTCATATTTTCCAAGACGTGGCCCTATTACCATAATACCAGCTAATGCACCCCATCCACCTACAGAGTGAACTAACGTAGAGCCTGCAAAATCATAGAAGTTCATAGCATCTAACCAGCCAGCGCCCCATTTCCAGCTTCCTAGGAACGGATAGGCAATTCCTACATATATCAATGTAAAAATCATATATGCTGATAATTTAACGCGTTCTGCGATCGCTCCGGAAACAATGGTAGCAGCAGTAGCTGCAAACATTCCCTGGAATAGGAAATCAGTCCAATAGGTGTAGCCACCACTTGCATAATCAATTGAAGGGCCGCTAGCAGCAGGATCATAACCAATACCAAAACCTGCAAATCCAAACACACCATCAATAATATTGAACTCCCCTGGATACATTAAGTTGAATCCTATAAAACAATAGGTAGTTAGACCTATTATAGGAGTAATTGTGTTTTTGAATAAAATGTTAACGGTGTTTTTGGATTGGCCAAAACCAGCTTCAACACCAGCAAAGCCAAGGTGCATGATGAAGACAAGAGCTGTTGCCAACATCATCCAAATGTTATTTGCTGTAAATAAAGCTGTGGCAGCAGCATCAGCAGCTTCTGCTGTGGCTGTTGCAACATCTAATAATAAGACGTCCGATAATAAGGACAGACTCTTTGTTCCGGACAAAATATCCGGGCCTGAAATCAAACTTGTAAACAAAGTTTCCATAAGTGTTAATAATTAATAAGAAAATTGAAATAATTAAACAATAACCAAAATAAATAACTGTGTATTATTGCATTGTGTCTTTCGATGACACTAGCTGTGCAATGCCTGTTCTAAATGATACTCGCTGAATGAAACCCTCAGTCATATAATTATCATCTATCATGCGACAAATGTAGAGAGCATATTGCCATTTAAAAAATTATTAATAAAAAATACATTCTGTATAATATATTGCTATAAAGTACACCAATACTTGACAAAAAATTAGTAAAATAGCCGAAATATTGAAAAAAGTTTAACCAAAACAAGCTGGAGTAAGATATGAGTGCACAAATAAAATATAAATATTACAATATAAAATAATACATATCAAAGAATAATTAGTTTTTTGTGTGAATAAAATGTACTGAAATAAGATATAGGCTTTAAATTCGAACTTAACGGTCATTATTAATGCAATATGTTTTGAAATAGGGTCGATATATAATCATATTATATTTGTAAAATGTATATAGTTATTCAATAGGGTATAAATGGTATCTGTGTAGAAAATTTTGATGAAAAAGTTTGAATAGTAAATAAATAATAAAAATGTATAGTATAATAACAACATATAATTTAAATTTTTCAAGTGATCTGGTTCAATGTTTATTGAAGGAGTTTCTTTTTGAAAAATTATTTGACGTAAAAAAGAAAAAATGCAATTTTCGTCTAGGTGAATCTTAAAACAAAATCATGATATAGTACAAAAATTGATTTGA
>Ga0316192_10000338_pt1 | contig 33700 bp, 24 predicted proteins | sample MerIslwburrow_MG_FD_204931 | JGI IMG/M metagenome (GOLD analysis project Ga0316192, IMG submission 204931) | Coastal sediment microbial communities from Maine, United States - Merrow Island worm burrow | ecosystem: Environmental > Aquatic > Marine > Coastal > Sediment | place: USA: Maine...
AGCGGGTCCAGGTGTTGGAAATGGCGGATGATCCCTTTAACCTTCATTTTTTTTGCTGCAAATAGACAGCATCTATAATGTCACCGTAATATAATACCCCTGTTCCCCCCGCTGCAGCAGCAGGACGATCGTATTTTTGCGCCGGGATTTGATGACGGCTTTTTTAAAATCCTCATTTGTTTGGATGGTATAATCATCAATCTGGCGAATCACATCTCCGGGTTGTGCACCGATTTGGTCAAGGTAGGAATTTCTCTTTATTTTTGAAATTACCACGCCTTCTCTGGCATATATCCGATATGCTTTTCTTTTTTTCTTCGTTAAATCTTCGACCCTGATCCCCAGAAGCCTGAAAGCCAGATCCTCAGCCAGTTCAAGGGGATATACTTTTGTATTTATCACCACGTTTTGCTTTTTCCCGTTGCGCCAGAGCTTCGCATTGAGCGTATCCCCGGCGGCTGTACTTTTGGTGACCGACTTATAATCATCGGCGGAATTAATTTTTTTGTTGTCGAGGAATAGAATAATATCACTTTCCTGCATCCCGGCCATTTTAGCAGGGCTTTTCGGTTCCACCGTTTTTATGACGACCCCTTTATCACCTGGAACTTCCAGATAGCGTGCCAGTGAATCATCCATGTTTTGCACGGTGATGCCGATCCAGGCTTGAATCACTTCACCGTATTGAATGAGATCCGATATGATTTTGCGGGCTTTACCGATGGGAATGGCAAACCCGATGCCCTGGGCTTTGGCATAGATGGCCGTATTGATTCCGATCAAATCTCCGTTGATATTCAATAGCGGTCCCCCGCTGTTACCGGGATTAATAGATGCATCGATCTGGATGAAATCATGGTACACCCTGTCCTGGGCCCGGATACTGCGGTTGATGGCGCTGATGACCCCGGTCGTAACCGTGTGAGAAAATCCGAAAGGATTGCCGATGGCGATGACGGTTTCACCGATCATTAGATCCTCGCTGCTGCCCATATTTATGGCGGGAAGCCGGTCTTTGGAATCGATTTTTAACACCGCCAGATCGGAGTCGGGATCCGCTCCCACAATTCTGGCCTCAAATTCGCGCTCATCCTGCAGCACAACATTGATGGTGCCGGCTTTTTGGATGACATGGGCATTGGTCAAAATAAGCCCTTTTTGCCCATCAATTATGACGCCGGATCCCAGGCTGGTATTCTGCTGACGGCGTTCAAAGCGCGGATCGAAAAAATCCCTGAAAAACTCATCGAAGAAGGGGTTGAGACCAAAGCCGGAAAATGGACTCGTACGCTTGCGTACTTCGTAAGCCGAACTTATATTTACCACTGCCGGACTGACGGCACGCACCGCCTTCACCACAGCGGTTTCGCGATTCAGTTCGTGAGCGTAACTTCCGGGTGCATGGATTAGAATCAGTGTGCAAAGTGTTAAAATAATAGTTCTTTCGAGGAATCGTTGTTTGTCGATTTGCCGGTGTGTTTGCATTTATCGCCTTCATTGATTAGATATTACTTCGATTTTTTTATTCACCCATAATAATCATAAAAAACATAAATTCCAAATCTTAATATCAAAATCTCAACTAAGTTCAAACGCCAATTGTTTGGGAATCTGAATTTCGGTCATTGTGATTTGTGTTTTGTTATTTGAAATTTTTTAATTGTTGACACCTGAAACTTAACGTTCCTGACAACATGCTGTCAGATATAACCCGATAAGGGCCGATATACCCATGACCATAGATTCTCTTGACGATCTTTTGCCTTTTGTTGAAAGGCCTAGCCGGTACCTGGGCTCGGAAATTAACGTAGTGAGAAAAGACCTTGGGCGGGTCAAACTCCGCTTTGCCCTGGCGTTTCCGGATCTGTATGAGATCGGAACCTCGCATTTCGGAATGCAGATACTTTACCATATTCTGAATGCGGACCCGGACATTGCAGCGGAAAGAGTGTTTGCGCCCGGCATGGATCTGGAAACCATTCTGAGAGACACCGGTCGGCCACTCTTTTCACTGGAATCGCGTGAATCGATCAGCAGTTTTGATATCATCGGGTTCAGCCTTTTATATGAGTTGAACTACACTAATATCCTTACCATCCTTGATTTGGCTCAAATACCATTTTTAGCTTCCGAAAGGGGTCTTCTCCATCCGTTGATCATTGCAGGTGGTCCGTGTACCTGCAATCCGGAACCCATTGCAGATTTTTTTGACGCTATCGTTGTGGGTGACGGCGAAAACGTTGTTCTGGAAATGGCCCGAGCCTGGCTACGCTGGAAAGAAGAGGCCCGGGCCGATAAAGAAGCCTTGTTGAAGAAATGGTCACTGATTGAAGGCGTCTATATTCCCTCTTTTTTCAAATTCCGTACTGATGACCACGGTATTCCAACCGTCACGCCCCGCTATTCAAATTACACAACAGTGCGCCGTGCCATTGTCCCCGATCTGGATAACATACCGTTTCCTGAAAAACCTATCATCCCCTTTGGTAAACCCGTCCATGACCGGTTACGGCTGGAGGTTTCCCGGGGCTGCACCCGGGGCTGTCGATTTTGTCAGGCCGGTATGATTTATCGCCCGGTTCGTGAGCGCTCACCGGAGCACCTGCTGGCACTAGCCGCCAGTTCCACCGCAGCCACCGGATATGAGGACATATCCTTGTTGTCTTTGAGTACCGGTGATTATGGATGCATCGTCCCCCTGATGGAGCGTTTGATGGCCCGATTTGAATCCGACAATGTCGCCGTTTCTCTGCCTTCCCTGCGGGCCGGAACACTGACACCGGAATTGATGAAGCTTATCAAAAAGGTCCGGAAAACCGGGTTTACCATCGCTCCGGAAGCCGGCAGCCAAAGACTGCGGGAGGTCATTAATAAAAATATCAGCGAAAAGGAAATCATCGATACGGTCCAAGACGCCTTCAATCTGGGATGGCGGGTTATCAAGCTTTATTTCATGATCGGTCTGCCTACTGAAACGGATGCTGATCTTGAGGCTCTGGTGGATCTGGTCAAAAAGCTGCGAAAAATCAAAGGTCCCAACGGAGGCCGGGGGAAACTCAATGTCAGTGTCGCCACATTTATACCCAAGTCCCACACCCCCTTTCAATGGGCCGGGCAGATTTCATTGGCTGAATCCCGATCAAAGATCAACCGGCTTCATGATCAATTGAGGCTTCCCGGAATTCAATTCAAGTGGCAAAATCCGGAAGTCAGCCGACTGGAAGGGCTCTGGGCTCGCGGAGATCGACGGCTGAGCCGGCTGCTCATCAGCGCCTATAAAAAAGGATGCCGGTTTGACGGCTGGAGTGATAAGTTCCGCTACCGCCTGTGGCAAGAGGCTTTAGAGGATGAGGATATCGATCCTGATTTTTTTTCGGCCGGCAAACAGGATCTTAACGAACCTCTGCCCTGGGATCATATTGACAGTCGCGTCAGCAAAGCTTTCTTAAAAGCCGAATGGGAAAAGGCTTTTGACAGGTCTTTCACAAGCGACTGTCGCCAGGGGGTGTGCGCGCAATGCGGCGCATGCGATTTTAGAGAAATCAAGGTAAAAACATACCCGGACATTCAAAATGAACCTTTCGAGGCCTGCGGGACGACAACGTATGTGGGGGCAGGTTTTAAGAATTTGTCCGTTTCTTACGCCAAACTGGATCAGGCTAAATATCTTGGCCATCTTGAAATGGTCAATGTTTTTTTACGGGCCCTCAAACGCGCTGAAATACCTGTTGTCTTTTCCCAGGGGTTTCACCCCAAGCCTAAAATTTCATTTGATGATCCGTTGCCCGTGGGTATCGAAAGCCAGCAGGAGCACTTTACGCTAAGCGTGCCGGACTTTGTTCGCCCGGAGGTCGTCAGCCGGCGCCTAAACACCCATCTGCCCGACGGCCTTGTTATAAATTCCTGTCAACTTGCTTCCAGAAAACCCGGACACCAGGCACCAAAGACAAATACTTACCTGGTCACTTTGAAGGAAGGTCATTTTAACAAAGAAAAATTGGCGTCCTTTAACCGCGCATCCGATGCCACCATTTCATTTTCGAATCGAAAAGGAAAGTTGAAAAAGATAAATTTAAAGGATATGGTATTAGATATCATGTTTCTGGATTCGGCTTGCCTGCAGATGACGCTGTTGTCGGTGCCTGGAAAAACCGTGCGGCCTGCGCTGATCCTGCGTCATATTTTCAGTGTTGCTGAAGATCACATCAAACAGGCAAAGGTTGTTAAGCAGCGAGCATAGTGCAAAACGGAGTTTTGTAAGAATGTACAAACAACTCATCATCAATGTAAGCGAACATGAAACCCGGGTAGCCCTGTTGGATGATGGTAACATTGCAGAGCTTTATGTCGATCGCGGGGATGACTCCGATATTGCCGGAAATATTTACAAGGGGCGGGTATTGCGTGTTTTGCCCGGCATGCAGGCGGCCTTTGTGAATATCGGGTTAAATCAGGCGGCTTTCATCTACGTGGATGATGTGTTACATGACGGCTATAAGGAATACGAGCGACTATTTGACGTCGAATCCGAGGAGGACGAAGGCAGTTCGGAGGATAAACCAAGACCCGAATTTTTCAAAAAACGTGATACTAGTATTGAGGAAATTATTCGGGAGGGGCAGGAGATTCTGGTTCAGGCGGCGAAATCTCCCATGGGAACCAAAGGCGCTCGCATCTCGTCATATATATCTCTTCCCGGTCGGTTTCTGGTTCTAATGCCCACTTCCGATCACATCGGCGTCTCCCGGCGCATCGAAGATGAAGCTGAACGGGAACGTCTGAAAGGAATGGTACAGAAGCTGAGGACTGAGGATTACGGGTATATCGTGAGAACCGCTGCGGAAGGCGAACAGGAAGAAAAGCTGGCCTACGAAATGGGGTTTTTAAACAATCTGTGGAAGAACGTTCAGAAAAAATTTGAGATTGCCCGGGCGCCCTCCCTTTTGCATGCTGAGCTTTCCATCAGTCTGCGAGCAGTGCGTGATCTTCTGATTCAGGAAGTAGAAAAGCTGGTCATAGATTCAAAATCAACCTACGATGCGGTTTTATCCTTTCTGGACAACTATATGCCCGGCTTAAAAGACCATGTTGTGTTGTATGAGGGCTCAGAGCCGATTTTTGATGCCTATAATCTGGAGGGGGACATTTCGCGTGCCTTGAAAAGGAAAGTATGGCTGAAGTCAGGCGGCTATATATTGATAGAACACACCGAGGCTCTGGTTGCCATTGATGTCAATACAGGCCGCTATGTCGGGAAACACAACCTGGAAGAGACAATTCTAAAAACCAATCTGGAGGCGGTTAAAGAAATCGCATACCAAATTAGACTCAGGGATCTGGGGGGTATTATCATAATTGATTTCATCGACATGGAAAGAAAATCCAATCAGGAAAAAGTCTTTAATGCCTTGAAGGAGGCTCTGAAAAAGGATAAAAGCAAAACCCATGTTCTTCCCATATCTGAAATGGGTTTAATTCAGATGACCCGCAAGCGTACCCGCGAGCCTCTGACTCGGATTCTTTGTGAGCCCTGCTTTTATTGTGATGGCGAGGGGTATCTGATTTCGAGACAGTCCATTTGTTATAATATCTACCGTGGGATTCTGCGGGATGCGCATGATATGGAAAGCACGCGGCTGACGCTCAGGGTCAATCCGCGAATTGCCGAACTTTTTCTGGGTGAAGAAGATTTGCTCATTTCCAAACTCGAACGGGATTTCGGCAAGCAGATTGTAATTTATCCCAATCCCGAGTTTCATATGGAACAATTTGATATTTTTGAAGTTCATAGCAACTAAACGTTGTATTACATCCATTTTGGATTGATCTATAATATTTGCTCTTGACAGAAAAAATCACATGTGCTTTACTCATCCGATTTAAGCTATCGCTTGCAAGGCCAATGGCATGCCGTGAGCAACAAATTCAAGCAAGCTTATACAGATAAGGAGTTATCGATATGAAACGAACATTTCAGCCCAGCCGAATTAAACGGGCTCGAAATCATGGTTTTCTTAAACGAATGTCTACCAAACAAGGCAGAAGAATCATTAACCGCAGGAGAGCCAAAGGCCGTATTCGGTTGTCAGCTTAGGCACGTGCAATTCAACGGCTGGTAATTTATATCCTGTTTTCACAGGGCCCAATTTTTACCGCCTTGGAACTTATTCAAATTAAGCCAAGAAGCTTGTCCGTTGCAATATTCCTTCACAAAGGGCGACAGAATGTTAAAGCGCCACGAGTTTGTGGCACTGGCAAAATCCGGCCGGAGGATACAAAATGAAAATTTCATTGCTGTTTTTGCCCCCGCCCGGCACGGTCGCTCAAGGCTTGGCGTTACCGTCACCAAAAAGGTCGGACAAGCAGTCAAAAGAAACAGAATCAAGCGTCTTGTACGGGAATTTTTTCGATTAAACCGGCAGTTTATATCGGGTGCATGGGACATCAACATTATCGCTAAAAATCAAATTGCAGACATTACGTCTCAGCAGGCTTATCGAGCATTGCAGAATATTTTTGACCGGATATCGCGATATGATGATCCTCAATAATTTTTTCCAGACCGTTTTAGTGTTCTTAATCAGGGCGTACCAATATACGCTGTCACCGCTTCTGGGACCTTCATGCCGTTTTTATCCGAGTTGCTCGGAGTATGCCCGGCAGGCCATCAAACGACATGGCCTCCCAAGCGGTCTGCTTTTGGCTGTTAAAAGGATCTTACGATGCCACCCATTTCATCCCGGAGGTGTTGATCCGGTACCCTAACAGGGAACGGCAAGGACAGTCATATAGCCAATATTTAAATAAAATATAATAAAAACAGCTATTTATAAGGAATTGGTCACAAAGTGTGAGTTCCTATAAATTTCGGTTCCTGACAGCCCTCCCTGCAAGTTCCTGGGTCAGTCCACAGACAGCATGCCCCGTTTAATCGAATAAAATTTGGATTCGGCAATAGACGTTTGACGACATCAAATCGACAATCCGTTGTTGATGTTGCATCATCGGTTGTAAGGGTTTGCCAATCGAAACTGAAGACCCGGTCAATGGCAATAACTGCCCCAAAAGGGGCACTTCTTCCGAATTTGGTTTCGGACGAATCTCAGATTTTAGTGAATTTTTAGGAGAAGACAATGGAACAAGCGCGTTTGTTAATTGCTATTGTCCTGTCTGCGCTGATCTTTTTGCTTTGGCAGCTGTTTTTTGTCGACAAAGATGCTAACCAGCAAGCTGTCAAAAAGACCGAGCAGCCAACGGTAAAAGAAGAACAGGTCAAGGAAGCGAAGCCATATCCAAAAGGGCAGGACCTTGCCGCGCATGACAGGGTCCCCACCTCCGAGAAAGAAATTTCAGCACCCACCCACATTCCCCGCAACATTAAGGTGGACACACCTCTTTACCAGGTTCAGCTCTCTGAGAAGGGGGGGGGATTCAGCAGTTTTATTCTGAAGAAATACAGGGAAAAAGTTGCAAAAGATTCACCCTTACAAGAGCTTATTCCACAAAAAGATTCAATTGAAACTGTTTTGCTTGGGTTTGCCGGAAAAAGCCTGCCGGGGCTGGGTGATGCCGTTTTTTCGGCAAGCCTGAACGCCGATACAGTCAGCATCCAGGATGCCGCCCAGAAGATTACTTTCACATGGAAATCCGACGAAGGCGTAGTGGTGGAAAAAACCTATAACTTTTTTCCGGACTCCTATCTGATCGGACTGGATGTCACGATTAAAAACGGTTCTGATCGAGGCATTCAGGACAAGCTGTTTGTCGCGCTAAACAGCTTGGCGCCTTCGGACAAGCGGATGTATGGCTTTGAAGGTCCCAGTGCTTTGATTAACGAAAAGCTTGAAGAGATTAAAATCAAGGATATCGCTGAAAAAAACACCTACACGGGCAAGGTGACATGGGTTGCCGTGCAGGACCGCTACTTTATGATGAGCGTCGTTCCCGACCCGGTTGAAGAAGAAGCCGCTATGCGGCTCTTATTAAAGGGAGACGACCTGCTGGAGGCTCAATATTTGAACCCTGCCGGTGATATCCGTCCCGGCACCCAGCACACCTATCATTACTCCCTTTTCTTCGGCCCTAAAAGCATGCAAGTTCTCAAGCAAGCGGGGCATGATCTTGGCGAGGCTTTAAATTTTGGATGGTTTACCGTACTTGCCAAACCCTGTGTCTGGTTGATGAACCGGCTCTACAGTGTCATTCCCAATTACGGTATTGCTATCATCATATTAACGATTTTAATCAAACTTGTTTTGTGGCCCCTGGGATCTAAAAGCTATAAATCCATGAGCGAAATGAAAAAGATCCAGCCGTTGATGAAAGAGATCAGAGAGAAACACAAAAATGACAAGAAAAAAATGAACGAAGAGGTCATGGGCCTTTACAGAACTTATAAGATCAATCCGCTGGGGGGCTGTCTGCCCATGGTGGTTCAACTGCCGGTGTTTTTTGCGCTGTATCGAATGCTGTATCAGGCGATCGAACTGCGGCATGCACCTTTTTTCCTGTGGATTGATGATCTGTCCGCACCGGACCGTCTGTTTCATTTCAGTTTTTCGATACCATTCATGGAGCCGCCATACGGTATTCCCGTGCTGACAATTATCATGGGGGCCACCATGCTGCTGCAACAGAAAATGTCGCCTCCCATGGGGGACCCGACCCAGGCGAAAATGATGATGTTTATGCCGCTTATATTTACATTTATTTTTATCAACTTTTCCTCCGGGCTGGTGCTTTACTGGCTGGTGAACAACATTCTTTCGATCTCACAACAATATTATATTCAGAAAAAATTTGCCTAGCAACGGAGGTTATACCCGATGTCCTCGTTGGAATTTTCAGCAAAAAATATAGATAAAGCCATCGAGAAAGCAAGCGATGAACTCAATTTGGCACCGGACAAAATCAGATATGACATTCTGTCCCACGGGTCCAGCGGTATTTTTGGTCTGGCCGGCGTTAAAAAGGCAAAAATTCGGGTTCATTTGCCTGAGGCATCCAAAGAACGGATTTCGGAAGATGAAGGCTCAGACTCTTTAAACGAGATTTCCGGCCAGAAAATTTTATCTGTCGAGCCCCTGTTGGAGGGCAATGATTCCGACGCTCCGCAGCCTATTAAATTTGAGGAAAATCCTTTAGATCTTGGGCGAACTGTTTTGCAGCGCATCGTTGACTCCATTACGGCTGATGCGGAAATATCGGTTGAAGAAAATTCCGGGGCGCTTTCTTTTAATATTAATGGCGGTAATGCCGGCATTCTCATCGGCAAGAAAGGACAAACCCTCGATGCTATTCAGTCCCTGGTAGAAAAAATCGTCAACAAGCACAATCCTCACACTGATAAAATTCGGGTTCAGGTAGATGTCGAGGGCTACCTGGAGACTCGCAAAGCCAATCTGGAAAAGCTTGCCGAACGGCTTGCTAATAAATCCAAACAAATCCGCAAACCCATCTCCCTGGGCCAAATGAGCGCTTCTGATCGCAGAATTGTTCACCTGGCCTTAAAAAATGACCCGGATATTCGCACGAAAAGCAGAGGGGAGGGTTATATGCGGAAATTGGTTATTATCCCCCAAAAAATTATAAAACAAAGGCAACAATTGCGGTCACAATAACAATGGACAATTCCACTATAGCGGCAATCGCCACACCCGGCGGCCGGGGTGGAATCGGAATCATTAAACTCTCCGGACCCCGGGCTGTTGCGATAGCCACAACCATATTTTCCCCTGCTGAGCCTAAACTTAAATGCACTCCCGGCGATGTACCCTGCACAAAGGATAATTCGCGCTGTGGTTTTCAATCACATCGGCTATATCTGGGCCATATCATTGATCCCGCGAATCGGCAGGTAGTTGATGAGGTGCTGCTTTGTGTTATGAAAGCACCCCGGTCCTACACCAAAGAGGATGTCGTTGAGATAAACGCCCACGGCGGTCAGACCGCTGTAACCGCGATTCTTGAGCTGGTATTAAGACAGGGAGGACGAATTGCCGAGCCCGGTGAGTTTACCAAAAGAGCTTTTCTTAACGGACGAATCGATCTTACCCAGGCAGAAGCGGTGATCGATGTCATTAATGCCCGCACGGATAAATCGCTGCAAGCAGCCGCAGCCCAGGTCGAAGGGCAATTAAAAAGAAGCGTGGAGGACATCCGGGAATTTTTGATAGAGTTTCTAACCCGGGTTGAGGCCGGTATAGATTTCCCGGATGATGTTGCAGCTATCGTGGATTTACAGGCCGCCGCCGGGGAGATAAAAGCCTGCGTTATTCAACCGCTGAAACGGCTGATTCAACACCACCGGGACGGCAATATTTTGCGGGAGGGGCTGAAAGTAGCCGTGGTTGGTCGGCCCAACGTTGGAAAATCAAGCTTATTAAACCGGTTGCTTCAAAAGGATCGGGCAATCGTAACGGCAGTGCCCGGCACAACCCGGGATACGATTGAAGAAACATTGAACATAAAGGGATTTCCGGTTATTATTACCGATACGGCCGGACTGCACGATACCAGTGATCCTATAGAAACCCTTGGCATTGAAAAAACCATGAAAAGCATCGAGGATGCCGATATGATCGTATTCATGGTTGAAGCTCACCGCTCTTTAACAAAAGAGGATTATACCATATATAATAAGGTACATTCCAAGCCCTTTGTCATGGCGATCAACAAAATCGATCTGGTGAACGGGGAACGTCCGGTCGTGCTTCCTGATAGCTGGATGGAAAAAGATTGTGTGGAAATTTCGGCCTTGTATGATAAGGGTGTAGAGAATCTAAAGGAGAAGATGATCCTCACCGGATTCGGTAAAGATCCGATTGGGATCGAAGCTGCCGTCGTGCCCAACCTCAGACACAAGCTGCTTCTGGAGGACAGTCTCGTAGAATCCGAGACCATCAGCCGCGAACTTGAAAATAACACCCCGATGGAGCTGATCGCTATTAATCTTCAGGACGCGATTGATTTATTGGGGCAAATTCTCGGGACCAATGTCAAAGTGAACGTTCTGAATCAAATATTCAGCCGTTTTTGCATCGGGAAATAAGTTCATGTTTCACGTGAAACATTTACTAATATCAACATAAAAAGAAGTAAAGGAGTTCTGTCGCAGTTATGAGCGTAAACCTAACGTCCTATTTTGAAAAATACGAAGCGCTGGTGGCGCAGGCCGACGGTGCGTTTGATCGGGTGAAAAATGCCTATGCCGATTGTGTGAAATGCGAAGAAAAATGTTCGGATTGCTGCTTTGCGCTGTTCGATTTGACTTTGATCGAGGCACTCTATATCCATCACAAATTTAACGAAAAATACCAGGGTTCAGAGAAGGCCGAGCTTCTTGAGAAATCCAACCGTGCAGATCGCCAAATTTACAAAATCAAGCGTAAGGCCTATAAGGAGTTGCAGGCCGGCAAAAATGAAGGTGAAATTCTCGCTGCTATGGCGCTTGAGCGTGTTCGCTGCCCGCTTTTGAATGAAAGGGAGCTTTGTGTCCTTTATGACTACCGTCCGATCACCTGTCGCTTTTACGGCGTCCCGACGGCCATCGGCGGTGCCGGACACACCTGCGGCAAGTCCGGGTTCAAACAGGGGGAGAAATATCCGACAGTCAACCTGGATGCTGTTCACAGCCAGTTGCAGCAGATATCCGCCGAACTGCTGCGAGACATCCAATCAAAGAATATTAAACTGGCAGACTTGCTCGTTCCGCTATCTTCGGCAGTGATATTGGATTTTGATGACGTATTTTTAGGAATTGCTGAAGAGCCGGTGGAAGAAACATCCCGCAAGCGCCGTTCGAGGAAGAAGAAATGAGTGAATTGTCTCCTGAAGAATCGGAAAGCAGAAAAAAGGCAGTGTTCGACAGCATGGCGCCGCGGCGTCAGAAGCACATTCTTAAAAAAGGCTATGATAAGTGGGATCCTTTTGAGGAGCCCAAAGATCCCATCGATATTCGAAAAGATAAAACCAAGCGTACCACGCAAATGCTCGTGCGGGAATTTTTGCAATCGCGCGATTCCGAGGGCTACAGCAACGCTTACGGCAGAGGGGTTCTTGAAATGGCCCTGGGAATCGTCAATGATGACGAACGGTTTATCGGCATGTACGATTTTTCCCGGTGGCACCAGGAGTTGTTAAGAAAAGAAGGGCATCAATGAAAGATTGCGGATTTCGGAATTAGGATTGTGGATCAATTAAATAAGTATTTGGATTTTCAACGAGATGTATTTATTCACCGCAAAGGCGAAAAGAACGCCAAGGTTTAATTTTTGTTTTCCGGTGAGAGGCCCCGCAGGAGCGGGATAACTATTCGATTTTAATAATTTTAAAGGTTGGCCACCGGAAAACAAAAAGAGCCCGCTTTATAAAGTAAATCTCATTGCCAGGGGCAACTATATTTGTCACTTTAGAATTCATCGAAGGAGATTAGCTGTCATCTGATTAGTCCTCGATGAATGTCCCTAGCGTTAATTCCTGGTACTCGCTTGATGTTTCCTGATAAGTCTCCAGCATCCTTTCCAAAGTTTTCCTTGTATCATTTTCTCGCCAATTCATCCAACTTGCCATGTCTTGCCAGCTTCCGATAACCACCAGCGTTTGTGGATCTTCGCTCGATGTCAACGTTTCGCCGGAAATATACCCGGGTTGTTGAAGAGCCCCGGAGCGCAATTCTCTGAGCAACGCTATAATCTCTCGTTGTTTACCCTTAATGAATTTTCGCTTGATAATGATTTTTGCCTGCATGATTGCCTCCTTTAAGAAGGTTGATTCAAAAGAAATTATAACAAGACAGCTCAGGATTTGGGCTCGTATTCAAGGCGTGGTGATGGGCGCATACTTGGGTAGACATCCTTTGAAACAACGCTGAATATGGACCCAAAAGACAAGCAGTATCTTTCAAATTATTATATGGGCATGGAGGCCTTGAATGTCAATTAACAGTGGTTGAGAAATTAGATGAAAAAACTCCATAAAATACCGGCGCAAATGGCCGAGCCGATGACCCCCGATGAATTGCATGCCATTCCGTGCATCAGCAAAAAGTTTGTCGGGTCCTCTTTTAAACCCGTCAAATGAACTTCCCGGGCGGAGCCGGGCACCGCGGAAACGCCGGCAGCCCCCAGCAGGGGATTTATTTTCTCTTTCAAAAATAAATTCATTATTTTGCCAAAAATGACACCGGATGCGGTGGCAATTGAAAATGCGACGGAACCCAGAAAAAAGATACCCAAAGACTTGGGCGTCAGGAACACATCGCCCTGGGTGCTGCAACCCACCGTGAAACCCAGGAAAATTGTAGCCGTATCGATGATAGCCGACTGGGCCGTGTTGGCCAGGCGATTGACCACACCGCATTCTTTTAAAAAGTTTCCTAAAAACAGCATGCCCAGCAACGGCAGTGCGGTTGGGGCGAGAAAGCAGCACAGCAGGACAGCCACGACCGGAAATATGATGAGCTCTTGTCTGGAAACTTCCCGGCCGGCCGGCATTCTAATAAGTCGTTCCTGCCGGGTCGTCAACAGCCGCATGATCGGCGGCTGGATAACTGGTATCAGCGCCATGTATGAATAGGCCGCAATGGCAATGGGTCCGATGAGGTGCGGCGCAAGTTTTGCGGTTAAGAAAATAGATGTCGGTCCATCGGCGCCGCCGATGATAGCGATCGAGGCCGCTTCTTTGGGGAGAAACCCAAAAAACAAGGCCCCCAACAAAGTAAAATAGATACCCATCTGGGCCGCAGCGCCCAAAAGCATTAATTTCGGCTGGGCCAGCAATGATGAAAAATCGGTCATGGCTCCCAGACCCAGAAAGACGATGGAAGGATAGACACCGGTGGTCACGCCAAAATAGAGATAATGCAATACGCTGTTGCTTTCATAGATACCGATTCCAAAGCCTTTGAAAAAGGGAACGTTGCCGACTAAAATACCGAAGCCGATGGGAACCAGCAACAGAGGCTCGTATTTTTTGGCTGTCCCCAGATAAAGGAATATGCAGCCGACAAAGACCATGATGATCTGGCGATAGTCCGCTAGGAAATACCCGGTGTTGGATAGAAATTGGTAGAATAGATCGAACATGGTTTAACCCTTAGTTTGCTTTTTGTTTGTCCCAGGTGAACGTGCCATCCCCCTGAGGGATCAATACGCCGGCTTCCTGCAAATATTTTATCGACAGATGGGGATGGGCAAGATCCATTTTATTAGAAATTTCAAATAGTTGTATAAGTTCAAAAGGCTGTTTGAGCTGCTCCACCAAAGGCCGGTAAATGCTGGTTAGCTCCTTTGCAGACGGTAGACGGGGTTGTCTGGAAACAGGCGCTTTAACTGTTTTCGTTTCCTCGATTTTAGCCTGTTTTTTGTATCGGTTAAAAAACTCATCCCTTTGTTCCCACAACTTAAGAATTTTGTGAACTTGAGAAATGACAAAAGACAATATCACCAGGCCAAGGAACACAATGGAAGCGCCAACCACCGCCATGGCCCATCCGTTGTTGGCTGATATGTTTTCAAAACCAAACAATTCGTGCCTCCTTTATCTAGTCTTTCTATTATCAATTTTAAAATTATTAAAAAGATTTATCCATCATAGTATATGGCAAAAGTCAACAAGAAATGTTTTTTTAAATGGCCTTTCTTCTTGCTTGACCCGAGGCCGTCATTTATTTATATAAGGTTGTATCAACGAGATAGAAGAAGCATTACCGATATACCAAGGCAATTTTATCACCTTAACTGATCGGTTCCAGTATATCATAAACATAAGGAGGAACTCGTATGGCTAAAAAACTTTTTTGGGGAATGGCAATTATTTGTTTTCTCATTACGGTTGCATTCGCTCCATCAGGATCAGCCTTGGCGGAGGAAAAACCAATGATATTCGGTTTGTTGATGGTTGGCCCGTACAATGATCATGGTTGGAGTCAGGCGCACTTTGACGGGGGCAAATATGTTGAAGAGAAAGTGCCCGGCACCAAAATGATTTATATCGATAAAGTCAATCCGGCTGACCGACCCGGCGTGACCATCCCTCAATTGGTTGATGACATGATTGAAAAAGGGGCCAAGCTGATTATCGCCAACTCCGATGATATGAAAGACGGAACCCGTGAAGCGGCCCTGATGCATCCGGACGTCCATTTCATTCATATTTCCGGAGACGATGTGCTCACCGGCAAGGCATCTAAAAATCTCTGCAACCTGATGGGCCGTATGGAATACGGTAAAATGATGGCGGGATTCGTTGCCGCGCATACGACAAAAACCGGTAAAATAGGCTATCTCGGGCCTCTGATCAACGAAGAAACCCGGCGGCTGGCCGCATCTGCTTACCTCGGGGCAAAATATGCCTGGGAAAAAGTACTGAAAAAAAATCCAAAAGATTTAAAGTTTCAGGTGACCTGGATCGGTTTCTGGTTTAACATCCCGGGCGTGACTGCCGACCCCACCCAGGTGGCTCAGAATTTTTATAACACCGGTTACGATGTGGTGATATCCGGCATCGACACCACGGAAGCCTTGGTTGTGGCCAAGCAAAAGAAACAGCAAGGGAAAAATGTCTGGGCCATTCCGTATGATTACCTTGGTGCCTGTGGCGGCGCATCCGATGTCTGTCTCGGTGTGCCGTATTTTAATTGGGGCCCGGGCTACGTCAAATTTATCAAGGCCTCCATGTCAGGCAATTGGAAATCCGAATGGGATTGGCAGGGTCCGGACTGGAAAGATATTAACAATCCGGACACCAGTGCCATTGGTTTCGCGGTGGGACCGGCCCTATCAGAATCCGCTCTAAGTGCGTTGGATACATTTGCCGGCCGTTTGGGCAAAAGCCAAATCAACCTGTTCAAGGGACCCCTGAACTATCAGGACGGAAGCACTTTCGTCAAAGCCGGTGAGACGGCCAGCGATAAACAGATCTGGTACATGGAACAGCTTCTGGAAGGAATGGCCGGGCAAAGCAGCGCCAAATGATTATGAAAAACTAAAATTTTCAATAGGTTACTTAATGTGGATTGAGCTTCAGGATATCCACAAGCACTATGGGCTCGTAAAAGCAAATAACGGGGTCAACCTCAAAGTCGCCCCCGGGCGCATTCACGGTATTCTTGGCGAAAACGGCGCCGGCAAAAGCACCATGATGAAAGTTCTGGCAGGTTTCAGCCAGAAAACCAGCGGGTCCATTCTGATAGACGGCAAACCGGTCAAATACCGTAACCCGGCCCGGGCGGTGGCGCTTGGCATCGGGATGCTGTATCAGGATCCGCTAGATTTTTCCCTCCTCTCGGTCCTGGACAATTTTATGCTGGGACAGACAAATGGATTTTCCGGGCATAAAAACAATTTTAAAAAAGCGTTTCTCCAAATTGTAGAATCCTTTAATTTCGATTTGCATCCCGATACCCCGGTAAAAATCCTGACCATTGGAGAAAGACAGCAACTCGAGCTTTTAAGACTTCTGGCCTTGGGAATTCAGGTTCTGATTCTGGATGAACCGACCACCGGTATTTCCGCCATCCAGAAAGATATCCTTTTTAAATCACTCAAAAAACTGACGACCACGGGCAAAAGCGTCATTCTGGTGTCCCATAAACTAGAAGATGTAGAAGCCCTGTGCGACGAGGTCACCGTGCTGCGTCAGGGCAAAGTGACGGGCGACATGGATCAACCGTTTGATTCCAACCGGTTGCTGGAAATGATGTTTGGAACTCCGCCGCCGCCGCCTGCCCGGTGCCAGGAAACGCCGGGCAGTGAAATTCTGGTGATGAATAGCGTTTCAGGGACCGGGGGACGTAGCGGCTTAAAGAATTGCGATGTTGTTGTCCGCGAGGGAGAGGTTGTTGGTCTGGCGGGACTGGAAGGTAGCGGCCAGGGGGTGTTTTTGCGTATTGCCGGCGGTTTAAAGAAGGCAACCAGCGGGTCCTTACATTTATCGGGCGGGAATATGAAAAATCAGGACCATCATGCCTTCATACACCGCGGTGTGGCGTTTATGCCGGCCTCGCGCCTGGAAGAGGGGTTGATATCCGGCTTGAGCATCACCGAGCATTTTGCCCTGCAGGAGCGTCAAAATCGCTTTCTGGTTAAGTGGCAGGAGACATATCGATTGGCCGGTGAGCGGATTGAAAATTTTCGAATAAAGGGAATGCCGGACTCTCCGGTAGAGGCTTTATCCGGCGGCAACCAGCAGCGTCTGCTGCTTTCCTTTTTGCCGCCGGAGCCTGTGTTGCTGCTGCTTGAAAATCCAACCCGGGGCCTGGATATGGAATCGGTGAACTGGGTCTGGCAGCATCTTCAAAAATATTGTCTCAATAAAGCAAGCATTATTTTTTCATCCTCGGAGCTCGATGAAATCCTCATGGTGGCGGATCGGATACTGGTTTTTTTTGATGGTTACGTCATCAAAGATGTAAAGTCCGCAGAAACCAATGCGTCAGAACTGGGAAAAGCGATAGCTGGGAAGGTGTGAAAAAAAATGAATATTGACGATTGAAGAATGAATATTTGAGGTATTCTGTCGTTTTATATTCTGGTTTTAATTCGATTATTGCAAACCGGAAAAATAGCCACAAAGGCCCAAAGACCCAAAGAAAAACTGTTTGCTAAAATTTATCTTCGTGTTTTGGTGTGTTGGTGGCGAAAATATTTTACTCCGAAATGCACTAAAATTGTTCATCAGGACCTAAGCTTTTCGCGAGACGACGTTCGGAAAAAGCGGCCCCTGAAGGGCCGCAAGCAAGCTGATAATTTAATGTCGCAAATTATAAGTTTTAGGTTTCAGCCCAGCCGTTAGCCTGACACCTGAAACCGCCATTTTCTTACAACATGTTGTCAGGTAAAACCCGTTAAAGGCCTAAAATGGCCAATCTTAAATAGAATTGTGAAATCCTATTTCAGCCAATCCCGCCACATGCTGTTGACGCTGCTTGTGGTATTTTTTTTCACCACGCTGGTGTTGCTGCTTGCCGGGGCCCCGCCGTTTAGTGCGTATTACTATATTCTCAAAGGATCACTGGGATCATGGAATAAATTTGCCCATGTAACCAAAGCCTGGATACCGCTCACCCTTTGCGGTTGCGGTCTGTTGTTTACCTTCAGAATTGGTTTGTGGAACATTGGTGTTGAAGGCCAGGTCATGATGGGCGCGGTCTTTACCACTGCCATGCTTCGTTTTGGAATCGAAAGCAGTGCCGCCATTTTTTTTCTGGGAGCCTCAATGCTGGCCGGCATGGCAGGCGGCGCCCTTTGGGCGCTGATCGCCGGGTTTTTAAAAACCAGGGGTAGAGTAAATGAAATATTTGCCGGCCTGGGGCTCAATTTCGTGGCCCAGGGGATCATTCTCTGGCTTATTTTCGGGCCCTGGAGACGACCGGGGGTGGCATCCATGAGCGGCACCGAGACCTTTCCCGATAATTTGTGGTTGCCCCATCTGGCCTCTATTCGCCTTTCACCCTTAGCGCTGTCGATTGTCATCGGATCTCTGATCTTAATCGGTTTGTTGATGCGTTACACCCGAATTGGTTTGAATTTGAAAGCCATTGGAAACAACCCCAAGGCGGCCTTCATTTTAGGACTTAAACCCGACCGCTATATGATACTGGCCATGACTTTTGCCGGCGGTTTTGCCGGTCTGGCAGGAAGCCTTCAGGTGAGCGGAGTTTACCATCGCCTCCTGCCGGCCATATCGAGTAATTACGGTTACCTGGCACTGCTGGTGGTGATGCTGTCCAACTATAAAATCCGACTGGTGCCCCTGGTGGCGTTTTTCTTTGCCTGCTTGAATGTCGGCAGTATTCAGCTGCCGATGGTGCTGCAGGTGGATTCATCTTTGAGCGGCGTTATTCAGGGGGCCCTGGTTCTGGCAACCCTCGGTGTGCATGCCTGGCGCAAGCGCCTATCGCCGAGGGCAGAGAGCAAAGGGCATAGGGCATAGGGCATGGGGCACAGGGCAGGGGGAGGAATGCGGAAGGTGGAAACTTTCCTGCTATTTGGTTTAAAAGCGGGATAGTCCTTAATTTTAGCTCATTTTAGTTCATTTTAAATTTTAGCTCACTATTTTTCGACCGATGTTTGAAATCAATTTAACCATACTTTTTGCCAGTGTTGTTGCCGGTGCGGCACCGATTGTGCTTGCGGCGGTGGGTGAGACCATTACGGAAAAAGCGGGTCTTATCAACCTTTCGCTGGATGGCACTATTTTGCTGAGTGCCATGGCGGCATTTGCCATTGCTTTTGAAACCAACAGCCTGCTGCTGGGATTTGTTTGCGGGGCGGTTGTCGGTGCCCTGGTGGCGGCAACCGTAGCGATGTTCAGTATCTATCTGCTTCAGAATCAGGTTGCCGTGGGCTTTGTGTTAACTCTGATGACCCGGGACCTCGCCTATTTTATCGGCAATCCCTATTCACGGTTGCAGGGCCCGCAGGTGTCACCCCTGCCGATTCCTTTGCTGAACAAAATTCCGGTTTTGGGTGATGTTTTTTTTAACCAGAACCTGCCGGTTTACCTGAGCCTGTTTTTTATCGCAATTTGCTGGTGGTACATCTACCACACGCCTCACGGCCTGAAATTAAGGTCCGTAGGCGAACACCCCCGGGCATCATATGCCAGAGGCATCAACCCCCAAAAACTGCAGTTGCTGTATGCTGTTTGTGGTGGATTATTGGTGGGACTGGCCGGCGCCACATTTTCACTGGCCACCAAGCCCGGATGGGGACGGCCCCAGGGGGCGGAAGGCACCGGCTGGATTGCACTGGCTCTGGTAATTTTCGGGGGCTGGCATCCGGTTAAAGCGGCAGCGGGTGCCTACCTGTTTTCGCTTTTACAGGTGTTGGGGATTTATTTTCAGGAGTGGCTGCCGTCGGTTCCTTCCCAGGTTTTTCAGGTGGCCCCGTTTCCGCTGATGATATTCACCCTTGTCATCATGTCTTTCGCCCAGAAGGAATCCGTTTTGCTATGGGCCGAAGGCAAGGGGCGCATCAAATCCCTGCTGGGCTTCTTTGCGGGGATGGCACCCTCTGCCCTGGGAAAGCCGTATCGGCCGGATTGATCTTAGGGCTCACTTAAAAATAACTTTACATTTTGGACGTCGATCCATCCCGCCCGGCTGCGTTGCGAAAGCTCGAAGTATGCTTGATGTTCCTGTGCTTCCGCGTCTTGCCGGCCGGACACCTCAACTCCCAAATTTCTTTTTTAAAACACTTCATGACAATCAGCCATTCCTGCGATCCCGGAATTTATCCCCCGCCGCCCGCCTCTTTATTCCCACAAGTCCGTGCTCAAATACGTCAAGCCCGAATCGCAAATCAGCACCACAGCCGTCTTGCCCTTAAGAGAAGTTTTAAGCAGCTTTATGGCGGCAGTCACATTGGCGCCTGATGAAAAGCCGGTAAAAATTCCCTCTTCTCCGGCCAGAATGGCCGCGCCCTCAGGTTCGACGATAAAGCACTTTATGGCCGGGTTGTGTTCTTTGAAGGCTGCGGTGCACCCGGCAAAGGATCCACCGGTACCGGCGAAATCGCAGAATGCGTCGATTTGTCCACCGGACTGCCGGATGATTTCCGGTCCGGTGTTGAGGTAATGAGCTCTAAAATTACTTTTGAGTTGAAATTGATCGGCGCGAAAGGCATCGCATTCTTTTTATTTTTCAATGGGATGGAATTTTGATTTGACCTCTAACGGTTCTTTGCTATAGTTATTTTATGGAAAGCATTCTCGATCTAAACTGCATCGCTTCTCCGGATTATTGCGGGTGCATCCTATCTGGTGACTACAGCGTTGAGTTAAAGAAACGGGTAGCCGAATACATCGATCATTACCGGGGCTTTGAAGACACCGGCAGTGCTGCAATACTATATATCGCTGCCTGGCAGGGGGAAAAAGAGAAAATCTGGTATGAATACGCCGGCGAAAGATTTATGAAAATTCTTGGCTGCAAAAAATCAGAGTTAGCCGAGGTTTTTCGGAACAGCATCATAGATCGCCGCATTTACAAAGGTTTGGATGTGGATGTCGGGGTTCGCAAAGAAGTCAAAAGCCGGGAAGAATTGAACGATGTCCGGGAAGAGCTGCGCGAAGAAGGCAAAAAAGCAGGAACGATCGAAGCGGTTTACAAACTGTCGGTGAACAATACCGGTGCTATCTGGCTCAAAGACCAGGCAACCGTAGAAATTTATGAACAAGATGGGATTTGCCTGTCTTTAGGATTTCTCACGATCGTCTCCAAAGAAATGGAGGCGGAAGACGAATTGAAGAAGCACCATGATCAGCTCGAGAAAATCGTGCATGAGAGAACCGCGGCCTTGACAAAACTAAATACTCAGTTAAAGCGGGAGATCGCAGAACGCAAATTGGCGGAAGAAAAGCTTCAGCGTAGCTATGCTAAGTTGCAGAAAAACCTTGATGAAACCGTCCACGCCATGTCGTTAACTGCAGAAAAACGAGACCCTTACACGGCCGGGCATCAGAAACGAACGACTGAGCTGGCTCTGGCCCTTGCCGGGGAAATGGGGCTTTCCGAGCATCAAATTAAAGGTGTCCAGATGGCTGGGCTTATCCATGATATGGGTAAAATATCCATTCCGGCCGAGATTCTAAGTAAGCCCGGAAAGCTAAACGAGGTAGAAATTCAATTGGTCAGGAGACATCCCCAGGCCGCATTTGAAATCCTAAAGAAGATCGATTTTCCCTGGCCGGTCGATCTAATTGTACTGCAACATCATGAAAAGATGGATTGCTCCGGGTACCCGCAAGGTCTTGCAGGAGAGGAGATCCTCCTGGAAGCCAGGATTTTGTGTGTGGCCGATGTGGTTGAAAGCATAGATTCCCATAGACCCTATCGCCCGGGTCTTGGCATCGACAAAGCACTGGAGGAAATATCAAAAAACAGGGGAATCCTTTATGATCAGGATGTGGTGGATGCCTGTTTGAGGCTTTTTAAAGAGAAAAACTTTCAGTATCAATAATAGCCAACCGTTAGCTATTCCTTGCCATGTTGTTTACGCAGCATTGGGGTAGATCAAATCGGCCTTATCCTGCGTGCACCGTCCACATATCTTCATCGGTGTAGCACTTTTCAGCATCTCCATCCTGACTTGTTGCATCCATCTCAAGGTTGCGCACTTCTTCTGTGCCGGCCAGCACTTCTTTGTAATACTCGTGCTGGATGAGCAGGTTCATAATTTCATTGGTGCCGGTCCATATCTGAGTTAGGCGAATGTCCCTGACCACTTTTTCAATGGGATAGATGTCGGTGTAGCCGATACCGCCCATCATCTGCATGGCCTTGTTGGCGATTTCCCAGGCGCTGTCGGTGGCATAGCGCTTGGCTTCGCTGACGATCCTGCGAACGTTGGCAGCCGCTGTATCCACAGCCCGGGCGGCCATGTACACCAACGCCCGGGCCGCATCCAGTTGGGTAATGGCGTCGGCCACCATGAAATTGACCGCCTGAAATCTACGAATAGGCTGGCCGAAGGCATGGCGCCTGTCGCTGTAACGAACCGCTAGATCCAAAGCAGCCCGCACGCCCAAGCTGGCAGCAGCCGATGTCAAGCGCTCGGGAATCATCATTTGGTTGAACACCAGGGCACCGCCGTGCAGAGCGCCAATGAGATTTTCTTTGGGTACCCGTACATTTCTGAATACGAGCCGCCCGGTGCCGCCGCCCCGGGTGCCTAAAAGTCCGTAATTGTACTCGGTCTCCACTCCGGGACCGCGCTCTACCAGAATTGCGCTAAGACACTGGTACTTATGGGCATTTTCATCAAAGTTGGTGCGGCAATATACCAGAAATACATCGGCCTCGGTGGCGCCCACCACAAAGCGTTTTTGCCCGTTAACGACAAAATGATCGCCCTCGAGCACAGCCCGGGTGGTGGCACCGAAGAAGTCCGATCCGCCCCGGGGTTCGGTAAGGGCCTCGGCACTGATAAATTTGCCCTGCAGGATTGGCTTTAAAAAACGTTCTTTTTGCTCATCTGTGCCGAAGACATGCAGTGCTTCACCGACAATGGACGGCATCACAAAAGCACAGCCTAATGTGGTGCCCAGAACACCGATTTCTTCTATGGCAATGACCTCCGAGGTCCACGGCATACCGCGCCCTCCCCATGCGGGATCAAAACGCAAGCCCAGCAGGTTGTGTGCGGCCAGTTTTTCGACGTATTCGCGGGGGTACTTGATTTCATCGCGATCCAAGGCACGGATAAAATCATGGGAAACCTCATCGCGCACGAATTTTCGGACTTCCCGCTGAATTGCTTTTTCTTCTTCGTTCAGCAATGATTCATAAAACATGATTGCATCTCCTAACCCGGACAAGCCGGAAAAATAGCTACAACGCCACCGGCAGCAGCTGCCTTAATCACGGTATGTTCCAAGCCGTCAACCCGAACAAAACGGGCGACAGATAAAAGCCGAATTTGACCTTTTTGAAATGGTGCAACGGCGCATGGTTCTTGTGATAGCAAATCCGGTGGCGCTTGTCAAAGCAGAGGAAGGAAAGTCAGGGAAACGTCAAAATTGATATAAACCAGCGAGACTGAAGCAATTCACTACCACCATCATAGGCCTAAAATCCCAAATCCCAATATCCAAATTCCAGAAAATGTTCAAATTCGAAAGTCCAATGGCCTAAACATTTTGGTGATTTATCAAATGCTTGATGGCCGGTTTGCTTGTTTTGAATTTTGGTGCTTGGAATTTTCATGATTTCAATAAGCGATTAACTGTTTAAATGACTTTACCTGAAAGCTGGGTCGAGATTCTTTACTTTTGATGTGATTTTTTCTATACTGCCGGACATTGAACCTGAAATATCGGTTTCGAAATATGAGAGTCCAATCGGAGATTATCAGCAATGAGCAAATTTGAAAAAAGATTGTGTATCGTCGCTCTGGTATTTGTCGCAATTTACCTGGGCGCTGCCGTAATTACCATCAAATATCGGATCAGTAAGCCAGATAAAATAGAACGGCTGGAATCACCGGAGCTTTCAGCCGCGGAAGGACACTTGTTGATGGCAGAGCTTTTTTTACCGGTGATGATACTTTTAACACTGACCATTTGTTATATTGTCGTTAGAAAGACGCGTGCTAAAAAAAGACTTCTGTTAGACGAACCGGATGACGAGACGCCGGAATAACCCCAATACGGATCGGCTTTTTAATTCAAGAGGTTAAACCAGCGTTTGGTCCAACCGTCCCAGATACTGTTCCCATTCCATGGGAAGCAGCTGTTTTTTAGCCGTGTTGCATTCCTTGCAGCAGGGTACCACGTTGCCCCTGGTGCTTCTACCGCCCCGGGATACCGGCACAATGTGATCCATGGTCAGCTCTTTCGGCGGGGTTGGCCGGCCGCAGTAATGGCACACACCTTTTGCCAGACGGCGTTTCCACCACTGGGATTCTCGTAGTTCCCTTGCTTTGTGGCGCCTCCGTTTCAGATCTTCTTCGCCAAGGTCATAGGCGAATGGCTGGATGGTTTTTTTTCGTTTCATTTTTAGTATTGGCGACTATTCACAAAATTTCGCCTGGCCAGCCAGTTTCGTATTTCCTCCAGCAATATCCCATAGTAATTCTCCGATCCGCCGAGACCTTTTCTGCCAAAAAAATAGTTGATTTCCAACAGCATGGGATCGGGATCGTCATTTTCCGATGAAAAGATAACATCGAAACCGGCCAGATTGATTCCTGTTTTGTGACATAAATCCTTTATGAGGGCAACCGCTTTTTGCTGCAGCCCGGGTTCGGCTTCCGAATCAATTTCAGCGCCTTTGCTCAGGTTCGAGTAAAAGCCATCGTTATTTTCCTGAATGCGCCAGTAGGAAATCACACGCCGTCCAAGGATAACGACTCGAAGGGTTCTGTTATTGGATGAAATATATTCCTGCAGGATAAAGCCGGCCTGACCCGTTTTTTCATATTCAGCTGCTTTTTTCAGTGTTTTTTGTAAATTATCGGCTGAATTGACAAGGTAAACCGTTTCGCCCTCACCGCCCCAGTCCATTTTGAAAACGATGGGAAAATTAAACGATAATTTTGTAAGTCCTTCGTGATATCGTTGTTGAAACGAAGCAACGGTTGAAAATATTTCAGAGGCCGGATGAGCAACCCTGACTTTCCGAAACAGTCTGATCTGATTGATTTTTCCCGGATACTTAAACCTGGCATCATAATTGGGAAATACATGCGGGCAGTTTTCGCGGGCCATTTCATACAGCGCCCGGTAACACCCCTGGGAGAGAATGACGGCATCAGCCGCTCGAATAGCGGCCAGATCCTCTTCATTGGGTTCCCGCCCGGCACAAATGATGTTTTTATCGGCTTCAAACAAAGGGTGAAATGAAACTATCATTTGATTCTTTTTTTCGTATTAGATCAGCCACGAAGGCACTCAGCCACAAAGGTTATAATATATTTACCTGAATATGCCGCGTATTGCCAGTCAAAAAGGGTTGGTTTTGCGATGATGAAATCCCAGCCTTGATTGATTCGGAAATAGTTAAATAGATTATGTAAACGTTCACAGGTATTGAAACCTACCTTTATGTCCGAGACCGACGCAGTGGCCCGCACAATCGCCGATAAAGTGAGGGTTATTATTAATGCATACTAAAATCAGCCTGAAGTTTCAATCCTATCGTAAAAATTAGTGTTGACAACAAATCCCGCTTTGGTTATCAGGATGGTTATGGCGGTGGTTTAATTGGCGCCTCAATATGTCGGGATGCCTTGTCCCGGCGTAGCTCGAAGAGCGAAGTCGGACCTGTCGCGGCCTAGCTTCAGCGAAGACGGAAGCTGAAACCGTTACACAATTCACCATTTTTGATTAATCGGCTTTAAAAAAGCAAATTCCATACGAGGGGGAAACCATGAAACGAATATTAAGTCTTTTAGTGATTTTGAGTCTTTTTTTTGCTGGATTTCTTTTTGCCGGAGGTGCTCTGGGGAAAACGACTGCAGAAAAAAAGGCAGCGTCCGATTACAAAATAGTACTTATTCTTCCCGGACCGATTAATGATCAGAGCTGGAACGCCACTAACTACGCTGGTTTGGTTGCGTGCAATAAAGAGCTCGGCACCAATATGGAATATATTGAGAATGTCCAAGCCGGGGATTTCGAGTCTACCTTCCGCAATTATGCGGAAAGAGGCTATGACCTGATCATGGCGGCCGGCACACAGTTTGATGAAGCTGCAAATAAGGTTGCGCCATCCTACCCGGATTCAACCTTCTGTGTTGTAAACGGAATGATTGCGAAGACCGATAATGCCGCTCCAATTTTTCCAAAAGAATATGAGGCGAGCTTCCTGGCCGGAATTATTGCCGCGCATCTCACAGAGTCCGGCAAAATTGCTACTGTCGGTGGATTTCCCAACAAAGCCATGGTTGACCTTCTCGATGTTTACGAAGCCACCGCTAAAAAGTATGCCAAGGACAAACGGGAAATGGCTGTAGAGGCTGTTCGTGCGTATGCTAATTCCTGGAGTGATGTTGCGCTCGGCAAGCAGATGGCGGAGACGATGATCGACAATGGTGCCGATGTCCTGTTTTTCTATGCGAATCAGGTCGGTTTAGGCGCAATTCAGGCTGCAAAGGAGAAGGGGGCCAAATTTGTCGGTTTTTCCGCCAATCAGAACGATATCGCCCCTGATACCGTTTTGGCAAGTATTGGTTTTGATTTTGCCACTTTCTATAAATGGGCGGTGAGCAACTACCTCGCCGGAGAACTCCAGGGTGGAAACGTCAACAAGGCCGGCCTTCAGGAAGGAATTTTTGTCCCCTTTTATGGACCGAAGATTGACGCTGAGGTGAAGGATGCGGTCGAAAAGGGCAAAAAAGCTGCCATCGCCGGCGAAATTGATTTTAAAGCGATGTTCTCAGGTGCTTTCTAATCTGAAACATTGAGATGACACATATCCATTTCACCGGCGTATTACCGCCGGTGAAATTCTTTTTGGTAACAGCATAGGATCAGCCCTCCAGACATCACCTATCTCCATTGTCGACAGCGCCTCTTTTTGAGTGTAAGGTTTCGGGTTTCGGTGTTCAGGATATGCAATTGCGTAGACCTTTACTGACACCTGAAACCCGACACCTGTCTACGATCCCGTCTGAAGCGAAGCGTAAGCGGGGAAATCATATCCGCGGAATAAAAACGTTGTAAAAAATTAAGTCCATAAGCATCAAGTTACAGGGGCATTTAATCACCCCAGGATTAAACCATGGAAACACCTTTTATCGAGCTGAAAGGCATTACCAAGTACTTCTCCAGAGTTATTGCTAACAAAGACATCTCCTTATCCATCGGCAAAGGCGAAGTGCTGGCACTTCTGGGTGAGAACGGAGCTGGGAAAAGTACAATCATGAAAGTTCTTTACGGCCTCTATCATGCTGAAGAAGGTGATATTTTTATTAACGGAGAGAAAACGACTATCTCGTCTCCGAAAGATGCAATTAATTTAGGCATCGGGATGATTCAGCAGCATTTTTCTCTTGTCCCGCGGCACACAGTCACCGAAAACATCATTTTGGGAAACAAATCCGGGATCCTCGATCATACAGTTTTGAGTAACCAGGTCAGGAATCTGGCTGAAACCTATGGATTCAATATCGATCCTGATAGCTTTATAATGGATCTTTCGGTCGGTCTTCAGCAGAAGGCTGAGATTTTAAAGGCACTGTATCAGGAAGCAGAGCTGCTGATCATGGATGAGCCCACCGCGGTGCTCACTCCTCAAGAAGCGGATAATCTGATGGCCTTTATCAGAGAGTTTGTTGACCGGGGGAATTCGGTGGTTTTTATTTCCCATAAAATGAAAGAGGTGATGAAAGTCGCCGATCGCGTCATTGTCATGCGTAGTGGAAGAATACTTGGAAACCTTCGCAAAGGAGAAACTACCGAGACAGAGCTCTCGGCACTCATGGTGGGAAAAGATTTGCCGTTTCTTGAAAACAAAAGGAGACGGGTTTCTGAGATAGGTGTTGATATTAAAAAGCTCACCGTGCTTGGCCCTCAAGGACATATTGCTCTTGAAAATGTCAGTTTCTCCATTGGAAAGGGGGAAATCTTTGGGATTGCCGGCGTAAGCGGAAATGGTCAACAGGAGCTGGGCGACGTCATTAGTGGTCTTTTGCCAATAAAAAGTGGTGATATTTTGATGGATGGAAAGAGCATAAAGGATCTGTCCGTAAAAGAGCGCATCGATGCAGGCATAGGATATGTGCATGCAGACCGCCTCACAGCAGGACTTGTTCTCGAGATGTCGTTAAGTGAGAACATGTTTCTGAAAAACAGTTTCGATCCTGCATGGGCGAAACATATGTTTATCAATCGAAAAAAGCTGAATGGATACGCCAACAAGGCGATAGAAGATTACTCGATTAAAGCATCCGGAAATGATGAACTCGTGAAAGGCCTTTCGGGAGGAAATCAACAAAAGGTTGTTGTTGCACGAGAGGTCGATATTGGACGGAAAGCAATTATTTTTGATCAACCGACGCGGGGACTTGATTTGGGTGCTATTGATTACGTTCATAAAACAATCCTTGCTGAGCGGGATAAGGGGAAATGTGTTTTACTGATCTCAACCGAGTTATCTGAGATTTTTTCACTCTCCGACAGAATTGGTGTTCTTTACAGTGGCAGGCTGCTGGGAATTATCAACAGGGAGGATGCGGATATCGAAACGATCGGAATGCTGATGGCAGGATATGAACCGCAGGAGGGTAACACTCATGAGTCCTAAAATGAGAGATCTGATTGTTACAACCTTTTTATCGGTCTTTCTTGGACTGGCTGTCAGCGGACTCATGATGCTGTTCCTCGGTGCAGATCCACTTTCAGTATATGGACGTCTATTTCAGTTCCTGGTGAGGGATAAATACACCTTCGCAGATATTTTTGTAAAAGCAACCCCGCTTGTTTTCACGGCGCTTGCCTTTGCATTTACCTTCAAGGCAAATCTTTATAATATCGGCGCCCAGGGACAGTTTTACATGGGATCGGTGGCCGCGGTTTTCATCTCTCTTTTTCTTGGAGGGATAGTTCCAGGACCGATTGCGCTCCTGTTTGCTCTTGCCGCTGCGATTGTTTCCGGCGGTTTGTGGGGAATGATTGTCGGATACGTCAAAGCGAGATTTCAGGCCAATGATTTTCTTGTCAGCATGATGTCGGTATTTATTGCTTTGGCATTGATGAATTATTTGTTGCGCACCGTATTGATTGAAGCAAAACGAGAATACCCGCAGACGGATCCTATCCTACATGATCTTTATATCCCGATCATTGCGAACGGTACGCGTCTTCACGCAGGTTTCCTTCTTGCAGTGGCGGTTGCCGTTCTTTGCTGGATCTTTCTCTACAAAACGACGATTGGATATAGAATACGCGTTGTAGGCATGAATCCGGTAGCGGCTAAATTTGCCGGTATTGATGCAGGAAAGATTTTTGTCATTGCGTTCCTGATCAGCGGAGCTCTTGCCGGAATGGCCGGTTTTACTGAAGTAAACGGCGTACAGCATATGCTTGTGCAAGGTTTCAATCCAACAATTGGAGCGGAAGGCATTGGAATCGCTATTCTCGCAAATGCCAATCCCATTGGTATTATCTTCGGGGCCATTCTGTTCGGCGCTTTGAAGGTAGGCGGACAGATTCTAGGACAAACATCGGGCATTCCTTCGAGTATCATCGAGATCATGGAAGGCTTTGTCATGCTGTTTGTTCTGATTTCTTTCTATATTCGGCGGCGGATTGAAATTCGAAGAGAGATTAAGAAGCTGAAAAGTGAGGCTGTGCAATGATAAACCTTATATCCAGAGCCATTCTGATGAGTACTCCTTTGCTTATAGGGGCTACGGCAGAGGTTTTTGCAGAGCGAGCAGGGGTAATGATCATCGCAATTGAAGGAATCTTTCTTATCGGAGCCTGGGGTGGATTTGTAGGCGCTTTCACAACCGGCAGTTCTTTCATGGGATTTTTTCTTGCGAGTGGGCTTGGAGTTCTTACTGCGGCCCTATATGGTGTGCTTACCGTCAAGTTGAAGCAGCACCAGATCGTTACCGGAACGGCAATTAATATTTTCATTGCCGGAATCGTAACATTTTTTCATCGTGTACTCTTTGGCGTTCCTCTGCTTCCCTTGACCATCGAGCCGTTTAGAACCTTACCGATTCCGCTCCTTTCCAAAATACCGATTCTCGGACCGATTCTGTTTACCCAGAGTCTGCTCACCTATGTTGCATATATTGTTGCCCCTTTCGGGTTCTTTATTCTTTTCAAGACATCGGCAGGGCTCGTGGTGCGCTCGACGGGTGAAAATCCGGAATCGGTTGATGTTGCCGGAATCGATGTTGAACGAGTCAGGTTGATCGTCATTCTGATTGCGGGCTTTATGGGCGGTATCGCCGGTTCATTCTATTCCATCGTTTATCTTGGTATGTATACAAGCGGCATCATCGGAGGACGCGGCTGGATCGCATTTGCAATCTGTTTTCTTGGTAATTGGAATCCCCTTGGCGCAATGGTTGGCGCATTGATATTTGGAATTGCGGAAGCCCTCGCAATATATATGCAGTCATCCGGTGGTGGAATTCTCCCAAATGAGTTGTTTATTGCAATGCCCTACATTCTGACCATTGTACTTACCATTAGTCGTAAGAGATTTAACGTGCCGACAAAACTTGGTGTACCTTATATCAAAGAGCATTAGTCTTTAAAATAGGAAAAGAGCTAAAATTGATATTCTTTCTTTTTGTGCTTTCGTGTCGTAGTGGCATAACTTTTACTATTAACGTAATGAATGAACTGAGTTAGTCAACGTTCGAGTTCTTTCCAGTAGATCACCCCCTGTTTGACTGCCGCTGATTTAAGCCTGTGAACGGTTCCGGTGGATGAACTCAAATAATTTACCGCGACACGATTGTTCAACCCCAGGCTGATGGGTGGTTGAAGATTGCCGGGCACTTTTATGCCTGCAGGCGGGACCCTGACCGGATTGCCTTCTTCGTCATATCCACTGATAACGGTGTCGGCCGTGTCAATGACACCATCTTGGTTGAAATCGAATATGACTGCAGGGATACTGCCCCCGGTAAATGCATTCAACTCCATTAAGAAAGAGCTACTTTTATCGCTGCAGCGATCCGGGCCGGGCCGAAAACAGCTCAGCGCCAGTCTGCCGTCCCGCAGCAGCAAGTCAGTTATTATTCTTTCCCCGACAAGCGGCAGGTCATAGTACCATCCCGCATGGCATGTTCCGATATCCGACAGGTCCGGGAAGCTGGATTCGCCTTTCGTATCATCGTCAACCCTTGTTTCCCATACCGGTTGATCGCTGCTCATGACTCTGAGATTAACTTCGACAGGGTTGTCGTTTTCGCCTTTTACGAAAACAGTAATAGGATCGCTGGTTTGTTTTATGAGCGTCACATTTTGCGGCTGATTGGAAAGTTGATCCCTAGTAAAAGTACCCAAATATTCCTGGTCGTCATCGGTGCTGTAGATGCCCCATTTTCCAGGATAATGAACGCGATCACCGTAATCCCAGATACCATAGACGGTTTGCGTACGGTTATCGGTAAAATCGCTATTTCCCAGGAATTTCCCGGTGCCGAACAGAACCATTAATCCATGGCTCTCGGGATGCAACATCACTTCCGGTTTCGAGGTTATCGGCTGCTCGAAGCCGTCAGGGCCCTCAGCCTTAAAGAGGGGTTGGTCATAGATTCCGTCATTATAGGCCACCTCCCACTCGTTGGCAGTGTGACCGGTGAGGTCAAATTTCCACATATTACCCTTCAGATCTCCCGCGAACACAAAATCCACCTTATCATCGGCATTGACATCCACCGCAATTGGACTGGAAAGTCCATTTCCCGAATCGATGGAGGGGTTTTCCGCCACAATTTTTTTAATGATGTCTCCGGTCTTTGGATTGAGAATATAAAGCACAGCATTGCCATTGGCACTGTCGTAACCGTTTCCAAAGATAACAATCCAGGATTCTTCTTTAATGGAACTATTTGTTTTTACTACCAAAGGTTTGCTGAACGAAAAACCGACATCGTTTATATCATCTTGATTGGCGGCGTTGGGGAACTCCCACAGAACGCTGTCGGCCGTTGTGGATCCGGGCTCCGAAATGTCCAATGCAAAATAGCCTTGACCCCCTTTTCCCAAACCACCGACCAACACCGTTTTTAAGTCCTCTCCTCCCAGCAGGCCCTTTCCTTTACCTACGGTAGGGGTAAGATCCACATAGTATTTATGGAGGTAGTCGGGATTACCAAGCTCTTTTAGGTTTTCAAACACAAAGCTCGGGACATAGGCAAAGATTTCATTCCCCTTTATTTTTCCGTCACTGTCGGCACTAATTTCAAAGGCATGCAGCATGCCGTCATTTGCACCCACATATAAAATCCCTTCTTCAAGCACCGGAGAAGAATGGACGATATCGCCCAGTTTTGTTGAACGGATACGGTAGCCGTCGATTTGTCCACCTTTGATATAGCCAACCACATCTCGAAAATTCGGCCCCAGGATTATCTTTTGCATGTCTGTCAGCTGATTGTCTTCAAATTCAATGCCAACGCTCCCGTCATAGCTGAGAATGTTGCGTTGATTCCAGGATTTGAGATTCAAACTTTCAGCGGCAGACCAGGCCGGATCGTCCCGGAAGATTTCAGCGGTGTTTGGATCTATACGATAGGCCCTGACGTCGCCGCTCCACTCTCCGGTATTGTAGCCGGCCTGAAACATAAAGATGTCATCACTATCGGCACCATACCGTGCATCTCTGTCCAGTGCAATTGAGGAAGACGAGCCCAGCCGATCCAGTACATTGCTTGTGAGCGCGGTTAACCGCTTTACCAGTTCCTGTGGGTCTTCAGCAGTCAAAAACCGGCCTCTTCCATTGACCGTGGCGTGAAACAAATCATCGATAGTTTCTTTCGATTTCGCATCTATGCTCCCGGGCCAGTTCGGGTAATGGCCGTATGTGCGATTTTTTTCGTCTATTTTTTGGAGGTAATGCAGACTGGCCGGATCAACTTCATAGTTAGCGGGATCTAAATTACCCATGACACCAAAGGTCATCGCGTAAGTGGCCATGTGCTGGTGCGGCGCCTTGTCCGAAGAACTTTTATACACCAGTTTGGGATCGTAAACCCGATCCGGCAGACCGTTCCCCGCCGGCGAATCCTGGGGGTCCGGCGATAGATCATTTTCATAATAATACATGGCCACATCCGCCAGGGTTTCGGACAGTGCATCCGCATAGCAGCCCTCATCGTAAAGGCTTTTATCGTCGCCGTCGGAATTGTCTACCTTGAGATCATTGATATCATAGCTGTAGTAGCCATCCGTCATAATGATGGTAAAGCTTTGTTGACAGGCGCCACCTTCAGCTTCCGGCAGATAAGGGGGATCGTCCCCAGTCACACTTTTGCCCCGGTAATGAGTCAGATCCTTTGAATTGGTACTATAGTAGTTTCCCACATCATGAAGGCCTTCTCTCAGCGGCGTATCTCCTCCTGAGTCGCAGGCGTATACTTCTTCTATCAGCGCAGTGGTCTCGTCGTAATAACTACCATCTTTCCACACACCCACGGGTTTAAGCGGCACTAGGATCGTACCGTTTATGCTCAGGATACCAACCCTGACGCCCTCGAGATTTTTGATCACCTCGGCGAGGGTGCCCTTG
>Ga0316192_10000339_pt1 | contig 33673 bp, 20 predicted proteins | sample MerIslwburrow_MG_FD_204931 | JGI IMG/M metagenome (GOLD analysis project Ga0316192, IMG submission 204931) | Coastal sediment microbial communities from Maine, United States - Merrow Island worm burrow | ecosystem: Environmental > Aquatic > Marine > Coastal > Sediment | place: USA: Maine...
TCGACGAAGCGCGAGTCCGCGCCATCCGGTGCCAGGTCGAGATACAAAAGATTGGCCCTGAAGAAGAAGCTGGGGGTCTCGTAGTCGGCAGTAAGCACCGGCGAGGTCCCCGAGTTCGAGCGATCGCTCGAGCCCGGGTCGAAATCGGCTTGCGAGGCCTCTGCGCCGACTCCCAGCTTGAATCCCCTGGGAAGAGGAATGTCGACGAGAAGGCGATAGAACTGCTCGTCCCGGTCCACGACGCTGAGATCTACGAACCCTTCTGGACTATCCTGATAGCGGATCGCCCGAAGGGTGCCTCCCAGAACGAGAGAAAACCCGCCACCCACCTCGATGTCGAAGACGGCTTCCGCCTCGTCGAGTCGGGTATTGACCTTCTCCTCGAGCTCCTGGCTGAAGAAGACGGCATCGTCTTGCCGTGTGGCGCTCAGCTCCATGCCAGTGCGGCCGAGATCCCCGAAGAGCCCCAGACCATAGCGCCCGTTCCAGCGGTTGCGCTCCGAGTCGTCCTGCCACCACACGTACTCGGGCAGCACATGCAGGGCCAGGGTCATCTCGGAGCCCACCGGCGTATATCCGCACACACCCGCACCAACGGTGGCGGTGAGCTGCGAATCCACCCTGTTCGAACCGTCTACGTAGGCCAACTGGCGCAGTGCAGCCCACGGGTCGAAGTAGACTCGACCCAGTTTCCACCTGGCGTCCTGCATCGCCCGCTCGACGGTCTCGGACCGCGAGATCGTGCGGCCGATGAAGGTGCCGGGTGGTGTGAACTGAGTGAACTGGGCCTCGGCTGCGTGGGTCCAGGCAATCGAGCATGCTGCCGCCAGAACTGCAGTCTTGAGTCCCAAGAGCTCTTTGAGTTTCATCCGAGTCTCGGTCGCCGGCGGTCCATGTTTCGAGGCGCATTGTTGCACATCCGAGATTGTCCCGGGTGTTGAGCAACTCTCACCACACTAGGCTGAGAATGGGCCGATCGCGGAGGATTCTGGCCGGGTTCTGCCACATCCAGGCGGCAACAGCGGTCTCTGGATACCTGGCTGCGAGAGTCTCATAGGCAGCAGCCAGAGTGGGAAGGCGTGAGTGAACGTTGTGGCCATCGGAAGCCACGATGTCCACCCACCGACTCTCGAACAAGGGCATCAGAGCTTTGGCCACTCCTCTGCCCCTGAGGTCCACGATGGACTCGGCGTTGACCTGGACGACACAGCCCTTCTTCTTCAGGCTTGCAAGACGGCCAGACCTCCGGTATACGAAGCCATAGCGCTCCACGTGGGCCAGCACCGGGATCAGCCCGCTCTCGAGCATCCTCTCGACCGCTGAAACGGCCGTGCCGAAGGGCAGGTGAGGGGGAAACTCCACCAGCAGATAACGGCTGCCGTTGAGGGTCAGGACATCGCCCTTCTCCAAGGCTGCCAAGAACTCTGGGGAGATGAAGTTCTCGGCGCCGAGATAGAGGTTCATCTCCCGAAGGAACTCGCCCTCGTTACCCTTGGCGACCTGTTGGAGACTCTCCACCATCGAGGAGTAGGCGTCTTGGACGAGTCGGGGTTCAGAATTGCCGAACCAGGCAAACATGTGAGGCGTGGCCACCATGGCACGGGTACCCCGGTCGTAGGCATGGCGCAGCATCTCGAGAGTTTCGTCGAGCGAAGCAGGACCATCGTCGAGCCCTGGGATCAGATGGGTATGGATATCGACGAACTGCATGGCGTCACCGGGGGCTTCCACTCGAACCTCCGATGGGGCGTTCAGCGGTCTTCCTCGACCGAAGGATGATCGCCCACCCGCAGCTCGACAACCTTCGCTCGTGACCGACCAGGGCTTCTGTCTTCGAGGTCTTCGAGCTCCGTCTCCCGCTGACGCAGGTCTTCATGGAATCCGGGCTTGGCACGCCGTCCCGTTGATTCCTGCAGCATCACGACACCGGGGCCCTCGGGCTCGATGGGTCGGCGGCGCCCCAACCACAGGGCGCCAGCGGCAATGGCCACCAGAAACACTGCGATGGCGACCGAAAACAGAGGCGTGGATCGTTGGGCAAAGGGATCGGGCAGGGTCTCATCGACGGCCGGCGCGGTGTTCGCCCCCCCAATAGCAATCGAAGCCATCCAAAGGATCGCCGACAAAACCAACCAAAGTCTGCGTCCGCTCATTGTCCTGCCCTGAGATCTTCAGATCGGTGCACCGGCTCTATCTTCACAGAATCCAACCACACCTTGCCACGAATCCGGTTGTCGATCTGCTGGCTCTGGCGGCGGCGCAACCGAATCATCACTCGCCCACTGCCCTCGGGAACCGTGAACTCGACCTCGGCGGCAGCCCAATCTCGGGTACCCAAGACCGGCTCGGTCCTGGCCAGAAGACCACTCGGGTCTCGGGCCAGCACCTCTACGAACACGCCTTGATCGGTACTGAGATCTTCACTACGCAGCTTCTGAGTCAGACGGAAAGTCTCTCCCGGCTGGAGAATCAGCTCCTGTGAGACCTCGGCGAAGTCGAGGTTCTCGGCGCCGAGGAACTCGATCTCGAGAGCCGCGGTGCCGCTGATCCCCCCATCGGGTGGCCGGCTGACTGCAAAGGCGTCGTTCCGGCCGATTCGCCAACCGAATGGACTCCCCATCAGCTCAAGCTCAAAGGCACCGTTCCAGACCCGGTTCTTGCCCTGCTCGAAGTTCACATCCGCGAGCCCATTGACGCCGGCCAGCTCGGTCCAGGCCTGAAGGCTCTTCTGGTACTCGCCTGAGCTGAAGAGAAATTCGATGTAGGGTCGGCCTTCATCGACGGTAATGGGTTCTGGTTCGGTGCTGAGTCGGCCCCAGACATGCGCCATCAGGTCAGCGCCCTCGGCCGATGCCATGACAGGAACAGAAGCCCGCTGCTTCGATAGGGCAATCATCGTCCTCAGGAGTCTGAGCAGCGCAGATCGGTCCGCAGGGAGCATTTCCTGGATCACGCCCTCTGCCACCCCGGACTTCAGAAGGAGGGCGAAGGCGGGTTCGGCCAGCTGCGGCTCCAGGCGGACGGCCTCGGCGACCTCGGCGACAGCTTCATCGACCGATCCCTGCCGAAGCAGCAGATTGGCAAGACGCCAACGATAAACGCCACTGCTGGGATTGAGTCTGACGGCGATGCGCAGCGATCCTTCGGCCCCGTTGGCGTCGTCCATCAGCTCCTGCACGCGAGACAGCTCCAGCCAATAGCGCCAGGCGTAGGGGTTGCGTCGAACAGCTGAGCGCAACTGTGTCCATGCTGAAATCGGATCGCCGCTACCGGGAAGGTCGCGATAGGCCATCCCCAGAAGGAAGTGGTGCTCGGGAGCCTCGGGATCGATCTCAACCGCCCGTTCGAGACCAGCTACACCCCGCTCCGGTTGGGCCGCTTGAATCGCCCGGGAACGTTGCAGAACCGCCCAGCCGGCGAAGAGGAGGGCGGCAATTAGGAGAACGCGCAGGGCGACTGAGGCGGTGGGTCCGAAAGCGGCCCGGCGCGACGAGGCGGCTTCGAGCGACCAGGAAAGGGCCACGACACAGGCGAAGACCATGAGGATCGCGGGGATCTGCAAGCTGAAATCGACCAGGCTGTGGATGAGGATCGAAAACAGCGCACCGGCGGCTCCCAGTGCCAGGCCCTGTTGGCGCGGGTCGTGGGCTGAGAGGGATAGGACCGAGGAGCGGAAGAACCGCCACAAGACGAAGCTCCAAGCCAGCGCCGCCAGAGGCATGCCCCACTCGGCCGCAGTCTCCAAGTAGTCGTTGTGGGCATGATCGTAGAGACGATCGGCCTGTGTTCTCTGATAGGAACGGAAGGCCCAGCGGTACATCCCGGGACCGACACCGGTCAGCGGTGAGTCGCCGATCATTTTCAGAGTGTCGTCGTACACCTCGACTCGTGAGAGGTTCTCATCCAATTGGCCGAAGCGCTCGAGCAACGCCTCGAGGCCAAAGGCAGCTCCCATGCCCACCACCAAGAAAAGCAGCACCACCGCAGCCACACCAGACAGCCCGCGGCGCGAGACCTTGCGCCGACTCATCGACAGCAGCAAAGCCATGAACAGCAGGGTCATCAGCAGCGACAGAGTGCCGCCCCGAGATTGGGAGAGCAAGACAGCGACGCCCATGACAGAGCAACCGAGCAACACGATCCAGGTCTTGGCCAGGGATTCCGAGCGCGTGGCAGGTCGCTCCCGTTTCCTGGCGCGAGCGGCAAAGAGCAGACCCAACGCCAAGGGCAGCAGAAGGTTGAGCAGCGCCGCGAAGTGATTGCGGTTGATCAGGGTGCCGGTGGCGATTCGGCCTCGGTTGCGGAAATAGTCACCGATGTAGTCAATGCCACCGACCGACTGGATCAGACCGTAGAACGCCTCGAGAGCACCCAGAAGCACCAGCACGACGATCAGGAACTGCCGCTGGTTGGAACTCCTGAGGCTCAACCACAGGCCCAACCACAGGGCGATCCAGCCAACGGCCAGGTGAAGCGCGCCCAGCGATTCGAGAGTTGGTTGTACGGCCACCAGCCCCAGGAGAACCACACCCAGAAGGCCGACTGCCATCAGTCGTAGGTCCATCGTAGCCCGCCAAGGAGGTATCAGCAGAGCCAGGAGGGTCGGAATCAGCAGCAAGAGGAACAGACGATAGAGAGTCGCCGTTTCGGCCGCGCCGAAGCGCATCAGGCCCCAGGACAGAGTCAGGCCGAAGACCAAGGCGACTGCCGCCCCCAACCAAACGCGGTGACTGGCAGTGCGTCGCACCCAGAAGTCTCTTTTAGGCGGATCGCTTCTTCGAATCGCTATCTCGGTGATACCGGTCGAAGTAGCCTCGGGTGTAGCCGTAACCGTGATAGTAGCCGTAGCCGCTCTTGTCGACGTCCACGTCGTTCACCAGCACGCCGAGCAGCTTTGCACCGACCTGGGCCAGGCTGTCGGCGGCCCTTTGGACGCTCTTGCGCGGCGTCTTGCCACCGCGAGCAACGAGAATGACGCCGTCGGCGTGCGGTGAGGCGGCCAGGGCGTCGCTGAGCTCCAGCACCGGCGGCGTGTCGATAACTACGTAGGTGAAGTGCTCGCGCATCAGCTGAATGGCGGGGAGCATCCGTACCGAGCCGATGAGCTCCGCCGGGTTGGGAGCCCTGGGTCCAGCGGGCAAGAGAAACAGGTTCGGCACTCCTGTCTCGTAGATCTGCGACGAAAGATCCGAGATTCCCGACAAGAATGTGCTCATCCCTTGCTCTGCCTTGATGCCAAAAGACTCCGCCAGTTTCGGTTGGCGCATATCGAGGTCCACGATGAGAGTCTGAGCCCCGGTCTGTGCCAGTGCCATGGCAGTGTTGGCGACCGTCGTGCTCTTGCCCTCACCGGGGAGCGCCGAGGTCACCAACATGATCTGCGGTGGGTTGCCCGAATGCGACAGGAGCAACGCAGTGCGAATCGAGCGATAGGCCTCGAGAGCTCTCGCCTGTTCGAGACTCTCGGTGCTTCTTACCAGGTGGGGTCGACTTTTCGCCTGCGGCTGACCGATGGGCCACCGGATCCGGTGCTGGTTGTCTCTGGGACCCAGCATGGGCACCACCCCCAAGGCCGGTAACCCCAGGCTCTGGGTGACATCGTCACTGGTTTTCAGGGTGTTGTCCAGCGCCTCCATCAGGAAAACCATGCCCGTGGCGACAAACAGCCCCAGAATCAAGGCCAGGGTCAGCGCGCGGGCACGGCGGGGCGATGAGGCTCCCCCCGGAGGCTCCGCGGTGTCGGCGACGCGGATATTCGACGATCGAAGGCCGGCAGCGACCCCCGCTTCCTTCAATCTCTGCAGAAGTCCCTCATAGAGATCCTTGTTCGAGTCCACTTCACGCTTCAGGATGTTGTACTGGATCGATCGCTCGTTGAGATCTTCGACCAGGAGTCTCTGGGCTGAGGCCGCTGCCTTTAGCCTGTCATGCCGGTCACGGGCAAATTCGTACTCTTGCCGAGCCCCGCTGAGAGCACGTTGCCGCTCCTGCGCAAGCTGATTTTCCAGATCCTCGATCTCCAGCCGTGTCTCTTTGACCGTCGGCCATTCAGGACCATAGCGGCTCGAGTAGCTGGCCAGCTCACTCTTGGCATCGGAGAGCCGATCTTCGAGCCGACGAACCGCCTCGGTCTTGAGAGCCTCGGGGAGCTCACCGCCGGAAGCCGACCCGGCGGCCTCGAATCGTGCCCGGCGGGTGATCAACTCGCTCTCAGCCACGGTGAGCTCGTCGGACAAGTCCGTCAATCGCTTGCGGGCGATCGTCTCACGCTCGGAGAGATTGACGATGTTGTTGCGTTGCGCATAGTCGAGGAGGCTCTGCTCGGTCTGCTCGACTTGGATCTGCAGGTCCTCGAGCTGGGTGCGCAGAAAGTCGCTGGCCCGGGTGGTGGCGTCGAACTTGCCCTCGAGATGCTGCTCGATAAACTCCTCGTCGAGGGTATTGACAATCTTCGCAGCCAAAGCCGGATCCGGGCCCGTGTAGCTGACCTCGATCAGTCGGGTGTTCTTGACAGGCTGGGCACTGACGCCATCCTGAAGTTTGCGAGCCAGCTTGCCCTCGACCTTCTTGGGCTCCGGCTCTCCTGGCTTCGTATCCGGTTTCCTGCCCAGGCGAGCTGGCAGCGTCACGAGCTTCAGGGCCGAGCTCTTGAGCTTGATCAAGAATCCCGGACTGATTCGCTGATTGAAGGCCTCGCTCTCTTCCAGGTCCAATTTGCGAACTACCCGCAAGGCGATGTTCTGAGACTTGAGATTCTCCGTCTGGGTCCAAAGGTAGTTCTCCATGAACCAGCCCCCGGCCATCTCGGAACCGGCCACCTCCTGGAACGGCACGATGCGGGAGCTCTCGGGATCGATCTGCAGGCGGGCTCTAGCGGTATACATGGGAGTCGCCGTAAAGGCCTGCAGTGCCGCCAGCACCACGAAGGTGATGGTAATGGCGGCAAGCATCCACTTGCGGCGCATCAAGACTTGCAGGTAGTGCTCGAGTGAGAGCGACTCGTCGTCCTCGGGGTAATAGACCGGCCCCTGCTGTTGGAGAACGACTGGTAGATTCGCCTCCCCCTGGAAAGGCAAGGGAAGACTATGGCCGGGTTCGAGCTCGGGGCGATCAGTCATGGTAATGCGCGGAGAATTGACACCTGGCACACGCTCGAGATGGTCGCTAAGTCTAGCAGAGAACCACATTTAGCAGCAGTGACACGTGGCACAATTCAGCCCGCTCTGGCGGCAGGACCAGCCTCCACTCCAGAGGATCGGTGCCCTTTCTCAGCCCGCCTCGGACAGCACCTCCAAGAATTGGCTTGAACCCCTTCCTCGGCTCGCAGACCAAGCGTCCTACCAGTTCCATTGCCAACAAGAAGAACCTCGGTTACCATCGGCTCGAGCTGTGGGAGACTGAGTCGATGTCGACCAGCAAGGGATCTTTGCAGAATTTGCTCGGCCTAGTCGCCGTCGTCATGGCGATTGTCATGCCGGTGCAGCCGGCTCTGGCGGCCGTTACCGTGGGCCAGACCGCCAGCGCCGACGCCAGGGTCGACGGCATTCGCGTACCGTCCGGCACGACTTTGATCAGCCCGGCTGTCGTCGAAACGGGCGACGAGGCTGCGATCCTCCACCTGAGCAACGGTGAGGTCGTAGCGGTCGCGCCACACTCGACCGCGGTGCTCGCCAGCGTAGACCGCGGCATCCAGTTGGCTGTCGAGAGGGGCAACGTGGCCTACACCAACAACGACGGTGCCTCGGAGACCCTCAGCACGACCGAGGCCATCCTGGTGGCGCAGCAAGGACAGATCCAGGCTGGTGGGCGCATCGCACCCGAAGAAGACGACCTGGAAGAAGCAGAGGAGCGGCTCTGCGAGCTGCAGGACTGGACCGCGGACCAGTGGCGGGACTGCCGATTCGACGATCCCGACAAGAAAGACCAGGATGGCGATGACCGGGATGACGACGCATGCGACTGGGAACTACTCGAGGTTCCCATGAGTCAGGTGCCACAGTACCTGGAAAAGACGGCAGTGCTGGCCTGCAAAGACCGCAATGACCTCGACTTCGATTGCAACTGCAAGAAAGCGGCTCTCATCGTTTGGTGGATTCCGGTCGCCGCAGTGGCCGGTGGCGCGGCAATCTACGGACTCGTAGAGGGCGATGACGAGAAGGCCGCGAGCCCGACCACACCCTAGGAAATCCTCCGAACGCTTTGACGGAACTCGAAGGCGAGTGCCTCGGGCGGGAACAAGCCCCGCCCCTACCCTGCTAACTGACCCTCGAGCTGGATCCCGAACCTCATCCGGTTGATGGCAGATCCTGATCGGCCAGGATTCGGGCCGGGTTCTCCGACATCCATCTGCTGAGGCTCTGTTCGGAGAACTCTCTCGAAAGGTAGTCGAAGGCCCCCTGAACATCTGGCCTGCGGCGAGCGAGATCGTGACCGTCGGAAGCGATGACGTCCAGAAGCCCCCTCCTGGCCAGGGAGAATGCGAGTTTCGACTCCTCATCCCCTCCCTCCGCCTCGAGCGATTTGGCATTGACCTGAATCACGCACCCTCTCTGTTTGAGCTCGTCCAATCGCTCCGGTTGCCGACGAAAGAAGTCGTAGCGCTCCACATGTGCCAGGACAGGTATCAACTCACTTTCGAGGATCTGCTCGGCGGCTTTTTCAACCAACGGGTAGGGCATGAAAGTCGGGAACTCCACTAGCAGATAGCGACTCCCGCTCAGGGTCAGGATCTTCCGCTCCTTCAACGCCTCGAAGAACTCGGGAGTGATCAGATTCTCTGAGCCGAGGTAGACATCCATCTCCTTGAGGAAAGAGTACTTCGCGTACTGGGACAGGTCGCTCAGCTCGTCCGTCGTGCGAGAAAAGGCCCCGCACATCGCGATCGAGGTGCCCGTAGCGAACACCGGCTGAAAGGCGTGAGGCGTGGCCACGATGCCTCGCGTTCCCCGCTGATGCGCGATCCGCATCATCTCGACGGTTTCGACGATGGAGGTCGATCCATCGTCCAGACCTGGCAGCAGATGGCAGTGAAGATCGATGAACCGCATTGCGACAACAAGCCTACCTCTGCGGGCCTAGACTCCGAAATACCGCGCTTGCGGGTGGTGGAAGACCAGCGCCGAGACGCTGGCCTCGGGCTCCATCATGTCGCCTTCGGTGAGGCGCACGCCGATCTCCTCTGGCCTGAGCGTCGAGAAGAGCTCTCGCTGCATCTCCAGGTCGGGACACGCCGGGTACCCGAAGCTGTAGCGCTTGCCTCGATAGCGACCGGCGAAGAGGTCTTGCAGTGTCATCTCCTGGGCATCGGCAAAGCCCCAGGCTTGCCGCATCTTCCGGTGCACGAGCTCGGCCGCCGCTTCCGCCGTCTCCAGGGCCAGAGCGGCCAGAGCGTGGCTCATCAAGAACTCCCCCTCTTGCTTCCACTGCTCCACCTGCTCCATCACCCCATCACCCGCCGTGGTGACGAAGAGAGCCACATGGTCGCCCTGCGGCAAGACGTAGTCGGGTAGGCCGAGGCCGTCAGTCCCTCGCTGTCGGGGGAAGCTCCATTCCACCACTGCCTTGCCGGTCCCGGGGTCCAGCAGAAGCAGTCGGTTGCCATCGCTTGCAGCTGGAAAGAACTGCCAGACCGCTCGCGCCTTCATGGCGCCGGATCGCGCCACCTCCTGAATCTCCCGAATAACCCCTTTCAGGTGGGCGAGCTTCGGGTCGTGCTTGGCCTCCAGTTGCTTGACCGAGGCCTTGAGCCCCAGGTGCTTGCCGTAGAGCATCTGGGGGTTCAACAGGGGCCAGACTTCATCCAGATTCAGCTCCTCCACGATCCTGTCCAGATGCGGTGGCGCCGGGGGATCGAGATCGATTTCAACTGTAGTGCTTCGCGTGCTCCCCATCGCCTCGAATGGCGCCGGCGCGGCCTCCGACTTCCGATCAAGAGCGATCAACTCCCTGACTTCCGCCTCCAAATCGGGCCGTTTGGCCGCATCGGTGATGCGCTGCACCAGGGCGAGGCCGTGCATGGCGTCCCTGGCGTAGGTGCAGAAGCCTCCGTGGGCGGCGGCGATCTTCTTGTGGGTGAAGCGTCGAGTGAGAGCCGCACCTCCGACTACCAAGGGAAGATGGATGTTTGCGACCGACAAATCTTCAGCCGTGGTCACCATTTGCTGGGCACTCTTCACCAGCAGGCCAGAGAGACCCAGGACATCCGGGTGGTGCTCCTGCACGGCCTGAATGATCCGCTCGCTGGGGACCTTGATCCCGAGGTTGACTACGTCGAAGCCGTTGTTGGAAAGGATGATTTCGACCAGGTTCTTGCCGATGTCGTGGACGTCTCCCTTGACGGTGGCTAGCAGGATCTTGCCTCGGCTCGTCCCCTCTTGCCGCTCCATGTGGGGCTCCAGAAAGCCCACAGCGGCCTTCATGACTTCGGCGCTCTGCAGAACCTCGGCGACGATCAACTGGTTCTCGTTGAAGAGACGCCCCACCTCGGCCATACCCACCATGAGGGGCCCGTTTATGATGTCCAGGGGCTGGGGCCAGCTCGGATCCTCGAGTGCCAGGCCTAAGTCTTCGACCAGGCCTTCCTTGGATCCTTCGACCACCGAGCGTGCCAGGCGCTCGTCCAGCGGCAGCTCGGCCCGGGGCGTTGAAACTACCCTCGAATCCTGGTCCCGGAAGTACTCCGCAAACTCGGCTACTGCTTTCTCGCTGGCCGCCACATCTCCCAGATCGAGGAAGATGAGGGACTCGGCCAGGCGCCGTTCTGCTTCGGGAATGTCGGCGAAGCGGGCCAGCCGTTGCGTATTGACCAGGGCGGCATCGAGACCGGCCTGGGTGTTGTGGTACAGAAAAACCGCGTTCAAAACCTCACGGCCGGCCACCGGAAGGCCGAAGCTCACGTTGGAGATCCCCAGCACGGTGCGAGCCAGGGGAAACTCCGACTTGATCTGCCGCACCCCTTCGATGGTGGTCGCCGCAGAGCCGATGTAGTTCTCGTCTCCAGTGCCACACGGGAAGACCAGAGCATCGAACCAGATGTCTTCGGGAGCAAAGTCCATTTCCTCGGTCAAGATCTGGTAGCTGCGCCTGGCGACCTCGAGCTTACGGTCCACAGTCACGGCCATGCCCGCTTCGTCGATCATCCCGACGATGACTGCGGCCCCGTACTGCCTGGCCAGAGGGATCACTCGCTCGAAACGGGTCCGCCCCTCTTCCAGATTGATGGAATTGAGAACCGCCTTCCCCTGGCACCAGGTCAGCGCCTGCTCCATGACCTCGGCGTCGGTCGTGTCGATCATCAAAGGCACCTTCACCAGGCGCGTGAGCTGATCCAGGAACCGTTCCATGTCGGTGACCTCGTCTCGGTCGGGGTCCTGCATGCAAATGTCGATCGCCTGCGCCCCGGCGCGGGCCTGGCCCCGGCCGATCTCTGCCGCCGCTTCGATCTCGCCTTCGGCGATGAGGCGTTTGAACTTTCGGCTGCCGAGCACGTTGGTGCGCTCGCCGACGAAGAGCGGCCGATTGTCGATCGTCAATTCGACCGCCTCGATCCCTGAGATGAAGCTGCGCTGATGGTGAGGCAGAGCTCGCGGCTTGGCCCCTTTCACCAGCTCGGCCAGCGCAGTCACATGCTCGTTCGTGGTCCCACAACAACCGCCCACCATGTTGAGCCAGCTGTGGTCGAGGAATCGCCCGAAGATGCGCCGGAAGTCCTCCGGCGACTCCTGGTAGATGCCATCCTCATCCGGCAGACCCGCGTTCGGAACACAGCCGATACGGGTGCGAGCCAGCTCGGACAGGGTCCTCAACGAGTCGGTCATGAGCTCCGGTCCTGTCGCACAGTTGAGGCCCAGGTACAACAAGTCGGCGTGCATTAGGGAGACAGCAAGAGCCTCGGCGTCCTGCCCTGCCAACATGGTGCCGGTGGTCTCGATCGTCACCGACACCGCCACGGGCACTCGCCAGCCCGCCTGGCTGAACGCCTTGTCGAGGGCCAGCAGACCCGCCTTGATGTTTCGGGTGTCCTGGCAGGTCTCGAGCAAAAGGTAGTCGGCCCCACCCGCCATGAGACCCAGGGCCTGGACGCGATAGTGCTCGATGAGCTCTTGGAAGGTCACTCCGCCCGTCACCGAAATGGCCTTGGTGGTCGGCCCCATGGAGCCGCACACGAAGCGCGGCCTGGCGGGTACCGAGAAGGGCCAGGCGGCTTCGCGGGCCAACTCCGCCGCCAACCTGTTGAGATCGTAGGCTTGTGCCTGCAGGTCGTACTCAGCCAGTACCAATGGTGTGCCACCGAAGCTGTTGGTCTGCACGATGTCAGCCCCGGCCTCCAGGTAGCGCTGATGCAGCCGCAGCACCACGTCGGGCCGCGTGAGGCACAAGTTCTCGTTGCAGCCTTCGAGGTCGGGTCCACCGAAATCCTCAGCTGTCAGGTGCTCGGCCTGCAATCCAGTTCCCGTAGCGCCATCCATGACCAGAATCCGTTCTTCCAGGGACTCCAGAAGAGCCTGGGTGCGCGCTTCCTGATCGTCTGGGCACTCAGGGATTGGTACGTCGAAGTGAAGGTCATTCATCGGCCATGCGCTCCCTTGTCAGCCATACAAAAAACAGCCCGCTTCGCGAGCACCACGAAAGCGGGATCCTTTGCCGGACACTTGGTTGCCTCCTGCTTGAACCTGACAGGGCGGCCGCATCCTCGCTCACCGACGTCGCCGCAGGGGAGCGAGATGGCACCTTGGTTGTCCGTCCCAGGTTGCCGAGTCCGGATCTCTCCGGACCGCTCCGGATGCTGGCCGAAAGGTTATTGGAGACGGGAAGGCCTGTCAATCGAGTGGTGAGCTGGCAGAGCTCGCGACTCTCAGCCTGTGACCTCGATCGCGAGGATCGAGGCGTCATCTTCGAGAGGCGTCGGGCCTGTCCAGGCATCCACCGACTGCAGCGCCCGATCCAATCCGGTGTCGAGCGGCTCGTTTCGCAGCGATGCCAGCAGCTCGGTCAACCGGTCGACGCCAAACTCGACGCCCTGCCTACTCTCAGCTTCGACCAGGCCATCCGTGTAAACATACACCCGATCTCCGTCATCCAGCTGGGCTGTCCTGTCCTCCCATGCGGAGTCTGGAAACAACCCGACAGGCTTCCCATCTGAATCGAGTTGCGTGGGCTCGCCTCGCTTGGGCACCCGAATCGGCGGAAGGTGGCCGGCCGAGACGTATCGAAACGTCCGCTCGCTCGTATCCAAGAGGCCATATAGAAGGGTGAAGAACTGAGCGGTTCGGGGATCGAAGGGAAACAACTCATTGAGCTTCTCCGCCACCTGACACGGCGAGGCGGGGTTCCGTAGGTCCGGCCCTCCAGCGGCATCGAACAGCACCGACTGTCGAGACGTAGCCGAGAGCATTCGGCTGACGGTGACCGAGAGCAGCGAAGCTGCAACTCCGTGACCACTGACATCCAGAACGTAGGCGCCAACCAGATTGTCGGCCAGGCGGTAGAAATTCAGAAAATCGCCAGCCAGCTCCGTGCAGGGATCGAGGCGCCAGGCGAACTCCACGCCGGGAACATCAGGAGTAGAGGTAGGTAGGAGAGCTTGCTGAACCCGAACCGCTGCTTGCAGATTCCGTTGCATTCGCCGGTTGGCCGACTCGAGATCGTCCTTGGTCCGCTGCAGCGCCTCTTCTGCCAGCCTGCGCTCCGTGATGTCGACTTGGACGCCGATGTAGTTGGTGACTCGACCTTCCGCATCGCGAACCGGATCGATTGAGAGGCGGTTCCAGAAAGGGGTACCGTCCTTGCGATAGTTGAGGATCTCGACCGTCAGCTCCCGGTTCTCTCGCAAACCATGCCGGATTTCTTCGATTGCTTCGGGATCGGTGTCCTCCCCTTGCAAGAACCGACAATTGCGCCCCACCACGTCCGACACCGAATAGCCCGTGATGCGCTCGAACCCTTCGTTGGCGTAGATGATCGGATTCCCCGGCAGAGTGCAGTCGGAGATCGTCACACCCTCGGCGGTCGACGAGAGGGCCCTGTCCTTCAGCTCGAGAAGTCTTTGGGCCGCGTCTGGATCCAGCACTCGCACCATACTCTGCGTTCCCAACGACACTATCGCTTCAGGCGGTCCAACAGCATGTTGATCGCCTTCGAGCTCTGCATCAAGTAGAAGTGTAGCGAGGGCACGCCGTGATCGAGAAGATCCTGAGCCTGCTTCAAGGCCCACTCGACGCCGACTTCCAGGACGCGCTCCGGCTTGGCCGCCTCGATCTCATTCGCGAAGTCGGGCGGAATGTCACAGTGGAACTTGCTTGGGAGGGTGCGCAGTTGCGCCTTGTTGGTGATGATCTTCAAGCCTGGAATGATGGGAACCTCGATCTCCGCCTGCCGGCATGCCGCAACGTAGTCGTAGTAGGGCTGGTTGTCGAAGAACATCTGGGTCACGATGTAGTCTCCACCCGCATCGACCTTTTTCTTCGTACGGCTGACATCGGTTGCCAGATTGGGTGCTTCGAAGTGCTTCTCCGGATAGCCGGCGATCCCGATACAGAAGTTCGTCGGGTCGGCATCCAGGATGTCTTCCTCGAGATACCGACCCCTATTCATGGCGGCAATCTGACTGACCAGATCGCCGGCGTATTCGTTGGCGCTGCGACCGTATTGCAGTGGCTTCCTGAAGCCATTTTCGTCGCCACGCACCGCCAGTACGTTGTCGATCCCCAGGTAGTTGAGCTCGATGAGAAAATCCTCCGACTCCTCGCGGGTGAAGCCCACACACAGGACGTGAGGTACCGCGTCGATGTTGTACTTGTTCTGGATCAGAGCGCAAACACCGATTGTCCCTGGCCGTTTCCGCTTCACTTTGCGTTGAATGCCGGTGTCGGTCTCTTCGTAGCTCACCTGAGAGCCGTGGCTGGTGATGTCGATGAATGGCGGCTCGAATCGAGCCAGATCCTCGATCAGGCGCAGCAGGCCACCGACATTGCCACCCCGCAGCGGCGGAATGATCTCGAAGCTGATGAGGGGCTTCTCAGCCCTGTTTAGATGTTCGGTGACTTTCATGACTCTATTCAGTTACCTCTGGCCTCCGATCGCCCGTGCCCACTCTCAATCGATGACCAGAGAACTTGGCGCACAGACTAACCGGCTCGATCCCATTTCCGCAAGCGGCTATGACACGATCCGATCCTGCCTGTTGACCTGGAATAGAAGCATCGCCACCAGAGCTCCTGCAAACCCGGCCACCAAGTCCAGGGTCTCCCAACCCCGTCCGGGGATCCAGATCTGGGCTACCTCCAACACGACGATGTACGGCAGCGTAACGGCCAGGGCCTTGACCGCTCCCTCTGAATCGCTGCCGGTGCCGTAGAAACTCCTCCGCACGAGCAGGGCCAACACCAGAAACAAACTGAAATGCACCAGCTTGTCCGCCCACGGCCCCAGCCAGTGCCCGAGCTTGTCCACCAAAAGCTCCAGCCACTGGGGCAGATCGAACCAGCCTCCGGCTTCCTGGAGTGGATCGCCCGGCATCAGCAGAGCCACCGCTATCAGCAATGCCCAGGTCACGGCGGGAACATGTCTGGTGAGGACCTTGACCATAGCAGTCGCGTTCTACATAAACGTTCGAGAGCTGGCCTGGGAGTATAAACTCTGCTCCGCAGGAATCGATGAATGATCAGGAGAGCTCGATGAACGACACCGCCCAGAAGCTGATGCACAAGATCGAGAACCGTCAAGCGACGGTCGGGATTCTCGGTCTTGGGTACGTCGGTCTTCCCCTGGCTCTGGCCTTTTCCAAGGCCGGGTTCCCAGTGTTGGGCTTCGACGTGGATGACCGCAAGGTCGACCAGCTGAACCGAGGCGAAAGCTACATCAGTCATATCAAATCGGCCGCTGTCGCCGAAGCTTCGGGTGGCGGGAGGCTGACCGCCACCGCCGACTTCTCGAGACTCGGCGAGCCCGACGTGCTGGTGATCTGCGTGCCGACGCCTTTGACCTCTCAGCGCGAGCCGGACATGACCTACGTGGTGAGCACCGCCGAGGCGATTGCCAAGGCCCTGCGTCCGGGCCAGCTGGTTGCACTGGAGTCCACCACCTATCCGGGAACCACCGAGGAGCTCCTGCGTGAGCTTCTCGAGACCTCCGGGCTGACCTGCTGCGAGGACTTCTTCCTGGCCTATTCCCCTGAAAGAGAAGATCCCGGAAATCCGGACTTCGCTACGACGACCATCCCGAAGGTAGTCGGAGGTGTCGACGAAACCTCTACGGACCTGGCGGTTGCCCTCTACAGTCCGGTGGTCGTCGAGACGGTGCGAGTCTCATCCGCTCGAACCGCCGAAGCCGCCAAGCTGCTCGAGAACATTTTCCGCGCCGTCAACATCGCGCTGGTCAATGAGCTCAAGATCGTCTACGACGCAATGGACATCGACATCTGGGAAGTCCTCGATGCCGCGGCCACCAAGCCATTCGGCTTCATGCGGTTCAATCCTGGACCGGGCTGGGGCGGGCACTGCATCCCGATCGACCCCTTCTACCTCTCCTGGAAGGCCCGTCAATACGGCATCGCGACCCGCTTCATCGAGCTCGCTGGTGAGGTCAACATCCGCATGCCACAGAGGGTGATCGAGAAGCTCCAGGAGGCTCTCAACAGCCACGGTAAGCCGGTCAAGGGAAGCAAGATCCTGGTCCTGGGGCTGGCCTACAAAAAGGACGTGGCCGATCCCCGGGAGAGCCCTGCTTTCGAGATTCTCTCGCAGCTGTTCGAGCTCGGAGCCGAGGTCTCCTATCACGATCCCCACATTCCGGAGGCGCCCCCGATGCGCTCCTGGAAGCACCTCGGGGCGCTCGAATCGAAACCGCTGACGGAAGAGGTGCTAAGCAGTCAGGATGCCGTGATTCTGGTTACGGATCACACCGCAGTCGATTACGACTTCGTCCTCGAGCACGCTCGCCTGTTGATTGACACCCGCGGTGTGCATCGGCAGCCCAACCCGAAGGTTGTCAGGGCCTGAGCCTCTTCGGCGGGCTAGCAGCCAAGAAGCAGAGCTGGAGGAACTCCCATCATGGCCATGCCTGATTTCACCGATGCCCCCGTCCTGGTCACAGGCGGCGGCGGCTTCATCGGCTCCAACCTCGTCGATGATCTATTGGCGAGAGGGGCCCGCGTTCGAGTCCTGGACAATTTCGCCACGGGTCGGCGCGAGAACCTCGCCCACTGTGCGGATGGAATCGAGCTCCTCGAGGGCGATATCCGGGATGGCGCGACCTGTGAGGCGAGCTGCCGCGATCAACGCTTCGTCTTCCATCAAGCAGCCCTGGGGTCGGTGCCCCGATCCATGGAAGACCCGGCGACGACTCTGGATGTGAATACCCAGGGAACCGCTAACATGCTGGCGGCCGCTCGCAATGCCGGAGTCGAGCGATTCGTCTTCGCATCCTCCTCGAGTGTCTACGGCGATAGTCCTCGGCTGCCCAAGAAGGAGGGCGAAGAGGGCGCACCTTTGTCTCCCTACGCAACTTCGAAAAGCCTCTGTGAGGAGCTCGCAGACACCTTCTCTCGGTGCTATGGCTTGATGTGGGTCGGACTGCGGTACTTCAACATCTACGGGCCGAGGCAAGATCCCGCCGGTCCCTATGCCGCCGTCATTCCCCGATTCTTCGACGCCCTTCTCGATGATGAGCGGCCGCTCATCTATGGCGATGGTGAGCAGAGCCGAGACTTCACCTATGTGGCGGACGCGGCCCGGGCCAACCTCCTGGCGGCCGGAGCCGGCGACGAGGCCTGCAATCGGGCCTACAACGTGGCCGCTGGTGACCGGACCAGCGTCAACGAACTGGCCGAGCTCATCCGCGAGGCTGTCGGTGCCAACGCGACTCCAATCCACGAGCCGCCACGAGCGGGTGACGTCAAGCACTCTCTCGCCGATCTGGAGAATGCCTCATCCTTGTTGCACTACGAGGCGGAGACGAGCTTGCGCGATGGCTTGCGGCTGAGCCTGCCCTACTACAGGTCGCTGCATGGCCAGCCGGGAGTGCGATAATCGATCGCCGACAGTCAAGAAACTGATGCTCACGCGAGCATTGGGCGAAGGAAGTGCCAATGAGCGAAAGAGACGACGAGCGTACGATTCTGGTCACCGGTGGAGCCGGTTTCATCGGCTCTCATATCGTCGATGGTCTGATCGAACAAAGCCACAGGGTCCTCGTGCTGGATGACCTCTCGACCGGCAGGGCAGAGAATGTCAGCGCCGCCGCGGAGCTTCACCAGCTCGACATCCGATCTGCAGAAGCAGCCGATCTGATCGCCAGGGAAAACGTCGCGGCCATCTATCATCTGGCTGCCCAGATGGACGTGCGTCGATCCACGGAGGACCCCGTGTTCGACGCTTCGGTGAATGTCCTGGGGACCCTCAACCTCTTGCAGGCCGCAGCCACGGCCGAAGTGGACCAGGTGATCTTCGCCTCCACTGGCGGCGCCATCTACGGTGAGCAGGAGACTTTCCCGGCCCCGGAGGGGCATCCTGCCCAGCCCGTATCACCCTACGGAGTCTCCAAGCTCGCATCGGAGCGGTATCTCTTCTACTTCTACACGCAGTACGGAATGAACGCCACGTGCCTACGCTTTGCCAATGTCTACGGAGAGCGGCAGAACCCGCACGGCGAGGCCGGGGTTGTCGCCATCTTCATGAACAAGCTTCTGAGCGGTGAGACAGCGACCATCAACGGAGACGGGCTGCAGACCCGCGACTACATTCACGTCTCTGACGTGGTCGCGGCCAATCTCGCTGCTCTGGGTCGGCCCGGTTTTCACATCTACAACGTTGGCACCGGTCAAGAAACGGACGTCGTCGAGCTCTACCGCGCGATCGCGACCTCTCTCGACCACGACCGCGAAGCCACCTACGGTCCAGGCATGCCTGGCGAGCAGCGCAGATCTTCCGTCGATGCCAGCCTGCTCAGATCCGAGCTCGGCGTGCCCGCGCCCATCCCTTTGTCCGACGGCATCGCACGCACAGCAGAGTGGTTCAAAAAGAGGGCTTAGGGCAGTAGGGGCGTAAGGGCGCAGGGGGCGACTCCCGGACAGAAGTCCTGGTGGTTCCCGCCACCCTGAGATCAGAGAATGGTTCCAGTCTGAGTTTGAGGTCTTCAGTGGGAGATTCTCGAGCCTCGCCGCCTCACATCCACCATTCGAGCTGATTCACAGCAGAAGGCGGGCAAGCCCTCCCCCCTTCACGCGAGTCGGTCCTGTTGTCCCCCTACGCCCTTAAGCCCTTACGCCCTCAAGGACCGGCCAGACGAAGTCTGGATGCCTCAACCCCCAAGCCCTCAAAGATCGGCCGAAGGTACGCCCGGCCGCCTCAACCCCAAAAAAAGGCCGGCCCCTTGCGGGACCGGCCACTATGAAAAGCGTCAAAGACGCGATTAGTACATGTCGCCCATGCCACCGCCCGGCATACCTGCGGGCATGCCACCCCCTTCGTCCTTCTCCTTGATCTCGGAGACGAGGGCCTCGGTGATGAGCATGAGACCGGCGATCGAAGAGGCATTCAGCAGCGCCGTCTTCGTGACCTTGGCCGGATCGATGATGCCAGCCTTGACCAGGTCCTCGACCTCGCCCGTGGCAGCGTTGTAGCCGGTGTTGCCCTTGGTGCCGTCCAGCTCACGAACAACGACCGCACCCTCATCGCCAGCGTTGTTGGCGATCTGGCGCGTCGGCTCTTCGAGAGCCCGGCGAACGATCTGGACGCCGACTTTGAGGTCGTGGGTCTCAGGCTCGACCTTGTCCACCGCGGCGATGGCCCGCAGCAGGGCTACACCACCGCCCGGCACGATGCCCTCTTCCACGGCAGCCTTGGTGGCGTGCATGGCATCCTCGACGCGCGCCTTCTTCTCCTTCATCTCGCTCTCGGTGGCGGCACCGACCTTGATGACGGCCACACCGCCGACCAGCTTCGCCAACCGCTCCTGCAGCTTCTCGCGGTCGTAGTCCGAGGAGGTCTCCTCGATCTGGTTGCGGATCTGCTTGACGCGACCGGCAATGGCCTCGCGCCGCTTGGGATCGTCGGAATCGGTGACGATGGTGGTGTCGTCCTTGGTGATGACGAGCTTCTTGGCCTCGCCCAGGTCTTCCCAGGTGACGTTCTCGAGCTTGATGCCGAGATCCTCGGTGATCACGCGGCCGCCGGTGAGGATCGCGATGTCCTCCAGCATGGCCTTGCGACGGTCACCGAAGCCGGGCGCCTTGACGGCGGTTACCTGCAGCGTGCCGCGCAGCTTGTTGACCACCACCGTAGCCAGGGCTTCACCCTCTACGTCCTCGGCAATGATCAGGAGCGGGCGGCCCTGCTTGGCAACCTGCTCGAGAATCGGCAGCAGGTCCTTCATCGAGCTGATCTTCTTCTCGTGCAGCAGGATCTTGGCGTTTTCGATGACGGCTTCCATCCGCTCGGGGTCGGTCACGAAGTAGGGCGACAGATAGCCACGATCGAACAACATGCCCTCGACCACCTCGAGAGTGGTATCCAGGCCCTGGGCCTCCTCGACGGTGATCACACCATCCTTGCCCACCTTCTCCATCGCCTCGGCGATGATCTTGCCGATCTCCGCGTCGTTGTTGGCAGAGATGGTACCGACATGAGCAATCTCCTCGCCACTGACCGGCTTGGAGAGCTTGTCGATGGCCTCGACGGCAGCGCTGACTGCCATCTCGATGCCCCGCTTCAGCTCCATGGGATTGGCGCCGGCGGTGACATTCTTCGAACCTTCGCGGAAGATGGCCTGGGCCAGCACGGTTGCGGTGGTGGTGCCGTCACCGGCCACATCGGAGGTCTTGGAAGCAACCTCGCGCACCATCTGCGCACCCATGTTCTCCAGCGGGTCGGACAGCTCGATCTCCTTGGCGACCGTCACACCATCCTTGGTGCTCGACGGAGAGCCGAACTTCTTCTCGATCACAACGTTGCGACCCTTTGGACCCAGGGTCACTTTGACAGCGTCGGCCAGCTTGTTGACGCCTTTGAGCATGGCGCCGCGCGCCTCCTCGGCATAGGTAATCTGCTTTGCAGCCATATTCGTTATTCCTCCAGAATTTCTGAAATATGCAAGTTCTTGAAGTACGAGCCGCGATTAGCTGACAACCGCGAGGATCTCGTCCTCACGCAGAATCACGTAGTCTTCGTCGTCGATCTTGATCTCGCTGCCCGAGTACTTACCGATCAGGACCTTGTCGCCCGCCTTCACATCCATGGGAGCGCGCTTGCCATCTTCCTGAATCTTGCCGGGGCCGACGGCGATGACCTCGGCCTCCTGGGGCTTTTCCTTGGCCGTATCCGGAATAATGATTCCGCCACGGACCTGCTCACCTTCCTCGCTCCGCTTGGCGAGAACTCGATCGTGCAATGGTCGAATGTTCACAGACACTTCCCTACCTCCTGTAGTTAAAGAAGTTGTTTATTGTCAGTTGTTTAGAGATCTCGAGGTCGACTCGATTAGCACTCGTCAACCGAGACTGCTAACAAATTGTAGGCTCCAGAATATTTCCTGTCAAGCAAAAGTTTTCAAATCTTAGCCGAGATGACTAAGATTCAGAGCGGCACCCGGGACGCCCATACATCGCGCTATGGAACTGAGCCCATGGCTGCTCAACCCACGGCGCTAGTTCAAGTATCCGAGGGCTTTGAGCTCTTCAACGTACTCCGACTCGATCTGAACGCCATCGGGAGACTCCGAGAGGGGATGCTCCACCATCCACTGGTACTTGCGCGCCAGCCATCCCGCCAGCTCGTCCTCTTCCGGCTGGCCGTTTCCGATCAGATTGTCGAGTTCCAGAGGGTCGGCCGCCAGATCGTAGAGCTCGTCCTCCCCTTTGCTGTGCAGGATGTACTTGAAGCGATCCACTTGCGCCACGAGCACCAGCTCATCCGGCCATCCGCCCCGAAGTCGCACCGTGTCCGCCGGGCGACGCTGAGAGAACGCTGGCTCGACACTTTCCGACTTCACCCCTCTCATCAGTGGCACGAGAGATCGCCCCTCGAGCTCCAGGGCATCGGCGTCTACAGCCACACCGGCAAGCTCGGCAATCGTCGGGAAGAGATCGACATGCGCCACACGCTGTTCGATGATCCGTGGAGTGAAGCTACCATCCCCGCCATAGAAGATCATCGGTACCCGAATCTGTTCCCCATACAGATGCCTGCCATGGCCTACGTACCCGTGGCTTCCCAGTCCTTCGCCATGGTCCGCGGTCACTACGAAGAGCGTTTTGGACCGCTGATTCGAGCTGTCCAGACCTTCGAATAGTCGGCGCAGCTGCCGATCGACGGAGGCGATTTGCGCATCGTAGCGATCGAATCGCTCCAGGCTGCCCATCCCCTCGAAACGCTCTTCCTCCCGCGCCAGGAACTCGGGTGGGATACCTTGATCGTTGATCAGCAGCCTCTCGAGCTCTTCTCCACGCTGCTTGGAGTCCTGCCTCATCACTTCCAGCAGATCGGCTGGAGGTCGCGCCTTCTCATTCGAGCTGTGGACGTCGAAGAAATGGACCCAGAGAAGGAACCTGGAGTCCCCATCCCGAGTCTCGAACCACTCCAGCGCGCGGTCGACCGTTCGCTCGGCCCTTCTGAAGCCAGCCCTGCTGTGGAAGATTCGCGTCTCGAACCCTCTGGCTGAGCCGCGCAGAAATCGAACGCTGACGAAGGCAGCCGTGTCGAATCCAGCGTCGCGAAAGGTGGAGGCCAGAGTGGGGATTCCCGGCTGGAGCTTGACCCCGTTGAAAAGGACGCCGTGGCGGGCCGGATACTGCGACGTAAAGATCGAGGTGTGGGAGGGTGCGGTATGCGAGCTCGAAGCGATGGCGCGGTCGAAGCGCACTCCTTCAGCGGCAAGAGAGTCGATGAAGGGCGACACCGGGCGGGGATAACCATAGGCTCCCAGGTGATCGGCTCGCAAGGTGTCGATCGTGACCAGAACGACGTTGTCGAAGCCTATCGGCCGCTCCGCAGCTGGCCCACACCCCGCAACGGAGCCGACGATCAGAGCTAGTGTCGCTGCTCCAAGGGCGCGGGTGACTGCGGGCATACTGTCGAGTCGAGCGAGTTAGTCCGTGATGGCGGTACGAGCGATGACTTCCTGGATGCTGTCGCGAAGGGTCGGACCGTAGGCCAGTAGACCGGGCATCAGGGGAACTCTCTGGTTGAAACCACGCTGGGGCTCGTCCAGCACCTCGATCTGACCTCCCGCGGCTCTGACCAGCGCCACACCGGCGACCACGTCCCATTCGTTCTTGGGAACCAGCGTCCATGTCGCGTCGACGAGACCCGCCGCCACCATGGCCAGCTTGTAGGCCACCGACCCACAGGCCTTGACCTCGAAGCCCTGATCCTCGAAGCGCTTCCACTCACCCCGGCGCACCTCGCTGCGACTCGCCATGACGACCGCGCCCTGCAGGTCAGTGCGGTCGCTCACCCTCGCTTCCTCGCCGTTGAGGGTCACGCCATGTCCCAGAGCGCCGATGACCAGCTGCCCAGTGGCGGGGTTCAGGATTCCACCAGCTACGGGCTGGCTGTTCTCCACCAGACCCACCGAGACACTCCACTCGGGAAGTCCTTCGACGAACTCGCGCGTCCCGTCCAGGGGATCCACGACCCAGACCCGTGATTTGTCGAGGCGCTCCAGATCGTCCACCGTCTCCTCGGAGAGCCAGCCTTCGCCCTCACGAGGCAGGGCGTTGTAGAGGGTCTCGTTGACCCGCCAGTCGGCCTCGGTCACCGGATCTCCCCCGGCCTTTCGCTCGACGGCGATCGCACCGGGAGTAAAGGGCTCGAGTACCTTTTCGGCGAGGCGGAGGGCCTGCTCTATCCTTGCCAGATCTTCTTGTCGGCTCATCGTTCTGGCTCCTATTCTCTTCTAGCTATCCGTGACGGCCCCGACGTAGCCTTCCCGCTCGAGATACAGAATGATCTGCTGTGCCGCCTCTTCGGGTGACAGGACTCCAGAATCGATCGACACCTCGGGATTCTCGGGTACCTCATAGGGGTCGGAAATACCGGTGAACTGTTTGATGATACCGGCTCTCGCTTTGGCGTAGAGCCCTTTGCGATCCCGCTGTTCACAGATCTCCAGGGCCGTTGCAACGTGGACCAAGACGAACCCGCCGCCGGGTCGGACCATCTCTGCAACCTGAGTACGAACCGAGTCGTAGGGGGCGATGGGAGCGCAAATCGCGATGCCACCGTTCTTGGTGATCTCGGAGGCCACGAAGCCGATGCGCTGGATGTTCAGATCGCGGTGCTCCTTGGAGAAGCCCAACTCGGAAGAGAGATTCTTCCGCACGATGTCGCCATCGAGCAGCGTCACGGGACGGCCACCCATTTCCAGCAACTTGACCATCAAAACGTTGGCCACCGTGGACTTTCCCGATCCCGACAGGCCCGTGAAAAAGACTGTGAGGCCCTGCTTGTGGCGCGGTGGGTGAGTACGCCGAAGCTGATCGGCCACCTCGGAGAAGGTGAACCACTCGGGAATCTCGCGCCCGTTGGCCAGTCGGTCCCGCAAATCGGTGCCCGAGAGGCTCAGGGTGCGAGCCCCTTCCGGCACCTCATCCATCGGTTGATAGGCGTCCTGATCCTCCACATAGACGACCATCTTGAAGGGCACCATCTCGATGCCCAGCTCGTCCTGATGCTCACGCATGAGCTCCTGGGCACCGTATGGGTCGTAGAAGGGCTCGCCCTTCGAGTCATTGCCTGGCCCCGCGTGATCCCGCCCGACAATGAAGTGCGTGCAGCCATAGTTCTTGCGGATGATGGCGTGCAAAAGGGCCTCACGCGGGCCACCCATGCGCATCGCCAAAGGCAACAGCGAGAGCATGGCTGTATTGGTCGGATAGCGATCCAGCACCGACTGATAGCAGCGCACCCGAGTGTAGTGATCGACATCTCCGGGCTTGGTCATACCGACGACCGGATGGATGAGTAGGTTGGCCTCGTGCTCTCTGGCAGCTCGCAAGGTCAGCTCGAAGTGTGCCCGGTGCAGTGGGTTTCTCGTCTGGAAGGCGACAACCTTCTTCCAGCCCAGCTTGGAGAAACGATTGCGGACCTGTTGCGGCGTCAAGCGCAGCCGAACGAAGTCGTAGTGGAACGGCATCTCCACGCCCTCGAGGCGGCCACCAACGGCGATGTTGTTGGTGCGCTCGAAGAGATGAGCGACTCCGGGGTGCTTGCGATCCAGAGTTCCGTAGACGGCCTTGGCCTTGGATTCCCGGTCCAAGTCCCACCGATCGTCGAGCCACAGGACCGCCAGCATGGTTCCCTCGGGGTCCCTGAGAGCCAGGGGCTCGCCGGGAGCTACCTGATCGGCGACCTCTTCGGTGATGTCGAGCGTGATCGGCAAAGGCCACAGCGTGCCATCGGCCAGGCGCATATTGGCGCAAACAGACTCGAAGTCCTCCCTGCCCATGAAACTCTCGAGCGGTGAGAATCCACCATTCATCAACAATTCCAGGTCGCAAAGCTGACGCGGGGTGAGATCCCAGGAAACCCAGTCCCGGGAGGCCTTCTTCAACTCCTCCCGGCGCTCTTCGGCGGCCAGCAGATCGACTAGCGTTCCGCCGTGGGGGCTATTCAAGTGGTTCATGATCGGTCCTTCTCCAAGATTTCAAGGTTGGTGCGTTCCGAGCTCGCGCCAAAGCACACCCATCCTAGACAAGCGATGTATCGCGTTTGAGTGACTGGAGGTTCCGTCGGGCCCGGATTCGGCAAAGGAGCCCCTATTGCGGGCTCCATTGGCGCAAAGTGTACCCATCGAACGGCCGAGGGTCAAGAGTGCTTGCCCGCATGGTCAACCGGGCTAAAAAGCGTTGCCGACGCTGAACAGGAGAACCCAGTCGTCTTCACCTGGGAGGGGGTCCAGCTTGTAGCCGACCTCGACCCGAATCGGTCCGATCGGTGACGAATACCGAACACCCGTGCCGATACCCGGCTTGCCCTCTGCGACATTGATACTCCGCCAGTCCGCCCAGAGATTCCCGAAGTCGCCGAACAGGGTCCCACCGATCGGTCCCGCGATCGGGAAACGATACTCGAGATTGGCGATCAGCAAACCGTTGCCGCCGACCGCGGCCAGTGAGCTGGCATCCAGCTCGTCGTCGGGCGGGGCATCGGGATCTGCGATGAGGGTCTCGCCCGGAATGCCCAGTCGATCTCGCTTGTAGGCTCGGTGGGTCGTGCGACCGCCGGCAAAGAATCGCTCTGAGATCGGGATGTAGCGGGACGGTAGGTCGGGCAGAAGCACCGAATCGATTACCGCTTCGTTCAGTGGCTCGATTGCACCCACCCGGAAGCTGCCGGCAAGCACGCCAATTCGACCGAAGTCTAGGTAGCCTGCCACTTGGACGAAGGCCTTCAGGAACTCGGTCTCGGCTGCTGCGAATGGAAAAGCGTATTCGACCTGGAGAATCGTGTTCCACCCCTCACTCGGGTCGAATTCGTCGTTGCGATGATCCAGCATCCACGCAGGGGTGATACTGGCGATCTGCACCTCCTGGAATTCGCGCTCGATATCCTCCAACTGCTCCGCGATATCGAGGACCTCCACATTGCGATAGTCGAGCAGAATATTGACCCGGCTGTTGTTTCCCCGCCGCTGGATCTCGAACTGCCCACCGCGGCGGCGCGATGTGAAGCTGTCCATGACCTCCTCGATATAGAAGAGCGAGATGGTCGAGGGATAGTGGAAGTTGAAGAAGTAGGGTTGGGTCAGCAGAAGCCTGGCGAGGTTGTCGCGATTGGAGGCCCTGACGTCGACTCTAGCCGTCAGCGCCCTTCCCAGGAGGTTACTCATGGAGTACCCTAAGAGCCCCCGGAGACCGTCCTCGGAATCGAAGCCGAAACCGTACGTCAGCTTGCGCCGCTTGCCCTCCTCCAGGTTCACCAGGATGTCCCGCTCCCCTCGGAAAGGGGTCCCCGGAGCTCTCCTCACCTCGACCCGCGAAAACGTCCCGAGTCGGTACAGATTGCGCTGCACTTCCAACAGCCGGTTGGTGTTGAAGTGCTCCCCCGAGTCGAGGCGCATCGCAAAGCGCACGACTCTCGCATTGGTCCTGTTGGCGCCTCGAACGATGATCCGATCGACGATGCTGCGAGGCCCCTCCAGTACGCGGAGCGTGATGTCCACGCGGGTCTCGTCTTCGTTCCAGTCCAGTACCGGAGAGAGCTGGGTGGTCTCGTACCCTTCCGTCTCGTATCGCGACCGAATCGCAGTTACCGTCTCGTTGAGCAGGGCCTGGTGAAAGGGGCCTCCCGAGCTCAGTGGCAGTCCCGCGGCCAACTGTTCCTCGGGAAGCTGGGTCACTCCTTCCAGCTTCAGCTCCACTACCCGGCGCTGTCGGCCCTCGTCGATCGGCACACCGACGTAGATATTCTGATCCTCGATCTCCACCTCGTGGGGCCCGACGACGGCCTGGTCGAATCCGCTGAGCGCGTAGAACGCCTGAATATTGGCCAGGTCGTCAACCAGTACCGAGTCCACCAGGCGACCGCCACCGGAGCCAAGGCCCCGTCGCTGTGAGGTCGCCATCAAAGGAATCAGCTGCCGGTCGCTGAAGTACTCGTTTCCCGTCAATACGATGTCGGCCAGTTGATAGGTCGATCCCGGGTCGATCACCAGGCTGACATGAACCGAGTCTCCTGTCCGCTCCTGGCTGGTGTTGATCTCGACCTGGTAGTAGCCCTGTTGTTGGTAGAAGCTCCGAATCCTCTCGACCGACTGTAGAAGCAGGGCCTCATCGAAACGTTGCTGCTCCATGAACGGCAGGAGACCTCTCTTCTCGAGCCTCCTCGGGTCGCCGCCCAGAACCTCGATCTCGAAGAGGGGTCCCAGCCCGACCCGATAGCGAATTCGAACTTCCGCGGCCTCCCAGTCGACGTTCACGTCTGCCGCTTCGACAATCGCCTGACGGTACCCCTGGTCGATCAGCCAGCCTTCGAGCCGCTCTGCGTCTTCGGCAGGTCTGCGACTAAAGAACCGCTTGCCGGGAGAGGAGCGCAAAGGCTCCATGAGAGCGCTTGAATCGAAGGGCCCGAGATCGCCTTCAAAATCGATCCCATCGACCGAGAAGGGCGGACCACTCTCGATTCTGTAGGTCACATGCGCGAGCTTGCGTTCCTCGTCGATGTCCACCTCGGGGGTGACCCGAGCCGCCATGAAGCCTTCGACGGCCAGTCGATCGCCCAAGCGGTAGAAATCCCGCAGAATCTGACTCTCGATCAGCGGTGAGCGTGGTCGAACCTCGACCTCAGCCATCAGATCGCGTCTCTTGATACCGAGGTCGCCAGCGAGTTGCACCGACTCGACCCTGAAGTTCGCCCAAAGGGCGAAGGTCACCTCGACGCCTTCGGGTGTCGATCGCGCGAACGCCTCGATCTGACCTGTCCTTCCCGACGCTTGAAGATTGCGAATGCTGCGCGACACAGCGTCCAACGAGTACGGCTCGCCCACTTCGACCGCCACATAGTCGACCAACTGTTCTACATCGTCGAGAACGGTGTCGGCCCGGATGATGATGCTGCTGACAGGAGAACCTGGCTGAGCCCTGACCACGTCAGAGCCCGAGAAGATGGCGACCATGAAGCCCAGGGTCAGCCACAGGAGCCGACACGTCGGCGAGCCCCCGGCCCAGCGCCGATCTCTCGGCCGGCTCGGGGAGCTGCTCGGCAGGACCACCCGTGGCCTCCTCAGAACGTCTTCTCCCAGCGAACGTCGGCTGAGTAGCTGCCGTCTCCGTCCTGGGTCAGCACCAGGGTCGTGCCCTCCATGAAGACCCATTCGACCTGGATGATCTGCTCCTCGGTGGTCGAAGGATCGTAGGAGTAGGTGAGGAAGATGTCGCGGGATACCTGTTTTCCCACCGTCACGCGAGCCGAGGAGAGGTCGCCACTGGAGGTAGTGAGAGGCTCCAGACGCACCCGGTCGAAGCCGAATAGATTGCTCGTTCGCTCGGAGATCAACGAAGCGGCTTGCCCATAGAGCAACCCGGTCGCTCGCATCGCTGCTTCGGTTTCCCCCTCGGCCTGCGAGGACCGGGTTCCGCGCCAACTGGTCTCCCCGGTGGTCAGAAGAGACAGCACCTCCAGGTCGGCCAAGGGCGGGTCGGAAGAGAAGTTCGCATTCAGGTTGTCCAGCGTGCCGAAGAGGCTCATCGTGACTCGGTACTCGCGAACTCTTGCCGAGGCAGCCAAGTCGATGACCGGCTCGATGGCGAACGGATTCGCGAACGTCACGAGTCCCTGACCGACCGTGTACTTGGTCCCGCTGTAGGAGACGGTGCCTCCCCGTTCTATCTCTACCCGACCGAAGAGCACCGGATTCGCTACGGTACCCCGGACGACGAGATCGATGTCCCCCCGCATGTCCGCGAGGTTGTTGCGAATCCTCAGGGCTCCAGGCCCATCGATGACGATGTTGAGCTGGGTCGAGGTCTGCAATTCTCCAGCTCGATCGACTTCCACACGCTGCCGGGCGAATAACCCCCGCAGCATCTGCGTCATGCTCACCTTGATGTCTTGAACGTAATAGGCGCGATCGAGCCTCACGTTGCCACGCAAGATATGCCCCTCGTCCGTCGACGCCAGCGACAGTTCGGCATCACCGCGACTCAGCCAGCCTTCTGGGAAGCGGAGGTTGATGTTCTCGGCGAACATCTGGAGCTGATAGCCGAAGCCGCCATTTTCCGAGACGGGTAACAGCAAGCCGCTCGCCCGCACCTGGCCGCCAGCCAGGTCGGCCTTCAGGCTGTCGACCACCACCTGTTCGGGATAGAAGAGGAGTTGGCCGCGAATGTTGTCCAGGGCGTGGGGAATGCCCGGAACGATTACCTGTCCATTGCTCAAAGTTCCCTGTCCATCGAGGCGAGGAGAATCCAGCGTCCCTTCAACCGTGGCGAGGACGTCGAATCGTCCAGTCCGGAGACCCAGGTCGGGCAGCACAAGAGCCAGCCAGGTGGTCTCGAGAGAGGCCTGCAGCCGCATATCGACGGCCCGCTCCTCATCGAAGGCAACCACTCCTGACAGGAACATCTCACTCTCGCTGGCTGGATCGCCGATGTAGAAGGAGTCCAGATGGAATCCATCTTCGGACAGGTGCATCACGACCGGCTCCAGATTCGTCAGCCGCTGTTCCGCCAGATCGAGCGAGAAGTGCTCCAACAACAGCTCCGAGTGCCAAGGTTTGTCGGTGCCGAAATCCGCTTCCAGGGTGAGAACACCTGCGAACTCGCCCGAGCAGTCCGGGATCACCTCCGTACCGGAGAGGCTGACCAGGCCCTGCATGTCATTGCCCCGGACAGGGACGCTCAGGCTCAAACCTTCCCGAGTGAGTCGACCTCCACCGTCGAGGCTCACCAGGCCAAGGAAGTCTCCGGAGAGATTCAGATCGCCCCCTTCGAGATGTGCGTGCAGCTCCGCACTACCGTCTTCTCCGAGGAGCCGCTCTTCGACCGACAGATCCCTCCAGGTGAGGTCGGCGGTGACCTCCGGCTCGTCCAGGGAGCCGCCGACGACTCCGCCTACCCTCATGGTGCCGCCGACTTCGACCGGGAGCAGGGAGATCAGCGGTTCGGCCGTCATGTCGAGATCGTCCGAGGCTATCTGCAAGGAGACCACCTGGTCGGCCAGATCGAGACTGCCGCTCAGCTCGACCTGTCCGGCAGGCCCGGTCAACACCGTGCGCCGAAAAACAACCCTCTCCGGGTTGAACTCCATGTCCAGGGTCAGTGACTCCGCAAGAAGATCGCCCAGCCAGATGGAATCGATCCGCGCCACCAGGTCGCCTTGGGGATGATCGAGGTCACCCGACATCACAAGAGAACCGGTCAGCGCGCCGTCCAGGTCGAGCTCGAACGGCAACCAGGGGTGCACCTGGGCCATGGGCCACTTCGAGGCATCCAGGGCCAGTGAAAAGTCCGCTGCCGGTGCCTCGGCCTCGGGATCGGGATCGGGAAATGGAAGTCGGCCAGTGACGATCAGGCCTGCGCCCGGGCGCAAGAGCTCGACACGTAGATCCTCGACACCTTCTGCGCCGACCAGCAACCTACCCTGCGCCCGATCGGCCGAGAAGCCAGGAGCCTCGACATCCCGCAGGGCGAGTTGCAGCTGGGTGCTCGGCCCTTCCGGCCCGACAAAGAGAGTTCCGTCGACCTCTCCCTGACCCGAGGTAGGCAGCCAAAGCGGAGGCTCGGCGGCCTCTTCCAGGGGCAACATCTTCAGCAGCTCAGCCAGCCTGATGGTGTCGATCTGATACTCGAACTGTCCCGCCTTGCGTGCGATGTCGAAATAGCCGGTCGCGGTCACCTCGTGCGCCTCGGTCGTCACCCTGGCTGCACGCGTCCGGATGATTCCGTTGTCGATGATCAGGGGCACCGTTCCATCCACAGGCAGGGAGTCGGGGTCGGCTGCGACCTTGGCGGCGATCTTCAAGTCACCCCAACCCTGGCCATGGTTGGCATCTCCCAGGGGAAACCGGTAGTTGAAGACACCCGAGACCGTGCCGGACAGGCCGCTGACCGGAATGTGCTGATCCATCAGCAACGTCAGGAGCTCCACCCGGTCGAGCACCAGATCGATCTCTAGAGACTTGTCCTGACCTCGATAGTCCACATTGACCGCTCCCCTGATCGCACCCTCCCCGTAGTCGGCCCTCTCGATGTCGAACTGGATACCGTTTCGATCGCCCGACAGCACACAACGGACATGACCGATCGGTCGGCCCAGGAGCGTCAACTCGCGGGAATTCAATTCCCCCCTGAAGCCCCAGGCCTCGGAGCGCCAGGCCATCCCACCGACCAACTCGAAGGGGCCTTGGATCTGGTCGTTGACATAGCCCATACGCCGGAAGAGCGACGTATCCCCCGATGCCTGCAAATCCAGCACGACCTCCTTGTCCCCTTCCCAACCGATATGACCGGAGACCGCGGCATTCAGGTCTATACCCTCGATTCGGCCTTCTTTGAGCTCGAGGCCCGCAGGAGTCAGCTCGACCGCCAGGTTGAGTGCACCGACGATCGGATCGCCCTTGGGCAGGCTCACCTCGACAGCCGGAGCACTCAAACGTCCCTGCAGCTCACGCTCCAGGTTGCCGGAGACCTCCGCAGTCAGAGACTCTGCGGTCAGGGCCATGGGAAGACGCTGCTGGCGAAGCTCCAGGAAGCCCCGTTCCAGGGCCAGATAGCGAACGGTGACCTTCAATGGCAGCCGACGTGGGCGAGCGTCGGCGTCGTCCTGCCGCTTCCTGCCACGAGGCAGATTGTTGACACCCTTGCCGACAAAATCCAGGAAGATCCGAGGCCCGATGAGCTTGACCTGATGGAGGTAGAGATGGGGATGTCGGAAATCGGTGATATCGGCGTCGATGAGGATCTGCTCGATCTCGGCGAAGGGCGGATCTTCGGGCTCCGGACCGCCCAATCGGAAATTGTCGATCTCCGCTCCAAGTGGTAGCACCTTGACGCGGAGAGCACCGATCGCCACCTCGCGTTCCAGATAGGCTCCGGCCGCTTGTTCTACCTGTCGGGCCACGAACGAGCCGAATCGCTCACCTTGCACGAGCGAGATCAGGGCCCAGAGAGCCACGGCCGCCAGAGCGACGGTCCACATAGCCGGCCGCACCATCCAGCGACGAAATCGACCGTGCCGGCGCCTACGACGTCTGGGGACCTCGGGTTCCTCGGCCTTACTCTTGGGTTGTTCGACTGACATCGACCGGCAGACCCGCCCTAAGAATACACGTGCCCCGAAGGCAGTGCTTGCAAGACTTCACCGTGCGGGCCCGACAATGCGGGCTCCCGAGCGGAGTCGCCAACTAGCCGCCCCACCTGAGTTTATCGCGCAGACTGTCGTAGAACGTGCGGTCGCTGGTCTTGATGAGTCGCACCACGTCTTCCGATCGGCGCAGACTGATGGTGTCTCCGTACTCGATCTGGGTACCCTCCTGACCGTCCAGGGTCAGGTAGACCTCTTCGTGAGAGGTCTCGAGCCTGATCTCCACGCTGCCTGAATCAGGTACCACGATGGGGCGCAGGGTGAGAGTGTGAGGGCAGATGGGTGTTACCACGAGAACCGGCAGCATGGGGTTGAGAATCGGTCCCCCGGCCGCGAGGTTGTAGGCCGTCGAGCCGGTCGGCGTCGAAATGATCAGGCCATCGGAACGATAGGTGGCGACACGATGGCCATCCACGGTCACCACCAACTCGATAATCCTGGCCAGGGCGCTCTTGTTGATGACGGCGTCGTTGAGCACCCGATAGGGAACCTCCTCGCCACTCGCTCGCTTCAGGGTCACATCCAACAGGGCGCGCTCGTCGACACCATAGTCCCCCGCCAGGAACCTCATCAGGGAGGGGTAGAGCTCGGATCTCGGAACCTCGGTGAGGAAGCCCAGATTCCCCATGTTGACGCCCAGTATCGGGATCGAGTCGGCGAGATTTCGGGCCACGGAGAGCAGCGTGCCGTCTCCACCCAGGACGACGACGAGATCGTAGACCTTCGATCGATCGAAGGCCTCCGCCTGGAGCTCTGGATGGGCCTGCAGAATCGTCTCTTCCAACGCCACCCCCAGCTGCCGGCGGCGCAACCAGTGCGCCAGCTCGACCGCCGTTTCCAGCGCTTCTCGGCTGACGCGCTTGGCGACTACGGCGATT